>Ga0307929_1001256_pt1 | contig 20333 bp, 16 predicted proteins | sample AceLakmetage1330_FD_203160 | JGI IMG/M metagenome (GOLD analysis project Ga0307929, IMG submission 203160) | Saline water microbial communities from Ace Lake, Antarctica - #1330 | ecosystem: Environmental > Aquatic > Non-marine Saline and Alkaline > Saline | place: Antarctica: Ace Lake...
AGAATTAAAAGGAGAGAGTTTAAGAAAAACACTGTAATTTTGTCATCCCATTACGTTCTTTGAAACCAAAACCCAAGGGGGGTCAATATGACCGATTTGGGGGGTCAGTATCACTGAAATATCCAAGCTGCAGTAAAATTGGCAATGGCTTTCTCGTAATCCTTCATGCTATGATAAACATCCCCAAGGTGCAAAAGCACCTGTGCATACTTATATCTTTCGTTCAGCGTATCAAAAGATTGCATCGATTGCACGTAAAGTTTTATCGATTCTTCGAAATTCTCATTATCTTTCTCAATATTTGCCAGGTTTAAAAGGTTAGTCGCATAATAGTTCCAATTCCCGATTTTTTCGTTAATCAGCATTGCCTGTCGGTAATATTCTTGTGCTGTATCAAATATTTTCTGTCTTTGATAAATAATTGCAATGTTGTTGAGATCGCGGGCAATTCCTAAACTATCGTTAATTTCGATGGAGATGTCTATGGATTGCTTCAGATAATCCATTGATTTTTCTTTATCGTTATCTTTAAAAATTAATCCTATTCGTGATAAAATATAAGATTTCTTTTTTAGCTTGTTGTTTTCATCGTAATAGGTCAAAGCTAAGGTTAAATAATAGTAAGCCTGATCAAAATCATCAAGATCGAAATATAGTAAGCCAATTTCTTCAGAAACCATTGCACGGTAGGAGGGATCTTCAAATTGGTTTAACAATTCCAAGTATTCTGCAATAAATCGCAAAGCAATATCATACTGGTAATCCTTGCGCAGAAGTTGTATTTTTTGACTGGCCGATACGGCTATGCCTTTTTCATAACCCAGTGCCAGGGAGAGTTTAAACAAACTATCGGCTTGCTTTCCTATTTCAATTTCAGCATGTGTCTGCTCCGAGATCAGGGCATTAAGGCTATCGATTTGACAGGTAGTAATTTGTGCCTTTGCGAGGTCAAGTTTATTTTTTGAGCACGCAACTAAAAATGCTACAAGGATCAGAACCATGGGCAAGCCCTTGAAAAGGAGATAAACAGTTGCTAAAAATTGTTTCATAAATTATCTGCCAAATTTATGATTAATTCCGAAACAAAAAAGCCCCGGATTGCCCCACCAACTTGGCGAGACAATCCGGGGCTTCAAAAAGTCAGAGTATGACTTAAAGTCATACCCTGACTTACTAACTAAATTTTTATTCTATCACCAGCTTTTTGGTAATTACATTATCCTGGGTGAATATCTTCACAAAATAGATTCCCTTTTCCAAATGGGCCGTATTCATTTGGAATTTATTACTACCGACTTCTCTATGAGTGATAAATTGCCCAAGATTATTCATAATTTCTAATGAAATTATATTTGATTCTGAGGTGATGTTCACGTAATTTGCAGCCGGGTTGGGATAGATACTGACATGAGCATTGCTCATTATAGGTGAATCAGTTCCTACAGTTAGCAAACTAAATTTATTTGCATTTAAGATTTCATGACTTTCATGATCCTGAACAAATGCAATTATTTCACACTCATCTTCATTCCAGCTATCGTTAAGTGCAAATGAAACACTTACACTTTCTGAAGAGCCCATAGTTGATAAATCAATTGAAGTTCCATTGGCTCCATTATACATGTCTCTTGCTACAAAATTTAAAATATCTAGTCCGTACCAACTTTCTTCTATTTCTGATTCTGTTAGTACCACCTGTAATCTATAATCACTGCCATAAGCGATACCTATTACATCCACATCCACATCTGCAGAGAGAATTCTTGTATTGCTATTATACTCAGTATTTGAAAAAGAAACTTCAATAGGAGAAGTAATGGCTAATTGCTCATCAACAATTGGGACATAAACATCGAAGAGTGATTCGGAAGCATTTCCTCCACCTGTATGAGCACTTCCACCATCAAAATACACAGTAGGATAGGCTGGAACATTGTAATAGTTCAATCGCAAATCACTTTCGTCAGTGGTATAAGAATCATTAGTATGGTAAGCTATAACTGCAACAGGATAATTTTCCTGGAGTAAATCATCACATCCATTTGAAGCCGCCGGGCAATATTGACACCAAGTACCTGTAGCCTCCTCAAGTACAACCAGATGTTTTGTAATATTTACATCTGCTATCATTTGAATAGAGATGTTCAGGTTTGAATTCGTTAATTCAAGGTCATCAATCCAATGATAAAATCCATCTTCACTTATTTTATAAGAATGAATTCCCGGGCTCACGTGTTCAAACTGAGCAACTCCTGATACATTCGTATATAAAGTATCAGAAACTAATGAAATCATTGCTCCTTCCATTGGCTGGTTTTGATCATCCTCAACTGTGAAAGTTACTGAAAGCTCAGATAATACAAGTGTAAAATCGGTAGTTATAACATCATCAATATTTATCTCAATATTTTCTACTGTAGCACCAACATAGCTTTCTGCTGTTACTAAGAAATCATAGTTTCCAGGAGAAACAGAAGGGAAAATGTAGATACCATCGTCATCAGTCAGTGTTATTAGTTCGAATTCGTCACTAACTATTTTCACTATCGCATTTTCAATTGGTTCGCCATTTGTGTTCACAACGGTTCCGTTAAATTCCCCGCCCGGATCTGTAATATAGGGTATAGCCAGGGCAGTCATTTGAGCTGCATTTTCAAAGGCTCCAAAACTGGTAGTTACCCCTGTTTCCAAATCTACTTTAAACATATGGTCTTCTCCCATTGTGCCTGAAGCCATGGCAACAAGGATATATTCACCAGTATTTCGGTTAATGGTTCCATCAAGCGGGTACTGTATTGATATGTCTAATGCGGTAATAAGAGTAGCTGCTCCTGTAAGTGGATCTATAGTATAGATACTACTGTTATCCCAGTCTATACCATAAATCTCTCCCTCCATAGTTGAAGCAAGCCCTTTCATAAAACCTGCATTGCCCATTGCTCCTACAAGGGTTAAATCGCCTGTAATTAGATCTAAAATATAAAAATTTGTTGCATCGCAAGCATACATTTTTTGATCGGTAACAGAATAGCTTATTCCTGTTAAATCAACATCTACTTCGGCAACTAAGATTTGAACTCCGGTTGCAGTATCAATCTTGAATAGCTCAAATTCATCCCAGCCACCATATACATACCAATCTCCATTTACAATATCTCCACTTTGATAGTATGTATATGCAGCTAAAGTTGAAGTTAAAACATCTAATTCAGCAGGGTTGTCCTGATCGAATGTGTACATAGTACCATTGTCGTTAGTTGCTATTGATATCCCAAAAACCTGGTTTTCATATCCTTTGTTCTGCCCTAAAGAGACAATTGGGTTTGCTGCTAAAATAATTAAGAAAATGAGGCAAGAAATGATTCTGCTTCCTAAAAGTGTTTTTGCTGAGTACATAGTTTTAACATTTAAATTTGCTTGAATAAATACTGTTTGCATAAAAAACAAATTTAGCATACACTTTAGAGGGAGCATTGTTTTTAAGAGGCTAAGGTTGGGACAATGCAATATTTTCACCATGACAAATACATGACAAAATTGCTAAACAACTAATATACAATAGGTAGTAATTTTTAGAAATTTCTAATAGCTTGACAGGAAATAACTAATACTCGTTCCTGTTTCGGAAATATTTATTTTTTTCCTTAACCTTATCCTGGCTTTTTCTATGCTTTCGATATTTTGGTGGGTTATTTGTGAAATTTCTTTCGATGCCATATTCAATCTCAAAAAAGCACACAATTTGATTTCATTTGGGGTGAGTGTAGGGAATTCTCTCAATAAGTTGTTATAAAAATTAGGGTGAACCTGAGTGAATCTAATTTCAAATTCTTTCCAAATATCTTTATTAAGATTGAAATTTAACTCGGAGATAATTTCTATTATTAAGGTTTTATTTTCATTGCTGATACTATAAATATTGGTTTCAAGTTTATCCACAATTTTTTTGATAAGGGTATTTTTACTTACAAGGTTAATCATATTCGAAGCAATTTCCATATTCTTCTGCTCATTTGATTCCTCAAGGTATTTTTTTTCAATTGATATTTTATTGTTCAGTAATCTGATTCTTTTTCTTCGTAAATTAAGGAAAAAGATAACCATTAACGATAGCATAATTACAAGAGACAGGGAATAAATTATTATTGAAAGGCGATAGATATTTTTGTGATGTTCAATAGCTATTGATTTTTGATTGCTTTCAAATCGCAATCTCATTTCCATCATGGCAATCCTATTCGATTTTTCTGTATTCAAAACACTATCTCTAACCGACAAATGTCTTTCTAACCATACAAAAGCGGAGTCAAAAGCACCAATATCCTTATAGGTATCGGAAATCGATTTGGTTAAAGTCTCTTGGTGTCTGAGGTTATGTAAGTCTTTGGCTAATTTATTGGCTTTAAAAAAGTAAATAAATGCAGAGTCAGCCAAGCCCTCTTCGTAGTATAAATTTCCAAATATACCGTATAAACCAACCATACCATTTTGCTCATTCAGTTCTTTCTTTAGCTTCAAACTCTCATTTAAAAAATACAATGCCTTTTCATGATTTTTTAACGTAATATATATTTGCCCTAAATTGTTGTAATTTATGCTCAACCACATTTTATGATTCTTTTTTTTGTTGAGACTTGTAGCTTGTTCAAAATAGGTAATTGCTTTGGTAAATTCTCCCAGTTCGGCATAACATGTTCCAAGATTGTTTAACTCAGCAGCAATTTGGGATGTATCTTTTTTGATCATGAATATTTCCAATGCTTTGGCATAATACTCCAATGCCGAATTGTACTCTTTTAAACCAGACTTTATTGTCCCAAACTCATTATAACATTTAGCCATTCTAAATGTGTCTTTTTCATTCTCATAAATTTTTAAAGCATTAGATATCAGCTCGAACGATAAGTCGTAATCTGTATTTATAAAAACACGTCCGGTAGCAAAATACGAATCAGCTATACCTCTTTCATAGTTAACGCTTTTAGCTAATTCCATAGCTTTAGATGCGTATTCTTCTGATTTTTGGATATCATTATTTGAGTAATACGAAGAGAGATCATTGTACAAGCGCACCTTTTCTTTATTGTCCGATGTTAAAGCCAGTTTTGCAAATGTTTCGTCCACATACTCTACATGCTGACTAAATGCAACATTCAGTATAAACGTGCAAGATAGAGTTAGCATTAGTCGTAAAAAATAAATCATTTTGTAAATTTACACAATTCCCACAAGGTAAAAAACCGTACTACATCAAGATGCTCATAATAGTTGATTTCAAAACTTGCGCCACCGTCCTCGCCGTCGCATAGCTTTGGCGGAGCGTGGTAAAGCTTTAGGCGGCTCTCGGTCGAAAGCCCCGATCCGTTAATCAACGAACCGGGGCTGAAAACTAATTCACTAACTTTAACTCTATTCAATCACAAGCTTACGGGTAATTACATTATTCTGAGAGAATACTTTCACAAAGTAGATTCCGGGTTTAAATTCAGAGGTGCTGATTTCAGCCTTATTTCCCGAAACAGATTTTTCAAACATGACCTGACCTGAAATATTTAGTAATTGAACTTTTTCAATGCCTATCTTAGAGTTAAGGTAAACTTGATCACTTGCTGGGTTTGGATACAACACAAATGATTGATTGTTTAATTGCTCCGAAATACTTGTTATCAAATGACTGATAGCTCCATTTTCAATCCGTTTGGAATTATAATCCAACAACAATCCAACAAGCTCCATCTTACTTTCATCCCATTCTTCAGAAAGTATGGTTGAAAATTCGTAACTGTGCGTTTCTCCTGCATTGATACTTGCAGGTAAACTCCCTTCAACTCCTTTAATATCTCCAATAACTCTTCTGCCCACATGATCATAAATCATATCCTCTGCCGGAATTGGATTTGGCATATTTTCAAACCCGCCCATTGAGCCATTAGCACCACCTGAATAATAGTTGGCTTGTGCCCAGTCACTTCCTGTTCCAGTAACCCCATTTTCAACTAAAACAGCACTAAACCTGTGATCAGTAACGGGGGCAACAAATGTAGAAGATACTGTAAATGTCAGCTCTTTTGTTGTGCTGTTGTATTGTTTGTTTTCAATTTGAATACTTGCAGGAGCTACTCTTTCCAATTCCTGAAGGTAGTATTCCTCAAAATCTGCTGGATCAATTGTTTCTCCTCGGTTTACAATACCAGAAGGATATGCAGGGAAATAACTAGTCAACCCAACTATATACTCAGGATCTTCCATTGGATCATTCGAATGAACAGCAATGCCAATCCAGGTTTCCGGGTACTTCATTTGCATTGAATCCATATATACAATCCCTCGTGTGCACCAGCCACACCAGGTTCCTGTAGCTTCTTCACCCACGATATTTTTTACAGGAGCTTCATCCAAAATATATATTTCTTGTTCAAGGATATTATTTATTGGATAATCATCATTGATTAAACCAGTTTCTACTTCAAAAACATAATCGCCAGATGTAGCATTCCAGGTATCAAATTCAAGCATCAATTCATCTCCTGCAACCAAATCTGTAACATCAACACTTGATGTGTAGTTATCGCCTTCGATAACCATTGAAACAGGGAAGGAAATTGTTTCAAAACCATTATTTTTTACGGTGGCTTTCGGAATCAATTCTCCGGCTATCATAATGGAATTCATATTTATTGTAGCAACGCCGGCATCATAAGCAAGGATTGCGACATCTTTATTCATGCAATCATTCGCCGGAACCTCATCTCCGATTAATTCAGTACAAACTTCCACTTCATACGATCCCGTAGCTGCATTCCACATATCAAATTCTACCTGGACTGCTTCATCAATGCCCAGATCAGAAACCTGCACAGTTGAAGAATAGCTTGTGCCGGCTATGGTCATTGTTACCGGGAAACTGACACTTTCGGTGCTGAAGTTTTTTACAGTTGCCAATGGCGTAATATCTCCTGTTTGTATGATCGGAGCCATGTCAATAGAAACCACACCAGCATTCAAATTAATTGACGTACCTGTAACATTTACTGAATAATCCTCCCATTCACCATAGGTTAATGCTGCACATGGATCAGGTGAAGATGGGTCAATATAACTGGCTCCTATACGCATGGTAGTATTTCCAGGCAAACCGTTTCCGGGAATAGTAATGTCAGTGGTAAAAAATTCGCCACCTGCATCAATCGGAAAATCAGTCAATACTCTTTCGGCTGCAGAAAATTCATAATCCTGGTTAAAATCAATCCACATACTCACCACTTGATCTCCATAAGCCGAAGCAAAGGTTGCAGTGTAGGTATATCCAATTTCTACTTCTGCAGTCATTTCTGTAAATACTCCATAACCACCATCACTACAACCGCTTCCATAATTTTCGATTCCTGCCCAGGCAAAATCAGAAAATCCATCACCCGCACTGCAGTCAGCACTTGGGATGCAATATGTATTTTCCGGGATAACAATAAAATCATGACTTATCTGATCATTATCAGGGTTTTCATCTCCTGCCAGCTCTGTTGTAACAGTTGCAGTCAATGTTGTACCTTCCATTGCCAGCCAGGTATCAAAATCAACCTGCACCTCGCCAAAGGCAAGATTATTTACTGATTTGGTATCATCAAACACCACAGTTGTTCCATCACTAATTTCAAGTGTAACATCAAAGCTTACGGTTTCGGAACCAAAATTATTAACCAAAGCGGATACTGCTATCTCATCATTTGCAGAGATGTTACCTTCGAGACCAAGGATTGCAGTTGAAGCCGCATCCAGTAGAACGGGATTTCCAAGCGACACATTATCAATGGCCCAAACTTCAAGGGCAGGGCTTTCGCCTTCAAACTGGAAGCTGAACTGGAAATTCTCAGAACCTACATCAGAATTTGATAACCCAATCGTTTCAAATGCAGCGTAATTAAAAGCATTATCCCAATACAACTCCCAGGCATCAGTCCAGGTTGTACCACCATCGCTTGAAGTTGCAACGCGTACATAATATCCAGTGGCATCAAAAGCATAAATAAGATGTGCAAACGTTAAGACCAAGGATGTGTAGCCGCTGGTATTAATTACCGGAGACTCCAAACGAGTTTGTCCGGTAAATTGAGGACTCCATGTCATCCATAGCTCATTGGCTTCTCCACCGGCAAGATTGGTTTCGCTCGCTACCCAATTTTCCACACCGTCTCCGGTAGCTGTCCACCCTGTTAGGGTGAGATCTGGAAAGTCTTCATAAAATAAAATATCTTGGACCGATTTATCCCAGGCAATGGGAGCTTGCTTTGTAATGGTTTTGTTTAGTCGTTTTTCAGGGGAAACCCTGCTTGTGTATTCTTGAGCCGTGACACTTGTAATAAATGCAGATGCAATTAGCATCAAAAATAACTTGATAAAATTTTGCTTCATACTAAGTCTTTTTAATTTGTTAATATTTATTTGAATACGCTTTCAAGTATTTTTCTTCACAGAAGAATTTGATTGGATTTTAACAAGCAACTTTTCCAATACCTTATTCTCTGCATTTTTTTTCTCAATAAAGGCCCTCATGTGCTCGAGTTGATCCTCAATAGCCTTTTTATCTGATATTTTTTTGTTTGTCAAAATCTTATAATTTATTAGGGGGCAAAATTACAATTAAGAAGCCCAGAATGGGGTGTAACATTCTGTAACATTTGTAATACAAGGGAAGGATAGTACTGTAACATTACAGTAACAAAGCAGAAAAATTGATTAAATTTGGGATGCGATGGCTAAAATTGACTTAAAAAAGCAACAAGGTTAATCTCTGTTTTTGAAATCCCAAGCTTTTTTCTTAGTCTGGTTCTTCCAACTTGCAATGCCGGCACACTTTGTCCGGTAATTTTAGAAATTTCTTTCGAGCTCATATCAAGTCGAAGAAAAGCACAAAGTCGTTTTTCATTTGGGGTAAGATCAGGATATTTCTTCGAAAGCGATGCGTAGAATCCGGTATGCACCTGCTGGAAACGGATTTCAAATTCCTCCCAGGCTTTGGCATCAACAAATTGATTGATTCGTCCTGAAATTTTGTGGATGGCTTCACGGGTTTCATCAAGTACTGCTGCGCTTTGTATTTCAAATAGTTCTTCGGTGATGGAGGTCAGTACTTTGTTTTTTTCGATGGAGTACATCACATTGGTAGCGAGTTCTTTGTTTTTGTATTCCAGGTCTCTCGAAAGTTTATCTTTTTCGAGCAAGGTTGTTTTTTGTTCGAGGCTTTTGCGATGGGCTCTGTTTCGTTGAGTAATGTATAGGAATAAAAAAGCAAAAATGACCAATACGGAAACCGATAGTATGAACAGATAAAAGAGCTCTTTCCGGTAATATCCTGCTTGTAAAACTGCTGTTTCCAATTCCTGGGCTCTCTGCTCTTCTTCAAACTTATACTTTAATTCTAACAAATCCAGTTCTTTCAACCGGTTATGTTTATTAATCGAATCTTTAACAATATCTATCTGTTTAAGATAGGAATAAGCTATTTCTATTTCAGAAATTTCAACATGGGCCTCATTGAGATTTAGCAAAGCTTCTAGCTCTTCCAATTTATTCTCGTTTTCTTTAGAAGCTATTAATGCTTTATTGGCATAAGATATAGATTTTTCATAGTCTTTCAGTTTTAAAAAATAGCGACTAAAATTATTATATAACCAAGGGTACAAACGGTTGAAATTATGTTCATCTACTATTAACAGGCTTTTTTCAAGGTATTTTATACCCTCTTGATTAAGGTTGATATAGTTGATATAATTATCACCCAAATTCATATAATTTACGGCTAACCATAAATAGTTTTTATTTTCTTTATTAATTTTAGCAGCTTTCAGAAAATAGTTAATGGAAGTACTATCATCATGCATTACGGCTGATAAAGAGCCCAGGTTACTATAAATTGCTGCTGCAGACGAATCCTGCTTAAGCCTTAAACAAATGTCAAGTGCTTTATTGTAATACATCATGGCATCTTCATTCTGATTTAAGTTGTATTTTAAATTACCAAAAACGTTATAAACACTTACCATCAAGATGCTGTCATCAATTTGCTTTGCTAGTTCTAAAGATCGGATCGCCAATTTTTCAGAATAATCAAATTCGTAATCGGAAAACAAATTGGCAAGTTTGTTTAAGGCATAAGCCATCCCTTTTTTGTAGTTTATTTGCTGAGATAAATTCAGTGCTTGCTTCGCATATATCTCCGATGATTTAAAATCGGACCAGCCAGTTTCTTCTGCTAACTTCAATAAAGTATTTACCCTGCTCGTGTCATCCTTTGCCCTGGAAAGCTTTTCAAGTAAAGCTGTTATTCTAGTATTTTCGGAGCTATATAAATGAGGGGATAAGCCTATTGTAAAAATTACAATAAAAACAGAAAACAATATAGGATGTGAAAATTTCATCCGCACAAAAGTAAAACAATAATTAATAATAAAAGCCCCGATCCGTTAATCAACGAACCGGGGCATTGCTTAAAAAATTACTAACATAAATTTTACTCAATCACCAGTTTCCAGCCTCCCCACCCGATAGCTATTGGGATGGCGGATTCGGCTTTGTTCTGCCGAAACTCCGCGAAAGCGATGCAGGCAAGCCTGGTAAATTTTTATTCTATCACCAGCTTTTTGGTAATTACATTATCCTGGGTGAATATCTTTACAAAATAGATTCCCGATTCAAATGTTGAAACATTTACATTCAGAATTTTTGAGTTGGAATTGTCTTCGTAAACAACTTGTCCGGCCTGGTTGATTATAGTAAGATGCGAAATCTCAGCTCCGGATTGAATTTTCACCTCATTGCTGGAAGGATTGGGGCTGATACTTACTTGTGAGTATTGCGCCTCATCAAGGCCGGTGATCGTTTTTACTGGCTCCAGGTAAAACGGATGGCCTACATTTTCACCACCTATAATCATAAGATCAGTTACAGTGCTGGTTTCGTAACCGGAAGACTCGCAGGTGATAGTATAGGTGCCTTCAAGCAGCAACATTGTGTAATGTGAACCAAATGGTGTTTCAACAGTATATACCAGATCATCTGAATCGATAGCAGTAATTATTGCAGCATCGATGGACAGGTTGGTTTGGGCGTCACGTATAAAACCCTGTATTTTACCCTCTGTTAATTCACCCCCGACTATAATGGTATAATCTTCCACTTCACCATAGGAGAAGCCATCTTCGCAAGCACTGGCAGGGTCTGAACCGAATTTCAAAAATGCCCGCATTCTTACTGATCCAGGAACTGCATCAGCAGGTACCAATACACTGGTAGTTAGCGTACCCGGGCCACTGGTTTGTCCTAAATCATAACTTTCTCCCGCATCATCAAAATCACAGTCCTGGTTCCAATCGAAATACACCCAGTAATTCTCAGTCCAGGTTCCTGTAGATCCACATGATATGGCTATATCATGCGTTGATCCCGCCTCAACCTCTGTAGATATGGAAGTGTAATCGGTATAACCGGTTCCTGCCACCGAGGAATTATCAATGGTGTTGAAGCTTACATTGCTGATCCACTCATCTGTACCATCATCTCCCACGGCAGGACAATAAACACAAGTAATAACATTTATATAATCTACTTTTGTTTCAATATCTGATCCGGCAACATTTGAAACTTCAAGGCTTACTGTATAAAACCCAAGTTCAGCAAATTGAACTTCAGGGTTTTGTGAATTTTCATCAGTTCCATTAACAAAGGAAAATGTTGCAGGAGTAATTGTCCAGACCCATGCAGATGGGCCACCATAAGTGAGGTCAGTAAAAATCACATCTGCATCGGGAACCGGGCTTGTGTTGGAAGCTTCAAAATCAGCAATCGGTGCGGGGATACCAATGGTGAAATTGCGAATAAAATCATCGCCACCTGTACCGTTTTCATCGCCATCCAGGGCTGTACCAAATGGGTTGGCTAAACCACCGGAAACGAAACGGATGCGATGTAAGCCATCGATAAACGGAGATCCGGAAACTTCATAAGTCAAATAGTTAGTCCCATACATGTAAGTAGCAGAAGTACTCAGTGTGTATAAAACATCATCACCAGTACCAAAAGTGTTATCCGGGCCGGCACCTCTAAGTTCGTAATTCGCATTATTGTTAACGGTTGCAGGATCCATTACCTGCGAAAAGGCCACAGTAAATTCATCCACCTCATCGGGGGTAACTGTACTTCCTTCATCCGGCATTCCTTCGGTTGATTTAAGGATAGGAGGGGCAAGTGTGGTTGATAGAGCTAAATATGTATTAACCCTGCCCGTCCCAAGGAGTCCGGCATACGATGGATTAATATCGTCAATATTATCGGCAGTAGCTAATAATTGGGCCGCCACCTGGTAGCTATTCCAGCTTGGGTTGGCACTCCATATCAGGGCCGCTGCACCGGCTGCATTGGGAGCTGCCATGCTTGTACCCGATTTATAACCATATCCATTTGATGTAATGGTAGAATATATGTCGCTGCCCGGAGCAGAAATATCCATACCTGTTCCATAATTACTAAAACTACTGATCGCATCCGAAGCAGTTGTACTCACCACTAGTAAGGTCTGGTGAAAAGCTTGACGAGCAGGATTTAATTCGCTGCTATTTCCACCCGAATTAAAGTGTAAGACACCGGCATCGTGCATATATTGCATACCGGCAGTAAAAACAGGGTCGCCAACCCAACCATTGATATTATAGCTTGTATTGACAATATTTGCTCCATTGTCGGCGGCATAAGTAAAAGATGCGTTACACACTGCAGCTGTCCACGAACCAACGCCATAAAATTGTAAAGGTAAGATAGTTGAATGTCCTGAAACACCTGCAATGCCGATAGAATTATTGGTTCGCCCTGCGCAAATACCTGATACGTGCGTTCCATGATCATCGGAATTTGAATTTGGATTGGGGTTATTGTTATTAGAAGCAAAATCCCAACCGTTCACATCATCAATATATCCGTTATTGTCATCATCAATTCCATTGCCGGCTATCTCGCCGGGGTTTACCCAAATATTAGGGTTCAGGTCGCTATGTGTAATTGATACACCATCGTCAGTAATTCCTAACATGATATCAGGATTGCCGAATGTAAAATCCCATGCCAGGTCGTTTTGCATCAACGAGTGGTGGTATTGCGAACCATAACTGGGATCGTTGGGAATAACTTCACGGGGGTCTCCCTCAAAATAAAAATTTGGAGAACTCCAAAGGATACCGGAATTTCCATCCAACATTTGCATGGCTTCAAAAACGTCCAAGCCCTCCGCAAGAGATAAGTGCACCAGCGATACACTTGTGTGTTCAGTTTGTTGCTTAGTCATCAGATAGGCGATAGGCCTTACGTTATTGTTTCCAAAAAATTGTGACCAATCATATTCCTGAATTTGCAAAATTGCTTCTGCCTTTGAGGCTTCAATCGCTACAGCTACCACAATTTCGGCCGGCATGTAGGGATGGTATTTGGCGCGCTCGATCATATCCTCCTGAGTAACAGCGTGCATCGCAAAAGCATCACTTATCGCCTCTGGGGTGTACGATTGTATTGCGGACTTCTCCTGTCCAAAAACGGGAGAACAAATTAAACTGAAGATTAAATAAAAAATGACTGGGAATGACGTAATAGTCGCTTTGTACATTTGTTTCATCATAAAGTAGAGTTTAGAAAATTTAAATATTAAGACAAAAATTTAATTGTTAATGATTTATATAAAAATTACTGTTAATTGTTTTAATCACATCAATGTTGATAGTTTACGTGTTGACTTCTTTAATTGTGGGCTAAGATACACCATTTTAATAAATGACAAATTCAAAAAAACAAGCAAGTTGACAAAATTGTTTAACTACAGTAAAGATTATTCTCATGGCACCACTAAGTTATTATCTCCTTCAGGAGTTTCAGAAACCGGCGATTTCCCCGACTTGATTATCAGTTTAGAGATTTGTTAGCATTGTATCGAGCCATCACCATCCCTAAAATGCCTAAATTTGCAAGCTTGAATTTATTGCTTCCAACAAAAGTTGCATTACTACTTAAAATTAGAAATTAAAACGCTTTACAATTAATGAACAAAAAGCAAATCGGGGCATCGGCTTACCAATACACTATAATATTGATTCTTTTGGCAGCCATCGCTTACAGAGGGGGCAGGGATTTTTTATTTCACAAAAATGAGCTGGAAGTTACCGTAGGCATAGAAGATATGCAGAAGATTTACCCCAAGGCATCGCAGTATGCCGAAAACAGATATGGTGCTTATGATATTTATGGCAATGATAACAAAAAGATAGGGTCGGCACTTCTTTCGTCCGATTACTCCCAGGCCTTGGGTTACGGTGGCAGTGTTCCGTTATTGATAGGTATTGATGATAATTTGATTATTAGCAAAATTATTTTGTTGCCCAATCGTGAGACCGGCGACTACATCGAAGCCATTTATGGCGATAAGTTTATTGGCAAGTGGCAAGGAGTTAGTTTGGAAGATGCTACCCATCTCCATGTTGACGTTGTTTCCGGGGCTACCCTTACGAGCAATGCTGTAATTGCAGGCATCAGGCAAACAGCATCTGTGCTTGTGGGATCCGATGCCTCCGCTATCACCGAAACCAACCTGTGGGCAACGATTAAGGATGTGCTATTTTTGAGTATAATGATGCTTTCGCTCGTGTTGGTTTACAAAAAAGGAACGGCGAAGTATCGTACTATTCACCAGTTATTGGTCTTGCTTATTATGGGGCTGATTCTCAATAATGCACTTTCTGTTAATTTGCTACACGGATGGCTGCAGGATGGCTTTGTATGGCGGGCTAATTGGCAAAGTAGCGTGATATTTATTTTAGCATTGACCGTCTCATTTATCGGTAAGCGTAAATTTTACTGCAACTATCTCTGCCCGATGGGAGCCTTGCAAGAGCTAACGAATCTTTTTACGCCTTTCAAAAAAAGAAAACTTCCCACGCAATTCAAGGGGATTACTGCAAGAGAGATATTTTTGACACTTATTGCGGGTGCTTTGCTATTGGGCTTTGCTCCCGAGTTATCCTATCTCGAACCATTCATGTTCTTCTCATTTCGCATCGTAGGCATCGGGCTTATCATCTTCGGTTTAGCAATTATCATTACATCACTATTTTTCACCAAGCCGTGGTGTTCAGTCTGTCCTACGGGATGTTTGATGGATACAATATCCTATAAAAAAACCAAAAATATTGACTCATAAAACTATAGAGCTATGCAGAAAAGTAAATTTTTAAACCTCGTGCTTGCCTCCGCCGTATTGGTCTTGTCGATTCTTTTGACCAACAAAGAAAAGGGTTCCAACAAGCGTACAACTTCACCCACAGTTCGGTCAGTAAATCCTCAGATGGCAGCATCAGATTCTGCATGGATTCCTTTTAAGAAGCGATCATTGGGGGTTAAGGGTGAGGTATATCCCAAACCCGCTTTTGTGATTGGCTCCTATGATAAAGAGGGTAAACCCAATATGATGACTGCTGCATGGGCAGGTATTTGCAACTCTAACCCGCTCAGCATTGCGGTTTCTATGCGCCCCGCTACTTATTCGCATGGTAACGTAACAGAAACAAAATCGTTTACCGTCAATATACCTTCCGCCGAGTTGGCTAAGTATGTGGATTATGCTGGTCGATTTTCAGGGAAAGATGTGAATAAGTTTGAAGAAACAGGGCTTACACCTGTTAAGGGTGAGTTTGTAAATGCCCCATACATTAAAGAGTTTCCCATCGTTATCGAGTGCGAGCTTACCGAATTTCATGAGCTCGGTTCGCACCGGCAGTTTATCGGAAAAGTTATCGATGTAAAAGCGGATGAGGCAATCCTGGATTCCGCAGGTAAGGTAGATGTAAATTTGTTGAACCCATTAATATATGGCGGTGGAAATTATTACGAAACAGGGCGTTTGATAGCTAAGGTTGGTGAGCGCCTGGATGATATAGATGGTAAACCTTTTGTTCCCGGATATAGCCAGAGGTATCAAAATGAAACATTAGAGGTGATACACAACCGGAAAAGTGTGCGTCATTTTACCGACCAGCCGGTTTCAAAAGCGCAGATAGAGACCTTGCTAAGGGCGGGCATGGCAGCACCAACGGCAGTCAACAGGCAACCCTGGGCATTTTATGTTGTTACCGAACGCGAAACTTTAGATGCGTTGAGCGAACAGTTGCCGTATGCTAAGATGTTGGCTCAGGCATCAGCCGCCATTGTGGTGTGCGGGGATATGGAGAAGGCCGGCAACCTAAAAGAAAAAGGCTATTGGGTACACGACTGTGCAGCAGCCACCGAAAATATACTTCTTGCCGCCGAGAGTATTGGTTTAGGAGCTGTTTGGACTGCCTCATACCCTTATGACGACAGAACAGAGGTGGTGATAAACGCACTTAATCTGCCCGGGAAACATATTCCTTTAAACGTAATTCCCATTGGCTACCCTACCGGTGAGGATCTACCCAAAGACAAGTGGAATCCTGAGAATGTTATTTGGCAATAGATGGGCAATGCTATCCTGGCAGATGTAAACCGTATTTTTTTAGATGGAGCAATGCCAGCACCTGAAAATTTCCATTGTAAGGTTTAACCTTGTGCCAAGTGTTTTTTTTGAAATTTGAATAGCTCCGTTTCTTCAGATGACATAGCCGAGAATTAATTAAATGAAAAAAAGCCCCGATACATCCCGCCGGTTTGGTGGGACGAATAGGGGCTTCAAAAAGTCAGGGTATGACTTTGAGTTGTGGCCTGACTAAGCAAATCTAAATTTTACTCAACCACCAGCTTCCTGCTTTCTCTTCATTGAAGCGAATTCGGCAGGCAAGACCTGGTAACTATTTATTAAATGCTATTTTGTCTCCCAGATTTTTTCCATCTCTTCCAAACTTTTCCCTTTGGTTTCGGGAACCATTTTCCAGACGAACCAGGCGGCCAAAATACCCATCACACCGTAAATCCAGTATGCAAAGCCGTGGTTGAATTTTTCGGTGAACCAGGAGGATTTGTCAAGGATTGGAAAAGTTGAAGAAATAATGTAGTTTGAAATCCATTGAGCAGCAACTGCAACAGCCATAGCTCGTCCACGGATACGATTGGGAAATATTTCAGATAATAAAACCCAGGTAACCGGGCCCCCACGAAACTGCAAAACAAGCCACATATCCCAGCATGAACATCAATGCCGCTAAACCAATAGACTTAAAATAAAATGTAAAACCCAAAGCAAACATGAATACAGCCATCCCAAGTGCACCAATAATTTGAAGGGGTTTTCGCCCGAAACGGTCAACGGTCATTATGGCAACAACAGTAAAAGTCAGGTTGATGCTACCGAAAATATTTATTTGCAGCAAGGCAGAATTAGTTCCTGATCCCATATTCCTGAATATTTCAGGTGCATAATACAACACTACATTAATTCCGACAAACTGTTGAAAAACAGAAAGCAGAATGCCAATTATAATCACAACTACACCGAATGAAAGAAGTCTTCCCGAACGGGTAATAAACGTAGTTTTAATTTCTTCAAGGATTTTATTTGCTTTCTCGATTCCGTTGATTTTAGTAAGGATATCCAGTGCTTTCTTCGGATTGTTTTTGAGCACAAGGTATCGCGGCGTTTCAGGAACAAAAAATAACAGGATCAAAAATATTCCTGCAGGGATCATCTCCGAAGCAAACATCCATCGCCAACCAGTTTTATAAATCCATTGGTCATCACCCTGCAATGAAATGAAATAATTGACAAAATAAACCACCAGCATACCGAAGATAATGGCAAACTGGTTTCACGATACAAGTTTTCCCCGGATTTCCCGAGGGGAGACTTCCGCAATGTACATGGGCGATAGCATTGATGCCAATCCTACGCCAATACCCCCAATGATGCGGTAAACAATAAAATGGGTAAGAAAAGTATGATCTCCCTGTCCAACAGTCCTGATAAATATTTCCGGCATAGCCGAACCCAACGCAGAGATCATGAACAACAGTGCAGCCAGCATCATCCCTTTTTTCCTTCCCAGGTAAAGGCTGACAAGCCCCCCAAAACCTCCTATTACGCAACCGATAAAAGCACTCGAAACGACAAATCCCAGCCGTGAATTAGCAGCTATCTCGGATAATCCAACCGGCTCGATAAAAAACTTCTCAAGTGAGCCAACAGTGCCCGAAACAACCGCTGTGTCGTAACCAAATAGCAAACCTCCAAGGGTAGCAACCAACGTTAAGGAAAAAATATAACCTTTCTTCATTTTGATACTTTTTGATTAAATAAACCAATTGATCATCTGTTCCAGTAACTCCTGTTTGCCGCTGATTGTCCTGGGTTCACCCAACTTGGCAACAATTCGATGCAGGTCTTCAAAAGTATATTGGCCCTGTTCAAAAGCCTTTCCTTTGCCCGAATCAAACGATTCATACCTTTGATTTTTCATTTTAAGATAGTCCGATTCATTTAGAATTTTATCTGCAATAATCAGTGCCCTTGCAAAGGTGTCCATACCTGAAATGTGGGCAATAAAAATATCCTCCGGATCGGTACTGTTTCGCCGTAGTTTTGCATCAAAATTGATCCCGCCATTTATAAATCCGCCAGCCTGAAGTATTTCAAGCATAGCCTCTGTTACTTCATAAATGTTGGTTGGAAACTCATCGGTGCCCAACCGTTTTGGTAATCCCCTTTATTGGCATCAATGGAATCAAACAACCCGGCGTTGGCCGCCACCCTGATCTCATGGGCAAAACTGTGCCCGGCCAGTGTGGCATGATTCACCTCAATATTTACTTTAAAATCGTTTTGAAGGTTGTTTTTACTAATGAACCCGATTACTGTGGATGTATCATAATCATACTGGTGTTTGGTAGGCTCCATGGGCTTGGGCTTAATGAGAAACGTCCCCTTAAATCCTAATTTTCTTCCATGATCGCGGGCCATGCCCAAAAACATTGCCAGGTGCTCAAGTTCCCTTTTGGTTTCGGTATTGTGCAGGGACATATATCCTTCGCCCCCCCAAAAAACACGTAATTGCTGCCGCCAAGCTCAACGGTAGCTTCGATGGCATTTTTGACCTGGACCGCTGCATTTGTTAAAACATGAAAATCGGGATTGGTTGCTGCACCGTTCATATAACGCGGATTGGAAAAAACATTGGCCGTTCCCCACAGCAATTGGACGCCGGTTTGTTGCTGTCTTGATTTGACTTCGGGTAATAATTTTCCGAGGCGTTTTTCAATTTCAAAAACGCTTCCATCCCCAACAAGATCAGTATCATGAAAGCAATAATATGGAACACCCAATTTGGACATAAATTCAAAAGCAGCATCCAAGCGGCATTTTGCCTTTTCCAGTTCATCATGAGGCTCATCCCACAGAAATTTGCGGGTTCCGGAACCGAACGGATCATCCCCCGCTCCGCATAATGAATGCCAATAAGCAACAGCATAACGGAGATGTTCCTTCAATGATTTGGATCCTACCTTTCTGATTTCATCATACCATTTAAAAGCCAGCGGATTCCGGCTTTCAGGTCCTTCGTAAGTGATTTCTTTTATTCCTTTAAAGTATTCCATTGTAGCGTGTTTCTATTTAAATGATTTATCTAAAATTAATGGCCTGTTGTTCTCTGTTATATACAACTTCTTTGTCAGGAGCATCTGTAATTCCCTCTCCTGTCCCGTGGTTTTCTTTAACAATAATTACACTAAAGGTTCTGTTTTTCAATATACCGGAAAATTCACCCTTCCGTTCACTGATGGTTAACGTTCGTTCATTTTCATTCAAAAAAAAATTGGCTGGATGCAGTCCCATCCTCTAACTGTAATGAAATACCGTTTGCAACAGGTTTCAACTTTTTATTCACCACACAAGAAATAAAAACAAAAGTGAAAGAAAATCCTGCAAAATACCGTTTGTTTTAATGGAAGAAAAAAACTCGAGCATCAGACGTCGGAGGTATTTTTTTATCTCTTCTTCGGCACCCCATCTTTCATCATAAAGTTCCTTGATTTTCTGGTAACTGTATTTTTGTTGACCGGTGAGCGATACCGCTAATACCTCTGTTACACCTGGCGATAGGTCAATACGTACAAGCCTGACTTTGATTGGCTCAATATCAACTCCATATTTTTGGCAGTTCTCCTTTGTTTTGCATGATGGAATCCAAGTTAATACCGCATCCTGTTTTCCCGACTTTAGAAAGTCCTTTACAAAATTACTGCACAAGCTCATCCTTATGCAGTAATCTGCACCATTCGATAATATCAGTTTAAATATCCTGAAATGTCCGTAATTGGCATCGGCTGTCAATAGGTCGTTT
>Ga0307929_1001258_pt1 | contig 20310 bp, 18 predicted proteins | sample AceLakmetage1330_FD_203160 | JGI IMG/M metagenome (GOLD analysis project Ga0307929, IMG submission 203160) | Saline water microbial communities from Ace Lake, Antarctica - #1330 | ecosystem: Environmental > Aquatic > Non-marine Saline and Alkaline > Saline | place: Antarctica: Ace Lake...
AAACCATGCCCCAATATTTCTGAATGAAAATTAGGAGATACGCAAAAGTGTAGTCCCAGAAAACGACTACCCCGTCTGTCGATAGCTAATTATCAAATTGTTACAATTCGGAAAATGCAAGCTGGGTGAAACGGTTGAAACAACTGAAACGGTTGAAACGGCTGAAACATTTGAAACGGCTGAAACATCTGAAACGGCTGAAACATCTGAAACGGCTGAAACATTTGAAACGGCTGAAACATCTGAAACGGCTGAAACATCTGAAACGGCTGAAACATCTGAAACGGCTGAAACATCTGAAACGGCTGAAACATCTGAAACGGCTGAAACATTTGAAACGGTTGAAACATTTGAAACGGTTGAAACAACTGAAACGGTTGAAACATCTGAAACGGCTGAAACGGTTGAAACATTTGAAACGGCTGAAACGGTTGAAACAACTGAAACGGTTGAAACAACTGAAACGGCTGAAACGGTTGAAACATTTGAAACGGCTGAAAAAAATGAATGTAGTTTTTCCTGGGTTTCATTGCTGTTTGCAAATGCGGACAAATATCATATTTTTTTAATGACTATTGGTAATCGCTTTGCGTTGTTTTTCGGAGTTGTGCTTAAAATGAAATTACCAAATTGTAGGTAGTGATGTACAGATTGTAATCCACAGGCCCTCGCCAGGTGCCGCCAACGTACACCGGGGTTTTTACAAATTCGACCTGAGGATAAAGCTGAAACCGTAGGGATTTTATTGTAAAAAACGCACCCAGTTGGGCGGTGTAAGAAATCAGAAAATTGTTAAAATCGTGCGATTCGGTGGGCTCGTTCATCAGCAGCCGGAACTTGATGCCGGGGCCTACGAAAACGCCGGCTTTGTTTCCAATATGGATATTCATGCCCAGGGGCAGGGTGCCGTAGCTTAGGTCGTAGTACCGGTGCTTGAAGCGGCCAAACGACAGGCCGGCGTAGAAATGAAAGAGCGAGGGTTTGGGATTGTAAAAAACCAGGCCACCCACCTCGTAGCCATCGAAATAATCTTTGGGAAACAACGAAACATCATGGGGCGACCAATGGATGTCAAACTTTGCCCAGGAAGCCTGGACACCATATTTAAAATCCTGCGCGTGGCTAAGGCTACTCCAAAGCAGTAAGGTGCAAATAATGAACGGTGCTATCAGTTTCATTTTATTCCAATTTATTTGTGTTCGATGATAGGGCTATTTGTTGCTAATTTATATCCAAGCGCAATCTCAAAAATATACGAAAAAGCTGTTCCTTGCCCATGGTTACCATGAATCCCCTGGCTGCTTGTAGCATTGTATCTAAGCATCGGGCTAACCGACACAAAATAATTTTTCCAAAAAAGGTATCTGTAATTCAGAGCTAATGAAACATTCGTGATCATCTTATCTATTTCATAATCATCAAAACCATCATCCATCTGGCCGTTATAATGCAATACCGTTCTTTTTTTTGATAATAATTTGCAAAATTCAATTCCGGTTCTGATGGATAGATTGTTTGTCCTTTTTTCGATGAGTTTGAATTCCACCTGGATTGGAAAATTTAAATATTCAAATTCAAATAACTCTTTATCCCTTTCCCAGCCATTCAAATTATTGCCTTGATAATCAAATTGGAATTTCTTTAGCTCGTATCCTATTCCGGTAGAAATACCAAATTTTGGGTTTAAATAGTAAGTCAAATTCAAATCCATCTGATAGCTCCCATCATTTTTGTAATCGCTATAATTATAAAAGGGATAAATGATTTGACTGTAGGCCAAGTGAGTATAAAGTTTCTTTGCTTGAGCGTACATTCCATTAGTTACGAACAGCATTATCACCGAAATTAATAATACCTTTTTCATAGCATTATTCAATTTTATAAAATTGGATTCAAAAGTAGGGATATAATCCTCTAAAAGCAAAAAAAATATGAAACCTCTCCCGAAAGTTATCTTTCCTGGAATGACATTGAGGTGAAAATGGTTAGCCGCAAATGCCGAAAAACCCGAAATCTTCGATTTCATAGTTTTTCGAGCACCCACGAAAATTTACGAAAATTGAAAATTTTCTAATTTTCGTGATGACGCGCGAAGCGCAGATGACTATAAATAACGCGCGTAGCGCAAATTACTTTTTTAATAACTCCCCGCCCTTTTGCGAATAAACCACTCCAGGCTAATGAGCGCAAGGATGAGCGCGAAAACCCAGGGAAGGTTGATCCACTCGCTGTAACTGCGTTCGGTGTATGTTACGGTGGTGATATCGTTGCGCTGGCGAAGCACATCCGCAAGTTGCGCCATGCCGTCAGGATAGATAAGTTGTCCTCCGGTTTTTTCGGCCAGTTGAAAAAGCAAACGATGGTTTGCGATGGTGTTGATGGCTTCGATGTTGAGCGGCGAAACGGCGAAAGCACCCTTGTCGGTATATACTTTTCCGCCCTCGTTTACGGTGGCCTCCCAGGTATAATTGTCCACGGGCAATATGCCGGCATTTAGCTGGCAGGCATCGGCGGTCTTGCCAAAAACGTAGGGATAGATATCGCCGCTGCTGTTCGTGATTTTTATTTCGATATCGTTGGTGTTGATCAGCTCGTAACTTTGGTTGTAAACCTCTGCATCGAAAATTACAGCTTCGTTTTCGAAGAAATTCTTTTTGCCTTCGATCCTAAAAAAGCGTTTATCCATCTTCACCGACATAAACTGAACGATTTTGCTCACCAGCTCATTAAAAACCTGATGGCTGCCGTTTTTCTGAAAGTCCTGCAAACGCCATTTCCACAGCCCTTCGCCGGCAATAATTCCGGCCTTGCTATCCAGGGTTTGATTGAAAAGTATGAGCGGATAGCCAGTTTCCACCGAGCCAATCTGCTGATAAAAAAGCGAGGTGGCCGAAGTCATGCTTTTGTAATCGCCAAAAAAGCTAAGCAGCGGCGGGAAAGATCGGAAGGCTTCCACGGCATTTTCGCTGAGCTTGAAAAGCGTAAAGTCAGAATTAAAGACCGGCAGTGCCTCATTAAAACTTTTTTGCTCGCTAAGGATTTGAAGTCCGGTGTTTAGATTGTTGAACCGCGAAAGCTGTGTTTCGCTTCCCACGACATAAAGTATCGGTATCTTGTTTTCGCGGGCTTTGGCAATAATCCCTTCCGACATACTTTCGGCGGCAGGCAGTTGGTGCAAAATCAGCAGGTTATAGCTTTCTATTTGCCCGGGATATTCGTCCAGAGTGGATTCGGTAAGCGCGTAGTTATTGTTGCTTTCGATGGCCGTTTTTAGTGCCGAAACATCAGGATGGGGAGCGGCGGAGAGCAGGAGGATTTTTTGTTTTGAATCTAAAATATCAACAAAAATATCCTGCTTATTATTTACGATACTTATCTCACCGTCTATTTCGCTAAGGCGGATAGTATAGCGTTGCATCCCTGTTTTCTCGGCTTCAAATTGCAGATTTATGGTTTCAAAATATTGATCGGATTGGATGCGAACATTTTGCGAGTGGATGATCTTACCGCCATTAGAGACCGTGAGCGTGCTTTGCTTACCCGCACATTTGTTGGCTCCCACGATTACTTCTACTGGAAATTCGTTACCTAAAAAAGCAATGCGATTAAAACTCACCTTGCTAACAAAAACATCCTGTTGCGGCGTGGTATCGCCCAGAGCTATCGGATACACCGGAAAGCGAAATTGAGCAGAGGCATACAGGGGGTTCAAACCGCGATTGTACAAACCATCGCTGGCCAGCACCAGAGCGCCCACGTTGCGGTTGGCATAGCGGGTTTCCAGTTCCTCGAACAGCGATGACATATCGGTTTGTTTTTCCTTAAAGTTTAAGTTTAAGTTCTCCGAAACCTGGTCGCCAAAAGTAAAAGTTTCTACCGCGTAATCTTTTTGCAAGTCATCGGCGAGCTGCTGCATAGCTTCAGGGAATTCGTTTTTGTAATAAGCCGAATCGTTGCCTGCCTGGATGGAGGCCGAGTTGTCGGCAGCCAAAATAATAAGCGGCTTTTCGGTTTTTGTAAAGGTGTGTTTTACCAAAGGCGAGAGCAACAAAAACGACAGCACCAGAATTGCCGTAAAGCGCAAGGCGGCAAGCCATCGCGATGTAGCGCGACAAAACTCCTCGCGGCGGTTTTTGAAATATAAAATGCCTGCGTAAAGCACCGCTGCAGCAATGCAAAACAATATAAACCAAGCGGGATATTCGGTAATCAAGCTCAAGGCAGCCTCCTGTAAAAGTGAAAAATGGGATAAGTTTTTTAGACGTGCATGCCGCCATCTACGCTAATTACCTGGCCGGTAACGTAGGATGAAAGCCCGGAGCCGAGAAAGATGCAGATGTCGGCCACATCCTCGGGTTTTCCGGAGCGGCGCAGTGGGATGGTTTTTACCCACGCCTCGCGTTGTTCATCGGTGAGCTGGCCGGTCATGGCTGTTTCGATATAGCCAGGAGCCACCGCGTTGCAGCGTATGCCACGCGATCCAAACTCTTTGGCGATGGATTTAGTAAAGCCAATAAGCCCGGCCTTGGAAGCCGAATAATTGCTTTGCCCGGCATTGCCCGAAAGGCCTACCACCGAGCTCATGTTGATGATAGAGCCGCTGCGCTGCTTGAGCATGCTGCGCTGGATGGCTTTGGTCATATTGAAAACCGATTTCAGGTTCACCTTGATTATCAAATCCCAGTCGGCCTCGCTCATGCGCATCAGGAGGTTGTCGCGGGTAATGCCGGCGTTATTTACCAGGATGTCGATTCCTCCGAAATCCTGGAGTACTTCAGCAATTACTTTTTCGCTGTCCTCGTAAGAGCTGGCATCTGATGCGTAGGCTTTTGCTCTTACGCCATAGCCCTCCAGTTCTTTAACCAGCGCATGGGCATCATCGTCAATTCTCAAATCGGTGATGGCCACATCGGCACCATTTTTTGCATAAGCAAGGGCAATGGCTTTTCCTATGCCGCGTGCAGCACCCGTAATCAGGGCTTTCTTATTTTCGAGTAGTTTCATTTTGCTATGATTAATTGTAAAAATTTTCGTCAAAGATAGGTAAATTGATTATTCTCCTTTTTTCAATTCGAGAATTTCCTCTTCTGTCAGCCCTGTCATTTTCGAAATCATGGGTATGGGATAGCCTTCTTCTAAACCAATTAAAGCAGCCTTTTTTTTCTCTTTTATCGTTCCTTTAATTTCTCCTTTAACTTTTCCTTTTTCAAAAGCGGTATCAATCGAGTTTTTTATGTCCCTGTAAGCATTCATGCTCGCCTCATATTGTTTTAATTCTTCCTGGCTAAATTTTGCAATTTCTGCGGTTTTAAAAAGTTTCTGAAAAATCTTGTCCTTTATTTTTACCGGAATCCTATCCAATGTATCCAGATGTTTTAATACATAAAGCCATTTGTCAAATTTGGTTTCTATTTCGTCCAAAGTCTTATTAAATTTCGGCATCGACAAATAGATATAGGTCAGCTTTTCATAAAAAACCTTCTTTAATTCTGTTTCAAATAATTTGGCTTCGTAGATATACTTTTCTGGATGTTCTTTATCTTCTTCAAATTCAAAGTCAAGGATGCCGATGGTGTAAACATTTTTTAATTTGAAATTCCAATTTTTTCCTTTGTTTCTTGCTTGTTCCTGAATAGGAAATGTTGAATAAAAAAGGGTTCTATCTTTAAAATATTGTTGTTCTGCTTTTTGCATTTCTACAATAAAATATTCCCCTTTTTCATTTTTGCAATACAAATCAAAGATTGCCCGCCTGTCACCAATTGATACGGGTAGCTTCTCATTAGGCAGATATGATATTTCTAATATTTCACCTTCTTTTTCTTTCAAAAGTTCATTTAAGAAATCCAATAATAAATCCTTGTTCGGCTCCTCGCCAAATAGCCTTTTAAAACCATAGTCGGTAAATGGATTGATATATTTTTCTCTAAACTGTGTCATAATCTGTTACTTTTTACAAAAATACAAAATTACCCATTAACTTACAGTTGGCCGTTTCAATTTATAAATGGTAACATTTTTATAAAAAAAGCCCGGATGAGCTGGCTTGCTTATCAGGGCTGCTTTGTATTGGCTAAGATTTTTAATCCAATTTTAGTTCGCTAAACATCGAGCCGTCTTCCAGAAGTTCGATGGCCTGGCGTAGTTCATCGTCCAGGCTGCTGATAACTTGGAAATAGGCTCCAACATCATAAATATTTCTCGCCATCAGTGCCATGAGCTGCACCTTAATATTTTCATCGGGATAATAATATTCGTCATCTTCGCTGCGCACCACCTCCGATTCGGCAGCTTTAGCTATAAAAGCCTCAAAGGTTTTATCATCGATACCGAAACCCTTTTTAAAGGCATCGATGTTGGGATATTTGCGCAGTAATTCATCCCGGTTTTTATCCAGATAATTCATTACAAAATCATTAAAAATGCCCTTGCGTATCAGGTCGGTGTAATAATCGGAGAAGCGGGTGGAGTCGATGGGGATAAATACATCGGGCATAACTCCGCCACCACCATATACCGTGCGGCCATTTGGCGTAAAATATTTTAAGGAATCGGGAAAGTCGATGCTATCCGCGCTCACCAGTTCACCATGGTCGAGTCTATTTTTAAAATCTTTGTAATATTCGTCCACACCCTCGTCATAAGGTTTTTGGATGCAGCGCCCGGTGGGAGTGTGGTAGCGTGCGGTGGTAAGGCGTATCACCGAGCCATCGGGCAAGCGGAATGGCCGTTGCACCAGGCCTTTGCCAAACGAACGCCGGCCAACTACCAGGCCGCGATCCCAGTCCTGCACTGCTCCCGAAACAATTTCACTGGCTGAGGCCGAGGCCTCGTTAATCAGCACAATCACCTTGCCTTCATCGAAGCCGCCACGATGTGTGGCAAAAAACTCTTCTTTTGGACTGCGCAGGCCTTCGGTGTAAACGATGAGTTTCCCATCGGTCAAAAATTCATCGCTCAACTCAACGGCTATATTTAAATATCCGCCCGAGTTATTGCGCAAATCCAGGATCAAATCTTTCATGCCTTGCTTGCGAAGTAGGTCTGCAGACTCGCGAAATTCGTCCATCGAAGTCTTGGAGAAGCGCGTTAGCTTGATGTAGCCAATTTCGGGTGCTGCCATGTAGGTAGCATCAATGCTGTTGAGGGGGATTTTATCGCGGACAATATCAAATTCGATCAATTTCTTTTTTCCCAGCCGTTTTATCGCAACATTTACCACGGTACCCTTTTCTCCTCTTAGCCTGTCCATCACGTATTGATTATCGATCTTTTCGCCGGTGGCTTCTACGCCGTCAATCTTCACAATTTTGTCGCCGGCAATAATTCCTAATTTATCCGAAGGGCCTCCTGGAACCGGTGAAACCACCAGTATGGTATCGTGAAAAAGCTGGAAGGTTACGCCAATGCCTTCAAAACTGCCTTCCAGAGGTTCGTTTACCCGTTCGATATCTTCTTTGGAGATGTAGGCCGAATGCGGATCCAGGTCTTTAAGCATGGCTATGATGGCATCCTCTACAAGCTCGGGCGAATCAACGCTGTCAACGTAGGCAAAGTTGATGATTTGCAAGGCGGTGCCAAACTTTTGTATCGTTTCGCGCTGGCTGTCATCCTGTGCGCGCAGCGTTGGGCTGATTAAACATAAAGCCAGGATAGCTGTTAAAATACTAATTTTTTGAATGATGGTGGGTAGTGAAACTTTCAACATTTTGTTTGCTTTTAGCGGGTATTATTTAACTTCACGACCAAACGAAGGCTATGTTAAAATATTTTTAGCTATCGTGGCATTAACACTTTTTTTGATTAGCTGTGCCAGATATTCCGCTTTCTCTGTTTGGAGCGGCTTTTGTGAAGCGGCGACAAGCCATACTGAAAAATTATCCTTTCGGTATTAAATTTTACTTTTGTAAAAAAAACAGATAGGCGTAATGACAAAAAACGATCACATTAAAATCTTCCATAGCCTGATTTACCCCACTATATTTGTACTTGTGATGTGGCTGATCAAAGCCATCGAATTACTTTTCGATGTCCGTTTGAGTAATTTCGGTATCATGCCCCTGAAGTTGGAAGGGCTTACGGGAATTATAAGTGCTCCTTTTATCCATGGCGATTTGGCTCATCTTTCGGCCAACACTGTCCCAATATGGGTTTTGGGCGTGCTCTTGTTTTATATTTATCCCAAAATTGGCTGGAAAATATTTTTATTGATTTGGGCTGTAACCGGCCTGTGGGTTTGGGTGATGGCTCGTGAGGCCTGGCATATTGGTGCCAGCGGCATCGTTTACGGCCTGGCATCCTTTCTTTTCTTCAGTGGTATTTTCAGGCGCGACGGGCGGCTTTTGGCAGTTACTTTTCTTGTGGCATTTTTATATGGGAGTATGATATGGGGCGTTTTCCCGGATTTGTTTCCCGAAAAAAATATCTCATGGGAATCTCACCTGATGGGATTGATTGCCGGGCTGGTCTTAGCCATATTTTACCGAAACGAGGGAGGGCCGCTTAAGAAAAAATACAGCTGGGATATCGAAGCCGAAGATGATAGCGATGCCAACGACCCCGATGCCTATTGGAACAAACCTTTAACTAAAACTGCAAAACCTGCTGTGTTGCCACCAACAAAAAATGAGGATAGCACTACGGTAGAGGTAAATTATATTTACAAAGAAAAGAATGGAGCGAGTGCTAAACACAAAGAGGACTAAATGAGTTGTAACTAATCAGTCTGATAAAAGACTTATAAATGCTACAACAATCAATAGCCCCGACTTTTAAGTCGGGGGAGATGGTATTTAAGATGCCCATCCTCGATTTCGCTAAAAATGCCGCAGGCATTTTTAGCGAAATCGAGGGGTTTATTCATTTCTACAATTCAATCCCTGTCCTAAAGGACTGGGCTATTGATGCATTTATAATTAAACCTAATTATTCAATTTTATTATCTAAATTTCAAAACTATGCATAAGAAAGAAGTTTATATTATTTCGGCAGTACGCACGCCAATCGGAAGTTTTGGCGGGGCATTGTCCAGTTTAACTGCTACCCAGCTGGGTGCCGAAGCCATTAAGGGGGCATTAAAAAAAGCCGGTCTTGATGCCAGCGAGGTGGACGAGGTTTTTATGGGTAACGTCCTGTCGGCCAATCTGGGTCAGGCACCTGCTCGTCAGGCTGCACTTTTTGCAGGTTTGCCGCAAACAGTTCCTTGTACCACCATAAACAAGGTTTGCTCCTCGGGATTGAAATCGGTGATGTTTGCCGCACAATCCATTATGCTTGGCGATGCCGACGTGGTGGTGGCCGGTGGCATGGAAAGTATGTCCAACGTGCCGCACTACATCGAAAATGTGCGCAAGGGTATGAAGCTGGGTCACGGCAAGTTGGTGGACGGCATGATAAAAGACGGCCTGTGGGACGTGTATAACGATTACCACATGGGCAATGCTGCCGACCATACCGCCCGCGAAAAAAATATCTCGCGCCAGGCGCAGGACGAGCTCGCCATCGAATCATACAAGCGTGCTGCACGGGCTACCGACGAAGGCCACTTTGTCGATGAAATTATCCCAATAGAAATTAAAAGCCGTAAAGGCACGGTGGTCGTTGATCAGGATGAAGAGTACAAAAATGTTCGTTTTGAGAAAATACCTGAGCTAAGGCCTGTGTTTAACAAGGATGGAACCGTTACTGCTGCCAATGCATCCACCATAAATGACGGGGCCGCTGCCCTGGTGCTGATGAGCAAAGAAAAAGCCGAAGCTCTTGGGCTTAAACCATTGGCGAAAATCCTGGCTTATGGCGATGCAGCGCAAGCCCCCGAATGGTTTACTACAGCTCCATCTAAAGCTATTCCCAAAGCCATCAAAAAAGCAGGACTTAATATCGGGGATATCGATTATTTCGAGATTAACGAAGCCTTTGCAGTTGTATCACTGGCGGTGATGCAGGAGCTTGGCTTGGATAAGGAGAAAGTAAATATATGGGGTAGTGGTGTTTCGCTTGGTCATCCGCTGGGGGCTACCGGAGCAAGGATTTTGGTAACTTTGGTTAATGTTCTAAATCAGAAAAAAGCCAAATATGGCGTGGCTGGCTTATGCAATGGCGGCGGTGGTGCTTCCTCGGTGTTGATCGAAAGGATTTAGCAATTGGGTAAAAGCGGTGTGTTTTTTACTAAAGCACCCTTTTCGGTTAACCTGTATTTTTGTTTGCTGCTGTTCGGTTTGTCGGGGATGGTTAATTCTATTAATCCTGCATCTAAAGCTTCTTGAAGGTAGCTTTTTCTGAAATTTTCCCTGTTTGCCAGTTTAAGATTGGCTTGCAATTCTTTACGTGAATGTTCTCCCGTAAAAGATCTTAATAATTCTTCGACTTGCGTGGTGACTTGCGTGGTGACTTGCGTGGTGACTTGCGTGGTGACTTGCGCGGAAGCCGGAAAAACCATTCTCAAAAAGTTTTCTGTAAACTGAAAACACTCTTTACCATAGTGTTCCAATATTCTTGGAATTCCTGACCCCAATTGCTCTACCAACTCTAAATCTTTATATATCCGCATTAATTCTTTGTTTCGTGGAATCGAAAAACCATCAAAAAATTCTTCCTCGCTCAACCCTTCGGGTAAGGGACCAGCGGATGTTATTTCTATTCTGTCAGAGAAAATCTCGAACTTGGGAGGCACCTCACGCGTGTAGTCATTATGAACCAAAGCATTGATAATGGCTTCGCGAAGAGCTATCGGGTTCCATAGCCGCTTTTCTTTCCGCTCTTTATGAGTGATGGTTGTTGTTGTTCTGTTCTCAATATCCACTTTGTCCAAAACGCTTTTGGTGGCTTTAACGAGTGAACAATATCCGTACTCGTTGCTCTCCGAAAGTTCCACACGGTTCATTCCTTTATATTTGGCAACTTTTATGGAAATGTTATTTTCATCTGCCAGAAGATAAGCGGCATAATTGAGCAGGTTATCTTCCGTAAGCAATTCAAGATTTTTTCTGAACTGTTTGTTGAGTTTTTTTCTCTTTTCTTCGTAATAGATACGCAGTTGCTCAAAACTCAAATCCTGTCGATGCGATTTTATTTTCCCAATGGAATTGCGGGTACGAGAGGCAAAAAGTTTATCTATCATTGCCTGCGGCATAGGCTCTGCTGCCGTTCCTATTCTGATAAAGCAGCCTTTCTCTGTCATTCCATATTTCTTTTTGAAATAGGGTTTTTCACTGCCGCTGGCAACGATAATTTTAATCAGTTCTTTGCTATCCCTAATTTCGGCAACTACGTCAAATAAGCCCATAGCCGAAGGGGCGATGTTGTTTTTGATGCGGTCTTTTATTTTGAGCATATCGCCATCAATATCCAAAACACCTAATACTTCTCCATGTTTGTCGATACCGATATAAATCAAGCCACCTTCGTGGTAATTCAGAAAGGCAATGACTTCCTTCTCGATATCCACAGCGGAATGAAGCTCCTGTTTGTATTCTATGCGGTTAGTTTCTGACATACCAAGAGCAAAAGTAGTAATATTCTGATATTTTAGAAAGCTGCTCTATTTTAAAGATTTAAGGTTCTTAAAAAAACGTTCTATTTTAAAACAGAGATATGTGTCATTTCAATTGATTGATAGTCATAGCATGGCTAAGAGCCATACTATGACTTTGACTCTACTTCTCAATCCTCAGCCGGGCATCCACTGCCGTAAGATGCTTTTCGTTGCCTAGCAAAGGATTAAGATCGAGTTCGGCAATTTCGGGTGCCGCTGTTACCAGTGCTGACAAACGGACGATAAGATCGGCAAACTTGTCCTCATCAATCCCTTTCTGGCCACGCACGCCCTGAATGATTTTATAGCTTTTTAAGGACTGGATCATCGTGTGGGCTTCATCGTGCGAAAGCGGGGCAAGATAGGCACTCACGTCTTTCAGGACTTCGATAAAGATGCCGCCCATACCGCATAAAATCAAATGGCCAAATTTGGGTTCAAACTTTACACCGGCAAATAGCTCGGTGCCGCTAAGCATGGGCTGGATAAGTACTGCGTGGGTATCTTTGATCTTAATCATTCGCTCAAATTCTGCTTTAACCTGCTGTTCAGTTTTTACGTTAAGCATCACCCCGCCCACATCGGATTTATGCACCGGGCCTACCACCTTCATCACGACGGGCAGGCCAAGTTTGGTGGCTTTCTCCACAGCTTCTTTTGCGGTTTTTACTACCGCCTCACCGGCACGTGGAATGCCGGCAGCATCCAGAATTTGTCCCAGAGATTCAGGATTTAAATAGCCATCGTTGTTTTCATCGATGATTCTGCGGATTTCTTTTTTGTCAATTTTAGGGACATCAAAGTTTTCGGGAGCGGGTGAGGGCGTAGCGAAAATCTTGCAAAGTGCTTCGCCAAGTATGGCCTCATCGGGGAAATTTACCCGTCCTTTCGATAGAAAATCCTCCACCTCTGCCTTGGCAGTAAGGATGGAAGGCAGCACCGGGAAGATGGGTTTTTTGCAGCATTTCATTTTTTCATCCAAAACGGCATAAGCATCAAAAACTTTTATCAAACCGGGAGTTCCGAAAATCACCACCATGCCATCGATTTCGTTAAACTTGTTTTCCACATCATCGATGATGTTTCCAAGCTGTTCGGCGGTTCCGGTTGCCAAAAAGTCGATGGGGTTGGCTACCGAAGAGCCGGGAAAGAGTTTTTGAAGCAATTCATCTGCGGCTGCTCCCTGGATATGGGGCACTTTTAGTCCGCCGTTGCTAAGGGCATCGGTGAGCATTACTGCCGGCCCGCCCGCATGGGTGATGATGGCGATGTTTTTGCCTTCCAGCACGGGGTGCATAAAAACCGACGCTACGGCCGTTAGTTCTTCGCGTCCATGGCAGCGTACGATGCCAGCCTTGCGGAAGAGTGCGTCCACAGCCACATCCGAGCTGGCCAAAGCACCTGTGTGCGATGAGGCTGCACGGCTGCCTGCTGCCGACGAGCCGGCTTTGATAGCGGCAATTCTGCAACCTTTACAGATGAGCGATGCAGCATGTTTGAGCAGCTTTTGCGGCTTGTTAATGGTTTCGATATACAGGAGTTTTACTTTGGAGCTGTTCTCCGGATCGTAGGTTTCATCAAAATATTGCAATACTTCTTCTACGCCCATTTGGGCACTGTTGCCCACCGAAAAAACACTGTTGAAAGTAAGCCCTTTGGGTATGGCTGATTCCATAATAAAAACCGCCGTAGCTCCCGAACCCGAAATAAAATCAATCCCTTTTGGGTTTAGTTTGGGAATGGGCTCGGTAAAAATACTTGCATGATTTGGAGTAAGCACCCCAACGCAGTTGGGACCAATCAATGCGCCTTTTACCGAATTTACGACTTCCACAATTTTTTGTTCCAGCAGCTTTCCTTCTTCGCTTTCCTCGCTAAAGCCCGCCGAAATAATCACAAAAGCCCGCGTGCCTTTTTTGATGGCCAGGGTTTCCACCGTTTGCAGACTATATTTGGCTGCTATGGCCAGGATGGCCAGATCTACCTGAGGCAAGTCATCGAGATTGCGATAGGATTTAATACCCTGAACTTCGTTTTCCTTCGGATTGGAAACATAGAGTTGTCCCTCGAAATGATGGTCGATAAGGTTTTTCAATATTTTGCCACCCGGCTTGGTGATGTCGTTCGATCCGCCAATAACTACAATACTTTTTGGATTGATTAATTCCTTGCTTACCATAATAATCCTTTTTGCAATGATTTTATAAATTTATTTTTGCCGGCGAAATTACGAAAATTGACCTTGCTATGATTGAAATTACAAATCCTTTACCTGACAAATCCTTAGCTTACGATGCGCTCGGCGAAGCTTTGCAGGATTATGCCAATGGGAAAACAAAGATTACCCTCCGGGTTATTTCTGATATGGAAGATGACCAGGATTTGCCAGCATCTCATTTTTTTAGAGACTTTGACCAAATGCCGCCAATCGAGCAAGAGGCACTCAAGCTTTGCCATGGAAAAGTTCTGGATGCCGGTGCTGCCGCCGGATGCCATTCCCGGATTCTGCAATTGCGAGGGATCGAAGTTCATCCCATCGATATTTCCCCGGGTGCGGTTGCGGTGATGCGGAAAATGGGTATTAAGAATGTTGCCTTACAGGATTTTTTTAATCTTAACAACCAAAAATTCGACACCATATTAATGCTGATGAATGGGATTGGGATATGCGGCAAGCTGGAAAATCTGGATGATTTTTTTGAGCAGATTAAAATATTGCTTCACCCAGATGGACAGGTGCTTCTGGATTCCTCCGACATTTTGTACATGTTCGAGCAGGACGATGGTTCCTGTGCGATCGATCTCAACAGCAATTATTACGGCGAAGTAAATTATCAGTTTGCCTATCAAGGCTGTAAATCCTCACCCTTCGATTGGCTGTATTTGGATTTTGATCTTTTGAGCGATTATGCCGACAAGCATGGTTTTGATTGCGAAATGCTAATGGAAGGGCCGAATTTTGATTATCTGGCTCGGCTGAGGAGGAAGGAGAGGAGTTAATCGAAAATCGGTAATTGTCCCGAAAAATAGAAAATCTTTGATTTTCGTAATTTTTCGAGGATGCTCGCCCTTTTGGGCGGCATTATCTGTTGAGCGAAGCAGCCTGTCCCGATCATCGGGGAAATCCTCGCCGAAGGCGGGATTAATAGTCCTTTTAAAAAATTGCGGAAATGGGCAAGTATTATTTATTATGCAGAGACGCGCATGTTTTATTATAGCGCAGAGACGCGCACGTTTTATTATAGCGCAGAGACGCGCACGTTTTATTATAGCGCAGAGACGCGCAAATTGCGCGTCTGTACAAATTCATTCTTGAATTGCCGCTGGCTTTATCCTGCGGTTTTAAGAGTCAATAGTTAAATTAAGGACTTATCCGGTGCACACCAAGCGGATAGCTTGCGCCGATAATTTCGAGCAGCCTTTGGTAATCTTCGGTGCGATTTACAAAATCCATGGCGTTGGTGTCGATAATTAGTATCCGCATGTCGCTTTTTTGGCGGATAAACTCCAGATAGCTTTCCTGAATTTTGGTCAGGTAGTCGGCCTTAATTTCGCGTTCGTAATCGCGTCCTCGTTGTTGGATGTTTTTTATCAAATTGTCGATGCTGAGGTACAGATAAACCAACATGTCGGGCTTGGGCAGCGATTCGCTGATGATGTCAAACAATTTTTTGTACAGACCAAAGGTATCCTCGGGCAGATTTTTGCGGGCAAAAATGAAGGACTTGTTGATAAAATAATCGGATACGGTAAAAGTCTTAAACAAATCGCGCGAGGTCAACTGGTGCTTAAGTTGCTCGTAACGCTCGGCCAAAAATGAAAGCTCGAGCGGGAAGGCGTACTTGTCAGGTTCCACGTAAAATTTGGGCAAAAACGAGTTCTCCTCGAATTGCTCCAAAATCAGCTTGGCGTTAAAATCATCGGCAATGCGCGTGGCCAGCGAGGTTTTGCCAGCTCCGATATTCCCTTCGATGGATATAAAATTGTATTGTGTTAAATTCATTAATGTGATCTGGTATTTTTTGTTTGCATGGAGATGAGTCAGTTTTTATCCTTTTCTTGTTTTCTAATAATTACATCCAAATTTCCGATTTTATTATTCAGCAAAAATTTCAACTTGCGCCGGGTCGCTGCACTCGGTAAGTAATTGTTTAATACTTTTCTTTAAAACCGGATGCGTCAATTCTGGCGCGATTTCGGCCAGCGGCATCAGGGTGAATTTGCGCAGATGCAGCCGGGGGTGAGGTACCGTAAGATTTTTTTTGTTGATAATCTCATCATTAAAAAACAACAAATCTATATCTATTTTTCTGGATTCATAGCCCTGACTTTCGTTTTTTACTCTTCCCAATTTCTTTTCTATGGCGAGAATCAACTCCAAAACTTCATCCGGAAATTTAGTTGTTTGCACCCTTACAACCATGTTAAGGAATTGCTCTTTGGCCTCGAATCCCCAGGGTTCTGATTCGTAAAAGGCTGATTGTTGGCAAATCATGCCCACCTGTTCATGGATGTCGTTCAAGGCATCGCGCATTATCGCTATGCGATTTCCCAGGTTGCTGCCGAGTAATAAAAAACAATCGTTCATAAATGGCAATTAAAAAATGATGTCAAAATTACAAGATATTATTAGAAAATAATTCGCATTTTTGTCGAACTATCTAAGTATTCATCCAAAAACAGTTCGTTATGAAAGATTTTTTTAAATTTATGTTTGCCTCAATGCTGGGCTTTTTTATTATGTCCATCCTGGTTTTTCTAATCTTCATGGGCATCATCACTTCTTTTGCCACCATGATGGAAGACAAAGAAACCACGGTGGCCGAAAACACCCTGCTGAAAATTGATCTTACCAGCCCCGTCATCGACCGGACTTCCAAAGACCCTTTTTCAGCGTTTAATCCCATGACAATGGAAGCTACCAAATCTATTGGCTTAAACGACATTATCAAAAACCTGGACAAGGCCGCCCGCGATCCGAAGATTGCCGGCATTTATTTGAATCTTACTTCTTTGCAGGCTGGTATGGCAACGGTCGAAGAAATTCGCAAGGCACTGGTGGATTTTAAAACATCGGGCAAATTCGTTTATGCTTACAGCGAATATTATTCGCAAGGAGCTTACTATCTGGCTTCCACCGCCGATGAAATATATTTGAATCCGGAGGGTGCAGTGGATTTTAAAGGTTTGTCAGCCGAGCTGATGTTTTTTAAAGAAACCCTCGAAAAGCTGGATGCCGAAATGCAAATTATCAGACACGGGAAATTTAAAAGTGCCGTTGAGCCTTTTATGCTCGAAAAGATGAGCCCCGAAAATCGGGAACAGATGATGGCTATCGTTGATGGTATTTGGATCAGGATAACCCAGGCCGTTTCGGAATCGAGAAATATTTCGCTCGACAAGCTGAATGATTATGCCGATAATCTGGCATTGAATACCGCCAAAGATGCACAGGAACTTGGTTTTGTGGACGGCTTGAAATACTATGATGAAGTGCTTGATGAGCTAAAAACCAAGCTGGGGATTGAAAAAGATAAGGATATCGAATCGGTAAGCCTGGCCAAATATACCAGTGCCGCCGATCCTTCCGAAAAGCGTCCGGATCATAAAAACCGCATTGCCGTGGTTTATGCCATAGGCGAAATTGTGAGCGGCGAGGGTAGTGATGAGGTTATCGGTTCCGATCGTATTGCCAAAGCCATCCGGCAGGTGCGCAAGGATGATAAGGTAAAAGCCATTGTGATGCGCGTTAACTCGCCCGGTGGCAGTGCCCTGGCTTCGGATGTGATTTTGCGTGAGGTTAAACTGGCTGCCGCCGAAAAACCCTTTATCGTTTCGATGGGCAATGTGGCAGCTTCGGGTGGCTACTATATTTCGTGTGCTGCCGATAAAATTTATGCCGACCCAACCACTATTACCGGCTCGATAGGTGTGCTGGGCATGATTCCTAACCTGGAAGAAACCATGAAAAATAAATTGGGCATTACCTTCGATTATGTGCAAACCAACGCCAATTCGATAATGTCGATAAACAAGCCGCTAACTGAGTTCCAAAAAGATGTGATCTTGAAATCCATCGAGGATATTTATGGCACTTTTGTAAACCATGTGGCCGAAGGCCGCGATATGACTTACGAAGCTGTGGATGCTATCGGACAAGGTCGCGTGTGGATAGGTAGCGATGCTTTAGAATTAGGATTGGTGGATGAAATGGGTGGTTTGGATGAGGCCATCCAGGCGGCCATCGATGAGACCGGGCTTGAAAACTGGTCGATAAAAGAATATCCCGAACAGAAAGATCCGATCGAAGAACTTTTTAACGAACTTTTCGGACAAGCTGCCGTTGATGCTAAAATTAAAGCTGAACTGGGCGAAAACTATCGTTTTTATCAACAACTCAGATATTGGCAAAATGCAAGGGGTGTGCAGGCACGTATGCCCTTTGATATTTATATTAATTAATGCTTGTCAATAGAGTCAATATTTTTTTGATTTAAGATTGGCGATTTTAGATTGTGTTTCATGTCACCAACATCTTAAATCTTAAATCTTAAATCGTAGATGACATTTTAAATAGTTTTTATTAAAATGTTTAATTCGCAAAATCCCTCTTAAACAAATTTGTTTATGAGGGATTTTTAGTTTTAATACCCACATATTTTTATACCTTTGATGAAAATTCAAAAATAATATCGCCATGCAACAGCCTGTAATTGTTATTGGAATGTATCACTCCGGAATCACGCTTGTTTCGGAAATGTTGACTCACGCCGGCATATTTATGGGAAACGACCTGAATGAGCACGCCGGATCGAAATTGTTCGATAGCCTTAATCATTGGGTTTTCCATCAGGCAGGAGCTACCTGGGATAATCCTTATAATTTTCGATTTATTAATGAGGGGTTCACGCACACCATCGCATCAGGAATTCAGCGTCATTTAAAAGGTCATCGCCTTAAACCCTTCCTCGATAATACCCGGCGCAAGTATCGTAAGGTGGATCGCTTTGATTTTGATTGGGGCTTTGCCCACCCGCTCAATACTTTTACACTCGAAGTGTGGAAAGAACTTTTCGATCGCCCCCGGATTATTCACGTGCATCGTAACCCCATGGATGTAATCGCCGCCATGCAGCAAAGTAATGCTGCGCTAATAGCCTCGATGGGCGGTGTTTTTAAAGGGATGAAACGGCACCGGCTTGAACGCAAGCTAACGAAGGAGCGGATTTACGAAAGGTCGCTGCGTGCAAACCATCTGCCCGCGGCTTTCGAGCTTTGGAAACAATACCTAGAACAAGCAATGCAGGTGGAAGAAAAACTGCATGTCCCGGTTTATCATGTAAGCTACGAGCGTTTGCTTAAAGATTTTGCGGGGGAAACCGAAGGCCTTTTCCGATTTATGGGTTTCAAAATTCCTGATGGAGTGCTGTTGGAGACTCAGGCGAAGATTAAAAAAGAAAAATCCTTCACCTTTCTAAAATCCAATACCTTCAGCGAGTTTTATCACACCATCAAAAATCAAAGCCTGATGGCGGAACTTGATTATCATGCGATTGTCTAACGATTTATTCTGTTCAATTTACTTCACAGCATGTTAAAGATTAACGAACATCTTTCGAGCGCGAAAAATCCAAAAATCAAAAATATCCTCCTTCTGCAAAAACCCCGGGAGAGACGCGAGCAGCATGTTTTTGTTCTGGAGGGGGAACGCGAAATTTCCCGTGCTCATCAGGCAGGATACGAATTTGCTGCCTTGTTTTTTGTACCTGAAATGATTGATGAAAAAACGGTTGAAAAGTATGTGAACGCTGATACTGTGGTTTACACAATTACAGCATCTCTTTTCGAGAAACTTACTTACCGGGGTAATAGCGATGGGATTTTGGTACTGGCACGGCAAAAAAGCCATGACTTGGACAAGTTGCAACTGAGCAACAATCCCCTGCTCCTCGTTTTGGAAGCGATCGAAAAGCCCGGAAATCTGGGTGCAGTGCTTCGTACCGCCGATGCGGCAGCTCTCGATGCGGTGATTGTTTGCGATGCCTCCACCGATATTTACAATCCCAATGTTATCCGCTCCTCGTTAGGCTGCCTGTTCACAGTACCCGTTGCGGTGGCCAGCACGCAGGAGGTGCTCGACTATTTAAAGCAGCATAAAATCAATATTTACAGTACTGCACTAACGGCCTCCAGGGTTTATCACACAATCGACTACCGCCACCCTTCGGCGATCGTGGTTGGAACCGAAGCCGATGGCCTTTCACAGCGATGGTTGAAAGCCTCCACGCAAAACATTATTATTCCCATGGAAGGCATTGCCGACTCCTTGAATGTGTCAATTTCGGCGGCGGTAGTCGTTTTTGAGGCCAAGCGGCAGCGGGTAATATCGGATTAAGCTATTCGGAGCCCAGGTTCTTTATAAAGTCGTTTTTGTGTGAAATTATTGATTTTTAATTTCTTAGGGTATCGAATGAGTTTTGATGCTTTTTAATTCACAAAATAGAGAGAAAAAAAAGAAGAAAAAAGTGAAAATAAATTTTGTCAGATAAAAAAAAATGTATCTTTGCAGCCGCTTTCGAGGGATATGACACAGAGAAAGTAAGAAGTTCTTAAAATATGGTCCGGTAGTTCAGTTGGTTAGAATGCCTGCCTGTCACGCAGGAGGTCGCGAGTTCGAGTCTCGTCCGGACCGCCAACAAGCAAAACGCTGTTAGTCGCAAAGATTAGCAGCGTTTTTTTTTGGCATAGAATGTCCCGCTTTCGGCGGGAAGGTCGCG
>Ga0307929_1001260_pt1 | contig 20262 bp, 7 predicted proteins | sample AceLakmetage1330_FD_203160 | JGI IMG/M metagenome (GOLD analysis project Ga0307929, IMG submission 203160) | Saline water microbial communities from Ace Lake, Antarctica - #1330 | ecosystem: Environmental > Aquatic > Non-marine Saline and Alkaline > Saline | place: Antarctica: Ace Lake...
TGTTTCTTATCCCATGATTGCCATCAGTTTTATTTACTCTTTGTCCTGTCGTATATTCTTTCGTTCTGGTTCTTTTTCAGATACAGGAGTATTAAACCCTCGTTGTCAAACATTGTATTTTATATCCTTTTCTTTTCGGTGGTTTCAACTTATGCGCTGCATCAAAACAACGACAGTAAGGAGACAGAATACCGTAAAATGATTGCTGTAAAACTTTCGTCAGAACAACGAGATCCATTGGCGGAATATCTCTTTTCGGAAATCTACGATACTGCACAAAATGATTCAATTCTCGATGCTTATCTTCATGATTATTTGAATGAGGATATTGCACAGGATAGTTTGAATGAATACATGAGAGCAAAATATTTTGCCGGTTACTGGGAGAAATTCGATATGCAAATAACAATTTGCACCCAGGAAGAAAACCTGCTAATTCAGCCAGAAAATATAGAGATCAACTGTTTTGACTATTTCAACCAGATTATCACAACAGAAGGAACAAGTACTGATTTCAAAAATTTATTTGTTATCAATTATACACTTGCTGAAAATGGATACCTTTCATCATTCTCCTATGATGTACCATTTAAAAATTCACTTGTACCAGTAAATATTTATGTTGAATTGACACCTCAAAACTACGTCAGGAACCTCGGCTTTCCCGATTTGTTAGTGAATGAAAAAGTAGATGCATCACCCGATTTGGCAGAATACAGTTACGCCAAGTATATTTCGCAAAAATTGTACAAGCGAGTAGGGAAATATTTTTACAATATCAGCTTATCACATTATGGCGATTTTGACAAGCAGTATTCGTTTTTCGACAGTAACGGATATAATCATCTTTACTACAAAACTGATGACACAAAGGATATCATTATTAGCAAAAAGCAAAAGACGGTTATGGATATTCTTGCGCCATTTTCCTATCTGTTCCTATCATATGGCTTGTTTGTGTTGCTCATATATTTTATTTTTTTACTGCCTGTTTCTCACCGCAATATCAACCTGAATTTCAGAACGCGTTTACAAGTTTCAATTTCCTCAATTATTCTTTTCTCATTTATTGTTATTGGCGCTTTCACCCTGTTTTATATTAACAACCTAAACGAACAAAAAAACCGTGATATACTCAGTGAAAAAACACATTCAATCCTGGTAGAGTTACAGCACAAATTTTCGGGGGATGACGAAATTTTTTCTTCTCCGGTGTTGCTCGAAAACCTCCTGGTGAAATTTTCAAATGTGTTTTTTACCGACATCAATTTATTCGACCTTGAAGGAACTATCATCAATTCATCGCGACCGCAGATTTATGAGGAAAAATTAATCAGTCGAAAAATGAACCCCACTGCCTTTACCGAACTTACCATCAATAACAATTCATTGTTTATACACGATGAGCACATTGGCCAACAAAATTACCTTTCTGCTTACATCCCTTTTATCAGTGATCAGGGACAAGTTGTAGCCTTCCTTAACCTTCCTTATTTTGCAAAGGAAAATGATTTAAAAAGGGAGATTTCGTCCTTCCTCGTGGCCTACATTAATATCTATGTAATATTGATTGCGCTCTCCATTTTAATTGCTTTGGTTATTTCAAATTATGTTGCCCGTCCGATAAAACTAATTGTTTCGAAAATCAAAGAAGTGAAATTGCTGGGACAGAACGAAAAGATCATTTGGCGGCGCAAAGATGAGATTGGCCAACTTGTAACAGAGTATAACCGTATGATCGATGCACTTTCGCACAGTGCTGAATTGCTTGCACGGTCGGAGCGTGAAAGTGCCTGGCGCGAAATGGCCAAACAAGTGGCACATGAAATAAAAAATCCGCTAACGCCAATGAAATTGAGCGTTCAATACCTGGAGCGGGCGTGGAACGATCAATCTCCTGATTGGGGAAAGAGGTTATCAAAATTTACCAAAATAATGATTGAGCAAATTGATACGCTTTCGGCAATAGCGAGTGAATTTTCTGATTTTGCCAAAATGCCACTTTCAAAAAAAGAGAACACAAACCTCGGGGAGATAATCCAAAGCACGATAAGTTTATTTAAAAATTATGAGAACATAAAAATTAGCTTCAACAAACAAAGTTTTGACGAGTTTATAGTTTATGCTGATAAAGAACAGTTATTGCGGGCCTTTAATAATTTGCTAAAAAATTCAATCCAGGCCATCGGAGATCGCCCTGATGGAAAAATAGATATCATTATTAAAAGTAGAAATCAAAACTGCGAAATCAGGATTTATGACAATGGCGGGGGCATACCCAATGAACTCAAGGACAAGATTTTCTCACCGAACTTCACCACAAAATCAGGTGGAATGGGGCTGGGCCTTGCCATTGTAAAAAGTGTAATCGTAAATTCGGGAGGGGATATTTCCTACAAATCAATCGAGCAGGATGGCACTACTTTTATTATCAAGTTGCCTTTAGTGTATTAACGGTTTGAACAATGAAGTTTTAGGGCCCATTAAAACGCTATTCAATTTCGATGCGGACACTACAACCTCAAAGATTTCGGGTCACTTCTTGTGTCATGAATTGTAATTATTTCAATGCTAATTCACTACCTTTGCCCATCACCGTATTGATTAATGATTTAAACATGAAATTGAAAATTTTTATACTGATTTTCTCCTTCCTTTTATGTGGGCAAGTATTTTCACAGAATCAGAAGGAGGGGGGAGGTCCTGATATTTCGATTAATCCTATTCTTATTGACGAAGAACTTGAATCCGGTCAATCATCTACCCAACATCTGACAATTTTCAACAACGGAAATTCAGGGTTAATCTTTGGTATATCTGCGGTGTTAAGCTCCCAATCGGAAATTACCGTCCCTAAAAACAAATCAAATAATGTGCTGATTTTAAGGGACAATTTAGCCTGGAACCTGGATGTAAATGTCCCTTTGCTCGAAGGTCTTGGAGTTAGTATTTCCATCGCATCAAGTGAAGAAATGGCGACCCTCGATTTTTCTTCATTTAATCTTATCATATTCGAATCCCATCAACCGACAGCTTTCTACAATCGCTATCAATCAAATATAAATAGGTTTGAAGATTATTTAATAGCTGGCGGAAATATAGAGTTTCATTCTGCCACCAAGCCAGGGCAGAGGATTCCTAATTTAACCTTTCCGGCAGGGGTGCAAACTTTATCCACCACCAGCCACAATACTTACAATTATATAGATGAAACTTCCCATCCGATGTTAGTAAACATTCCCGAAACACTGTATGGAAATACTGTAAGTCATGAAGCTTTTAAAAGTGTACCATTTGGTGCCGATACCCTCACAGTAAATAAATCCGGTCAACCCACAACAATTGTTTATGATTTTGGAGAGGGAAGGGTACTCATAACTGGAATGTCCTGGGAAATTGGATACAACGCTGAATGGAATTTTGCCACCATGCTCCCCAATGCCTTTCAATACATGCTTGGGCTGTCAGGAAACCTCGGCTGGTTAAGCTGGAACCCGGTTGAAGGTACAGTAGCTCCCGATACATCTCAAACCATTGATGTAAGCTTCGATGCAAGTAATCTTTATCCCGGTGCTTACAGCGCCGATATCCTTATCAGTAACAACAATCCAGACGAGCCTTTATTGACGGTTCCTGTTAGTCTGACCGTGACAGGCCCAAACCCTCCAACTTCGCTTTCAGCTATGCTTGATGAAAGCACCGGTGAAGTCGAATTAAGCTGGGATTTTGAGTTTAAGGATGAATTTTTACGGTTTAAGGTGTATAGAAATGGAATGGTGTTGGATAGCACCACAGCAACATCATACATGGATTTGTTGCCAAGCCCGGGAGACTATTCGTATGAGCTGAACGCAGTTTATGAAGAAGGGGAATCAATGTCTGTTGGTCCAGTGGATATACATTGGGGAGGCTTGCCTGAAATATCCTTATCTCCATTGTTCATTGAAGAAGAAATCCAATCGGGAAATGTCTTGTCCAAAAACCTTATCATCAGCAATGACGGCGACAATGAACTGTCTTGGAACAGTGCCCTACAAAATGAAGAAACACGACTTGGTGGAGGAAATCAAAAATATCAAACCAGCTTGTTGACCCAGGATGAAATACAAGAAATCATACTTGGCAACGAAGCGTTTAAGCGTAACCACAACATCACTGGAAATAGCTTCGATGAGGTAATCAATGCACACAAGGGAAGTAGCCGCGATATTATCCTGGTTTGTGTTGTTGATGGTGGGAACTTTAGTGCCGAAACCTGGGACTATCTGAACATTCATTGGGCAGAATATGGTAATCAGGAATTGCTGATTGATTATTCGAGCTTGAGTGAAATCGAGATTACCCAAACTGCCTTATCGAATAGTAGTGCAAATGTGCTGATGATTGATAACAACTGGAATGCTGAAGAAGAATATGGAGCTTTGAGCCAAACAGAATGCCAGTCCATTGCCCAATATGTGGATGACGGTGCGGGGCTTTTTGTTACAGGAGGCACATTTAACGAAAGACAATTTGCAGAGTTGGAATATCAAACCCAGTATTTTGCCCCTTTGGTGGGGCTTTACCCCGAAGCTGGATTTTCATGGAACTATGGCCTGTCCAGGGCAACTAATTTGATAGCACCATCGCATCCCATATTCCACAAACTTAGCAATCCTTATGGGAATTCAATTTACGGCACAAGTTGCCACCCCCAGGGTAATGATTGGTTAACTGCCATTACTGACGGCGATATTTTGGCCATTAGCGAAAACAATCAAACCGCAATAATTGGATACGAAAACCGGGTTTACCATTCTTCTGCTCCCATGCTTGTAGCCGATAGCGAAAACATTCAGTTCACTTACAATGTTTTAAGTTATTGCGCCACCGGATACGACCCCCTTGATTGGCTTGCAGTTTCTCCGCATTTCGGCACCATACTCCCCGGCACTTCCGATACCATCAATGTAAGTCTGGGAAACCCTAATCTTTACCCGAATGTTTATAGCGCGAACATCAGCATCACCAGCAACGACCCCGGTGAGGGTCTAATTAATATTCCTGTTTCACTAACTGTAACAGGGCTTGTTCCCCCAACAAACCTCACGGCCTCACTTGATATACTTACCGGCGGGGTTGATTTGGCTTGGGATTTTCAAAATATAGATGAACTCCTGTATTTTAATATTTATCGAAATGGTTCTCTTGTTGATACCAGCATTAACCCGTTCTGTACCCTCTTTTTACCCGCTGCCGGAACCTATTTCTTTGAAATTACTGCACTCTTTGCTGCAGGTGAATCGGCCTCGGCTCCTCCGGTGGAAGTAAACTGGGAGGGCAAGGCGGATATTTCCCTTGAACCTGATTTCTTTGAAGAACACCTGGGAATGGGACAGAATTCCACAAAACAACTTACCATTGCCAATAAGGGGGAGGGCAACCTTAATTGGGCAATCGACATTTTTGAACTTAACAGGGGTTTCAATCCGCTTGAAAGAGGGGCAGGTGGCCCGGATACTTTTGGGTATTCCTGGGTTGACAGCGACCAGCCAGGTGGACCAGGGTACGAGTGGTTTGATATTTCGGCTTTAGGAAACAATACCGGGCTTGTAGGCGATGAAAGTTTTGTGGAACTTTCCCTGCCCTTCGATTTTGAGTTTTACGGCGAAATTAAAAATGAGGTGAAAATCTCAACAAACGGATACCTTACTTTTGGTTCTGCAACCAACAAATATAACAACGACCCTATTCCCCTAGAAAGTGAGCCCAATGATATTATAGCTCCATTTTGGGACGATTTGATGCAAGGGGATTCGGGGGTAAATTATGCTTACTTTGATGAAGCAAACAATCGCTTCATTATCCAATATTCGAAATGGGCAAAATACAATGCACCCGGGCAGGCTAACTTTCAGGTTCAATTATACCAAAATGGAAATATTTATTTTTACTATCAGGAACTGGATTGTTATTTGGACCAATCTACCATAGGTATCGAAAATGCGGATGGGAGTGATGGCTTGCTTATCGAAATAAACGGCGATTACTTGCACGAATTTATGGCAATAAAAGTTTTCTCAATACTATCGTGGATTAACGCAAGTCAATTTTCAGGTTCAGTTTCAACTGGAAAAAATGAAGTTGTTGACATCAGTTTTAATGCTGGCGAATTAGATCCCGGAGATTATTTCGCAAACTTACTTATCACTAATAACGGCCCCGAAGAGCCTTTGCTTACTATGCCCGTTTCGTTATCGGTAACTTCAGAAATCCTACCAATCAACCTGTCGGCCACCCTCAACGAAGAGACCGGTGATGTTTACCTGTATTGGGATTTTCAGTTTAGTGACGAGTTTTTATGGTTTAATGTTTACAGGGACGGCGCACTGATTGATACAAGTACAAGCATGAATTATTTTGACCTTTTGTCTGGAGCCGGAACCTATCAATATCAGGTAAGTGCTGTAAATATTTCTGGAGAAACCATGCCTTCCAGCTTCGCTGAAGTAACCTGGGAAGGCATGGCGGATATTTCTGTTGAACCCGGATTTTTGACGGAATACCTCGGAACGGGCCAAAGCACATCACGGTTGCTTAGCATTAGCAATTCTGGTGAAGGCAAACTGGAATGGGCCCTTGATATTTTTCAAACTGAAGGAAAGGGTGGGCCAGACAATTTTGGATACACATGGATAGACAGCGATGAACCCGGTGGCCCGGAATATGAATGGATGGATATTTCATCGATAGGGACCAATACCTTGCTTACCGGCGATGATGAATATGTTATCCTTGCCCTGCCCTTCGATTTTGAGTTTTACGGACAGGTAAAAAATGAGGTTCTCGTTTCGACCAACGGCTACCTGACCTTCGGATATGATGGAACAGATCATTCAAACGACCCCATTCCTTTTGATGAATATCCGAATGATATAATTGCACCCTTTTGGAGTGACCTGATTTCGGGTGAAGCAGGAGCAAACTATTCTTATTATGATGCCGCCAACAATCGTTTCATTATCCAATATTCCAATTGGCAAAAATACAATGGTATCGGCGAGGCAACTTTCCAGGTTCATTTGCATCAAAACGGAAGTATGTTTTTCTATTATGAAAATCTGAATTGCAGTTTAAACGAGGCCAGCATAGGTATCGAAAATATGGATGGCAGCGATGGGCTCGAAATCGTATATAACAACGATTACCTGCACAATCAACTGGCAGTTAAAATAGCATCAACGCCTTCATGGATTAGCCCGGGCCAATATTCGGGCATCATCAATTCGGGCGAAAGCCAGGATGTGGATATTTATTTTTATGCCACAGGTTTAAGCATTGGAAACTACTTGGCAGAAATTACTATCAGCAGCGACGACCCGGATGAGCCTTTGCTTATTATTCCGGTAAGCCTCACGGTAGGTGATGTTCAAATCGAGGAACACACCATCAATCTTATGGCAGGATGGACAGGCATTTCATCGTACCTGGAAGCTGCTTTTGTAAATATCGAAACCATAAGTGGGGATATAAGCGGGCAAGTCCAAATGATTCAAAACATGGAGGCATTTTACCAACCCGGAAACAGCAACAGTACTTTGCATAATTGGGATGTCCATTCAGGATATTTTATTAAGGTAAACGAAACTACAGATTTGGTGATTAAGGGTAATCCACTACAAAACAGGTCAATTCAAATTGTTGAAGGCTGGAACCTGATTCCTGTTTTAACTGAAGGGCCAATAGAAGTTGAAAGCCTTTTTTTATCAAACCTGGAAAAGATAGAAATCATTAAGGATGCTGTAGGAATGGAAATGTTTTGGCCCGATAAGGATATCGGTACTTTATCTGAATTGAAACCCGGAAGCGCATATTTGGTGAAAGCATCGGGTGGGTTTTTACTGACGTATTAAAAAATCTTGAAATCAAATGAAACTTTTTATAGTACATACGGCTGATGTTTTCCCTGAGGCAATTACAAATCACCGTATTTTAGAGCTGTTTGTTTTCAGGTCTTTTTTAAGCATATTCCTAATTTTTTTATTTTTCAATAGCCAGGCCGAAAGCTATTTTGTTAGCAATTCCGGAAACGATTCAAATTCGGGAATGAGTGAAAGCGAAACCTGGCGCAGTTTAGAAAAAATCAATAGTTTTTCTTTAAGTCCTGGTGATGAAATTCTTTTTAAACGTGGTGATGAATGGAGCGGAGGTATTTTGCTCAAGGTTTCGGGCACAACTGACAATCCAATTGTTTACGGAGCTTACGGTGTTGGGGATAAACCAGTAATCCATGGCGACATTAAGGTTATTGGATGGGCCCGGCATGAAGGGAATATTTTTAAGGCCACCTTCAGTAACCCGGTTAATCAACTATTTTTTAATGGCGAAACAATGCAGATTGCCCGTTTCCCAGACGATACTTACCTTTCTATGGGCAGCATTGCAAGCAACACAACTTTTTCATGTGATGATTTGATGGGAAACGATTGGAAAGGGGCAACAGCAATAATGCGCCTGGTACCATGGTCCTTCGAAGCCCGGAAAATTACCGCATCATCAGGGAATTCCGTTACCATCGAAAGTATGCCTTCGTATGCTTATACGATGGAATCGGGCGACCCGTTTTTCGTAATAAATAGTTTGGCAATCCTTGATGACCCGGAGCAGTGGGTTTACGAAGAATCATCAAACACCCTGTATTTTTGGCCTCCCGGAAGTGTGTTGCCCGGTGATGAAAGTGTTAGGGTTTCGGTGGATGAATGTTGATTTTATGGAACTGATATTTCTAATATTGTAATTCAGGATTTTTGCATAAAAGGTTTTCAAAAAGATGCGGTCCTGCTTTCGGGTCTATGCAATAACATTAGCATCATTAGAAACGATATCATCAATAATTATGAATGCGGGGTTCATGCTTATGACGATGAATCAAGCCATGATTTGGTGATTACAAATAACCTCATCTCAGGTGCTAACCGCGATGGTATCCGGCTGAAAGGCATCAACTGTACCATCACCAATAATACTTTAGAGAATATTTCATTGATGGCAAACATTGGCCTGAATGCCTTTATTGATCCCTACAATACCGCATGTGCAATAAATGCCTACCCCGTTCATGAATCGGAACTTAGCGGAAATATACTCGATAATATCGGATACATCGGCATTATGTTTTACGGGAATAACAACATTCTGGAATATAACCGCATCAACCAAACTTGTTTGACTTTGCAGGATGGAGGGGGTATATACAGCCACCTTGACGCAACAGGTTCCATAATTAGAAAAAATATAATCTCCAACTCTGGCCCCATCGGTGATATGGGTTGTTTTGGAATTTATATGGATGCCACATCAATGGGTGTGAATATCGAAAGCAATACGGTTTTCGGATGTAGTGGAAGTGGCATATTTATAAGCAATTGCAAAAATATGATGGTGACAGGAAATACTTTGTTCGACAACCAAGGCAGCGAAATGATTGCCTCAAATCACGTCGAAGAAATTCTCATGTTCAATAATGTAGTTACCGGAAATGTGTTTTTTGCGAAAACTGCAAATGAATCTCAAAATAGTATGAAGCTAAGAGGCATGGAAGGGTTTGAACATGGAGTAAGCACCAGCAATAATGTACATGGATGCCCCGAAGAAAATTCCATTTATTATATCCTGCCTCCCTTTTATTGGGACTACATGACCCTTGAGGAGTACCAGCAGGTGAGCGGTTTTGGACAAGGCTCAACACGGGCGGTTGTTTCCGATTATGCAAATGCGGAGTTGTTTTTTAATGATACGGAAGTCGAAAAAACCTACAACCTCGGTGGGGATAATTATCGGGATTTAAATGGTGATATTGTATCAACCCTGGTTTTGCAAGCGTTTACTTCGCAAATTTTGGTGGCGGATTAGGCTGAATATTATTGAAGGTCAGAAATTTCTGTCCATCAAATCACTTATTTTGATTTCAGATTGATGATTGACGATATGAGGTTTTTGATTTGATAGCATCGATTTACATCTTAAATCAAAAATCGTTAATCATCAATCACAAATAAACTCCTTTCAAAAAAAGGAACTATTTTATTGATAAGACACTCTTCCTCGAATACATTCATCCTTGAAAATTTGATAATCTGCGATTCGGATTGTTTTTAGATTTCTCTATTTTCCCCAAAGTTTCCTCGGAAAGCTCTTCTTTATCGGCTTGATATAATTTTAATAACCCAGTTTTTTTCATGGCTTCAAAAACTCTTATTGAAAAAACCACGCACTTTTTCTACCCCAATTACAAAGGAATATTCCCGTGCTTTTTAGGTGGGTTTTGCTCGCTCTTGTTTTGGGTCATTTCAAGCGCCTGAATTAGTTTCTTCCTGGTTTCCCTGGGATAGATGATCTCGTCGATGTAACCCAGTTCAGCAGCCTTGTATGGGCTGGCAAAGGTGTCCTTATAATCTTCAACAGCTCGTGTGCGTTCTTCATCATTCAGCTTGCCCTTGTACAGGATATTCACAGCGCCGTCGGCACCCATCACGGCAATTTCGGCATTAGGGTAAGCAAGGTTTACATCTGCGCCAATGTGCTTGCTCGACATCACATCATAAGCACCGCCATAAGCTTTTCGGGTAATCACAGTAATTTTTGGCACTGTAGCTTCAGAATAAGCATATAACAATTTGGCACCATGCTTAATTATCCCACCAAATTCCTGGGCAGTTCCCGGAAGGAAACCCGGCACATCTTCAAAAGTAATTAATGGAATATTGAAGGCATCGCAAAACCTGACAAACCTGGCAGCTTTCATCGATGAATTGATATCAAGCACACCGGCAAGAAAATTGGGCTGATTTGCAACGATTCCTACAGAGCGACCATCGATACGTGCAAAACCAACAATGATATTCTGCGCGTAATGTGGCTGAACTTCAAAGAAATTCTTATTGTCAACAACCGGACAAATGATGTCGCGCATGTCGTATGGCTTATTGGGATCGTCCGGCACGATTGTATCTAATTTTGGGTCTTCACGATTTGGGTCGTCAGTACAAGGTTTCCGAGGTGGATCTTCCATATTGTTGGATGGTAAATATCCCATCAACTCCCTCACCATTTGCATGGTTTGTTCGTCGTCATCGCCGGTAAAATGTGCAACACCACTCTTAGCGTTGTGGGTCATCGCCCCACCAAGTTCCTCTTTGGTGACTTCTTCGTGGGTTACAGTTTTTATTACATCTGGCCCGGTAACAAACATGTAACTGGATTGCTTGACCATGAAAATAAAATCAGTAATAGCGGGTGAATAAACCGCCCCACCGGCACATGGTCCCATGATGGCAGAAATTTGAGGAACGACACCCGAGGCCTTTGTGTTGAGCAGGAAAATATCGGCATAACCGGCCAAACTCTGAACGCCTTCCTGAATCCTGGCACCACCCGAATCGTTGAGTCCAATTACCGGTGCGCCCATTTTCATGGCAAGCTTCATAATCTTAATGATTTTATCGGCATTGGCCCGACTGAGTGTACCTCCAAAAACCGTAAAATCCTGTGCAAAAACATACATCAGGCGGCCATCAATTTTGCCATAGCCAGATACCACACCATCACCCAGAAATTTATTATCCTGCATGTTGAAGTCGGTAGCACGATGGGTCATAAACTTATCCGTTTCTACAAAGGTTCCCGGGTCAAGGAGGTCTTTGATCCTTTCGCGGGCTACTTTTCGTCCTGCTTTGTGCTGCCTTTCAATTCGTGCCTGTCCGCCACCCAATTCAGCTTGCTTATTCTTTTCTTCAAACAGTTTAATTTTTTCTTCCAGTGATGCCATTATTGTTTTTGTTAAATGTTTTTCCAATCTTTTGTTTGTAGTATTTTGGTGATCAGTAATTGGTAATCGGTGATCAGTTCCCCTATAAACTTCGAACTAAGCTACAGATTTAACCGATTTCCAAACATCCGTCATCCGTCATCGTGCCTTTCCCCTATAAACCCTATTTCCCTTCCTATCCCAAATTTTGCAATCATACCTACAATCATTTTTCACACGTCGCTGCTATTCGTTCGAAGTTAATTTGATATATAAAAATGTTCTTTTCAAAAGAAAGCCTCTAAAGTGTTTTAATAACTTGTTAAAAAACTTCGAACTAACCCACTCGATTACACTTCCCCTATAAACCCTATAAACCCTATGCACCTATACCCTATACCTTCTTCACCTTACTCAACCACCACCAATGTTTGATTTCCATCCACCGTGTCGCCTTCTTTAACCAGAATTTCAGTTACTATACGGTCTTTTTGTACTTTGTATTCACTTTCCATTTTCATGGCCGAAACCACAATCACAGTATCTCCAGCTTTTACTTCATCGCCCACTTTAACAGGAATTTTCACCACTTTGCCTGGCATAGGGCTGGCAATTTTTCTTATGTCGTCAACTTCATCCGTAGTTCTGCCCTGCTTGTATTTCGTTTCCGCATCAATGATCTCGATATCATATGAATTATAAAGCGTGTTCACATTAAAATGCCGGTGGTCGTCTTTCTCGATTAATTCGACATTGTAGGATTTATTATTCGACAGTATCGAGTAAACCCCATTTTCGACCATCATCAAATCGAGGTCATAAACTTTTCCATCCACATCAATGCTCACAAGGTTTCCTTCTCTTTTCAGAAGTTTTACCTCCGCAGTACGGTCATCAATTTTTATTTCGAGAGACATGTTTTAAGGGTCTTAAATTAGCAGTGAATAAAACGATCTACAATCGTGTATTTAAAATAATCTATTTGTCAATTGTCCACCAGCTGGCGGACGTCATTAAGCTTTGCTGTCATTCATTGTCATTTGCTTTGCATCATCTTATTGTTAAAATACTAATGACTACCAATGACTACCAATGCCGAAAAACCAGAAATCTATGATTTCTTTGTTTTTCGAGCATCCTCGAAAAGTTACGAAAATTGAAAATTTTCTACTTTTCGGGATGACCACCAATGACATTTATTTTCACCATCCCATTACCGATTTTTTCCGGCCAAATTCTTTCCACACATTCTTTTCAGCACTTTCATTTGAAGATGGCCTTGCTGCTGTCAGTTTATCATGGTAATGAATATATGCAGCAATAACGGCCATATCCTGGCATCTTTTACCGCAAGGCACTTTCTTCATCAGGAAATCCTGGTTTTCTTCAATAAAGTGTGTGTTGTAATTTCCACTGATGAAATCCTCTGTTTCCATGATCCTTGCCAGGAAAGGGATGGAGGTTTTGATGCCTGTAATTTTGTATGCCCATAATGCCCGTTTCATACGATCGATGGCTTCATTACGGGTCTTGGCCCAAACGATCAATTTCGAAATCATTGGGTCGTAGTAAATCGGAATCTCATAACCCTCGTAAACATAACCATCGTGGCGCACGCCCAAACCCAATGGCTCGGTAATATGCTTGATTACACCAGGTGATGGCATAAAGTTATTTTCGGGATCTTCGGCATAAATCCGACATTCGATGGCATGGCCAAACTGTTCCAGCTCACCCTGTTTGAGGGTTAATTTTTTGCCATCAGCAATATTTATTTGTTCCTTTACCAGGTCAACTCCAACCACCCGTTCGGTTATTGGGTGTTCAACCTGCAGGCGGGTATTCATTTCAAGGAAGTAATAGTTAAGCTTATCGTCAACAATAAACTCGATGGTGCCGGCTCCATAGTATTTTGCAGCTTTGGCAGCAGCCACTGCATGTTGGCCCATCTCTTCCCTGATCTCCGGGTTCATCAAAGGCGAAGGCGTTTCTTCCACCACCTTTTGATGTCTCCTTTGTACTGAGCATTCCCTTTCAAAAAGATGTATGGCATTTCCATGCTTATCGGCCAAAATTTGAAACTCGATATGGTGAGGAGACTCAATGTATTTTTCGATATAAACGGCATCATTCCCAAAAGCTGTGCTGGCTTCGGAACGGGCCGACCGGATGGCACCAATAATGTCTTTTTTCTTTTTCACCAGCCTCATACCTTTTCCACCACCACCGGCCGAAGCTTTAATCATTACCGGAAGGCCAATTTTTTCAATTGTTTTAATGGCAAGGTCTTCATCAGTGATAGGTTCAGTAGTTCCCGGTACAACAGGTACGTTGGCAGCAATCATCCTTTTGCGGGAAGTGATTTTATCGCCCATGTTGGAAATTGAAAATGCCGAAGGGCCAATGAAAATTATACCCTCCTTCTCGCATCGTTCCGAAAATTCAGCATTCTCTGATAAAAAGCCGTATCCGGGATGGATGGCATCAGCCCCCGACAATTTGGTGGCATTGATGATTTTTTCGATGTTCAGGTAACTTTCGTTGGATGGGGAAGGCCCAATAAAATAGGCCTCGTCGGCGTACCTGACGTGCATTGAAGTTCGGTCGGCTTCCGAGTAAACCGCCACTGATGTAATCCCCATTTCCCTGCAAGAACGCATAACCCGGATGGCAATTTCCCCGCGGTTAGCAACCAATACTTTTTTTATCATATTTCACTCAGCTTTAGTGAGCTAATTTTCAAACGTATGCAAAGCTAAACTAAATTTTTAATGGAAGATATGGCAACCAATGTGTTAAATAAATAACAACCAATTGCTATTGAAAATCAATAGAATAAGAAGATATTATTTTGTTAAAAAGTTTTAAGCTGCCCCACCACTAAGGATTGACTATTAGAATTGGTGAGGTTTATGGGAGATATTACATATTCTGGTTTGCATAGTTGGGTAGTATGCTTTGCTTAGGAATCCTTGGAAATGAATGGACATTTCATATTATAAACTTAACCTAAAACTTAAAAATATAGAAACTGTTTATTTTCTGCATCCGGGTTAAATCGCATATCTTTGGCAGAAATTTATTTTTCTGCCAAAGTAGAAATTATAAACTATCTTGATTAGGTAAAAGAAAACAGTAAATTAACCTAAAAAAATACTAAGATGAAAAAATCAATTCTACTAATAATCACGTTTTGGATAACCTCGTCCTCCATTTCTTTTGGCCAGTACTTTTCTTTTACCGAAGGTTTTTCTGTTTCTACAGAACAAGAAACACAACCTGTAAGGATTGTAAAAAATGGGAATGCTTCATATTTTGAGATTGGGTATAATTTTACTGGTGCCTATATTTCAGAAACCTTTGTTAATGGAAATAAATATCAATTTCTCAGCATAGAAGGGTTTGCAAAAATGCAGAAAGTCGGGGCACCTGCTTTGCCGGCCCACAATGAAATTATTGCCATGCCTGAAAATTCCACAGGCAAAGTAATTATCCTTAACACCGAATATGTAGAATACGGAGGATTTAATATTCACCCTGCCCTGGAGCCCGCAAAGGATACAGAGGGGGCACCAAGTCCTGAGTTTGAAAAAGATGAAGCTATTTATGGAACAGATGAGTTTTTCCCAAAGAATATCGTTGAGGTTACCGACATTTTAATGAGCAGGGAAACACCAATGGCAGTATCACAGGTCCGGCCTGTACAGTTTAACCCAGTTACCGGAAAGGTAAGGGTTTATACAAAAATTTCATACCGTATCGAATTTATTGGAGGCGTAAAATCTTTCAACGACATCAGTGAAAACAATTCATTGGTTTATACAAACCTGTTAAAGCGGATTGTGATTAACTCTGAAAGCATTCCCGATGGTATTCCGTATAAAAACGCTGATTCGAAAGCAGGTGAAAAAAATTATATTATTATCACCCACTCCGAATATTTAATGCAGGCAAACCAGCTTGCAAACTGGAAAAGACAAATGGGATATTCTGTTGAAGTAGTATCACAATCCAGTTGGACTGCAGACCAGGTAAAAACCGAAATTCATGACAGGTACAATAGCTGGGTCCCAAAACCCGACTATTTTGTAATTATTGGCGATAATGAAGACGTTCCTGGAGAAGTTGTTTATAGCAGATGGTCCCCTTATGATGAATTCAGGACAGATAATTATTACTCGTGTATGAATGGAAGTTCTGATTATGTTCCTGATATGGCAAGAGGAAGAATATCTGTTGCGTCCCCAGCAGAAGCCCTAACTGCAGTGCAAAAAATGATTGACTATGAAAAAAATCCGGTTGTTGATGCAACTTTTTATTCTACATGTTTGCATTGTGCGCAATTTCAGGATAGCGATAATTATGATGGCTATGCTGACAGACGCTTTTGCCAGACAAGTGAAGAAATTCGTGATTATTTATTAACAAATACAACCTTAACGATTAACAGGATTTACCAAACAGATGACGAAGCAACTCCGACCAACTGGAATAACGAAGCTTACTCGGCAGGTGAAGCGATACCAGGTGAATTACTAAAAGCCAACAGTTTCCCATGGTATAATAATAATTCACTGGAAGAAACTGCTATTATTAATGAATTTAATTCAGGCAGGTTCTTTATTTTACATCGCGACCATGGTTATACCGGGGGCAGCGGATGGGCAAGTCCTTTTTTTACAACAACAAGCATTAACAGTTTAACAAATCAAACCAAACAACCTATTGTTTTCAGCATTAACTGCCATACCGGAGAATATCAGGTTGCTGAATGTTTTGCCGAAAAGTTGATCAGGAAAAGTAATGGTGGCGCTGTTGGTGTTTTTGGTGCTGCACATGCAAGTCCTAGTGGGTTAAATGATGCTTTTGCAATTGGTTTGTTTGATGCGATCTGGTCGAATCCTGGAATTACACCTAATTTTACAGGTTCAGGGGGAAGTCAGACACCTCCCGATCCTCATTCGGATATTTACACTTTAGGCGATGTTTTGAACCATGGTTTAATAAGGCAGGTGCAAACATGGAATAGTGGTTCAGACTGGAATTCATTTGAACACGAATTAATGCACTATTTTGGCGATCCTGCCATGAAAATATGGACAGCAAACCCCAATGGTAATGTTATTACTGCAACACACGTAACTGATATTGATTGTAACGGTACTTCTTTTAGCATTACCGGTTCAACAGCCAGTGCTTTGGCAACTTTGGTTTATAATGATGAATTAATTGCAGAAACAACGCTGGATGGCTCCGGAAACGGAACCATCATCTATGCGATTACAACTCCGGGAGCAACCGCAACCTTAACGATTTCAAAACATAACAATAAACCTTATACCTCTACTTTAAATGTTACAGGCACATGTGCTTTTCCACCTGCCCTTATAACTTATGATGCTACTGATATTACTTCTGTTTCAGCCACTGGAAATTGTGAAATCACAAATGACTTCGGTTTAACGATTACCGAAAGCGGGTTTGTTTATAGCCTTAATCCAAGCCCCGAAATTGGAGATGTTGGCATAATACAGCTTCAAACTTCCCCGACTGTTACAATGGGAACCTATTCAATTGGGATATCAAGCCTAAACCCCAACACTAAGTATTATTACAGGGCCTATGCCCTTAATGGCAACGGAACAGGATATGGCGATGATAAAACATTTACTACCTCCTGTGGAACATTTAACACTTTACCATTTTCTGAGGATTTCTCCACCGGCAGTTTACCAGGCTGTTGGGAAAACATAGACAATGATGGGAGCGGACAAGTTTGGGAATTTAATAATCCTGGAAACACGACAATATCCACTACAACCTCTGGTAATGGATTCGCGATACTCGACAGCGATAATTATGGCAGTGGCAGTAGTCAGGATGCGGATTTAATTACACCTACACTGGATCTATCGGCATACACAAGTGTTAATTTGTATTTTGAACATTTTCATTATCAATATACCAGTTCATCCGCAACTCTTGCTTATAGTATAAATGGTGGAACCTCATGGATCACAATTCAAACATGGATAATCACCACAGATAATCCTGCTATATTTAATCAGGATATGAGTACACAGGTTGCCGGGCAAGCCAATGTAAAGTTCAGATGGAATTATACAGGTACATATGATTGGTATTGGGCTATTGATGATATCAGCATTACCGGGGTTTCTCAAGCAGTTTGGACGGGGACAAATTCATCAGCTTGGAATACCGGCTCAAACTGGGACGGAGGAAGGGTCCCTGTTAATGTTACTGATGTTACAATTCCTGCTACGGCAGCAAACTGGCTTTTAATAGATGGAGACTGTGCCATTGGTTCCGACTGCAATTCTTTGTCTATGGTTGGCGCTTCAGAAATTACGATTAATGGAAATCTCACCATAAACACAGGAAAGCAAATTCATTGTGCTTCGGATGCAACTATTAAAGTTATCGGCAACTGGACAAATACCGGCACTTTTATTCCAGGAACAAGCACAGTATATTTCGAGGGTAATACCAGCAGTACAATATCTGGATCAAAAGATGGTAAAGGTGGTTTAGTTTCAACTTCGCATGAAGATAAAGAAAAGATAATGGACGGGAAAAACATTTCATTTCATCATATCGTCGTCAATAAATCAGGTGATGGTGAACTGACGGCAGGTACAGGATTAAATATTGGTGGAAATCTTACCATTAAACCTGGTGCGCATTTCACCAATGTTACTGGAAATACCATTGCTGTTGCAAACGATTTTACACTTGAATCCTCTGTTGAAGGAAGTGCATCGTTTATTGATAATGGTACAACTACAGTGACTAACAAAACAAACATCCAATACTATTGCGAATCCAATTTATGGCACTACATGTCAGCCTGTTTCGATCCGGGTGTGAATACTTTTGATTTGTTATTCCCGGCTTCGCCAGGCCCTGTCCCAACCGAATTTTACCGGTGGGATGAGAGCCATAACCAATCCGGAACTACGAGTTGGTGGATAGATATACTAAATTCGGATGAATGGGAAACAGAGACCTTTATCACCGGTCAGGGCTATACGATTTCAGATTATTCCAAAGGAACTACATACACACTATCGGGGGATTTGTACAGTACTACTCAGCAAGGCCCTACCATGACCAAAACCAAAGGCACTTTGTTTGATGCTTATAACCTGTTAGGAAATCCCTTCCCGTGTAGCATGGCCGCCAATTTCAATGCCGATAACACTAATAATTTTATTACTAAGAATTCATCAGTTTTGGATTTAACCAACAATAGCCTTTATTTTTATGATGAAGCTTATGGCGATTACCGGACAGTGAGCAATGGTTCTGCTGCAGCCTACATTAGCCGTGGGCAAGGTTTTATGGTAAGAACCAAAGCCAATGGTAACAGAGTTAATTTTAATGTTGCTGACCGTAAACATGGTGATGCTAACTTTTACAAACATGGTGATGCAGCACAAAGGTTTTTTCTTACCCTAAGCAATCCTGAAAATGCAGAGAATGAAACCGAAATTGTTTTCATGGACGGCATGACCAATGGATTGGACATTTCGTATGACGCTGGAAAAATTAAAGGGAATTCTGATTTGGCATTGTATAGTTACCTTGTGCAAAATAATAACGAGGAATTTGCTATCCAGTCTCTCCCATTGCTTTCTGAGCCCACGGTTGTTCCTATTGGCTTTAACGCTGGTGTACCGGGCAATTATTCTTTTACTGCCGAAATGCAAAACTTCGAACCCAGTACTCCGGTAACTTTGGTGGACAAATACACTTCAAAGCAAGTTGACCTCACTTCAAACCCACAATATAGTTTTGTGGTTGACGAGCCGGGAACTTACAACGACCGCTTCCTCATCTACTTTAAATCTGCAGTTGGTATTGAAGACAATATTAATGTGGCCATTAATGACTTTGAAATTTATACCATCGGAAACCAGGTGTTTATTTCAGCATCAAATGAAATTGAAGATTACGAGCTTAGTGTGTTTAATTCTATTGGGCAACTGATGGTACGAAAGGATTTTAAAGGAAATTCGAATGAGCAAATCAACATAGCACCTCCGGGGGCATATATTGTTAGGGTGGTTTCCGAAAAGGGAGTTACGACAAAGAAAGTGATTGTTAGATAACAAAAAACTGTCTGACAGTTCCTATTTTAATAAGAAGAGCCATGGCATTGCCTTGGCTCTTCTATTATCGGGAGTTTGGTGTTGATAATAACAAATCTGACTTCCTTTTTTAAACGTTTCAATGCCCTCCTACGTCGAATGGGAAAAACATATAGACATTTGTTATACGACAGAGACAGGGCATTGCCTTGTCTCTGTTTTAGGTTCTAGTACCAGGGTCAGAACAACTGACCCTTGATTTAAAAAATTGAGTTATCTTCTTGATATACACATGAAGTAATATATTTATTCTATTTTAGTGTCGGATTTTAAAATGATACCCAAATGCCACAAACACGGTTGCCA
>Ga0307929_1001261_pt1 | contig 20243 bp, 27 predicted proteins | sample AceLakmetage1330_FD_203160 | JGI IMG/M metagenome (GOLD analysis project Ga0307929, IMG submission 203160) | Saline water microbial communities from Ace Lake, Antarctica - #1330 | ecosystem: Environmental > Aquatic > Non-marine Saline and Alkaline > Saline | place: Antarctica: Ace Lake...
ACCACCCACAAAGTTATTACGAGTTACTTTGTGAAAACTACTAGATATTAAAAGGGGAGGGATTAAGATGAATGCTTATGTATGTAAAATATGTAAATATATAGCTATAGATGGCGAGGCACCGGAGCGTTGTCCTGTTTGCGGCGCGGGAAAGAGCGCTTTTGAGGAGAATCAGAGTGCTATAAAACAACCTCAGGATCCAGGAAACCTCTCAGATCTCGAGAAGAAACACATACCGGTTATAACAGTGGTAAAAAAATGCGGTCTTATTCCAAATGAATGCACAGATGTCCATGTAAAATTAGGGGAGATTAAGCATCCGATGGAAGAGGCCCACTATATAACGCACATAGATTTTTATATAGATAAAAAATTTGTGGCACGTACACAGCTTACGCCAGAGAGATTAAATGCTGCTGCAGCATTGCATCTTAAGCCGGCCAGCGGTCGGATAGGCGCTATCGCGCTTTGTAATCAGCATGGCGCATGGTTTAATGAGGCAGAACTCTAATATTCATATTATGATTATATTTGAGACAGAGGTTATCGCTGTTATAGACAGGGCCCCTGGTGTAAAGAGTTTTAAATTTAAGACCGATAAAACCCTTACATTTAAACCGGGTCAGTTTTTCTTTGTCGGTATTATGATAGATGGCCAGGAGCGAACAAAGCACTTCTCGTTTTCCAATTCTCCGACTGAGGATGGCTACATAGAGTTTACAAAGCGCCTTACTAGTAGTGACTTTTCAAATGCATTAAATCAGCTTAAGCCAGGTGACCAGGCTAAGATAAAAGCGCCTTCCGGGAATTTTACATTTACCGGTGAATACGAAAGAATAGCTTTTTTATCAGGCGGTATAGGTATAACACCTATAAGAAGTATATGCAGGTTTGTATATGATAAAGGCATATCCTCTGACTTGGTTCTTTTATATGGCAATAACACAGAGCCAGATATAATATTTAAAAAAGATTTTGATCAAATGTCTCAAACAAATCAAAACTTAAAGGTTGTTTATACACTTACATCCACAGATGCTGGCAAAGATGACTGGCAAGGCAAAAGAGGTTATATAGATAAAATTATGATTCAAGATGAGATCCCTGATTACGCTGTTAGAGTCTTTTATATCTGCGGTCCGCCTAATATGGTTTCTGCCTTGACAAGATTACTTACCCATGATTTAAAGATTAACAGCGATAATATAGTAACAGAAAATTTTACTGGTTATTGACCTAATTTAATAACAATAAAAGGAGGCTATTTGTCATGATAAAAATAGGCATGCTTGTTCTATTGTGTTTTTTAATTACCACTAGCTCTATTCTGGCCCAACAAACAGACAAGACAATAACAGGTCAGATTTTAGAAATAGATAGTGTCAGCAGAAAACTGACACTCCGTCATAATTCCTATAGAGGCGGTAACCCTGATCAGATCACTTTTCTGGTACCTAAAGACGCGCAAATTATACGCGGGACAAGCAATATCTCATTTTTGAATATCAATGTATCGGATAGAGTTACGGTTACATATTATAGCGATGATCTAAGCGGGCTAAAGATAAGGAGACTCGAAGACCACAATATGGGTAATAGATAAATTTTTATGCCTAAAATCGAGCTTATTATATTTGACCTTGATGGTACCCTTGTGGATTCAAAGCAGGACATCTCAAACGCAATAAATTTCATGCTTGATGAGTTGGGAATGCTTCAGAAAACATCGGATGAGATCATATCCTATGTTGGACATGGCATATTGGAGCTGATAGACAGATCTCTGCGCCCCAGAGAAGTTGAACTAAGAGAAAAGGGCTTAGGTATCTTTAAGCGCTATTACAAGGTCCATTCCGCGGATTACGCGTGCCTTTATCCAGGGGTTAAGGATACGCTAGACTATTTCAAAAGTAAACAGATGGCGGTCATAACAAACCGTAATTATAATTCATCAGTAACTATCTTAAAGAAGCTGTCCATATACCCTTATTTCGCGGATGTTATCGGTGATGACAATACAAACTGCCTTAAGCCGAGTAGATGCCAGTTTGATAAGTTGTTAAATAAAAAAGAGATCAAAGACAGAAAAAAAGTTATTATGGTCGGTGATATGGATGTGGATATAATAGCCGGTCGCGCCTCAGGCGTTATCACATGCGTTACTACCTATGGTTTTGGCGAAAAGAAAGATTTAGAGAAAGCAAGGCCTGATCATATGATAGATGATATCTCAAAACTCAAAGATATAATCGTATAGCATAGTTTTATACGTTAGGACAAGATATGAAGGCACAAAAACCAAAGATAGCCATAGTTGGCTGTGGTAATGTTGGCAGTACATTCGCTTTCGCGTTAAGCGCAAGCGGTGTAGCGCGAGAGATAACACTTGTAGACACTAATCAGGAAAGAGCAAAAGGCGAATCCATGGATCTAAACCATGGTGCGAGTTTTATAAAACCTGTATTGATATCTCATTCGGATTACGAAGGCTGCCAAGGTGCCGATATAGTAGTTATAACCGCGGGTGTTGGGCAAAAACCGGGCCAGAGCAGATTAGACCTGGTAGAGAACAATATATCAATATTTAAAGAGATGATTCCTGCTATAACTAAATATTCCAAAGACGCTATATTACTTGTTGTGTCAAACCCCATGGATATACTTACTTATGTTACTCAAAAAATATCGGGATTGCCAAAGAACAGGGTAATGGGTTCCGGAACCGTGCTTGATAGCTCCAGGTTCAGGTTTCTAATCGGTAAACACTGTAACGTAGACCCAAGAAATGTACACGCCTATATTATCGGAGAGCATGGCGATACAGAGCTTGCTGTTTGGAGCCATGCCAGCATAGCAGGCATGGTATTGAAGGAATATTGCCCTTTATGTAACAGCAAATGCAACTATCATATGGAACTCGATAATATATTCAACCAGGTTAAGAACGCGGCGTATGAGATAATAAACACAAAAGGCGCTACATCATACGCTATAGCCCTGGCATTGGTACGCATTGTTGAGGCCATTATAAGGGATGAGAATTCTGTGTTGCCTATATCTACATATATCGAGGATTATTATGGTATAAAAGATATATGCCTTAGCATACCGTCAATAATAAATAAAGAAGGCGTTAAAAAGGTTTTAAGGCTTGACCTCTCAAAGGATGAGCAGGCTCAACTTATATCCTCAGCAGGGGTGCTAAAAGATATCATAAAAAAGGCAAACATATAAAAAAAGGAGGATGATATGGCGGTTGAGAAGACAGGTGAGAACTATAGATGTAATGTATGCGGCAACGAGGTAACAGTTACTAAAGTAGGCGGAGGTGAACTTGTTTGTTGTGAGCAACCGATGGAAAAGATAGAGGGTTGATATGGAAAAAACCTTTTCAGCTACTGATATAGTAGAGATCGCCATAGAGATAGAAAAAAATGGCAGAACATTTTATACAGAGTTCTCAAAAAAGCTAAAGGAAGAAAAGACGAAGGATTTTTTTCTTTATATGTCAGAAGAAGAAGTGGAGCATGAGAAGAAATTTAAGGAGATACTCAGTTCTGTTATGAAGCATGAACCTTGCGAGTCATATCCCCAGGATTATTTCGCGTATTTTAACGCGATAGCGCAAGATTGTATCTTTAATGACGCGCAGGAATTAAAGGAGCGTTTTTCCAGAGTAGAATCTGCTAGGGGCGCGATAGATTTTAGCATAGGCATTGAAAAGGATTCCATACTTATCTACGAGTCCATGAAGAAGATGGTGCCTGATAAGGATAAGCCCCTTATAGAGGAGATTATCTCTCAAGAGAAAGAGCATGTGCTAAAGCTATGGAATTTAAGAAAAGAGATATTAAATAAAAACGGAGAATAAAACAAATGGCTAATAAGATTACTGCTTATACTACACAGAGCTGTCCCCATTGCATAAGGCTAAAAGAGTTTTTAACAGAAAAAGGCGTTGAATTTGAGAATGTAGATGTCTCATCCGATTCCGCTAAAGCGGATGAGATGGTTAAGAAGAGCGGCCAGATGGGGGTGCCTGTTGTAGAGATAGACGGCGAAATAACCGTAGGTTTTGATAAGGATGCCATAAGCCAAAAATTAGGTATTTGATGATATATGATCTTATAGTTATAGGTGCTGGCCCCGCTGGGATAACAGCAAGTATTTACGCGGCGCGTAAAAAAATGAATATCCTTGTTTTGAGCAAGGATATAGGTGGGCAGACTGCCTGGAGTGGCGACATAGAGAATTATACAGGCTATCAGTTTATAACAGGGCCAGAGCTTACAAAGAGGCTTAAGGATCATATAGACGCGTATAAGATTAAGGTTAATGAGGAAGAAGAGATCTTATCTCTTGCAAAGGATAGAGAGATAATATTAATAAAAACAGACAAGGCGCAATACGAGGCAAAAGCGGTTATAATAGCGTCAGGCAAGATGCCAAAAGAGCTCGGCATAAAAGGCGAACAAGAGTTTAAGGGCAAGGGCATAGCCTATTGCGCGACATGCGATGGTCCGTTATTCGCCAATAAACAAGTCGCGGTAATCGGCGGCGGTAACTCTGCTTTGGATGCCGCTATCGGATTAGAAAAAATCGCGAGCAAGATATATATAATAAATATCGGAGAAGCACTTACAGCAGACGCTATAATGCAAGAGGCCGTTAAGAAGAGTGCCAAGGTTACTGTATTAAATAAAAGCAGGATAGTTGAGGTAAAGGGAGAGAAATTTGTAAAAGCAATAGAGATAGAGCGCAATAACGTTGAAGAAGAGATAGCCGTAGAAGGGGTATTTGTAGAGATAGGCCTCGTGCCGAATTCAGATTTTGTTGAAGTCGTTGATAAGAATAGCTCAAATGAAATAATAATAAATTGCGCCTGTGAGACAAGTACGCCGGGTATATTCGCCGCTGGGGATGTTACAAACGTTCCCGAGAAACAGATAATAGTAGCAGCCGGAGAGGGTGCGAAGGCAGCGCTGTCAGCCTTTCGTTATCTGATAAACAAGTAGTAAAGAGCTTAAAACTATGGCAAGAGATCCCGATGTATCTGAACTGCAAAAAGAATATAGATTAAAAAGGTCGGTTATAGCTAAAAGGCTTAAGCAGTTTAACAAATTTGACAGCCTCTCTGAAAAGGGAGTATTCGAGGAATTGGTATTTTGCTTATTTACTCCTGGTTCAAAGGCATTGAACGGGGACAGGGCTGTAAAAAAGCTTAAAAAGACCAAACTCTTATATGAAGGCACTAAAGAGAAAATAGCAAAAGAGATAAGAGGCATAGTCAGGTTTCACAACAATAAGGCCGGGTATCTTGTCGAGGCCAGGAATTTTTTCAGTAAAGGTGCGAGGTTTTGCATAAAGAAAAATCTGATAGCTAAAGATGCTTTGGCAACCAGAGAATGGCTTGTAAGTAACATAAAAGGGATAGGTTACAAGGAAGCGGGCCACTTTATGCGCAATATAGGCTTGGGCAGAGACCTTGTTATTCTGGATACACATATACTAAAGAATCTTAAGCGATTTAACGTGATAAAAGATATCCCTGTATCTATGGGTAAAAATAAATATTTCCATATAGAAGAAGGAATGAGGCGATTCGCAAAGGATATAGATATCCCACTTGATGCGTTGGATCTCTTGTTTTGGTCCCATCAGACAGGCTTTATATTCAAATAGCGCGCTAAAAAAGGAGGATGCATGGATTTTATCTGTCCCACATGTAATGAGTCGATGTCAAGAGACTTGCTTGTTGTAATGTCACATACAGAAGAGCACATTATAGATGTTGTTAAAAAAAATCATCCCTCTTGGATAGAGAAGAACGGCCTTTGCAAGCGCTGTTACGAGCATTATAAAAAACAGCTTCATCCGGATGTATAATATGCGTTGGATAACTTTAAGAAAAGAGGGATAATATTTTTTACTTGACAAAATGATACTAATATGGTATCTTTATGAAAAGGAAGATACAATGAAGCTTATTACACGTGATACAGATTACGCGGTCAGGGCCATCGCTTTTATAGCAGAGAGCGAAAAAGAGATGGTTTCAACCGACGAACTTGTCAAGAGGCTAAAGATACCCAGGCCTTTTTTAAGGAAGATACTCCAGATACTGAATAAAGGCGGTGTTCTTAAATCATACAAGGGCAAGGGTGGTGGATTTAGCCTGGCATGTAGCCCTAAGAAATTATTTTTATTAGATATCATGAAGGCCTTTCAGGGCGATATCAAGCTTAATGAGTGTGTCTTTAAAAAGAGGGTCTGTCCTAATATTAAAACCTGCCCTTTAAGAAAGAAGATTACGCGCATAGAGGATAATGTTCTAAAAGAACTTAAAAATATAACCATAGCATCACTAATACACTAAAGGATCATATGGCCAAGAGAAAGATTATAACGATAAATCGGGATAGATGTAACGGTTGCGGAGAATGTATACCAAATTGTCCTGAGGGAGCGATTCAGATAATTGATTCCAAGGCGTGCCTCGTAAGCGATCTTTTCTGCGATGGTCTTGGAGCCTGTTTAGGGCACTGCCCTCAAGCCGCGATTAAGATAGAGGAGAGAGAGGCCAAAGCCTATGATGAGGCAAAGGTAATGGAGAATATTATTAAAGGTGGCGAAAATGTAATAAAGGCCCACCTTAAACATCTTAAAGAGCATAATGAAAAAGAGTATCTTTCGCAGGCGATAGATGTTTTGATAAAAAAAGGTATTAAACTACCAAATCTAGGCAACCCAGATGCTGTTCATGCCGGTTGTCCTGGTGTCAAGGCTATGAATATTACAGAATCAAAGGATATAGAAAATATTGAGCAGGGAAAACGTTCGTCCCAGCTTCGTCATTGGCCTGTTCAGTTGCACCTGGTTTCGCCGCAGGCAGGCTATTGTAAAGGTGCCGACCTGTTAATATCCGCGGATTGTGTCGCATACACTTTAGCTGATTTTCATAAGGACTATCTTAAAGGCAAGAGCCTTGTGATAGCATGTCCTAAGCTGGATAGCGGCCTCGATGTTTATAAAGAGAAGATAACATCACTTATAGACGAGGCAAAGATAAGGTCCCTAACAATAATGACTATGGAGGTCCCTTGTTGCACAGGCCTTTTAAGCCTTTGCAAAGAGGCCCTCTCATCAGCAAATAGAAATATGCCTTTAAGGCACATAGTTGTGAGCATAGATGGAAAAATTATAAAGGATGAAAAGATATGAAAGATCTAATAGGAAAAGCGAAGAATATAGAGACTATTATAGATTATCAGAGCGATTCTGTGGTAAGCAAGACCGTTATAGATAAAAAACAAGGCACTGTGACGCTCTTTGCTTTTGATAGGGGTCAGGGGTTAAGTGAGCATACAGCACCTTTTGATGCAACGGTCTATATAATAGATGGCAGAGCAGAGATTAGTATTGCCGGAGATATAAATTTAGTGAATAAGGGCGAGATTATAATAATGCCCGCCGATAAGCCGCATTCATTAAAGGCAAAAGAGAGATTCAAGATGCTGCTTATAATGATAAAACCGGAATAAGAAAGGGGCCTGAAAATGAGTATGTTCTGTAGGCAATGTGAACAGACAGTAGGTGGAAAAGCCTGTACAGTGGCAGGGGTATGTGGCAAAGATGAGAACGCGGCTATATTGCAGGATGTTATATTACACCTATTAAAAGGTATCGGGGTATATGTAGAGAGAGCAGGGATATCAATGGCAAAGAGAGGTGGCCTCGATAGATTTGTCGCAAAGGCATTATTCTCTACATTAACAAACGTAAATTTCGATACAGACAGACTTAAAAGTATAGCGTTTGATGCTTACGCAATAAGAGAAAAATTAAAGAGTGATATAAAGTTTGATGGCGAGCTCCCTGAGATTGTGCACTGGATACCAAAAGAAGATTTAAAGGATTTAATTGAGCAGGGCAGGTTAGTAGGCATAATGCAGGATCCGGAACTTAATGAGGATATACGCAGCCTTAGAGAGATATTGTTATACGGATTGAAGGGCATGGCAGCTTACGCGGATCATGCCTTTATCCTAGGCAAAGAGGATGAAGAAGTAAGTAATTTTTTCTATAAGGGTCTAGCATCTATTGTAGATGACTCTCTTGGTATAGATGATCTACTTAATCTTAATATGGAATTTGGTAAGGCGAATCTTAAATGTCTTGAGATTCTTGATGCCGCGCATACTCAGCATTTTGGCAATCCAGCGCCTACAAAGGTATCGCTTACAGTAAAGCAGGGCCCTGCTATTATAGTATCGGGTCATGATCTTCTGGATTTGGAGCAGCTTCTTGAACAAACCGAGGGTAAGGGCATTAATATATATACCCATGGTGAGATGCTCCCTGCGCATGGTTATCCCGGATTGAATAAGTACCCTCATCTTGCAGGGCATTTTGGAGGAGCGTGGCAGGAGCAGCAGAAGGAGTTTGACAATATACCTGCTGTGATACTTATGACAACGAATTGTATCCAGAAGCCCAGAGATTCATATATGGATAGGATATTTACAACAGGGCTGGTAGAGTGGCCCGGCATCACCCATATAACAGCCTTGGATGGCAAGAAGGATTTTAGTGCAGTTATTGATAAGGCTATAGAACTTGGTGGATTTGATAAGGAGAAGAAGGACAAAGACATACTTGTAGGTTTCGCTCATAACGCTGTCTTAGGTGTCGCGGATAAAGTAATCTCGGCTGTAAAGACAGGTAAGATAAAACACTTCTTTTTAATAGGAGGTTGTGACGGGGCAAAGCCAGGAAGAAATTATTACACAGATCTCGCGCAGAAAGTTCCACAGGATTGCGTGATACTTACCCTTGGTTGCGGTAAATTCAGATTTAATAAACTTGAATTTGGCGATATTGATGGTATCCCAAGGCTCTTAGATTGTGGGCAATGTAACGACGCGTATTCAGCTATAAAGATAGCTACAGCGTTAGCTGGTGCTTTTGATTGTGATGTTAATGAGCTCCCGCTCTCGTTCATACTTTCCTGGTATGAGCAAAAGGCGGTATGTATATTGCTGACATTGCTCTCTTTGGGCATAAAAGACATAAAATTGGGCCCATCATTACCCGCGTTTGTGTCACCGAATGTTTTAAATGTTCTGGTAGATAAATTTGGTATAAAGCCTATTAGTACACCGGAAAACGATTTAAATGCAATACTACATAGAAAAGGGGGCGCAAGCATGAGCAAAGAGGATTTCATAGCAAAAATAGTGGACTTAGGCTATGAGTGGGCAGAGTATGAACATGAAGGTGTTTCTGGCATCGCAATAAGAAAAGATGAGAACAAGATATTTATATCAGATGAGGGCATAGAGACTCAGGACTGGGAAAAGATAAAGAAGGGCATACCAGATCTTACATATATGTCAAGGATAGTAGGATATTATTCAAGGATTAATAATTGGAATAAATCAAAGCTTGGCGAGCTCAAAGACCGCCATACCGGAGATTACGTAGTAAAAGATAGTTGCAAGTAAAACCGAAACAGCTTTAAGGCCGGTTCTTTAAGCACGAGTACTCGTGCTTAAAGAACCGGCCTTGTCTTTTCGATAAAGATTCCCACAGGTTTTTGGGTGATTGCAGTAGGACCTTTTTGTCGCGAATGGCCTGCCTGCCGGTAGACAGGCATGGTTTTTTCCATATTATTTAAGTTATGTAAATGAGTAACAAAACCCAGCAAAAAAACCTCGCTGGGGCTTTTTTACGCTCCTGCAAAAATTACCCCAATGTGTGAGGAATCCAGTATTCTATGCGAATTGCTGTGCAACCATTTTGAAGCAGCCTTGATAGAATAGCCTTAAGGATGCCAGGCCTGCTCTATTTGAGTGGTATTTTTTATAAAACGATTCAGCTTTGACATTTATCCATTTTTCTTTTGATTTTGTCATTATAGTATGGTATAATTTCTACCTCTTGAGCTAACAAAGCACAACTTGTTAGCTCTTTCATGGAAATTTTTATACTATACTAATATTTAATAAGGAGCGTAAAGATGCTGACTGTAAAGAGAGCTCTAATAAGTGTTTCTGATAAGACTAATCTAGAGTTGATTGTAAGGGAACTGTCCAGGCTAGGTGTCGAGATAATATCCACAGGGGGAAGCGCGCGCTTTATAGCCTCATTAGGCATAAAGGTCAAACCAGTAGATGAAGTAACCGGTTTTCCTGAGATGCTTGATGGTAGGGTTAAAACTCTCCACCCTAAGATACACGCGGCCCTACTTGCTTCAAGGGCCAAGCAAGAGCATATGGAGCAATTAAAGCTACATAATATAGAGTGCATAGATATGGTTGTTGTTAACCTCTATCCGTTTAAGAAAACTATAGCCAAACCGGGAGTAGGCATATCTGAGGTTATAGAGAATATAGATATTGGCGGCCCCTCGATGCTGCGATCCGCGGCAAAAAATTACTCTTCTGTAGCTGTTTTGACAAGTCCAGCGCAGTATCCCGCCATAATAGAAGAACTTAATGCGAATAATGGCGCTGTTTCAGATGAGACGCTTGCGCAGCTTGCTGTTGGTGTCTTTGCTCTTACAACAGAGTATGATAGTCAGATTAGGGCATATTTGAAGAGGACCCTGATGCCGCTCTCTGCGCCTGACGCGGATTCCATATTTCCACAGGAGCTTTCACTCCTTCTGGATAAAGACGAAGATCTGCGGTATGGCGAAAACGCTCATCAGAAGGCAGCATTTTATAAGAGAGCTTCATCAGCCGAGGTTTCAGTATCTAACGCTAAGCAGCTTCATGGTAAGGCGCTTTCATATAATAACATCATGGATCTTGACGCAGCGTTAGAGGCTGTAAAAGAATTTGACGAGGACCCTGCGGCATGTATTATTAAGCATGCTACGCCATCTGGGATAGCAACGGCAACTACCCTTACGAAGGCATATACAGATGCGCTTGATTCTGATAGGATATCCGCTTTTGGTAGTATAGTAGGTTTGAATAAGAAGGTGGATGTTAATACTGCTGAGGCCATTATCAACTCAGGATTTATAGAGTGCGTAATAGCCCCGGGCTATGAACAGAATGCCTTAAGCAGACTTGTGGTAAAGCCTAATCTCAGGGTATTGAGTATTGATGCTATCGGTAAGAACAGAAACAAAAACGAGTTTCACCTTAGAAATGTTACAGGAGGCTTGCTTTTACAACAGAGGGATCTTACCGGACTTGACCGTTCTCAGTTAAAGATCGTGACACAAAAAAAGCCAACCCCCGAAGAAGTAGATGCCTTGGTATTTGCGTGGAAGGCGGTAAAGCATATAAGGTCCAATGCTATAGTGCTTGTGCATGAGACAAGAACCATAGGCATAGGAGCCGGTCAGATGAGTAGAGTAGATTCTGTTTTTATGGCAATACACAAAGCAAAGGATAAGGTCAATGGATCCGTACTTGCTTCAGATGCCTTTTTTCCTAAAGAGGATGCTATAGAGGTTGCGGCCAAGGCAGGTATAAGTTCAATTATTCAGCCAGGTGGTTCCAAGTCAGATGAAAAGATAATAGACGCCTGCAACCAGCATAATATTTCAATGGTCTTTACAGGTATACGCCACTTCCGCCATTAATTAATATGGATTACAAGAAAACTTTATGCTATCTTCAAGGCCTAGTAAACTACGAAAATTTTTCAGATTATAATTACGCGAGCGCGTACAATCTGAATAATATAAAAGCTATACTTCTGCATCTCGGCAATCCTCATAAGATTTATCCGTCAGTAATAATATCAGGCACAAAAGGTAAAGGTTCCTGTGTCAGCATGCTCTGTTCTGTTCTTAATGAGGCAGGCATTAGAACAGGCAAGTTTATTTCTCCGCATCTTATCTCAGTAAGGGAAAGGATTGAGGTAGCTAGGAAACGTATATCTAGAAGGGAATTTTCTTACACGATATCAGAGGTGAAGAAAGCTGTAACGGATAATAGCATAAAGACCGTTACGTTTTTTGAGGTATTGACCGCGGCTGCTTTTTTATATTTTGCGCGCAAAAGAGTAAGCATAGCTATTTTAGAAGTAGGCCTTGGCGGCAGGCTTGACGCAACAAATGTGGCACAGTCTTTGATATCCGGCATAATGCCTATAAGCTATGATCATACGCATCTTTTAGGGGCTACATTGCGAGAGATCGCTAAAGAGAAGAGCGGTATTGTGCATGAGCATTCATCAGTAGTAAGTGCTGCACAAAGGCCGGAAGTTTTAAGTGTGATTAAACGTGTCGTGCGTAGAAAAAAAGCTGATTTGCAGGTAGTGGGTAAAGATTTAATGCCTTATAACATTACAACATCCTTGTCAGGTACGTGCTTTGATTTAAGAACAAAAAAGAATTTTTATAAGCGATTGCAAATCCCTCTTGCGGGCAGGCACCAGGCGATAAATGCCTCTGTAGCGATAGGACTTCTGGATCATATTAAAGAGAAATTTACTTTCCAGGTCAATAAGTGCCATATAAGCAGAGGCCTGGCGAAGGCAATATTCTCCGGACGCTTTCAGGTGCTTTCAAGGGACCCCTATATAATCTTCGATGGAGCGCAGAATCACGCGTCAGCAAAGGCCCTTAGAGACGCGTATATAGAGATATTTAAAAGAAAATGTACCTGCATGATATTAGGGGTTTCGGCGGATAAAGATGCCGCGGCGATTATACGGGAGCTTTCCCCTATTGCGGAGAGAATAATATTCACACGGGCTGATTCACCAAGAGCGCTCAAGCCTGAGTTGCTGATTGGAAAAGTGAGTGCATCGGCTGATAGAAATTATATCTGTTACGATGTTAAGGATGCCTTGAAATTCGCAAAGTCCTTTGCGGGGATAGATGGAACCATACTTATTACAGGTTCGCTATTCCTGGCGAGGGAAGCACTGAGTGAAGGAAAAGGTAGAGATGCAAAGTATTAAGTATTAAGAATTAAGGTATAAGAATGACAAAAACATTTAGAGATTTAAAAGTTTGGCAAAAATCACACGATCTTACATTAAAGATATATAGAATTACCGGACAATTTCCAAGTGAAGAAAAATTCGGTATTATATCCCAATTAAGAAGAACGGCAAGCTCTATACTAACTAATATTGTTGAAGGTTTTAAAAGAAGAAGCACAAAAGAACATAGTCATTTTTTGAATATTGCAGATAGTTCTTTGGAAGAAACTAAATATCATTTGATATTATCATAAGATTTAGAATATTTATCTAATAAAGATTTTCAAAAATTAGAATAATTATGTGATGAAATCGGTAGGATGCTAAACGGATTGCAAAAAAACTTAAAACTTAATACTTACAACTTTATACATACAACTTAATACTTATAGCTAAACGCGGATATAACTTATGACAAAAGATACAATAGCGGCAATATCAACGCCTCCCGGAGAGAGCGGTATCGGCATTGTCCGCGTAAGCGGACCGCTCGCTATAAACATAGCAGATAAAATATTTTTCGCTAAAAATTCTAAAAAACCGTCAACGTTCAATAGCCATACTCTGCATTATGGTCATGTTAAGGCCGGTGATAAAGTAATTGATGAGGCATTGCTTACGGTTATGCGAAAGCCGGCTACTTATACACGCGAAGATATGGTTGAGATAAATTGCCATGGCGGGATAGTCTGCTTAACGCAGATACTAAATTTATTACTTGATATAGGTGCTAGGCTAGCAGATCCTGGCGAGTTCACCAAAAGAGCTTTTTTGAGCGGCAGGATAGATCTTATCCAAGCGGAAGCTGTCTGCGATATTATCGCATCACGTACTAATGAAAGCCTTAATATAGCGCAATGTCAGCTTAAAGGTGATGCCTCGCGGAAGATAAAACTTATAAGATCCGATCTTATCGAGATAGTGGCAAGGCTTGAGGCTGATATAAACTTTCCCGAAGAAGATATAGCGCCTTCAGAGATATCTTCTATAAGGTCATCTCTATCCCGTGTAGCGGGAGAACTTTCATCGATTATAGATTTCGCGAAAAAAGGGGCCATATTGCGAGAGGGTATAACTACGGTCATATGCGGCAAGCCGAATGTTGGCAAGTCGAGCCTCATGAATAGTTTCTTAAAACACGATAGAGTAATAGTCGCTCCTTTGGCGGGCACTACAAGAGATACTATTGAGGAAGTAGTCAATGTAAGAGGCATCCCATTAAAGATAGTAGATACAGCAGGCATAATACACGCGCAAGATGATATTATGAAAGAATCTGTAAGAAGAAGCATGCATTATATGGAGATAGCAGATCTCATCCTGCTTGTTTTGGATTCGAGCGATATACTTACAGAGCATGATTTCAATATTATCGATATTATAAGGGACAAGAAGGTTCTTGTAGTGGTCAATAAATCAGATTTACCGGAGGCTCTGGGGGTTAGCGAAATAAAAAAACATCTTCACGACAAAACCGTTATTAAGGTCTCTGCTAAAGAAAAGTCAGGAATAGAAGACTTAGAGAGCGCGATATATGATATGTTCTTTTTAGGTCATATACCGGTAGGAAGCATATTGTTATCAAATTCCAGGCAGATAGCGGCGACAAAGAAGGTTTTGAGTTTTGTAGAATCAGCGATCGGCGGCGTTGACGGGCATATCCCCGAAGAATTACTGATGATCGATATAAGAGATGCCGCCCAGGGTCTGGGCGCTATTACAGGTGAGAGCTTTACAGAAGAGATACTCGACACTATATTCAGTAAGTTTTGCGTGGGAAAGTAATGTTTTAGATGGTGATGCAGGATACTAGATGCCAGATAGTAAAGGTATAAGCTATTAATTAGATAACGGAGGATATGATGCAGAAGAGAAGAATAGAAAAAGCTGTGAAAGAGATACTATTAGCAATAGGAGAAGATCCGACAAGAGAAGATCTTCTAGATACGCCACGCAGGGTTGCTGAAATGTATGAGGAGATATTCAGCGGGATAAAGGCTGAACCAAAGAAAGAGCTAGAAGTGCTTTTAGGGGAGAAACATAATGAGATTGTTTTACTTAAAGGCATACCGCTCTATTCAATGTGCGAACATCATCTTCTCCCCTTTTTGGGTAAGGTAAACATCGCTTATATCCCAAAGGGTGGACGAGTAACAGGCCTTAGTAAGCTTGCCAGGGTAGTTGAGATACTAGCCAAGAGGCTACAGGTGCAAGAGAGGCTTACAACTCAGATAGCGGATATTATAATGAAAAAGCTAAGGCCTCTTGGTGTATTGGTAGTAATAGAGGCAGAGCATCTTTGCATGTCGATGCGTGGCGTTAAGAAACCGGGCACAGTTACTATTACTAGCGCTGTTAGGGGAGTGTTTAAGGAAAACGCCAAGACACGGCAAGAGGCACTTTCTCTTATCAGGTAGATGAACAGTTTTTGAGTCTTTTATAGTGCTTGGACCTGGATAGTGGCTAGATAAGTGATATTTGCTTTACCTGTTACAGTATTTATGTTATAATTAGACATTATAAAAAAGGAGCTTTAATATGGAGCGGAGAATATTTGAGAGGATAACTTTACCTGTAAAACTCTCTTACGAGGTAAGCACAAGGCCGCAAATTCTGCGAGAATCTGACAGCAAAAATATAAGCGGCAATGGGATATGTATCTCCTTAAAAGAGAAGCTTCTTCCAAAGACAAATCTTTTTATAAAAATCGATGTAGGAGATAGCAGAAATAGCGTGAACCTAAGTGGCAGGGTAGCATGGTGCCGGAGGGTAGAGATTATCGGAGAGAACGGTCCTCTGGTATATTATGATACAGGGGTGGAGCTCATAAACGCTGATCCCATCAATATAAATCGAATTATAACATGCTTTTACGGCAAATCTTTTTAACTAATCACATGAAACCTCAAAGTTATAAAAAAACTTTTTTCCCCTTTTTAAGTATGCAATCAGATGATCAAGCCTATACTAGCGATATCACTTCCAGAGGTTGGAAGCTATCTGACTGCACAATTTTACAATCTGTGTTGATATGATTTTTTTTGAACAACTTATACAAAATAGAGTCTTTATAATAACTGTTATCTGTTGGTTCCTGGCTCAGTTTATGAAGATCGCTATAGGTGTTGTAAGAGAAAAGAGATTTAATTTTAAGTGGCTCGTAGGAACAGGTGGAATGCCAAGCTCACATTGTGCCGGAACAGCGGCTCTTGCGACAACCCTGGGCCTTGAATACGGTTTCGACACGGGAATCTTTGCTATAGGTTTAGGTTTCGCTATCGTTACTATGTTTGACGCGCAAAGCGCGAGGCGTGCTATCGGTAAGCAGGCAGAGGCTCTCAATAAGATGGTTGAAGATATATATTTTAAAAAGCCTATCAAAGAGGAGAGGCTAGCAGAGCTTATAGGCCACACGCCTATACAGGTTCTTGCGGGAGCTAGCCTGGGCATTGTTTTTGGATATTTTTTGTATATATACCTGTAATGCGAAAGGATTGTAGTGAATAAGAATATTTTAAAGGCAGCTATAGCTATAGTATTGGTTCTACTTATAGCGGTTATTGTCAAGCTCTCTATTTCAAGTTTTACTAAGAGCGGTGAGCCCAAGCCACTAGCGAACTTGACCGTAGCGGTTATCCCTGAGGAGTCAGAGTCGCTAAAGACCGCAAGAACCCTTTTCGTAGAAGGCAATAGAGCAGAGTCGATAAGGGCACTTGAGGAGATAGCCGCCTCTGCAAAAGGCAATCGTGATGGGTATGAATCGACTATAATGCTTGCTGATATATATTATAATGACGAGAATTTTATAAAGGCAAAAGAACTTTACTTAACGGCCATAGATGAGTACCCGCAGTTTTGTGATTATGCTGATATGCAAAAAAGAGCAGCTTCAGCAAGAATGGCAATCCTATTTTCTAAGATTATTACCCCTGATAGCGAACTATATATTGTTGTTCCCGGTGATTCACTTATAAGGATAGCTAAGAGGTATTCTACGACTGTTGATCTGATAAAAAAGGCCAATGGCTTAAAATCAGATTTGATTATGCCTGAGATGAAACTTAAGGTCCAAAAGATCCCTTTCAGCATCCTGATTGATAAATCGCAGTCTGTACTTACTCTCCTTTTGGGTGATGAGGTAATTAAAACATACATAGTATCTACCGGCAAGAATAATTCTACACCAGTAGGAACTTTTAAGATACGCGATAAGCTCGTAAGGCCCGTATGGTATAACCACGGCGTTGCTGTGCCTGCGGATAGTTCTGAAAACGTTCTTGGCAGTCGTTGGATGGGGCTTACCACAGAAGAATCGGGTTACGGGATACATGGTACAATAGAGCCTGAAAGTATAGGCTACCAATGTACTGATGGATGTGTCAGGATGATAAACGAAGAGGTGAATGAGTTATATACCATAGTGCCCGTAGGTACGAGCGTAACTATTGTCGATTAATGGCACTTAGATGTCTGCATAAAAAACAAAAGGACCATAGCTATACAATGAATGGAAGCGGATTGGAATTTGAAAAACCTATTCTGGAATTAGAGCGCAAGATAGAAGAGCTCAAGAAGTTTACGAGTTCTGAAAATATAGATCTGCATTCTGAAATAGATAGACTGGGACAAAAACTCGATAAGTTAAAGCGTGAGATATTTGAGAATCTTACTCCCTGGCAAAGGGTACAGATAGCGCGTCATCCACAAAGACCGTATACGCTTGATTATATAGAGCTGATTACGCATGATTTTATAGAGCTTCATGGTGATCGTGCTTTTTCAGATGACAGGTCAATGGTTTGCGGGCTTGCCAGCATAGATAATCAGAGGATACTTGTTATCGGCCATCAGAAGGGAAGAGATACAAACGAGAATCTCATGCGCAATTTTGGCAGCTCAAATCCTGAAGGGTACAGGAAGGCTATGCGCTTGATGAAGCTCGCGGAGAAATTTAATATCCCTGTTGTAACTTTTATAGATACGCCCGGCGCCTATCCCGGAGTGGGCGCTGAGGAGAGAGGGCAGGCAGAGGCTATAGCTTATAATTTGCGTGAGATGGCAACTCTGAAAACACCGATTGTGATATTTATTATCGGTGAAGGCGGTAGTGGTGGGGCATTGGGCATAGGTGTTGGAGATAGGGTCTGTGTAATGCAAAATTCCTATTATTCTGTGATATCACCTGAAGGGTGCGCAGCTATTCTTTGGAAGGACAGAGCGAAAGCTGATAAGGCCGCGAGTGCCTTAAAACTTACAGCATATGATCTATTGGATTTTGGTATTATAGATATGATTATCCCCGAACCTCTTGGTGGAGCGCATCGTGATCCTAAGGCCGCTGCCCAGAATATTAAGAGCGCTATCATCAAAAACATAGGAGAGATATCTGCTATGAGCAAGGAGGAGATGCTCGAGCAGAGGTATATGAAATTTCGCAATATGGGAAGATTTATTGACCCCTCAAAAGGGGAATAAGGAGCCTCGTATTAAGATGAATAAGCAGTTATCTGTCGCAAGTGACCTAAAAAAGATCAGGCATGCCGTAGATGAGATTATAATCATGTTAAAAGGCCTCCAAGTGGATGAATCCGATATGTTTGATATAAGGCTTTGCCTTGAAGAGGCGCTGATAAACGCTATTAAATATGGGAACAAGTTTGACAAGGATCTTGAGGTGAAGATAGATTTTGCATACGTGAATGATAAGATAAATATCTCCGTAGAAGATAAAGGTATAGGCTTCGATCATAACAAGGTACCTGATCCCACAAAAGAGGAGAACCTGCTTATGGGTAACGGCAGGGGGGTTTTTCTTATAAAGCATCTTATGGATGAAGTTAGATTTAATAAGAAAGGTAACCGTCTTACTATGGTAAAACACCTGAAAAAAATAAAAGAAAATCCAAAAGAGACCAATAGAAAGAGGAGTTTATTATGAAGATAGCCCAGAAACAGAATAACGATATAACGATTTTTAATATTGATGGCGATATTGATATAAATTCTTCACCTGAAATGAGAGAGGCATTTGAAGGTATCGCCAACGCGAAGACCATGAAGATTGTTGTCAATCTGAGTAATGTTTCATACGTGGATAGTTCTGGCTTGGCGACGCTGGTTGAGATGCTTAAAAAGACCAGGTCTTATGGCGCTAAATTGCGTCTTGCAAGTTTAGCACCCAAGGTCAAGAGTCTTTTTGAGATAACAAAGCTCGAACAGCTTTTTGACATCTTTGATACAGAAGAAGAGGCTAGTGCCAATTTTTAAATAAGAGGACATATATAATGTTAAATTTTGCAGCCGCGATAGGAAGAACAGTATTATCGACGCTTTCACAGATAGGCGGGATATGTATTCTTCTAAGGCAGACTCTTTATTGGATGTTTATAGGTCCCTTTATAAAAAGGCCTATGTCACATAGAAATGTCTTCCAGCAGATGGTTTTCGAGGGCGTAAACAGCCTGCTAATCGTATTCTTTGTGACTTTTTTTACAGGTGTCGTGCTTGCTATGCAAAGCGCCTATCAGTTAGCGCAACTTGGGGCAGAGGTGTATGTGGCAAGTCTTGTCGCGGTAGCTATGGCAAGAGAGATGGGACCTGTTCTTACGGCATTAGTTGTTGCTGGAAGAGTAGGTGCCGCTATTACAGCCGAACTTGGCAGCATGCAGGTAACAGAGCAGATCGAGGCATTGCAGACGCAGGCGCTTAATCCCGTACGTTTTCTTGTGGTGCCGCGCTTTATCGCGCTTATGATAATGCTGCCTTGCCTTACTATCCTGGGAGATCTAGCAGGTATGATAGGTGGTTATCTCGTAGGTGTTTTTAGTATTGGGATTAATTCCGAGTTGTATATCGATATAACCTTTCAATTTCTAGCGCTTAAGGATATCTATACAGGTCTTATAAAATCCGTATCTTTCGCTATGATTATCGCGCTTATAGGGTGTTATATGGGCCTTAATACACGAGGTGGCGCAGAGGGGGTAGGACGCTCAACTACAGTCAGCGTAGTTGCAAGCTTTATTATGATAATTCTGGCGGACTGCGTTTTGACAGGTATATTCTTCTTTAGTCAAATGTAAATGAGTGCATAACTTACGCCTGCCCGTCGGCAGGCAGAGAAGCAAATTTTGGTACTGGGTAAAATAGTAATCCCGGCAGGTCCTAGAGTAAGAGGAATTACAATGGAAAATATGGAAAATAAAGAAGTCGCGATAGAGCTAAAAGATCTGATAAAAAGTTTTGATGGCCGCGTCGTTTTAAATGGTATAAATCTCAAGGTTTATAAGGGT
>Ga0307929_1001262_pt1 | contig 20230 bp, 21 predicted proteins | sample AceLakmetage1330_FD_203160 | JGI IMG/M metagenome (GOLD analysis project Ga0307929, IMG submission 203160) | Saline water microbial communities from Ace Lake, Antarctica - #1330 | ecosystem: Environmental > Aquatic > Non-marine Saline and Alkaline > Saline | place: Antarctica: Ace Lake...
AAGTCGGGTCAACAAACCATAATCTGGAATTCATATTTAAACCAGCAATCACTTGGACAAAAATTGGTTCTTCTAACAGCGGATTTCGCATTAATGGAAATGGATTTCTTTTTGATGATGCTTCAGGTCTGTGCCCTGTGAGAATAGAGGACATAAATTCTGTACTAGGCATGCTGAATACCCCGATAACGATGTTTGTTTTGCGAGCATTGAATCCAACCCTTAATTTGAATCCAGGCAATCTTTGTGATTTACCATACATTAAACCTGAATGTGATAATAGTTTTGTGGAGCAGTGCGTCGCGATATCAAAGTCTGACTGGAATAATTGTGAAACATCTTGGGATTTTATACGCACTCCTCTTCTGCAAGAGGAAAATATAAATACACATATTGTAGGTTCGTACGCAAAACATAGGAACCATTGCCTTCAAATTACTGATCAAATGAAACAGCTTGAAGAAGCAAATAATCAGCTTTTTATTGAAACCTACGAGCTACAAAATGAACTTAAACCAGAAGTGCTAAGTAAAGAAATTACATTATTTGCGAACCCGAAATATCGCTTTAAGGGTCAACTCAGTGACAATGAGCTTGAGGTGAGGTTTAAAGCAGACACCGTGAAAGAGTTTATTAGTTATGCTGTTGGCTGTATGATGGGCCGATATTCTTTAGATAAACCAGGCCTCTTTTATGCGCATAGCGGTAATGAAGAATTTGATGCTACACAATATAAAACATTCCCAGCAGATGATGACGGGATCGTTCCTATTACAGATCATGAATGGTTTGATGATGATGCAGCATGCCGTTTTTTTAGATTCATTGAAACAGCCTGGAATAAGAAGGGACTTGACGCTAACATTGACTTTATTGCTGAGGCAATTGGCCGCAAGACAAACGAATCTTCAAGAGAAGTAATACGGCGTTATTTTGTGAACGATTTTTATAAAGATCATTGTAAAACGTATAAGAAACGTCCGATTTACTGGCTGTTTACAAGCGGGGAAGAGAAAGCGTTTCAGGCATTGGTGTATTTGCATCGTTATAATGAAGGGACATTATCACGCATGCGCACAGAATACGTGTTGCCGCTTCAAACAAAGATCAATCGACATATTGAACATCTTGAAAAAGATAAAGACAATACTGATTCCACTAGTACGGCTAACAAAATTCAAAAAGAAATCACGGCACTCTTAAACCAAAAAGACGAACTGATTAAATCCGATGAACGCTTGCGTCATTATGCGGACATGAAAATCAAGTTGGATCTTGATGATGGGGTAAAAGTTAATTACGAAAGATTTGATGATTTACTCGCTAAGATTTAGAAGGATACGGAATGGATATACAGAAAATAAAAGATAAATTAGAAGAATTATTCGACAGCAATCGGGTTGTTTTCTGGAATGATGCTGAAGGCGAGTGTGAAGCTGAACTTCAAGAGTGCATTCCTGAAGGTATAAGGGTCTTGCGCCCTGATACAAACGGACAACTTAAGACGAAAGTAACTATTGAAATAGAGAATCTGTCTGATAAATTTCTTGTTTATGCACCATTTCCTCAGCCTGAACTAAACGATGATTGGCTAATGGATATTCGTATCTATAGCCATCAGTTTTATGCCGATACATCTTCTATGGTAGTTGATGATCTAGGTCTGCAACATCATTACCTAAGGGAGCACATCAGTAAGCGCAAGAAATTCTTTGGAAGTAAACAACGTGTTTCAGCCTTAAAGAAGATACTAACGCCTCAGGACATGGAGAAAGAAATTGACAGGAAAATGCTGGCTGTTGTAGTTAAAGCAGAAAATGATAGATTCTCTGATATCATACAAGAGCTCTTTGAAGATTTTGATCTTGATGAAGGCCTTGATTATACCCCTGAAGTATTTAGCAGTATTCAAAAGATGGATCTTGAAGAGAGTTTTTGGTTATTAGCAAAAGAGGTGTTTGGCTATAGTCACAAAACACCTGCGTTGCGACATTTCATAACTTGTCTTTTTGTCAGTGATCTTTATACATCGATTGGAGTATCGCTATCTGATAATGTAAAGCAATTTATATTGCCTGGAGGGTTTATACGTGATGCCGCTGTTTGTATGAGCGAATGGCGCGATAGTGTAAGGATGGCTGGCACATACGACCGCTTATCGCAAATGGTTGCCCAGGCTCTAGGAATAAACAACTACATATCAAATCTTGATTTAGATACCCTTAAAGACGCTGTTACTTTTTTTGATATTGAAAAGGTTTGTGCCGGTAAGATCAAGCAGTATATACTGGAACATGAAGATACTTTGGATATTGACTATGTGGGGTCTTTTTGTCGCACAAGGCAGGATATGCATTGGGCCAACAAACGGCTTGGGAACGAAGAAATTCCAAGAGATGCGTTTTGGGCTTTGTATGAAGCGCTCATTGCCGCCTCAGAATTTATTGTTTTAAAGAGAGAATGTTCAAATGGATTTAAGTACGACGATGCTAAGGGATATTTAGAAGCCTACAAAACAGACCTTTGTAAATTTGACAGACTATATCGTTTATTTAATGAACATACAAGCTTTGCGGATGCGAAAGGATGGGGGGTTCTAAAGGAACTCAAAGATCGCATAGAGGATATGTATCAGCATTGGTTCCTTGATGAACTTGCTCTTGCGTGGGAAGAGAAGGCTGACTTAAAAGCTTGGAAAATAGATGGTATTTCTAACCAGTATGATTTTTACGGTTCTTTCCCTCATAAAAAAGCAGGGGATAAAAATGCAGCGGTATATGTAATCATTAGTGATGCTCTTCGCTATGAAGCAGGCGCTGAAGTTGCAGAAATATTAAATGGCAGATACCGTTTTAAAGCAACTTGCGAACCAATGCTTGGAAGCGTTCCTTCATATACATCACTGGGGATGGCAACACTTCTTCCTCATAAGCAGATAGAGGTATCGGATAAAGGTAGTATTTTAGTTGATAGCAAGGCATGCGCGTCCTTGGTTCAAAGAAACGAAATTTTATCTTTGCATAAGGGTATGGCTATTAAATCCGAAGAGTTTAGGAATCTAACCCGTGATGATGCAAAAGAAATGATGCACGGGAAAAACATTATTTATGTTTATCACAATATAATAGATGCTATTGGAGATGATGCGAAGACCGAAGACAAGGCATTCAGTGCAGTACGCACTGCCATTAATGAAGTCTGTGATATGGCCGCGTTTGCTGTAAATAGTTTACAAGCTAAATATGTATTTGTGACTGCTGACCATGGGTTCGCTTATACAAATAAGAGGCCTGATACAACGGATCGTAACAAGGTAGATAGTTCAGGGGATGAAGCGCTTAAGATGAATAAAAGATTTATCATGGGTAAGCATATTCCTTTGATGGAGGATGTTCACAGAGCGAACTTATCAGATACATCAGGAGTATCTTCTGATAAAGATATGCCGTTTGCGATCCCTAAAGGAATGAGCTTGTTCTATTTTACCGGAGGCGCACGTTTTTTCCATGGAGGTATGAGCCTTCAGGAAGTTATAATTCCAGTAATAACAATAGAACAGGTACGTGGAAAAGAAAAAGAGAAAACGCGCGAAAAAACGGTAGGGGTACAGGTATTAGGTCAGGATTACCGCATAACCACAGGGCGTCATCGTTTTGAAGTATTACAAACAGAAGCTGTGTCCGATAGGGTTAAATCTGTAACTTATAAAATAGGTATTTACGCTGGGAGTGAGCCAATTAGCGATATTCAAACAGTAACTTTTGATAGTGTTTCCCAAGAAATGGCGGATCGCAAGAAAGAAGTAATCCTAACACTTAAAAATATGGTTTTTTCAAATACGGAAAAATACCGTTTAGTTTTTCGTAATGTAAATACAGATATAGATGAGCAGTCTATACCGGTTAAAATAGATCGTGCTTTTACCAGTGATTTTTAATAGCAAGGAGGAGTGTGTATTATGAATACAGTTCTAGATGATTTATTAAATCAGTATTTTGCGGGGAAAGTTGTTCGAAAAGACTTAACTAAAAAAGTAAAAGAGGGCGCGAATGTCCCTGTTTATGTGCTTGAGTATCTATTAGGGCAATACTGCGCCTCAACTGATGATACAATTATAGCTGATGGCATGGCAACGGTTAAACGTGTGCTTGCCGACAATTATGTAAGACCAGATGAATCGGAGAAGATTAAGTCGATTGTCCGTGAAAAGGGTGGCTTAAAGGTCATTGATAAGGTAACAGTAACACTAAATGAGAAAAAGGATATATACGAAGCAGTCTTTTCTAATTTAGGGATAAAAAAGGTTATTGTGCCTAGTAGTACAGTGAAAAAGCATCAGAAGCTTCTTGCAGGAGGCATCTGGTCTATTGTTAATCTACGATATCACTACGAAGAAGGTGGTGGATCACCGTTTATTTTAGAAGAAATTAAGCCGATACAGATGCCCAATATGGATCTAAACCCTCTTTTTGAAGGTAGGCGCGCATTTACGGAGGATCAGTGGCTAGATGTTCTCTTACGTTCTGCTGGAATAGAGCCGTCTGTATTTGAACCAAGAGTTAAATGGCATTTAATGGCCAGGATGATTCCTTTTGTAGAAAATAATTATAATGTGTGTGAGCTTGGCCCAAGAAATACGGGTAAAAGCCATCTTTATAAGGAAATTAGCCCTAACAGCATTCTTGTGTCTGGTGGTAAAACGACGGTAGCTAATCTTTTTTATAATTTAAGTCGTAGGCAAATCGGACTTGTTGGACTGTGGGATATTGTGGCATTTGATGAGGTTGCAGGGATCACATTTGCAGAGAAAGACGGCGTTCAGATTATGAAAGACTATATGGCATCAGGTTCCTTTGCCAGAGGCCGTGACCAGATAAATGCAAATGCCTCCATGGTTTTTATAGGGAACATCAACCAATCAGTAGACACTCTCGTAAAAACAAGTCATCTATTGTCACCATTTCCGGAAAATATGATTGATTCAGCGTTCTTTGACAGGTTCCACGCATATATTCCTGGTTGGGAAATTCCCAAGTTTAAACCGGAATTTCTTACGGATCATTACGGTTTTATCGTTGATTACTTAGCAGAATATTTACGAGAGATGAGAAAAAGAAATTTTTCTGACGCAATTGATAAATATTTCCGCTTAGGTAGAGATTTAAATCAGCGTGATGTAATTGCCGTAAGAAAGACTGTGTCAGGGCTTTTGAAGCTTTTATATCCACATGGAGAATATGATAAGGATGCAGTTGAACGGTGTTTAAAATACGCTCTTGAAACACGCCGTCGCATAAAAGAACAATTAAAGAAAATCGGTGGGATGGAATTTTATGATGTCCACTTTAGCTATGCTGATAAGGAAACAAACGAAGAGAAATATATCTCAGTTCCTGAACAAGGTGGGGGAACACTCATCCCAGATGGCCCCATGAATCCGGGTATTATTCATACGGTGTCGCGAGGAAGCAACGGCCATTTAGGTTTATATCGTGTAGAAACACAAATGACCCCAGGCACAGGAACAGCTCGTTTTACGGGAGCAGGTACAGGAAATGTAGCTAAGGAAGGACTGCGTATCGCATTTGACTATTTTAAGGCAAATGCTTCACGGGTAAGTGTTACTCCTAAGGCCGGAGATCACAATTATCATATACATGTCGTCGAACTGCACAATTCAGGCTCTGCTGATGCATTAACATTAGCTGCGGTTATAGCCTTGGCCTCATCATTGATGCAAAAGCATGTTCAATCGCAAATAGTAGTTTTAGGTAGCATGAGTTTGGGAGGGAGTATTATACCTGTAGAGAATCTCGCGGAGTCATTACGCGTTGCTCTTGATTCAGGGGCAAAAAGAGTGCTCATTCCTTCAAGTAGCGTATCTGATTTTCAAACAGTCCCAGGTGAACTTTTGTCAAAGTTTCAAAGCGGATTCTATGCTGACCCGATTGATGCGGTGTTTAAGGCGTTTGGAGTAGAGTAAGGATAATAGGGGGATGAATCATGGCAAAGGGATTAATAAAATGTCCAGAGTGCGGTGCTGAGTTTGAACTTTCTCAGGCAGTATCACATGATATAGAAATGGAAGCTGCAAAGAAGTATCAAAAGCAAATAAAGGAATTTGAAGAAAAAGCCATCAAAGAAGCTGAAGCCAGAGATAGTGAACTCCAAAAGAAGATAAAAGAAGAACGATCAAAGTTTGAAAAAAGAGAAAAGGAAATGGCTGAGCAAATTGAGCTTGCTCGTAAAGAAGCAGAAGAAAAAGCAAAGAAAAAGGCGGAAGAAGGCACTAAGCTAGAGTTAGAAGACCTCAAAGCTCAAGTAAAAGAAAAAGATAACAAAATTATAGAAGCACAAAATCAAGAACTAGAATTGCGTAAACGCCAGAGGGAGCTAGAGGATAGAGAAAAGAATTTAGAGTTAGAGTCGGCAAGAAAGCTAGATCAAGAGAAAGAAAAACTCCAAGAAGAAGCACAAAAGAATTTTGAAGAACAACATCGCCTTAAAGACGCTGAAAAGGATAAGAAAATGGAAGGTATGCTTAAGCAGATAGACGAACTTAAGCGTAAGGCAGAGCAAGGTTCACAAAAAATTCAAGGGGAAGTACTTGAGCTTGAGATAGAGGAAATGCTAAAAGATGAATTTCCATTTGATAAGATAGAACCTGTATCTTCAGGAGTGAAGGGCGCAGATGTAATACAGATAGTAAATACGCAATCAGGTAAACTGTGCGGAAAAATCTTATGGGAAACAAAAAGAACAAGGAGTTGGAGCGATAGGTGGCTTAAAAAGCTAAAAGATGACCAAAGAGAAGCCAAAGCAAATATAGCGGTAATAGTTTCTGAGGTGCTGCCAACAGGACTAACTCATTTTCGCCAGATTCAAGGAGTGTGGGTGACTTCTATAGCTTCTGCACAAAGCTTAGCATTAGCACTAAGAGTGGTTTTAAGTCAAGCAGCAAGAGAAAAGAAGCTGCAGGCCGGGAAAGAAGAAAAAATGGCGCTTGTGTATAATTATCTTACAGGTTCAGAATTTAGAAACAGAGTAGAAGCTATCGTAGAATCCTTCGTAGCCATGCAAGAAGATTTAGATAGAGAAAAACGCGCCATGAACAAGATTTGGGATAAAAGAGGAAAACAGATAGAGCGCGTAGTTCTTAATATTGGTGGGATGCAAGGCGATATTGAAGGAGTAGCTGGAATGACACTGCCCAAGGTAGAGAGACTAGAGTTGCCAGGGGTAGATGAAAAGGCAGAAGGCAAAGAAGATGACCAAAATGATGATAAAGAAGATTGAAATAAAAGGCTTAAGACGGCTTTAATTTCTGAAGCGATACTATGCAAAACCCTGATTTTTTTGATTTTATGATAGAAGGTGGTGACGAGCTGCTGAATGCCGAGATGTGTAAACATTGCGGTAATGTTATTTATTTAGATCAGAAAATAGATTGGACCGACAAAGATCGCGCCAATAAACAAATGACCGTTTGTTTATTGTAGGAAATCCCACCACATTTAAGCGTCGAATAATGACAAGCAACAGGGGGAGGATTGCTTAGAGGTAGATATCACAGAAGCTTTAGTTTGATATAATATAGTTAGATAAAGAGTGGTAAGTATTGGAAAATATTGATTTTGAACTCATAGTAGAAACCTGCGACACACTTCAAAGCTTTAAATGAAAAGGAAGGAGAAAAAGATGAAACCCATTGGCAAGACGGAAGCAATTAAAATCTATATTATGAAAGACGACAATTATAAAAGTGGGGTTATGTATAAAATATTTCCACCTTTTGGATGCAAGAAGAAATTTGAAAAAGAATATGATGATGAAGTAGCTTATGTAACGAATAACAAAAAATTAAACCAGGTAGTTAACACAATAACCAAATGGAAATTATCTAAGAAGTAACTTTGCCTCCTATTACTAAATAAACTTCTTAAAAAGGCAAGAACATGCTTACGGAACTTATGGCAAAGGTTTTAATGGAGATGTAAAATGAGACTTGCAGGAAGACATGGATATACAAATTTACCAAGTGTTGGAGAAAGTAAAGTAACAGACGCTATTATTAGAAATGAAGGTAAGGAAATTGTAGTTGATTATGAATACGATAATAGGATAGGACAATTAAAGTTAAATAGTTCCGATGGTATTCATTTTTCCGGAGAGTATGGAGATATTAGGAAGATTGGAGATTGCGAGTTTATTCTTTACAAGAACGCAGAGGGATATTTTTTATTTGGAGGATATAGTAGTGCCGAAGATGATACTGGTCTTTGGTGGATAGAGTTAAGGCACAAGGGTAAAGAAGCAGTTTAAAGCTTGAAAAGATAACCCCTGAGTTGTCTTATATAATTTCACAAAGGAGTGGATATGATAGGATATTTAAAATCACTATAAATCAATCTCAGAAATGGGGTTGCTTTTTGTTAAAATAGTGCATTTCAAGCACATTAGAAGAAAGGATGGATTATGTTGCAAATATGGCATATTTGGATTGTTGCAGCTATAGCATTATTTATTGCAGAAATATATACCCCAGGTTTTGTCTTGGCTTGTTTTGGGGCGGCATGTATTGCGTCAGGCGGGGCTTCCTGTTTTGGAGCAGGTATTAAAATCCAAATCCTTGTTTTTTCTGTTTCAACACTAGTTATTTTTTTTGGTGTTAGGCCCTTTGTTTTAAAGTATTTTTATTCTTCAAGCAGTAAAACAAAAACAAATATTGACGCATTAGTGGGTAAGATTGGTTTAATATCGGAAAAGATTGATCCTCAAATAAACAAGGGTAGGGTTATTGTAGGAGGCGAAAATTGGAGGGGGCTATCAGTTGATGATAGTGTAATTGATAAAGGTAAAAAAATAGAAGTAGTAAAAGTTGATGGTGCAAAACTGATAGTTAAACAATTACCAAAAGGAAAGGAGCTTTAAACATGAACATATCAATGATTGTTATTTTAAGTTTTGCTTTGCTTGTAGTAATTTTTACCATTAAAGGATTAAAAATTATTAGGCAAGCAGAAACTATGGTAATAGAAAGATTAGGAAAATATAATAGAACGTTGATTTCTGGCATAAATATAATATGGCCATTTTTAGATCAAACAAGAGATATAGATTGGAAATTTATTTATGAGGACCATGATGGAAAAAAAATAATTAAAAACATAAAATCAAGAATAATAGACCTTAGAGAGACTGTCTACGATTTTTCACGGCAAAATGTTATTACAAAAGACAACGTTATGATAGAAATCAATGCCCTGCTGTATTTTCAGATAACCGATGCAATAAAAGCTGTATACGAGATTGTAAATCTCCCAGATGCTATTGAGAAGTTAACACAAACAACCTTAAGAAATGTTATAGGTGAAATGGATCTTGACCAGACATTGGCATCAAGAGACACCATAAATAGCAAACTCAGGGCAATATTAGATGAAGCAACGGATAAATGGGGAGTAAAAGTAAACAGAGTTGAACTCCAAGACATAAAACCGCCTGCAAATATCCAAGAAGCGATGGAAAAGCAGATGCGTGCGGAACGCGACAGAAGAGCAGTTATTCTGGAAGCAGAAGGCAAAAAAAGAGCAGCAATATTAGAATCAGAAGGAATTAAGGAATCAAGAATTAATAAAGCAGAAGGTGAAAAGAAGTCAAATGTTTTAGTTGCGGAAGGAGCAGCAGAGGCACGTGTTAAAGTTGCTATAGCTGAAGCAGAAGCAATAACAAAGATTACTGAATCTATAGCTGTTAGTAAAGGGGATCCGGCAAATTACTTAATTGCAGTTCGGTACATTGAAACATTAAAAGAAATGGTGTCTGGTAAAGATAACAAAGTGGTGTATTTACCTTATGAGGCTACTGGAATCCTCAGCTCTATAGGTGGCATTAAAGATATGCTAGATGGTGCAAAAAAGTCAAATGTAACAGTAAGATAATAAGTGAGAAATCTCGCACGCTTCTGTACAATAAGGGGCAAGGATGTGCCTAGAGAGTTTATAGAGATGGCATTGAAGAATTTGGATGAGGCGGTTGGATTATTGATAGATAATGAAAAGGATGCATAGAAAATGAATGACCAAGAAAAATTGAAGTTCCTGAAAATATACGAAAAGTTACCCAAAGAAACATTATTAGGAATGTTATCTAGTAATGTGTCTGAATACAAGGAAGGACTTTATGAATTGATAATGGATGTAGCTAAGAAAAAGGGTATATTAAAAGAAGATGCTCTACTTAAATTAGAAGTCAGTAAAGAACCCCCTGAAAAGATAAAATGTCCTTACTGTACTGAAAAGATACAGCATGATGCTTTAGTATGTCCTAATTGCAAGAGAGAGTTATATAGAAGAAAAGGTTGGGGGTATATTTCTTTAGGAGCAGCCATATTTTTGTGCACTCCGTTGATTACGATTGCCGCAGGGTTATTTTTTCAAGCGTATGCAGCCCTTGTACCTACCGTTGCGGGCTTCATTGGCGTGTGTTATGTCGTCATAGGCATAAAGAGTTTATTGGTGATAGGGAAGCCTGAATCAAAAGTAAGAGATTTAAAAGAAGGAAAATATAAGGCAAACAAAAACAAGATATATAAGATCATATAGCCCACTGCGAGGACTGTATGGATGCCTTACAGGTTGTATTTGACGCACCTACAGAGAAAGAGCTTGAGGAAGAAAAGATTCCGAAAGAAGTGATAGAGAAAGCTAAGAGGATACCAAAGATGCATTCGAGAGATAGGATCTAAAATATGAACAAACAAGAGGAAAGGACGATTCGTTTATGAAAAAATTTACAATAGGTGTATTTTTAATTAGTATGCTCATAGCAGTTTTGCCTACAAGCAATGTTTTTGCAGAGGCAAGTCAGATGGTATGGAAAGAAGATGGCAGATATGTGTTAAGAATCATGCATGGACGATCAAAAAAGAATAATCGCATACCAGCATTAGTCTTAGATCAAGTTATGGGAATAGTTTGGACTTGTCAAAACCTACAAGATGGCAAGCCTTTGTGGGTAAAGGCAGACCTTGGGCAGAACGGCGAAGAAAAACTTTCAAGAAAAAAGTATGTTGTTCGAATGCTTGAATGGCAAGATGCAGATTTAAGAATGCCAGCAATAGTTCTTGATATTGATAGCGGAGTGACATGGACTTGCCAGAACATAATTGACGGTAAGGCAATGTGGGTAGAAAGTAATCTCATCAGTGGTGAAATGAAAGAAATATCAAGAGAAGAAATAGGTATCGTTAAGACAGAGAAGTGATAAGGCAAGGATGTGTTTAAGGAGTTTATGGAGATGGCTAAGAAGGATTTGGATGTAGCGGTTGGAATGTTAAATCAGGAGGTGAACTATGATAGTAACAGCTTGGAATAATGGACAGTATAGTAGTACAGGTGCGGGATATGGTGTTAAAGTAAGAATGGAAGATAGAAATGAATATTTTAAAAAAAAGTGGAGGAGCGTCTTGTTAAAACTGCAAGGGGAACCTGGATATACTGAGGCTAATAGTGATAAAAAATCTTTTTGGGATCCTGGCTGCGGGGAATTAGTGCAAAAGGATATTGGCATCTGGCTGAAGAAAAATGTGAGAGTCCCATGGCGAAAAGGATATCCCCCCTAAGCTGTCTATGGAACCCATGGGGGATAAGAAATTCAAGCTTAGCGTAATAAGATGACCCCTTGCCCACTTTCAGAAACACTTATAGACTACATAGAAGGCAAGATAAAAGGCAAGCAGAAGAAAGATATATAACAACCACATAGCTAATTGCGAGGACTGCCAGGATGCCTTACAGGCTGTATTTGATATGCCTATAGAAGAGCGCCGAGAGCGAAAGTTAAAATATATAAACGAAATATGTGCAGATGATTTCATTAAGGTCGCTGAGGCTATTAATGGTTTCATGATAACCAGGGACCGTCTCCAAGTTAAAGCATATTTAAGGTCACATATCCCTGAAGTATCATTGCCTAGTCAGATGTCCGTAACTGTTTTTGCTTGGGGATGCTGTGGTGAGAAAGTAGTCATAATTACAACTAAAAAGCAGTCAATTCAACAGTATGACCCTAATATAAAAGGCACTTTTGCAAATATATTATTGAAGGACATGCGCCATATTGGCCAAGCTGAAGCGAGTACCTGGATACGAGATAATATTGATCGTATTGACTATCGAATTGATCGAAAATGTAATAGGGGTAATCTCAAGATACTTAAGCTTTTTCTAAAAAGTCGCTTAAATCCTTATCGTTAAAAGATAAGGGTGCTTGGATTTTTACAGAATAGGTATATGGCAGCTAATCGTAGAAGATACTAAAGATTGCATAGGTAGAAAGTAAGATAGGCGAAATGAATGTAGTTTAATAGCTTCATTTAAGGTATAATAAAACTTAAGTTTCATTATAAAGAGAATTGAGCGGTAGTATGATAAAAAGACTAGCTTTAATATCTATTTCTTTCTTTCTATTCAGTTTTCATGCTATTGCAGCTCCTATAGCTGTCAAGTATGCTGGCTTTGCTTTTTCTGGTAATTACAAAGATATCCCCGTAAATTTCAAATATACCGGCTCACTTCTTGATTCTACAAAAGACAAAGATGGCAGATCTATTTTTGAGAAGGAGTTCTTGAAATTCTTTCATGATAACAAATCTTCGACAAATAGCTTCAATCTGCTTATCGGTCAGGACTCAAATGCGACAGTATCTATGGCAGTGGCTTTAACAAGGGAACATGTAAGTATAGTTAATATTGATGATGTATATAAAGTTGTGGTTAATATTTGCTGTAATGTGATTTTTCTAGATTTTAGCGATATGAAAATAGTAGCTTCCTATCCTTTATATCTTGAATATATTGATGCAAGAAAAGATGAGCCGGATGATGAGTATATAATAGGATTATTGCAAAGATTGTATTTTTCTGAAGATTTCAGTATCTTAAAGATTCTCAAGGACCGACTTGGTAATATTGTTCTGAACAACACATCAAATCTTAGCTTGAAAATCATGAATGTAGAAATAGAAGACTTGGTTAAAGACAATCTAGATATTTATAAAAACAACCTGGACGCTTATAAAAGTGTTACGGCACAGAAGTTTTCTGACCTACTTTCTAATCAATTAAATGTAGCAGTCCTTCCATATGCGAAAGATTATATTGGCACTAAGATGGCTTTGACTTTCTCAGATGCAAGAACTATAGAATTTACTATCCCGCCTTCAAGTTATGGCATAGATTTAACATTGAGAAAGCTAACAAAGGAAATTTATAAAGAGGGAGTAGGGGGGAATGCTTATCTTTATGGGGCTTATGGCACTGTTAAAGTGTATGACCCGGATTTAGGGACTCAATATTTTGAAAAAAAGATTAAGTATGGCACGGTAAAAAATATTCCTAAACTACAGAAGACTGCAAATGATTTTTCTGTTTATGATGAGATCATAGGTCTTCTTATGTTGGAAGGGGTAAAAGAAATGCAGAGCGATAAACCATTTTATAAGGAGGTGATAGAAAGATGTCTAAACAGATAAGTATTTTAGCTTTTGGAGTGTTATTCTTGTTTTGCGCAACATCTTTATCTTTTGCGGAATACACAAAGGTAAAGGCGATAGGAGTGGTAGAGACAAGATTTACCAAATCAGCTACTACGCGACAAAAGAAATTAGCGCTAGAAGATGCAAAGAAGAAGGCATTAGATAGGTATTTGGCAGGGCTGGATTCACAGAGATTAAGAATTATAAATACTTTCAAAGATAAACTTTACCAAAATATTAATGTATATGTACCTGAGGTAGTTTCTTTAAATGATGGCAGATGGGAAAATGGATATTGGAACATAGATGTTGAGGCAGTCATAAATGAAGCCCAAATTGAAGAGTTAGTCAACAGATACTCACAAAGTAGCATGAAGGAAAAAGAGGAAGTATATATTTCTTGTGTTTTTGTTGCTCGCGAAGTAGAGGGTGTAAAAGAATTTAAGGCTGAAGACAATAAAAAGATAGCAGAAAGCAATGCTTATAAAGAGAACTTAGAGGTAAGCGAGAAAGCTAATATAGCTACAAATGAAAGAGCTAGTATAGTGACAGACGAAGAGGCCAGTATAACGACAAATGAGAAAGTGGAACAGAATGAAAAGAACAGACCAGGTATTATGGGCAAAGGTAGTAATGGGGAAGTAAAATACCAAGGAGAAGCAACCTCTCAATATCAAGGAGAAGCAACCCCTCAATACCAAGGAGAAGGCACATCTCAATATAAGGGTAATATAGTTGATAATAAAGATAATGTGTATGAAAAAACCACAAGTGGTTATATTGATAAGAAGAGCGAAGTTCTGAGATATAGAAGTTATACACCTGAAGAGATAGATGCAAAAGTTACAGAGGTGTTTAATAAAGCTGATTTTACAGTGGTTCCCACCTTTGAGTCAGGGATAGATAAGGATAGATTTATAAAGGATTTTTCTGGGGGGGATGATATAACAGATGCTACCAAGAAAGATACTGTAGATTTAACCAAGGCCAAAGGAATCAATCTAGTAGCTGTTGTTATGCTTGATGTGGGCAGAGAACAGGTAGATCCAGTGTCTGGACTATCCAAGGTCTATGTAAATGTTATAGGGTATATTCTAGACTCAAGGGGCAAATTTACCAAGAAGATTGCAAGTGTAGGACCTGTGCAGTATAGTGGACTTGGAGAAAACCCTAAGGTCGCTAAAGTGAATGCCTTGGTTAGTGCTAGTACTTCTGCAGCGAAGGACTTGGTGGATCAATTAAGGGCAAAAGAAAGTTTATAAATTAAAAAGGAGAGCGAATATGTTCAAAAAAGCATTGTTATTAAGTAGTATTTGTTTTGTTATTCTGTGTACAAGCAATGTACTTGCTATTGGGTTTCCTAAGATAAAGAGCTTGACGGGTGGTGCAAAGTCTCAGGCTACAGTTTCTAAATCAGGTTTAAGTTCTTCAAAGGCTAATGCAGTCACAGCTTATCTGGCTTCTACGCGAGAACTAACTCAAAGCCTAGAAAAAGCCGGTGAAGCATTTGGTGTAAAGAAAGAAGTCTTAGAGAAGCTGGCAGTAGTCAACTCTTTGAAAGAAGGAAATATCAATAATAATGATTTAGATAAGGCTAGAAAGGCGTCTGAGGAGGCCAGTCAGATAATAAAACAAAAAATGGATGAGACAACAGCTCCGAGTATTGAGTCTAAGAAACTAATGGCGCAAAGCATGGTTCATCTATCTAATGGTATCCAAAAAGAAATAGAATTAGTGGGTACGGTTCAGAATTTATCTTCTCAAGCTCAGGGAGCCGTAAATAGTGCTTCTCCCATGGAAATGATAAAAATAAAGGATATAGCTTCTACAGCACTTATTTTAGTAAAAGCTATTCCCAATGATCTTGCATTAGCTAAGAACATACTTTCATCCTATATGCAATATGCAAAAGCAAATAATATAAAAGTTCCAGAAAAAGCGACAAGTTTATTGAAAGATGAATAAAAAACTTTAGAGTTTCTTAGAAAATATAATAGAATGATATTTAAGGCTGGGCTTAATTACCCATTCTCAAAAACATTGTTAGCTTATATAGCAGGTAGGATAAATGGCATGCAGAGACAAGACGTATATAACCACATAGCTAAGTGCGAAGACAGCTAGGACCCCTTACAAACTGCATTTGATGTGCCCACAGAAGAAAAGCCGCAAGCCAAGATTAATTATCTTACTACGACATAATGTTGTAGTAAGATAATTTTATCATTTTAATTAATTCTTTAGCGTGATATGACAGATACTTATTTTTTTTTGTAATTATTCCACGTTCCGCTTCTCCGAAATATTTCCCCATACCTTTGTAGAATAGTTCCTTTTTGTCTTTCTTTTCAAGGTAAAATCCGTTGATTATGGCCACCCCTAGATTCATTCTAGTGTAAGCCTTAATGGCTTCTTTCCCGGTTAGTTCTATTGCTATTTTATATTTTAATCCTTTCCGATTAAATTCACGGTCTATAATTGAGCGGGTATTACTTCCCCTCGGTGGCAACAACAGGGGGAATGAAGCTATATCTCCTAGGCTGATATGCGTTTTCTTGGACAGGGGGTGCGTTTTGGTCGCAATGAGCATACGCTCGTATCGCGCAAACACTTTGTAGTTTATATTAGCGGGTAAATTTTTTAATGAGGTGATACCAAAATCTACTTCTCCATCATTAATCATGGAGAGAATGTCGGGCCTATCTCTGTTGACTATTGATAATTCGCAGTTTGGGAATTTCTTTTTAAACTGCGTAATGACACTTGGCAGTAGGTGGACCATAACAGACGTGTGAGTCGCGATCTTAATTACGCCGTCCTGAAGGTGTCCGCGCAGCTCATTGAATTTGGTTGGCAGAGTTTCTATATCATCTATAAGAGGTGACGCTAGATCGCGAAGGATTTTACCTTCATTGGTTAGAATAATATTTCGTATGCCAATACGCTCAAAAAGCTTTACGCTTAACTTTTCCTCAAGAGATTTTACCTGCAGGCTTATTGCAGGTTGGCTGCGAAAAGTCTTCTTAGCCGCTTGGGAGAAACTCTTGCACCTTGCTACAGCAAGAAACCCTTTAAGTTCTTGTATTTCCATATCTATAAGCTCCACTTATAGTTTATATTAGAATTATAAATTTGTCAAATGAATAAATAGATGATATATTTGCTATGGAGGTGAGAGTGATGAAGAAAACACTAGCGGTTGAAAGAAAGGAGAAGGAAATGGAAAGAACTTGTTTGGCAGTTGAGATTCCAACGAATCTAGATAAAGCAGGCGGACTTGTAAGAGAGGCCGCGCTATTTGCGGCAGATGCCCACAGAGGCGTGCTAAGAAAAGACAAAAAGACTCCTTATGTCATGCACCCATTTAGGGTATGCGAGGCCCTTTTGGGAATCTTCGGGGTAAAAGATGAAAAAGTTCTGGCGGCCGCGCTTTTGCACGACACGATGGAAGATACTGGGACTGATTACGATGACTTGGAGAAGTTTTTTGGTTGCGAAGTAGCTACTATGGTGGCACTCATGTCGGAAGATAAGAGAAAGCCCGAAGCCATAAGGAGAGCTTTGTACTTAAGCCAGCTTAAGAGTTCGCCTGTTATGGTTAAACTAATAAAGCTAGCCGATGTCTATGACAACACAAAAGACGCTTATGGGGTGGGCTGTGCTCAGTTTGTGAAGAAGACTCTGGCAAAAGGCAGGGAATATATCGAGACCTTTAAGGGGAGCACTGACTATAAGCTTTGTCAAGCCATGAGCGTAGTGGACGCGCTTTTAAGGACAAAAACTAACGAATAAAAAAGAAGGGAGGTTATCGATGAATGGAGCAGAAGGAAGATCGAATGCGAATGATTTGGTTATGCGGCTTAAGGAGCCGGTCCAATGCCATCTGTGGAAGAAGGATAATATAGCAATAGAAGACCTGGATTTTGAAACAGTTGAAACCTATGAGGATTCAAGTCACTTTTGCCGGGCTTTATTGAGGTGTAAAAAATGTGGCCAGCTATATTACCATGAATTCACTGAATACATCGATTGGGACAAGGGGAATGATGATCAATATAGTACGTATATCCCAATACATATGGACAGCGATATGATTGACAAGCTGAATAAAAGAACGTCATTAGAGCTGCTGTGCATTTGGCCAAGGTTACAATGGGACAACACAAAACCGATAGGATGGGTGTGCTGAGATGGGGGCTTAAATCAAGTGCACCAAGAAAGGGGCAATTATGGGACTCAAAACAAGCAAAAACTGGGAGGGTTGGAAAGACGACAACCCAGAGGTAACTAAAAAACTAAGGGAAAAACTCGAAAAAGAGGGGCGCTTAAAGCCACGTAACACCGCGCCTACAAAGAAAAATAAGATATCAAAAAATAACGAATCACAAGAGAACATTTTAAAACAGCGATACAGGGATCTCCAGCACTTGAAAGTCGCGCCGCATCCGAAGGTATCCCCAATCCTCTCCACCTTAGGGAAGATGCCGACAGACGAGTTTTTGGGGAGAAACAAGCCAGAATCAGAAAAGAAGGCAATGATGTTGCGGGTGAAAGCCCTCAATAGTGCGGAGCGGGCAACCTAGAATCTAAATGCGAGAAGAAGCGCGTGCTGTGTCACTTGCCAGGCAATAAGTATCTGCGCCTAGCACGTGTACATGAATGCAAAAAAAAATCACAAAAATTTTTATTGACAAACGGCAGTTTCGGTGTATACTAGATTGCATGGGAGCACAATAATGGAAAAATGGGAAGCAAAACTAGTGTCATCCAACGATATTGAGAAATTTCTCAAGTCTAAGGGGAAAAATAGACAGTGGTTTCATAATTTAAGTTCCAGAGGGCACAACCTTCTGCCCAGCCCAATAGTGCATTCTAAAGTGGCTTTTGAAAGGCCGAAAAATAAACCTCCTAGATTTGTCACAAGAGGTAGAATTATTATTTACCCGGAAGAGATTTTACAATATCTTCTGAAGATCATCTTGCTTAAAGACCAAGAGGGATTAACGTATAAGCAAATATCCGAGCATGAAGAAATAAGGAAAGAATTAAATAAGCTTAATTTACTTAAAGAAACAGAGTTAAGAGACGATCCGCGAGTTAAAGATAAAGGTTTCTTTATAAATTTTGAAGCAGCATGTTTTTTTTTAAGTAAGATGCTAAGCTGGGAAGAGAATTCATTTCAGGGTAAATTCTTAAACACGATTAAAGAAGACTGTAAACGTGATAGAAAAGCTTATTATAACGTTAACAAAGAAATGAGAAAGCAAGCGATAGAGAAGGGCGCAATCGAAGATGGCCTATCCATTTCTAAAAAACATCTTGGACAAGCATTAAAACATTATTATTCAGTAATGAAACAAATGATAGATATGGGCAACACATTAAGAAAAAAGAAAAGTATTAGCCTTAAGGAGTGGTACGAACCAGTAAAAGGGGAGTAAAAATTTTTGCCTATTAATTGCATTTTAGTATAATACTAAAATGCCACAAATAGGGTAAAATGACCGAGCAGTTAATTATGAAGAGATCAGTACTAGACATAAGCAAACTTAAAGAAGCGCCTTATAACCCCAGGGCAATAAGCAGGGAGAAGTTTTAGAAATTAAAAAATAGCATCAACGCCTTCGCGCTTTAAGCGAGTTAGGCCATAAAGAGGCAGGGGTGGTTTTAGTTGAGCTTACCTTGGAATATGAAAAATAGGAGGGATAAAAGATGGAGATTAAAAAAATATCTATATCAGAAATAAACCCTGCATCGTACAACCCGCGCAAAGATTTAAAGCCAAATGATCTAGATTATAAAAAAATTGAAGCGAGTTTAGATGAGTTTGGTCTTGTTGACCCACTTGTTTATAATCCTAAGACAAAGAATTTAATTGGTGGGCACCAGAGGCTCAAAATCATTATTAGCAAAGGTATGAAGGAAGTATGGGTAAGTATGGTTCCTTTGAGCTTGGAGCGTGAGAAGATGCTTAATGTTGCCCTCAATGGGGCACATGGTGACTGGGAAAAAGATCAACTTGCAGCACTGCTTGAAGAATTTACAAAAGTTCCTGATTTTGATATTAAAGCAACAGGTTTTTCCCCCTTAGAAATTAACCAGCTCATAGAAAGGTATCTCAAAAAACCGGATGAAGATAATTTTGATTTAAAAAAAGCGCTTGAAGCCATTGAAACACCTATTACTAAGAGAGGTGATCGATTAATTTTAGGAAAACATGTTTTGGTTTGCGGAGACTCTCTTGATTCTAAAGATGTAGCTCTTTTAATGGGCGAGTATAAAGGTGATTTATTTTTAACTGACCCACCTTACAGGGTTAAATATTTAAGTAAACAATCCTCAAGGAAATCCCCTAAATGGGGCATGATATATAAGGATGATTTGTCTCAAGCAGAGTATGAAAAATGGCTGCGTCAGATATTAATTAATATTGAACCATACTTATTACCTGGCGCACCTTTTTATATTTGGAATGGTTTTGCCCAATTTCCACATATGCTCAGGACGCTAGAAAACCTAAATTTTAAAATAAGCTGTATCATCACCTGGGTCAAGGAAACATTCGTACTAAATTTTGGTGACTATCACCAGGGAGGCGAGTTCGCGTTATACGGATGGAAATACAACAAAAAAGGTGGGCACCCATGGTATGGGGGAGCAGACCAATCAACAATTTGGCAGATTCATCGTGTG
>Ga0307929_1001264_pt1 | contig 20194 bp, 15 predicted proteins | sample AceLakmetage1330_FD_203160 | JGI IMG/M metagenome (GOLD analysis project Ga0307929, IMG submission 203160) | Saline water microbial communities from Ace Lake, Antarctica - #1330 | ecosystem: Environmental > Aquatic > Non-marine Saline and Alkaline > Saline | place: Antarctica: Ace Lake...
TTTCCCACACCCGGTGGCCCCACCAGGCATAAAATAGGCCCCTTGATTTTCTTGACCAGAATCTGGACTGCCAGGTATTCAAGAATTCTTTCCTTGGGTTTTTCAAGGCCGAAATGATCTCGATCCAAAATGGATTCAGCCTTTTTTAAATCATTTTTTGCCCGGTTCTTTCTGAACCAGGGCAGACAAACAAGCCAGTCAATATAATTTCTCACCACAGTGGCTTCAGAAGACATGGGAGACATCATCTTAAGTTTGTCAAGCTCCCTTCGAACCACCCCGGCAGCTTCCCTGGACATTCTCTTTTGCTTTATTTTTTTCTCAAGATCTGCAAACTCCCCAGGCCCGCCATCTTCTCCCATTTCCTTTTGAATAGCACGCATCTGCTCATTGAGATAATGTTTTTTCTGGAGCTTTTCCATCTGATCTTTCACCCGACCCTTGATCTTCTGGGACATGGAAAAGACTTCTGTTTCCTTTTGGATCAGTTTGAGCAGAAGAAAAAATCGTTTTTCAATATCTCCGCATTCGAGCAATTCCTGTTTCTCTCCCACCTTGAAGGGAAGTTGGGAAGCGATGCTATCCGCATACCTGGAGGTCTGATCTGAAAGCCCCTCCAGACCTTTAAAAAAACTCTTGGAAACCACTCCGGACAAATTGGCATAATTCTGGAATGCTTCAAAAACAGTCCGCATGGCAGCTTCAGAGGCTTCCTCGAGAATGGGTATTTCCGCAACCGCTTCATAGTCAACCGCCAGAAATCCATCTTCATCTACCAATTTAAGAATTTTTCCCCGGGCAAATCCCTCAACAAGCGCCTTGACCGTTCCGTCGGGCAACCGAAGCAATTGGGTAATTTTTGCCTCGGTTCCCACCTGGAAGATATCCTGAATATTGGGTTTAAGCACTTCAGGGTCCTTCTGGGTGGTGAGAAATATTTTTTTATCGGCAGCCATTGCTTCGGACAAAGCTTTAACAGACTTGTCCCTCCCCACAAACACAGAAGTGGTCATGTGGGGAAACAAAACCATATCCCGTAAGGGCACCAGCGGCAGTGTTTTTTTCATTTTTTGATTACCGTCCTGGTTAAAAAACTTAGAAATTTTGATCATTAGAAAACTTTCGGTTTCAGGCCTGCTTTTTGGGCTGTTCGTAAAGAAGGATGGGCTCTTCATTTTTCAAAACAACTTCTTCGCCGACCACACATTCCACAACATTTTCCTTGGAAGGAATCTCATACATGATGTCCAGCATAGTTTCTTCCATGATAGCCCGAAGCCCCCTGGCGCCGGATTTTCTGGAAACAGCTTCCTTGGCCATGGCCACAAGGGCCTCATCCGTAAACTGGAGGTCCACCCCTTCTACCTTGAAAAGCTCCTGATATTGTTTGACAAGAGCATTTTTGGGTTCTGTCAAAATCTTGACCAAAGAGCCTTCATTGAGCTCACCTATGGAGGTGACAATGGGCAATCTGCCAAGAAACTCGGGAATCAACCCGAATCTTATCAGGTCTTCGGGCTTAACCTGTCCCAAAAGCTCCCCGAGATTGACATCTTTCTTTTCAGCTATTTTTGCACCGAATCCCATTGTTTTTTGGGTAATCCGTCTTTCAACAACCTTTTCAAGGCCGGTAAAGGTACCGCCGCAAATAAAAAGGATATTGGAGGTGTCCACTTTTACATAATCCTGCTGGGGATGCTTCCTCCCCCCCTTGGGTGGGATACTGGCGATGGTGCCTTCAATGATCTTCAAAAGCGCCTGCTGAACCCCTTCCCCTGAAACATCCCGGGTAATAGAAGGATTATCTCCCCGCTGAGAAATTTTATCGATCTCATCAATATAGATGATCCCTCGCTGGGTTTTTTCAACGTCATAATCCGCATTTTGAACCAGGGAAAGAACAATGTTTTCCACATCCTCTCCCACATATCCGGCCTCTGTGAGCGCCGTTGCATCAGCAATGGCAAAGGGAACATCCAGAAAGCGTGCAAGGGTCTGTGCAAGAAGGGTTTTACCGCAACCCGTAGGTCCGATGATCAGAACATTGGATTTTTGAATCTCAATATCATCACTGGTTTTTTCGATTACCGAGGCCAGGCGTTTATAATGATTGTAAACCGCAACGGACAGCACCTTTTTGGCCCGGTCCTGTTCAATCACATAGGAATCGAGCATGGCCTTGATCTCTTTGGGTACCATAAACTCCTTGGACTCTTCACTTTCTTCCGACTTTTCCTTTTCTTCATCTTCAATGATTTCACTGCACAGCTTGATGCACTCATTACAGATATAAACACTTGGCCCTGCTATCAGTTTTTTGACTTCTTTCTGGTTTTTCCCACAAAAAGAGCAGAAAAACTGATCCGTGGGTTCTTCTTTTTTGGCCATATTTTACGACTCCTTTGAAGCTTCCTCGGTTTCTTTTTCCAATTCGCTTCTGTCAGCAACCACCCTGTCAACGATGCCGTATTCCAGTGCTTCAGCACCGGACATGAAAAAATCCCGCTCCGTATCCGCTGCAATTTTTTCAACATCCTGATGGGTATGCGAGGCTAAGATTTTGTTCAGGTTCGCTTTCATTCTCAATATTTCATTGGCCTGAATCTGTATATCGGTTGCCTGTCCCTGGGCCCCTCCCAGGGGTTGGTGAATCATTATCCTTGCGTTGGGCAGAGCAAATCGTTTGGCTTGCGCCCCTGCCGCCAATAACAAAGCCCCCATGCTTGCCGCCTGGCCAATACAGACAGTGGCAACATCGGGTTTAATATATTGCATGGTATCATAAATAGCCATACCAGCGGTTACCACTCCTCCCGGAGAATTTATATAAAAGCTGATATCTTTTTCAGGATCTTCTGATTCCAGGAATAAAAGCTGGGCCACAATAACATTGGCAACTTCGTTGTCTATGGCAGATCCCAAAAATATAATTCTGTCTTTTAACAGACGCGAATAAATATCGTAGGCACGCTCTCCCCTGTTGCTCTGTTCAACAACCATTGGAATTAGAGGCACGATTGAACTCCTTTAATTATCTCGTTTCTATGTTTAATGCATAAATAATATACACTAAGATTCAGTTTCTTCTTTGGTGTCTTCTTCGACAGTTTTAGGTTCCACTTCTGAAACGCTGCCTTTTTCTATTATAAGATCAATCGCCTTTTTTTCAAGCTGGGTATGGGTATAATATTCCAGTTGTTTGGGATCCATCTTAAAATAATTTTTAATGGAATCCACAGGGGCATTCATGCCAACGGCCATCTCCTCAAAGCTTTTATCCAGTTCTTCTTCGGTAAGTTCAAGAGTCTCCTGGGTGATCACCTTGTCCAGAATCAAATGTCTTCTGGCCTGTTTTTCAGCAACATCCCGGTACTGGGTTTTCAAAATTTCACGGCTCAAGCCAGCTTCTTCAAGACTGGTATTATTCTGGGCATAGGCTTGTTCCGCTTCTGCAATAATGCCGTTGAGTTCCCCATCCACCATTGCATCGGGTATTTCAAATACATATTTTTCAAGCAGATGCAAAAATACCTGTTCACTCATCTCATGTTTCACCCGCTGGGCATTGCCTTTTTCAAGATTTTCACGAATGGACGCCCGAACCTCATCAAGGGTTTCAAATTTACCCAACTCCTTTACAAGGTCATCGTTTGCTTCCGGAAGAACCTCTTCCTGAATTTCCTTGAGACTAACCTTGTAAACAATGATTTTCCCTTTAAGATTTTCATCATGAAAATCATCTGCATAAACAACTTCAACCTCAAGATCCTGAACCGGAATGGTACCGATCAATTTTTCTGAAAATTGATCGGGCAATGCACCCTTCCCAATACCCATCACATAATTTTCGATTTTCGGTGTTCCGGAAAAGGCGTCACCGTTTAGAAATCCTTCATAATCAATCAGAACAAAATCCGTTTCTTTAACAGGACGTGATTCCGCAACCGTCTCTTTCTTGGCCAGGGTCTTTTGGATCATGTATATCTGACTTTCAATCTCTGCATCGGAAACGGCATAGACTGTCCGTTCAAGGGAAATTCCCTCAAAGGCAATATCATCAAGCTCAGGCTTTATTTCAACTGTAATCTCAAAGGCATAGGCCTCATCGGGATTCAACTCCGGCGGATCCAACTGGGGACCTCCCACAATATTCAATTTGTGTTCCTTGATGGTTTCCACAAACGAGTCCTGAATCAGACGGGGGGCAATTTCCGCATGAACATCTTTGGCAAATCTATTTTCAAGGACCTTTCTGGGGATTTTTCCCTTTCTAAATCCTTTGACATCTGCTGTTTTTTTCAGTTCATTATAGGCTTTGTTGAGCTCTTTTGCGATGGTTTCCTTTGGAATTTCAAAAGAGAGCATTTTTTTGACGCTGCTCTTATCTTCGATTTTTACCTGCATGTTTCCGTCCCGTTTATAATAATATTAGTAATGATATTAGTTTGAACTATTCTTAAACAATTCTTCAAAAAATTAAAAAAGTATGTCATATATCCATAATTATTGCGTGATATAATACATACTATACACAAAGTTTACTAAGATAACGCTTATAAATAAAGGTGTCAAGAAAATTGACCAAAGAAATATCCCGGCTATTGTTCATAGCCTTACTTCTGACAATCGTGTTCCCCTGCATGGCAGATGCCCTGACAATAAAAACCACCCGAAAGGTCGTCGTTCTGGATCCGGGCCATGGCGGCAAAGATACCGGAATCACGTCCACCACCGGCATCCTTGAAAAACAAATCGTCCTAAAACTTGCCCGAATGACTGCCGAACTGCTCAATGACCGGTACCACCCCCTTTTAACCCGCACAACAGACACCCGTCTGTCAGCGACAGATCGAACCGCCTTTGCAAACCGAAACAAGGCAGATCTTTTTCTCAGCCTCCATCTCCACGCAAAGAAAAACACAATTTTTTTCTTCTACTTTAGTACGCCTGACACAAACCCTGCGACCGACACCACCAAATGGGAAACCCAAGGGTTGGCACACCAGCACACGAGCAAACAGGCAGCAGCCCTTTTTGCAAAAATATTCCAGAATCCAAACAAAAAGACAAAACCCCATTCTGGACCTGCACCTGTCATTCCCCTGGAAGGCTTGCAAATGACAGCCATATTGGCAGAACCATTCACCATCTCAGATATTCCCGGAACGGCTGTCGAGCAGCAAGACTTCCTTACCCCCTATGCACAGTTGCTGGCCCACTGCATCGAGACCTACTTTGAAAACAAATTTTAAACTTCTTGATTTTTAAACCAATGGATGATATTAAGCATCTTTGTTTTGTTGGCGGGGCGTAGCGCAGCCTGGTAGCGCGCCTGCTTTGGGAGCAGGATGTCGGAGGTTCGAATCCTCTCGCCCCGACCACAAAAAACAAGCCTTTCCAAACTTCTGAAAAATCAGCTCTAAAATTTTGTGTGAGTGTTTTGTGTGACTTTTACTTTTTTCATGACTTCTGACCTCAAAAGCACCCCAAAAAAATATACCCACTCTACATTCTAACAAACTATAAAAATGATCTGCACTCCTAAAAAATTAGTGTTTGGTTCCAAGGTATGACAACCTTGCCTCAAGGCCTTCATAAAAACAAATATAATTTATTCTGAAAGTATCTTTGGTGAAACTGACGCTCAGCAGAAAATTCATTCAGAGGCCAATAGGTCACATTAGCTCTGACCTATTGGCCAACATACATAAACTTCTTTCACCCTCTGATACTCCAAAATTTACTTAAGAACGAGTCGGCAACCAAGAACCGTAAAAGCGTTGTAAGTGACAGGAGTGAGAGGACGGACACTTGACCCTCTCATGCCGGTGTTTCTGGGGTTTTCAGCTTGCATAACGAGCAAAATAGACATATTGAGCATGTAATCTGGTGTCCGGACTGGTGTCCGCTTTTTTTATTTGGGCTCAGCAGAAAGGAAGGGGCAAAAAAATAATAGAATAACAACCAAAAAAAAATCTGCCCTTATCTTCGCACCTAATCCCTCCCATACAAAAAGCACTGTGATGGTTTTAAGCTATGAATAAAAGGAAATTTCTTATGTCCGGTTTGGGTTGTAACCCCTGAGCTTCGGTCATTCATGGCAAATCCAGATATTGTAAACGAACTTGCCCAGGGCGGGGACATATTCGCAGGCAGGCTGAAATCCTATTTGAAAAACAAAAAAGGGGAGCAAATATGATCACCCAACATAAAGCCTCCTTTAGTCTCATTTGGGTGTATTTAGGAACTTAATACCGGAAATAATCATTACCCCGGGAAAGGATCTGGGATGAATCAAATTGAACGAATAAATATTAAAAAATCTTCTGACCAATTGCTTGCCAGTTGTAGAATAAAACCAACTAAAATGAGAACAAATCCCATTTTTATATAATCTCGATATTCGTCAAGCGATTCTGAGTCTTTTGGGGAGGGATTCCAGGATGATGTATAGGTGCCTTCTTCCTCTCTTTCTTTTGATCTTTTTGATACACCAAACCGAAGAATAAGATAGGCTCCAATTATGTCAAAAATTAACCCTGCCGTGTTCAAAAGCTTAGAAGAAAATAAAATCATATCAATCGGGCACGGACCTTTAAAAAGTGGACACATAACTTGTTTTATTACATGAGGTTTGGAGGCTTTGCAAGGCTATTAATTAAACCAGTCTATCTAAAGTTAAATTTAATATTAGGGCTAAATATGTAAGGATTTTATCCTGAAAATTTCTTTCCCGGGTCTGAACAAAATTACGGTTACTTATATATTGAACTAAACCGCTTCGCGGTGGTATTTCTTCGACCACTATCGTTTTGCACTTATATTTTCCGATCTAATTGATGCTTCATTTTTTTATCCATTAATGATATAAACTCATCATGATTGCCATTATATTCAAACCCTATTTTTCTCGACTATTTAGGCAAGAATATTGTCAATAAAGCTTTTAAATAGAATCCCCATAGCACTGAAAAATGCCTCAATTTTAATACCATTTTTCAATAGGTTAAGTTCAATAAATTTAATCTTTCATCTCTAAAATATTAGGCATTTTGATATTTTCTCATGAATTCAAGGAGAGGCTTGCATAAACGTTGGCAATAGGTGAAAGATAAAATTCTATACAATAACCTTACTCTGGACATTTTCCGCTTAGGAATGTCAGTCTCCAATTAAGTTGAATTTTTTTTCGTTTTGTCTTTTCGACAAAGGAGCCATCATGTGTAACTTATCTTATCCTAAATTCAAAAATGATTTGCAAAACATATTGGAGCCAGAATGTAATAGATGTTTAGGTTTGGTTAGGAACAGAAAAAAGATATCTTGGGGGTATGGGTATTTAAATTCAAAAATAATATTTATTGCAGAGGCACCGGCCAAAGGTGATCCTAAAGAAAATGAATGGCAAGGATCAAATTATACTGGAATCCCTTTCACAAATTTAAATTCGGGTAAACTTTTTCGATCCCATATTAAAAAAATTGGATTTGATTTGGCTAATGATTTTTATATAACAAACACTGTGAAGTGTTTATCCACCAAACTTAATGCAGAAATTAAAAATAATTGTGCCGAACATTTGAAAAAAGAAATAAAAATGATCCAACCCCAATTGATAGTTTGTGTGGGTGGCACAGCCTTAAAAGAAGTTTACAAAATAGTTACCGGGAAAAACAATTCTCCAACTTTAGGTAGTGTTATAAAAAAAGGGGTAATAGAGTTATTAGACCATAAAATTACTGCCATGATACATCCAGCCTATTTTAATGTTTGGCTCAAAAATTATGGATTCAAAAATGAAGAAGAATATTTAAATTTATACCGTTCTATATTTAATCAACATTTAATATAAAATTAAGGTCTTATAATTACTTAGCCAAAATATTGACTGGATAAATGGTATGGATAAAATCAGGTGTAACCTAAACCTAAAAAAGTAGTTAGAAACACCCCCACAGGCGTGGGGAAGACTATCTGCTGATAGTGTCATGCTGACCGGAGGGGGAAACACCCCCACAGGCGTGGGGAAGACTAATTGGCCTGAACATGATCATAATGATCATGAGAAACACCCCCACAGGCGTGGGGAAGACTTGCTCAATGACCAGTGATTTGAAATGAATGTAGAAACACCCCCACAGGCGTGGGGAAGACCTTGGGCCGCTAAGGACAATGAACGCACAGTAAGAAACACCCCCACAGGCGTGGGGAAGACTCTGTGGATATGGGTACAGCCGCGTCAAGCTCGGGAAACACCCCCACAGGCGTGGGGAAGACCTGGAATATTTCACCACATACCCTGCAATCCTGGAAACACCCCCACAGGCGTGGGGAAGACTTGAAAATGCAACCGGCAGGGTATACGACGATTAGAAACACCCCCACAGGCGTGGGGAAGACTCGGCTGGAACTGGTATGCTTGAAGGTGATGTGGAAACACCCCCACAGGCGTGGGGAAGACCGCTTGACTCCGCCAAGAGACTTTTAAAAACTGGAAACACCCCCACAGGCGTGGGGAAGACTTCCACCCGGCCTGAACGACAGCCGCTTTATCAGAAACACCCCCACAGGCGTGGGGAAGGCTGACAGGTTGTGCAATAATGATATATCGACTCAGAAACACCCCCACAGGCGTGGGGAAGACCTGGTTATCAACCAAATATTGACTTTGCAAACAGAAACACCCCCACAGGCGTGGGGAAGACAATTGATTGTGTCACGAACCCATTGTTTTGATAGAAACACCCCCACAGGCGTGGGGAAGACTGTGGCCGTCTTTGTCATAACTTCCATAGCTGAGAAACACCCCCACAGGCGTGGGGAAGACAATCATTTGTTCCCCGCCTTTGCCTTTAAAAGGGAAACACCCCCACAGGCGTGGGGAAGACAACAGCAAGGGGAAGTTTATCTTCACCCGCAGAGAAACACCCCCACAGGCGTGGGGAAGACGTAGTCCTTATCGGAACACAAATTGACAAGTTAGAAACACCCCCACAGGCGTGGGGAAGACGCAGATTGGGACCAGAAACAAGATAACAATCAAGAAACACCCCCACAGGCGTGGGGAAGACCTTTCTAACGTCAGGCGGTTTGCAGCAACTGAGGAAACACCCCCACAGGCGTGGGGAAGACAAATGGTGTGACTTGGTATCTTATTCCAGGGGGGAAACACCCCCACAGGCGTGGGGAAGACATATTTCGCAGCCCTCCAATTCTAACGAAAATAGAAACACCCCCACAGGCGTGGGGAAGACTTCCATATTTATATCTTTTTGGGATGGACGCTAAGAAACACCCCCACAGGCGTGGGGAAGACATAAACCCCTTTTTATTTAATGGTTATTAACGGGAAACACCCCCACAGGCGTGGGGAAGACCTGCCGGTGTTGTTGTGCCATTAATTGATTGAAGAAACACCCCCACAGGCGTGGGGAAGACCGTAACAAAGGCCGGTTTTTCAGGGGCTTTAAGGAAACACCCCCACAGGCGTGGGGAAGACGTATTTCAATTCCCAAATCACAGGGAACTTTAAGAAACACCCCCACAGGCGTGGGGAAGACTTACCGGAGATAAATATGGACATTGAGCAAGTAGAAACACCCCCACAGGCGTGGGGAAGACGCAGTAAGCACACACGCCGTGCCGTAATAGCTGGAAACACCCCCACAGGCGTGGGGAAGACTTTTACGCCCGAGGTAAAACTGCCTGAAACAAAGAAACACCCCCACAGGCGTGGGGAAGACTTCTTCTTTCTTGGCAATAACATATCTTTCTTAGAAACACCCCCACAGGCGTGGGGAAGACTGCATATTCAGGTCATTTAGATTTAGATCAGGAAGAAACACCCCCACAGGCGTGGGGAAGACTGATAATATGTCAGATGCTAAAGATGTAATGCAGAAACACCCCCACAGGCGTGGGGAAGACTCATTTTCATTTAAAACATCAAGTTCCATGTTAGAAACACCCCCACAGGCGTGGGGAAGACTTTTCACCTTTACATATAGAACCTTTACCATCCAGAAACACCCCCACAGGCGTGGGGAAGACGATCTCAGAATCACTTTTCAACTAATCCAAATAGAAACACCCCCACAGGCGTGGGGAAGACAATTTTAAGTTCTCATTAATTCATTGTACTGGAGAAACACCCCCACAGGCGTGGGGAAGACAAAGATATACGCAAATGCAGTGAATGTTAAAAAGAAACACCCCCACAGGCGTGGGGAAGACGGTTTTTTGCCCCCATCTATCTGCAACTTTTTAGAAACACCCCCACAGGCGTGGGGAAGACTATTCCATGTACTGGTGGTGGTAAATGGTGGCAGAAACACCCCCACAGGCGTGGGGAAGACTTTGGATTGCGGCTAATAAGAGCAGTAATAGTAGAAACACCCCCACAGGCGTGGGGAAGACTGTGAATATATAAACAGTTGAAGATATAAGAAAGAAACACCCCCACAGGCGTGGGGAAGACTACTTCACGCGGGAACAAAGCCCCTCTTTTATGGAAACACCCCCACAGGCGTGGGGAAGACCAATATTGATCGTAAAGTTTCACCCGGTGAGTTGAAACACCCCCACAGGCGTGGGGAAGACTCTGCAAAGGGTTCTGTCCGTTGAAGATTCATTAGAAACACCCCCACAGGCGTGGGGAAGACCTTCAGCAACTCTGTTTTTTCTGCATTTGTCAGGAAACACCCCCACAGGCGTGGGGAAGACTGTTAATGTAATGCTTCATCAAAATAGTATACAGAAACACCCCCACAGGCGTGGGGAAGACACCAACATATTGTCAAAGATCGCCTATTGTACCCATATATCATGTGGTTCTTTGAAAAGGGATTTTTCAATAATCAACTGCAACCCAGAAATTTCAGTTAGCTCCTTGGTAGTTGATCCGATTGAGCGAATTTCATACCCAGGCGGCTTGGAGATGGACCGAAATATAACCACCCCTGAATCAGCCGGACAATGTTTGTATAAATACTCGACCACGTTCGTAGCCACGAAATCTTTCACGCCTGATACAAATACATTTGCTCGGGGTTCAACAAACCACAGCTTCATACGACCTCTCACAGCCGGGGGCAATTTATTTGCTATGACAACGAGCACGTTTGGTCCCCATAAGTTTATTTATGTCCCTGGTAGCCTGATCCAGAAGGTCCAATTCAATTACCCGTTCCCGAAAAGAGTTTGCGACCAAATGCTTATTGTAACGACCAGCCATTTCCCGTGTCAGTGAAAATGCCAGATCCACACACAATTTTTCCTTATACAAGTCTGCCAGATCATACACAAAAGGAAGCGGGCTTCCTGAATGAATAAAACCGATATGAGGCGAATACCCCATGCTGTGAACCACAGAGCACAAAATACCGTAAAGTGCTGCGTTGGCAGAGGTGAGAACCCGATTGGTCACATCACTGAGTTCCATTTTTCCGGGTGTAAACCGTCGCCCTTTCCATCCGACACCGTATTTTTCTGCATTTTTCTGGTAAAAAGCCCTGACCCGGTAACCTTCCATTCCCATCATTTCCTTTAGGCTTTTGCCCTTCAATTCTGCATCAGGAAATCTGTGGGCATACATTGTTCTGGCAACTTCCAATGCAGTCACTGTATCAGTTGCCAACACCATCTGCCTCCTCAAATTACGTGTATCCGCTGTTGGAACAAACCCTGCCGCATAAAACAGCAAGGTGTCTTCTCCTACCCAGCAAATGGAACAATTAGCGGCAGCAGCTGTTTTGACAGCCTCATGGGTGATACTGGTACCGGGCCCCAGAAGAAGAGTATTTATGGTCGCCACTGGTAAACGGACAATATGACCCTCGGAATCTATCCATTTTATACTGCTATCATCAATTTCCAGTCTCCCACGCTCAAGGTAAATAAATGGATACTTATCCTTTACCTGGGGCAGTGATTCCCGGGTCACTTTGATAAACAGCCGGTCTCCTTTTGCCATGGATCAATCGCCTATTTTTTGCAATGTGACTCGCCGGTCTCGATAGTGTTTATCTACCCCAAATTGCACTGGCACATCATTGAGCGTCAACACTTCATCACCATCCTGCTCCCCATCAAGCACCCGAAATCCTGCAATACGGTCTTTCTCCTCGGCCAGTTTGGTGGCCGCATCAAAGGTATCTTCGGCTGTTAGAAAATGACCTTGAAAAATAAACTCTGTCGGTACACAGGTTTTGCGGCCCAAGTACAAGTCCCAGACCGGGTTCTGTAAATGATACGCCAACTGCTCCAAGCGTTTTTCTGGGATCTGAAGAGCGACGGCAAAAGCCATATCTTGGAGGTAGTAACGATAGGTTATCTTAGTACCACCACCCACTGCTTTTTTCCCTTCACTGGTTTTGGGGACCATGAGATTTTGCCAGGGATCTGTCGTATCATAACCGCTTCCTACCATGTGAAAATCACGCAGCAGTGGTTCCCTGGATTCCGGTTTGCCATTTTTGTTGCTCCTGAGATAAGCAATCACCTGAAGATCAAGATCTGCAAATTCCGACAGCAATTCCCTTTGTTTACCCCCGGCTCCCAAAGCACAACAGATTAAGCCGAGCAACCCTGACTTGGTTGGGAAATCCAACGTATCCCGTCTGCCAAATTTTGAATCATATCCCCATGCTTGCAACGGGGCCTCAAGCCACAATAATAAATATGGATCAGCCATAAAACACCTCTATTCAACGTGAGACTGCAGTGATTCTATCAGGTGGTCCAGAGAATAATTTTCATCCTCGCCCCACTCATAATCCCCAACTTTTCCAAACAGGGAGCCGGAGAGTTTTTCCTTTTTATTCAGGTATGCTTTCAAACTTTCTATACTGGGTGTTAAATAACCGTCCTGCCGAGCCCTGACAGGTGCTTCAAAGGGAACCTGCAGCCGTTGGCCTTTGCGGACAAGCACTTTAGCAAACTCCCAGGGAGAAGCACCAGACTGTGTTGTTTGCCGGGCGCTGGGTATGGCAAGGTACAGGGCTTTGGTGAATACAGAAACCGCCTTTTTCAATTCGTCTTTGTCCAGAGTCTCAGATAATTGTCCCAGGTCAAGACTGATATAGCGGTAGTACGTTGCCGAATTAAACTCAAGACTCCCCATGTGGGCTGAGCCGGGTTCATCCTGCATATCATCCAGGGCAGTAAAGAACTCTACCTCATTGCTGACCTTGTGTGTGGATATGGCATGGGAAAATGATGTTGCTGCCTCCACATTCAAATCTGTTGCCTTCGCGACCATGCGGCCAAAAAGGGCAATATCCAGGGCATCAATCGCTTTATTGGTGGCTTTTTTGGCCACTTTTGTCAGCGGTTTTTCTTTAAGTTTTTCTGCATCAAATTCATTTTCCCGGGCATGTTCTGCAAATGCATCTGCTTCACTCTTACTGATAAACAGCAGGGTATCATCACTGAAGAATTTGGCTATCTTTTCCCCGCAGACAAGTGCAGCAGATTCATCTGCACCGGCCTGCGTGCAGGCCTCGCTGATCAGTTCAGCCACTTTTTTGGTCCTGGTTCCCAGCTTGACACCTAATTCTGCCATAGTAATCCTTACCTGCCGTTTCCAACATTGGGAACTTACACGGGCCCTTGTTACTCCCCCGACCACTGCTGTTTTCGGTGCGCCGACATCATCACGGTTTAAGCAGGTAACTGGGAATGATTGAAGAATATGATATTCAATTCGGGTATTCTTGATGGAGTTGGTCATTGTAGTCTCCTTTATTGATTAAATGGATTATCTGGTTGAGGAACAATTTGGAGAAGGCCACAGCCAAAAGCACGGCCCCGGCCAATGCCTTGCTGAAAGCTTTGGGTAAATTTTTCCTGATCCGTTACATGAAGTATGCCCTGAAGGCTGGCTTTTGCAATGGTAATCGGTCTCTGTTTTTTCCCTTTGAATTGAAGAACCTCAATGTTATCGACCTGCAGATGAGCATTCCCGGCTGAAAAACCCCAGCTTTTCTCTGATCTTTGGGCGAACCACTTAGCTACCGCATCCCTTCCTTTTACCGGAACCAACTTGCGGGTTTTGTTATTCCTCTGGCAGGGATTAACCCCCACCTTGAAACGGTAACGGTCATAATTCAGGAACGATTTATTGATTTTCTTGGTCTTCACCTGCCCGTACTGGTCGTCGACACACGTCAGGGGAACATGGTTAGAAAGAATAAGAATTTGCCGTCCATAAACTGTACCTCCCTGATCAGCATAAATGATGCCGCTGGCTTTACCGGACAGTTTTTCCACCTCAGTGCGAACATCTTCAAACAGACTGTAAACTACCCTGTGTATGGAATAGGGATCTGTAATTTTTAAGTCTGTCACAGCCTTCCTATCTAAAGTGAGAACGCTGGCAAACATGATTGCCTTCATTTTTCCTCCTTTTGTATGGAGGAACGGCCTCTATAAAACTCTTGGGCCCACTGTGCCTTCACTGACAGATCATCCCAGTAGAATCTTAGTAATTGGCGGAGGATTCTGATATAATCCAACGGTTGACTGACCCTGCTAAAAATGAGGGAAAAAATAGGACGAAGTATGCGGCAAACTTCAGACGTGTCCTGGCAGGCCAGTATTCGTCGAAGCTTTGCTTTTGCCTGATCACTTTCTTTCCCGTCCTCGTAACAGCTGGCAATGGCCTGCCCAAGAGAAAGTGTGCCATTACTTTTAGATTTTGACTTGGCAATGCCAGCCGCAGCTGTCGCATAGGGGAGTCGCTGATACTCTTTTTCAAGATCAATTCCAAAATATGCCAGAATTTCCCAGCATTGGTATTCCGTTGTCGGGTTATCAGCCCGTTTTAGTTTTGCCGCATACCCTTTATCCTTAAGGCATTTTGCTATTACCGTTTCGACAAACTTTTTTGGTTTATCCTGGGGTTTTGCGGCCTGATCAGGCTCAGTCATGAATCCTCCTTCTTCAGATATTTTGATAAATTAGGGCGGCACTTTGCCCAGGCATCCATTTGGCGGGCAGTATCATTGGGACAATACTGGCCATAAACAGCCAGAGCATAACCTGCAAATCTACGACGCAGGCCGGAACAACTCTCCCCCGCCTCGGAAGTGTCATCACAGGCATTCACTAACTCTTGGAAATCCTGCTCACATAGCTGCCAAAAGGTGTTCGTACTCTGGCCAGCGAATGCCCCACCCTCGGCAAGCTGGGTTTTATAAAATCCTATAATGCAGCCATAAAGTTTTTTAGCAATATCTTCCATTGCGGTCATCTCAAGTTCCAGCTGATTAAACCAAAAACTTGATATAAGATCGCGATGCAACCAGACTTCAGATGCAACAAAGTCGTTACTACCAGAGACGTATTGCTCCCCGGCATTGCTGCTGACCCTCAAACCACCTGACCAGATCGCAAATGGATTTTCATAATAGTTGACCCTTGAAAGTGAAATCCGCAATTGCAGGCAGTCATAACTGCTTTTTGCCTGTTTCATAAAACCAAGTAATGCAGGCAGCTGCCGCCACGGTCTCCTTTCCGGGTCTGTCCAGAGCACCTTGTTTTTCGTGCCGCTGGTATTTGCCGCTATGGTTGGGTCATAAAGGCCGTCCAGATAATTCAAATGTGCAATGCCCTCGGAATAGTGTATACCATCCTGCGTTAAAAGGCAGAAGCGGCACAAAGGGATCAGCCTTCCCATCAAGGTCCTTTTCAGCTGTCGGGCCTTTGTGCAGTCTTCTCCATCGGGCATCTGCTCCCATGGGGCGATTCCGAGTCCTTCGGGGAAAAGGCCACAATCTTTTATATTTTCATGGGTCAACAGATTCAGCCAAAGGGTATCCTGTAGTGTCCCACCCAGAATAAAATTGTGTAGTAGGCCCATGTGGGCAACAGCAGGTCCGGGTTTACCTGCCTTTGATTTTCCTTCATAACCCTTGGTGAGTGAGACCGTGTTATCCGCTTTCTTACCACCCAATGCGAATCCCATCATGAGAACAATCAGCAATGCCCTTTCTGCATCATCCAGTTGTTTTTCGACTTGGGACTGGGTAAGCACGGTGGTGTTGCCGGTTACAATTTCCGGCAGTAATGCACCATAGTTTTGAATTGCAGCAGACGATATTTCAGGTTTTTGAAGAAAGGGGGTTTGGCCGTAAAGATAAAAGCGATCATGCCATTTTTCCAGGTAGGCAAGGCATTCTTCTGCTAAGTCGGTTGGCTTTATTTTCATCCACATCTTATCACTGTCAGGGGTCACAGCCGCCTGTGCAATTGCCAGCAACAACTTCATCAAAGCAATCTTTTGGATGGGATTGCTCCCTATCCCCCGGTACTCCGGGTGTGCAAACACTTGTTTTAGGCTGACCTGCCCAACGCCCACTATCGGAATCCAGGGCTCGTCAATGAGGTTAAAACAGTTTTCCATGTTTATTCCTTATTTTTGATAATGCGATAACCAAGATCATCGCGGTATTGTAAGGTGCCTTTTTCATATAAAGGTGTTCCCTGATATCCTTTCATAGCACCTGTCTCATCTACAAGTACCAGTCTCAGCAATGCGTCTTCATCCCCTCTGTTGCCCAGATAAAGGCAATTGCCAAGACCAATTTTCCGGAGGGTGTTCATAGTAATGGGTGCTGGAGCATGGCCTGGCATGACAGAGACAACTTGTTGCATCAATTTGGCAGCTATCTGCCGCCAGGCCTGACGGCTGGCTTTATGACGGTCCCACGATAGAAAGAGAGGTGTGCCATCCAATAAAATCATTCGGGTTTGCCGCTGGTCAGAATTAAAGGACACCTCCTTAACAACTAATACCTCAACGGTATCCGCTTCAGAGTAGCGGGTTTGGGCCTTGGTTTCCGGCAATGTTTTTCCTTCCTGGGCAAGGGTTGCCCGGGCAAGCTGCTCAAGGGCGTTCATACCTTTTCGATATCGGCTACCCTCCTTGAGTTCTCTTTTCAGGTTGGCCAACTCCCCAATCTCTTTTCGGGAGGAATAGGTCGCCTCGATAAGAGGGCGAATATCTGCGGGAAGAGTAATCTCATAACGGTTCTGCCATACCTCAAGGCTCCTGCAGAGGACATAGGGACTGTAAATGAGTCCGCTTACACCAAAGGCCACCCCTGGACATTTTTCAACTGACCTAGGATTAGGCGTGATCAACCAAGCCTCTTTTCGCGCAGATGGACTCCTTGGTGTCTCTCCATGCCGCCAAAGCCTACCAAGCCGTTGAAGTAGCATATCGGTCGGACAAAACCTGGTAACTAAAAAGTCCGCATCAATGTCAAGAGATTGTTCAAGAACCTGGGTCCCAATGAGAATTCTGCCCTGTCTCTTTCGTTCTGTCCATCCTGGTTTGCCGAATATAGAAACCCAGTGTTCCTCTTTTTGCTGTCGATGCTCTGCAGTAAACCGTGAATGGAGAAGGCCACAGTCCACCCCCAGTTCAAACGCACGGGCAGCCAGGTCCAGAAAACAATTCTGTGCTTCAGCAACACTATTTTCAATCCATAAAACTTGCTGCCCTTGTTCAGCTCGGCGCAATGCTGCCTCTTTGGCTTTGGTTTCATTGTCAACATTATATAAACTGAACTTCTGGGAGGATGAAGCCGGGACATGGAATTCGGTCAGAGGCCTGCCATTGGCCTGGGCCGTGATCAACGGGTAACTGTTCTTTTTCAAAATTGTGCCGAGTAATTCCTGCCTGCGGTCATGGTTCAGGGTTGCGCTCAAAATAATAACCGTACATTCAAGATTTCTGAGCATCTTCACAAGGGCGTCGAGAATTGTCCCCGTATAAATGTCATAGGTGTGTACCTCATCAAGAATCACAACCTTACCTGCCAGCCCAAAGGCACGAACAAAACCGTGCCTGACATTCATGACCGCCATCAAAGCTTGATCTATGGTACCAACGGCAAAAGGAGCAAGCAAACCACGCTTGTTGGTGTTAAACCATGCCCCTCCCGGTCGCCCTTCTTTACCTATATCCGTGTGTTCAAGCAGCCACGCAGAGCCATGTAACAACAATGCCTGCCTATGATAACAAGCAGGGGCAAGGATCTTGTCCAGAAAAGCATTGAATCGCGTATAGATTTTATTGGAGGTCAGCTGGGTCGGGAGAGCAAAATAGATTCCTGTTGCTTCTTGGCGTTCAAGGAGTTGATAGGCAGCATACAATGCAGCCTCTGTTTTGCCGTGCCCCATAGGTGCCTCAAGCACGTATACACCCGGCCTGTCTGCAAGGGCTATTAGTTTTTCCTGGGCCGGATAGGGCTTAAAACCAAAGAAAATATTTGAAAAATCCATATCCTTTTTAATGAGTGGAGGAATGAATCCGGCTTTGTCCAAAGCAAGGTTGATATTGTCCTGCCAGTTTTTATCCGGATCCTCAAAATATTCACCAGAACCAATCCAGTCGGCAACCGACGTCAGGCCTGCAACCAGACGGGCCTGTTCAGGACTTTCAATATTGGGCCAGTTAGCATTTAATTTTTTCTTCAATTCATTGATTAGCTTAACCCGCTCTTGTTGCCATCTTGTTCCTCCAAACACTTCTCCTTGGGCCATATGGCCGCACACCTGCGGATTAAACCCATGGTGCTGTCCTGCAATCTCTGGAATATATTTCCCGGCATCCATGGCTTCCAGGGTCAATTGACTCACTCCAGCATGGCCACCCCAGTTGGATTCCAATTTGGGATTTATATTTTTAAGCGACGGATATGATTCAGGCTGATACTCATCTGTATTTTGAAAAATTTTTTTCTGGAACGTGGGGCTGACCTTTCCAACGTCATGACTGCCAGCAACGATTTCAAAACCAGATGGGAAAAGTTTCTGTGATAACTCTACAGGGAAGCGGTTAACCAGCTCAATAGCAACTTGAGCCACAATCCTACAGTGTTCAAGAACTGTTCTCCCCGTCTTTATTTCCCCACTCGGTAGCTGATAGGTTTTTGCGCAACACTCATAAAATGGAATCGGTTGATTGTGTTCGTCGATAGACGAATCGGGTTGTCTTCGTTTTTTAGGAGATATCATCTGTGCCATTGCCAGAACTCAAAAAAATGACAAGAAGAGCCAACGATGCTGGGGTAAATAGCTTTTTCATAGAATTATACCTTTAAAATTCTTTGTCAAAGTCTTTGATTCCTGATCTACCACAGATGCCAGCGGAAGTAAAAGTCAGATCTGAGAATGGGCCTTCAAATTGCCACGTCGGAGGAGTTGACTTTTGCTGGAGCGGATTTGGGAGAGCCATAATAATGCAATCGCCATACGGCTAAATTTTGTTATAAATTGAGCAAAAAAGGTAACAGATAGAAACCATTTTGTTATCCCTTCATTGAAATATTAATCTCAGATCTCTCTGAAAGAGTATCCGAAATTCCGTTAATCTGGCTCTTCTTCCTTATGAAAAAGTGGACTTCGTCCGTAATAGTATGTCAAAAACAAAAGTTCCCACAGGGCCACTCGACCTCAATTTTATCTCCAATTATGCTGCCGGTTTTTTTTGTTGCGAGTTTTTTTCTATTTTTTTATAAAAAAAATGTATTTTCTTTGGATTTAATTCTTTTTCTCTCATCTTCTTTGCTTTTGACAGGATGTCTTCAGTGGCTACCCCGCCAGACCCCGCCCCATTCTTTAGAATAATACCCCGCCAGCCCTTCGTATAGGTTGATCATAGTCCTGAGGAGGCACCAGGCCTATGAAAAAGAGAATACGAAAACTCAGGTTCGAATATTGTCATGATCTGTTCATGCCGGATACTTACTACTTAAAAAGGCAGAAGTTCTACATTAATAGAATGCAAGAAAACAAGCAAAAAGTAGAGTCATCAGAAGTGACTAAAAAAGCCAAAAAATCGAGACTATTTCTCAGACCCTGAAAATGACATTGAGTGTCCAGTAATGGCTTTAACAAAATCTCGGGTACTGGAAAAGGGGAAAACCTTAATATTTGAAGTTGCGTTACAAGAGATATTATCGGCCAAAAAGCCAGTCTTTATTACCTTAGCCCCACTTTAATAAAATTCGTTGAAAATTATGCTTGATATCACTGCTCATGGGGATATAATGTTGGAAGCGGATATTCTTAAAATTTGATTGCACAAGATCAAGGGTGCTAAGATGAATACATGTATTTTTTCAGTGGAGCAAAATAATTCAATGAGAAAAACACTAAAATACATAGTAATAAAAAGAGAAAATTT
>Ga0307929_1001266_pt1 | contig 20155 bp, 32 predicted proteins | sample AceLakmetage1330_FD_203160 | JGI IMG/M metagenome (GOLD analysis project Ga0307929, IMG submission 203160) | Saline water microbial communities from Ace Lake, Antarctica - #1330 | ecosystem: Environmental > Aquatic > Non-marine Saline and Alkaline > Saline | place: Antarctica: Ace Lake...
CGACACCTTCAATCTTAATATGAGTAATTGCAAATCCTTCCAAAGAAGATAGGAGGATGCGTCTGAGGGCATTACCGACAGTCACACCATATCCTGGTTCCAGTGGCCTGAATTCGAATTTACCGTGCATCTCGTCTGCTTCAAGCATAACGACTTTGTCGGGTTTTTGGAAAGCTAAAATTGACATACAAATCAGGTTATTGATTATTTTGAATACAATTCGACTATTAACTGTTCTTCGATGTTTTCTGGAATTTCCTCACGTTCAGGGATATTGAGAAATTTTCCGGCCATCTGATCATTATCCCACTCGAGCCATGAATATTTCCCATGGTTTGACCCATTGAGAGCTTCAGTGATAACTTCGAGGGATTTTGATCTTTCACGAACACTCACGATATCCCCAGATTTAACTCTAAAAGAAGGGATATTTGTCAAAACACCATTGACAATTATATGTCTGTGAGAGACAAGTTGTCTGGCAGCCTGTCTAGTTGGAGCGATACCGAGACGATAAACCACATTGTCGAGTCTTGACTCGAGCAGTTGCAGCAATACGATGCCAGTAACACCTTTCATACTAGAAGCTTTTTTGAACAAGTTTGAAAATTGCTTTTCAAGCACTCCGTAAGTGTATTTAGCTTTTTGCTTTTCTTTGAGTTGCACACCGTATTCTGAGACTTTACGTCTTCTACGATTGTTTCCATGTTGTCCCGGCGGAAAATTTTTCTTTTCGAAATATTTATCCGGTCCATAAATGGCTTCGCCCAACTTTCTGGCGATTTTTGTTTTGGGTCCTCTATATCTTGCCATGAATCTTATCTATTAAAATGATTACACTCTTCTACGTTTTGATGGTCTACATCCATTGTGTGGTAATGGTGTAACGTCAACAATTTCGGTTACTTCAATTCCGGAATTATGAACTGATCTAATTGCAGATTCACGTCCTGATCCTGGGCCTTTCACATAAGCCTTCACTTTACGCAAGCCGGCATCATAAGCTACTTTTGCACAATCCTCAGCAGCCATTTGCGCTGCGTATGGTGTGTTCTTCTTACTACCACGGAATCCGCGTTTTCCTGAAGATGACCATGAAATAACTTGACCACCCGCATTTGTCAGGGTCACAATTATATTGTTAAATGAGGAATGAATGTGCAATTGTCCATTTGCCTCTACTTTAACCACCCGTTTCCTGGTAACTTTTGTCTTTTTCTTTGCCATAGACGATTAATATTTATACTACTAAGCTTTCTTTTTATTAGCGATAGTTTTCTTTTTTCCACGACGAGATCGTGCATTATTTTTCGTATGCTGTCCTCTCAAGGGTAACCCAATACGGTGTCTGATTCCACGGTATGAACCGATGTCCTGCAGACGTTTAATATCAGTTTGAACACGTGATCTGAGTTCTCCTTCGACACTGTAATTTTCAATTTCAGTACGAATTTTGGACAACATTTCATCGTCCCAGTCACTGACTTTGATGTTTCGATCAATACCGGCTTTGTCCAGGATTTCCTGCGCTCGGTTTATTCCGATTCCGTAAACATAGGTTAATGAAATTTCACCTCGTTTATTGTTTGGTATGTCAACACCAGCGATTCTTGCCATATGCTTAAATGATTTTTAAAATATTAAAATTATCCCTGACGTAATTTAAACTTAGGGTTTTTCTTATTAATCACGTAAAGACGCCCTTTACGTTTCACAATTTTACAGTCTGCGCTGCGTTTTTTAACTGATGCTCTGACTTTCATAATAATTCAATCTTACTATTTATATCTGAATGTTATTCTTCCTTTTGACAAATCGTAGGGAGACATTTCAACTTTCACTTTATCTCCGGGTAAAATTTTAATGTAGTGCATACGCATCTTTCCGGAAATATGAGCTGTTAAAATATGTCCGTTTTCCAGTTCAACACGAAACATTGCATTAGACAATGCCTCAATAATTGATCCATCTTGTTCTATCGATGCTTGTTTTGCCATACTATTTTTATTTTAATTTAATTGCTTCGTCAATTATTTTAAATTCTGATAAAATATCTGCTTCAGCATTTGTTATTGCAATTGTATGCTCAAAATGCGCTGCAGGTTTATGATCTGCTGTCCGGATTGTCCAACCATCTTTAGCTTGCTTAATGAAGCGTTTTCCCATGGTAATCATGGGTTCGATAGCGATGCACATTCCTGCATCCAGTTTTGGCCCGGTTCCTTGTCGTCCGTAATTCGGAACTTCGGGGCTTTCGTGTAAATCCCTACCAATTCCGTGTCCTACAAGCTCTCTTACCACACCGTAACCGAAGCTTTCTGCATGTTTTTGCACAGCATGTCCGATGTCACCAATTCGATTTCCTGCAACAGCTTTTTCAATTCCTTTAAAAAGCGACTCACGGGTTACCCGAAGCAGTTTGCGTACATTTTCATCCACATTACCTACTTCAAATGTATAGCATGAATCTCCATGCATTCCATTTTTATAGGCTCCGATATCAATTGATACGATGTCTCCATCGTGCAATCGATAATCGTTTGGAATTCCGTGGACAACGACATCATTCACAGAAATACAAACTGAATTAGGGAATCCGTTATAATTCAGGAAACCGGGAACTGCACCATTATCTTTTAGGAATTCGTGAGCAATTTTATCAATTTCCAGAGTTGAAATTCCCACCTCGATATATTTAGCAATTTCTGCATGTGTTTTTGACACAAGTTGATTGCTTTCACGCATCAATTCAATTTCTTCTGCTGTTTTTAAATAAATCATCAAAGAACGTTTACACTTATATTATTTAGAGTGCAGAAACTGTCTGTCCTCTACCTTTAATCTTTCCTGATTTTGTTAATCCGTCATAATGGCGCATTAACAAGTGGCTTTCAATTTGCTGTAAGGTGTCAAGAACAACTCCGACAAGGATCAGCAATGAAGTCCCCCCAAAAAACTGAGCGAATTGATTATTAACACCTGCTAACATTGCGAAAGCCGGCAAGATTGCCACAAATGCAAGGAAAATAGATCCCGGCAAGGTAATTCGTGACATTATATTATCAATAAACTCTACAGTTCGTTTACCTGGTTTCACACCGGGAATAAACCCACCATTCTTTTTCATATCCTCGGCCATTTGTGTGGGATTGACAGTAACAGCAGTATAAAAATAAGTAAAAAGAATGATCATAATTGCGAATGTAAAGTTATACCAAAATCCGGTATAATCAGCAAAAGCGAGTGCAAATTTACTAACTTCACCTTCAGATTGAAATCCTGCGAACATCATTGGCACGAACATTAGTGCTTGAGCAAAGATAATAGGCATTACCCCGGCAGCATTAACTTTCAATGGAATATACTGACGTACACCACCATACTGTCTGTTACCAACAATACGTTTAGCATACTGAACCGGAATTCTTCTGACTGCTTGTACCAATGCGATTGATACCATAAAAATTGCAAAAAGAATGATAATTTCCAAGAGGAGCATAATCAAACCACCAGCTTGTCCAGTACCACGAGAAACGATTTCAGAAACAAAAGACCCTGGCAATTTGGCAATAATTCCAATCATAATTAATAATGAAATACCGTTACCAATTCCTTTATCAGTGATACGTTCACCGAGCCACATGACAAACATGGTTCCGGCTGTCAAGATTAAGACAGAACTAAAGTTAAATAAGAATCCGGTAAATGCAAAGGCTTCGGCAGGAAGCTGAGCATGTAGATTTGCCATATAAGATGGTGCTTGCAGCAGCAAAATACCCACTGTTAGGTATCGTGTAATTTGATTAATTTTTCTTCTACCACTTTCTCCTTCACGTTGCAATTTCTGGAAATACGGAACCGCAATTCCTAATAACTGCACCACAATTGAAGCGGATATATAAGGCATAATACCAAGACCAAAAACAGATGCGTTAGAAAAAGCACCACCAGAGAACATATCAAGCAATCCTAAAACGCCTTTAGATGTTTGGCTTTGTAAATTTGCCAACATATTTGGGTCAATTCCGGGTATTACAACATGTGCTCCAAGCCTAAAAATTAGAATAAGCCCAAGCGTTGTTAAAATACGCTTTCGCAAATCTTCAATACGCCAAATATTTCTTAAGGTCTCAATAAATTTTTTCATCCTTAGTATTTTTCAACGGTTCCACCCTGAGCTTCGATTTTCTCTACAGCTGATTTTGAGAAAGCATGTGCTTTAATATTAACTTTCAAAGATAATTCGCCATTTCCAAGAATTTTAATCAATTCATTGCGTTTAGCGAGTCCAAAATCAACCAATGTTTCGAAGTCGATAACTTCGAGTTTATTATCTTCAGCTATTTTCTGAATTTTAGAAATATTAATTCCCGTAAACTCGACACGATTTCTATTATTAAACCCATATTTTGGGCTAGTTCTCTGGAGTGGCATTTGTCCACCCTCAAAACCAGACTTTCGGGAATATCCTGAGCGTGACTTTGCTCCATTATGCCCACGAGTAGAAGTACCACCTTTACCTGATCCTTGACCACGTCCTATGCGTTTTCCTTCTTTTTTCACTGATCCTTCAGCCGGTTTTAATGAACTTAAATCCATATCATTAATTGCTTAAACTTATTTAACATCTTCAATTTTCACCAAATGGCTAACTTTTTTAGCCATTCCCAGAATCTGAGGAGTTGCTTCGTGCTCAACAGTCTGGTTCATTTTTTTAATCCCCAAAGCAATGAGGGTATTTTTTTGTCGCTTATCGTAACCGATAGCGCTTTTGATTTGTGTAATTTTCACTTTCGCCATGTCTGTAATCTTAACCATTAAACACTTTTTCGAGAGAAACGCCACGATGTTCAGCCACGGTATATGCATCTCTCATTTCGAGCAATGCATTCATAGTAGCTTTCACAAGGTTATGCGGGTTGGATGATCCTTTAGATTTTGCGAGGACATCTTTAACTCCAACACTTTCAAGAACTGCGCGCATTGCACCCCCTGCTTTTACACCGGTACCATCTGAAGCAGGCTTCAACCATACTTTAGCACCTGAGTATTTCCCAGTTTGTTCGTGAGGGATTGTATTATTATAAATAGGCACTTTAACCAGATTTTTCTTAGCATCATCAACTGCTTTTTCAATAGCAGAAGTTACTTCACCGGCTTTTCCTAATCCGTGTCCGACAATACCATCCTCGTTTCCAACGACAACTATCGCAGCAAAGGTAAAATTACGTCCACCTTTGGTAACTTTAGTTACACGATTAATTGCAACTAGTCGGTCTTTTAGTTCGAGATCACTCGCTTTAACTTTTCTTACGTTGTTTGACATAATAGCTTAAAATTTTAGTCCACCTTTTCTGGCACCTTCAGCAAATGCTTTTACACGGCCATGATACTGATAACCTCCACGATCAAAAATGACCTGATTAATTCCTGCTTCAACAGCTTTTTGAGCCAATGCTTCGCCGGCTTTTCTAGCGAGATCAGATTTTTTCACTTTTTCGTCAGCAAGTGCTTTATCACTTGTTGCGATAGCAGTCATTGTTTGTCCCTTTTGGTCGTCAATAATCTGTGCAACAATATGTTTATTGCTACGGAATACAGCCAAGCGGGGTTTTTCCTCAGTACCTGAAATTTTATTACGGATACTTTTACGGATTTTATTTCTTTTTTCTACACTACTTTTAGACATGGTTCAGATTTTTAACGATTAGACACTAGCAGTTTTACCAGCTTTCTTACGTACGACTTCACCGACGAATCGAATTCCTTTTCCTTTATATGGCTCTACAGGTCTGAGTGATCTGATTTTCGCCACAACATGTCCAAGGAGTTGTTTGTCATGACTTTTTAGGCTAATAATTGTGTTAGCCCGTTTTTCAGTTTTACATTCGACTTGTACTTCTTCCGGAATTTCGAAGATGATATGATGTGAGTATCCAAGGCTAAAATCAACGAGTTTTCCTTGATTTTCAGCTTTAAAACCAACACCTACGAGTTCAAGCTGCGCAGCAAATCCTTCAGAAACGCCTTGTATCATATTTGACACAAGCGATCTGTAAAGACCGTGCATTGATTTATGTTCAATTGAGTCAGTTGGTCTGTCGATAACCATTTCAGTATCTTTTAACTCAATGGATAATTCATCATTCACTTTCTGTTCCAGTTGACCCAGTGGTCCTTTGACTGTAACAAGGTTATCCTTAGCAGTTACCTCTACTCCCTGTGGTATTATGATTGGTAATTTCCCTATTCTAGACATGGTAAACAAATATTAATAAACGTAACACAAAACTTCACCACCGACTTCAAGCGTTCTAGCTTCTTTGTCAGTCATAACACCTCTGGATGTTGACAAAATAGCCACACCTAACCCATTCAATACTCTTGGGATGTCATCGGCGTTTACATACTTTCTAAGTCCTGGGCGACTAATACGTTCGAGTTTTTTAATTGCGGAAACTTTTGTTTCCGGATGATATTTTAAAGCAATTTTAATGAGTCCCTGATGTCCGGATTCCTCAAATTTATAATTAAGGATATAACCTTTATCAAAAAGGACTTTAGTCATTTCCTTTTTAAGGTTAGATCCAGGAATTTCGACTACTCTATGTTTTGCCTGGATGCCGTTTCTGATTCTAGTCAGATAATCTGCAATCGGATCTGTCATATCTAATTTTCTTAAATTTTACCAACTTGATTTTCTAATACCGGGGATCAATCCATTAGATGCCATTTCTCTGAAGACAATACGGCTTACTCCGAATTGTCTTATATAACCTTTTGGCCGACCGGTAATACTACAACGATTATGCAAACGTACTTTCGAGGAATTTTTAGGCAATTTATGCAACTCATCAAGTCTGCCTTCATTCTTGAGTTGTTCACGTTTGGCAGCATATTTGTCAACCATTTTTTGGCGCTTAACTTCGCGCGCTTTCATGGATTCTTTAGCCATATCTTAACTTTTTTTATTGTTTTTAAATGGGAAACCAAACTCTTTAAGGAGTGCATAACCCTCTTCATCAGTTTTTGCTGAAGTAACAAAGGTGATATTCATTCCCATGAGTTTATCAACCTGATCAAATTGTATTTCGGGGAAAATAATTTGCTCAGTAATACCGAGTGTATAGTTTCCTTTACCGTCTAATTTAAAGGGCACCCCGTTAAAGTCACGAATACGTGGTAATGATGCTCTTACAAGTCTTTCAAGGAATTCATACATTCTTTGACGACGCAATGTAACTCGAACACCAATCGGCATATCTTTTCTCAATTTAAAATTGGAGATATCACGTTTTGATAAAGTCGGAACTGCTCTTTGTCCGGTAATCATTGTAATTTCGTCAATCGCTGATTGTATCAGCTTTTTATCAGTAATTGCTTCACCAATTCCTTGATTAATAACAATTTTCTCAATTCTGGGAATTTCCATTGTTGAGCTATACTGAAATTTTTCTTTGAGTGCCGGAGCTACCTCTTCGAAATATTTTTTCTGAAAATTTGGAATATTAGCCATTACTTAATCTCCTCTCCTGATTTTTTAGCGAATCGAACCAATTTTCCATTTTTATCGGTTTTTCTACCGATGCGTGTTGGAGTTCCCTCTTTTGGATCAATAAGCATAAGGTTCGACAAATGTATCGGAGCTTCCTGCTTAACAATACCGCCTTCGGTGTTATTAGCATTTGGTTTGGTGTGTTTCGATACAATATTAGCGCCTTCGACGATGGCTTTGTATTTCTTCGGGATAAGTTCAAGGACTTTACCTTGAAATCCTTTATCTTCTCCGGAAATAACTTTAACCATGTCTCCTTTTTTAATATGTAATTTTTTTACCATGACAATCAATTTTTACAAAACTTCAGATGCGAGTGAGACAATTTTCATATATTTATCTTGGCGCAGTTCCCTGGGAATTGGTCCAAAGATACGAGTACCGCGAATTTCATCTGTTGTTGCATTAAGCAAAACACAAGCATTATCATCGAAACGGATATAAGAACCATCATCACGACGAGCTTCTTTTTTAGTTCTAACAACAACTGCACGTGTTACTGTTCCTTTTTTCAATTCCCCACCGGGTAAAGCAGATTTTACTGTAACGACAATCTGATCACCGATTCCTGCATATCTTTTACCCGTACCTCCAAGAACTCGGATGCACTGGACTACTTTAGCGCCACTATTGTCAGCGACTGCTAGTTTGGATTCCTGCTGTATCATGGTTACTTAACTTTTTCAACGATTTCCACTAATCTCCACGTTTTATTCTTGCTCAGGGGGCGAGTTTCCATAATTTTCACAGTATCGCCGATATCACAAGTATTTTGCTCATCGTGAGCAACTAATCGTTTTGATTTATTTACAAACTTTCCGTATTTCGGATGTTTCATTTTCCGTTTAACATCCACAGTGATGGATTTATCCATTTTGTTGCTAACAACAACACCGATACGCTCTTTTCTTAAATTTCGTTCCATATTCCGACTTATTTAGCACTGCTTTGACGTTTATTCCACTCAGTCATTAGACGAGCAATATTTCGTCTGGTTTCAGGAATTTTATTTGGATTTTCCATAGGAGATACAGCGTGGCTCATTCTCATTTTTCTCAGGATGAGTCTATCTTCGCTAATCCTTTCTTGGATTTCCTTATCTGTCATTTGTTGAATTTCTGAATTTTTCATTGCTCCCCAAATTAAATATTATAATCGTAATCGTGACGAATTGAAAATTTCGTCTTCACAGGCAATTTTTGAGAACCGAGTCTCATTGCTTCTTTTGCGTGGTCAAAGGTCACTCCATCAATTTCGAAAATAATTCTTCCCGGAGTTACACGAGCTACAAAACTTTCAGGATCTCCTTTCCCTTTACCCATACGCACCTCTGCAGGTTTTTTAGTAATGGGTTTATCGGGAAAAACACGTATCCAGAGTTTACCTTTGCGTTGCATTTGTCTTGTAATAGCAACCCTTGCAGCTTCAAGCTGACGACCAGTCAACCAAGCTGTTTCCAGTGATTTAATAGCAAATGAACCAAAAGCGAGTTGATTTCCACGCTGGGCATTACCCTTCATTTTGCCCTTTTGCTGCCGTCTGTATTTTGTTTTTTTAGGTTGTAACATTTCTAAACTCCTTTTTCGTTATTTTCTTCTCTTACGTGTGAACTTTTTCTTTCCACCGGCATTTCCGGTTTTTTTAGACATGCCAACATTAGGAGACAAATCTCTCTTTCCATAAATTTCGCCGCGGCAAATCCATGTTTTAACTCCTATCATACCGGTTTTAGTCAAAGCTTCAGCGAGGGCATAATCAATGTCTGCACGAAATGTATGCAATGGAATTCTTCCCTCTTTATGAGTTTCAGATCTAGCCATTTCAGCACCATTTAAACGACCAGAGCAAAGGATTTTGATTCCTTCAGCTCCCATTCTCATAGTTGAAGCGATAGCCATCTTAACAGCACGACGATACGCAATTTTTCCTTCGATTTGTCGAGCAACATTATTAGCAACAAGTACAGCATCTAACTCCGGACGTTTAATCTCGAAGATATTAATTTGCACCTCTTTTTTGGTAATTTTTTTAATTTCTTCTTTAAGCTGATCAACTTCCTGTCCACCGCGACCGATAATAATACCGGGTCTTGCAGTATGGATAGTAATAGTTATCATCTTAACTGATCGCTCGATAATAATTTTGGCAACACTAGCTTTCGCGAGGCGTACATTCAAATACTGACGGATTTTATAATCTTCGTGCAATTTATCACTATAATTATTACCACCGTACCAATTTGAATCCCATCCTCTGATGATTCCTAGTCTGTTACCTATTGGATTAACCTTCTGTCCCATTGAATATCGCTTTAATTTTCTGAAACTTCTTGAACTTCAACTTTATTTTCTTCCACCAAATTTGCACTTTCGACAACTAGGGTAACGTGATTAGAACGTTTTCTAATTCGATAAGCGCGTCCTTGTGGAGCAGGTTGGATTCGTTTAAGCATTCTAGCAGAATCCACATGTACTTCTTTGACAAACAGGTTTGCATCTTCAAGACGAACCCCTTCGTTTTTAGCTTGCCAGTTAGCAATCGCAGACATCACAAGTTTTTCCATTCGCACTGAAGCTTCTTTGGTTGAAAACTTGAGAATATCCAGAGCCTGATTAGCATCTTTACCGCGAATCAGGTCAGCTAACAATCGCATTTTTCTAGGCGAAGTAGGGCAGTTTTTGAGAACTGCATAGCTGATATTTTTTTTAGCCTCTTTCCTTAATTCGGCTGATTTTCTTTTGCGTGCACTCATAACAATTTCAGTTTAACTATTTTCTACCGGCATGACCCCGGAAAGTACGAGTTGGAGCAAATTCTCCAAGTTTATGTCCTACCATATTTTCAGTTATATAAACCGGGATAAACTTATTACCATTATGAACAGCAATTGTTAACCCTACAAAATCAGGAGAGATAATAGAAGGGCGTGCCCAAGTTTTGACAACAGTCTTCTTTTTGTTTTCCTGCATCTTCAGAACTTTTTTCTCCAGACTAGGATCAATAAACGGTCCTTTTTTTAGTGATCTGCTCATACCTCAATTATTTTCTTTTACGTCTTTCAATGATATATCTGTTTGAAGCTTTATTTGGCGTTCTGGTTTTATAACCTTTAGCCAATAAGCCTTTTCTAGAACGTGGATGTCCACCTGATGATTTACCTTCACCACCACCCATTGGATGGTCAACAGGATTCATCACAACGCCACGAACTCTAGGTCTGCGACCTTGCCAGCGAGAACGTCCAGCTTTACCGGAAGTTTCCAATGCGTGGTCAGCATTTGAAACGCTGCCGATAGTAGCACGGCAGGTTACCAATAATCTACGAATTTCTCCTGAAGGCAATTTAACGACAGCAAAACGTCCCTCACGAGAAGTAATCTGTGCGTATGTGCCTGCGCTACGTGCTAACATGGCACCTTGTTCAGGATGCAACTCAATATTGTGGATTACAGTTCCAAGTGGGATTTCACTCAGGAATAGTGCGTTTCCAACTTCTGGAGCAACACCTTTTCCGCTCATAATTTCCTGACCGACTTTCATTCCGTTAGGAGCTACAATATATCTTTTTTCACCATCTGCATATTGAACTAAAGCGATACGCGCTGATCTGTTAGGATCATATTCAATGGTGAGAATTTTTGCAGCCATACCGTCTTTATTGCGTTTGAAGTCAATACGACGATACCGGCGTTTGTGTCCCCCACCAATGTACCGCATAGTCATACGGCCCTGGTTATTACGACCCCCTGATCGTTTAATAGGCTCGATTAATGATTTTTCAGGTTTACTTGTGGTAACTTCTGAGAAATCACTAATTAACTTATTTCTTTGTCCCGGTGTTGTGGGTTTATATTTTCTAACTGCCATATCTCTAAATTAAATATTGCTGTAAAAATCAATTGTGTCCTCACCACCCAGTGTAATAATTGCCTTTTTATAAGCGTTAGTACGACCGTTAAGAACACCTGTTTTCGTAAATCGTGATTTCTTTTTGCCTTCAAAGCGCATTGTGTTCACAGATACCACAGCCACATCATACAAATCTTCAATGGCATGTTTTATCTGTTCTTTAGTTGCGCTTACATCGACAACAAACCCATAACGGTTCAGTTTCTCAGTCTGTTCCGTCATTTTTTCTGTCACGATTGGTTTTAATAATATCTCCATTTCGCCAAATTTTTATGCCAGTGTTTTATTTAAAACCTCGATTGAATTCTCTTCAAACATCAAAACAGACGCGTTTAGAATCTTATAAGTGTTTAAAGATGAAACGTTTACTACATCAACACCTGACAAATTTCGAGATGACAAATATACATTATTATTTTGTTCATTCACAACGATTAGCAATTTTTTATCAGAAATTTTAAAATTTTTCTGAATTTCAATGATTTGCTTTGTTTTAATCTCGTTTATATCAAGGTTATCCACAATGATAATCCCCTCATCTTTGAACTTATAAGAAAGGGCAGATTTCCGTGCGATTAGTTTGACTTTTTTATTCACTTTTTGTGAATAATCCCGTGGTTTCGGACCAAAAACGCGACCTCCCCCTCTGAAGAGTGGGTTTTTAATATCACCGAAGCGAGCTGTTCCGGTACCTTTTTGTCGTTTAATCTTTTTGGTACTTCCTTTTATTTCGCCTCTTTCTTTTGATTTATGAGTTCCTTGTCTTCGATTGGCCAGGTGCGCTTTGCAATCAAGATAAATTGCATGGTCATTAGGTTCGAAAGCGAAAATTGCGTCATCCATTTCAAGACTATTTCCGGTTTCCTGACCTTTGTTGTTATATACTTTCAGCTTCATTACTTTTCAATTATTAAATATGAACCTTTAGCACCAGGTACGGAACCTTTCACTAACAATAAATTACTCTCTGGAATCGTCTTAAGGACTTTAAGGCTGATCATTTTCACGCGATCACCACCGGTACGGCCTCCCATTCTCATGCCTTTAAAAACACGGGATGGATCAGATGATGCTCCGAGTGAACCCGGTGCACGTAATCTGTTATGCTGACCGTGAGTTGCATCATTAACACCAGCAAAATTGTGGCGTTTTACAACTCCTTGAAAACCTTTACCTTTAGATGTCCCTGTGACATCACACCATTCACCATCGATAAAAATATCTACGGTAATGTTATCTCCAACTTTTACGTCCTTACCAAAATCGCGGAATTCCACAATTTTGCGTTTTGGTGTTGTACCGGCTTTTTTGAAGTGTTCAACCATTGCTTTTGATGTGCGTTTTTCTTTCTTCTCATCAAAAGATAGCTGTATAGCTCCATAACCATCGCTTTCGACAGTTTTCACCTGTGTAACAACACAAGGACCTGCTTCAATCACAGTGCATGGGATATTTTTCCCCTCGGCACTGAATACGGAAGTCATTCCGATTTTTTTTCCAATAATTCCTTGCATTTTTTTTACTATTAAAAATTACACTTTAATTTCAACATCAACACCACTGGGTAGTTCGAGTTTCATAAGGGCATCAATCGTACTTGCCGTAGTACTGTAAATATCCAGCAAACGCTTATGAGATCTTAGCTCAAATTGCTCTCGTGATTTTTTGTTCACGAAAGTTGAACGGTTCACTGTAAAAATGCGCTTATGCGTAGGTAATGGTATAGGACCACTCACCACTGCACCAGTAGTTTTTACTGTTTTTACGATCTTTTCTGAAGACTTGTCCAGAAGGTTGTGATCGTAACTTCTGAGTTTAATTCGTATTTTCTGACTCATAAGTATATTTACAATTAAAAAGACAACAATCCTTTTTCTAATATTTTCTTTTGCATTTCAGGCGGCATGGGCTCATAATGGCTAAATTCCATACTTGAAACCGCTCTGCCTGAAGATAATGTTCTCAATACTGTGACATAACCGAATTGTTCAGAGAGTGGGACATTTGCCCGGACAATTCTAGCTCCGGTAATTTCGTCCATTCCTCGAATATCGCCACGTCGTTTATTTAAATCTGCAACTACATCGCCAAGATATTCATCCGGAGTAACAACTTCGAGTTTCATCATTGGTTCAAGCAAACGAGCTTTCATTTTACGTGTCGCTGTGCGTAATGCTTTTCTTGCAGCTATTTCAAATGATAAGTTATCGGAATCCACAGCGTGGTGTGATCCATCCAATAAGCGCACTTTAATTTTTTCAATGGGATATCCTGCAACTGGTCCATTAGATAAACCTTGACGGAATCCTTTTTCAATTGCCGGGATAAATTCTTTAGGTATTGAATCTCCTTTTGTTGCATCTTCGAAAATCAAACCAACAACTTCATCGTCATTGACTTCAGAAATCTCCACTTTTATATCGGCAAATTTACCTTTTCCACCGGTTTGTTTTTGAAAGACTTCGCGATGAACAATGCTTCCGTAAACCGCTTCTTTATAATTAACATGTGGATTTCCCTGATTCAGTTTCAATCCATGTTCAATACGTAATCTATCAATAAGGATTTCGAGATGCAACTCTCCCATTCCATTGATAATGGTTTGACCGGATTGATCATTCACTTGCACTGTAAATGTTGGATCTTCTTCTGCAAGATTACTTAGAGCTTGTCCGAGTTTGTCGAAGTCAGCTTGATAATGGGGTTCAATTGCGAGACCGATAACCGGTTCTGGAAAATTCATTGATTCCAATACAATTGGTTTGGATTTGTCACAAAGCGTATCTCCGGTTTTAATATCTTTAAATCCGACAACGGCGACAATATCTCCGGCCTGAATTGAATCCAGAGTTTTCTGTTTATTTGCATGCATTAAGAACAGACGATTCAATCGTTCTGATTTTTCAGTACGCATATTATACACCTGTTGTTTTGCATCCAGTTTTCCTGAATAGACACGAATATATGCTAATTTTCCGACAAACGGATTGGTCGCAATTTTAAAACATAGTGCTGAAAACGGTTCCTCAACAGAAGATTTTCTGGAAATCTCTTTTTCTGATTTCGGGTCGATACCGGAAATTGATTCCACATCTGCCGGGCTTGGCAAATAATCAATAACGGCATCTAATAGAGGTTGTACTCCTTTATTTTTAAATGCAGAGCCACACAGTACGGGAACAATGATTCCATCTAACACTGCTTTTCGGGTAGCTGCTTTAAATTCTTCAACTGAGATTGCGCTTCGATCTTCAAAAAAGCGCGTCAACAATTTGTCATCTGATTCTGCGATGGTTTCAATGAGGCTTTCCCGCAACTCATAAACTTCGTCTTTCATCAATTCAGGAACGTCTGTTACAGCAAAATGCATTCCGTAGTCCTGATCTGCATCAGTCCACATATATGCTTTTTCGGTAATCAAGTCAACCACACCTTCAAAATCATCTTCGACACCGATAGGAATTTGGAGTGGAACCGGATTTGCTTTCAGCCTAGTTCTAATTTGATCAACAACCCGAAGGAAATCGGCACCCACGCGATCCATTTTATTAACGAATGCGATTCGTGGGACATTATATCGATTAGCTTGTCTCCAAACGGTTTCGGATTGAGGTTCTACCCCACCGACAGCACAGAAAACAGCGATTACACCATCGAGTACTCTCAATGAGCGCTCAACTTCCATGGTAAAATCGACGTGTCCCGGAGTGTCTATAATAGTAATACGGTAGTCCTTTGAGTTATTTTTCCAATAGGTTGTAGTTGCAGCAGAAGTGATAGTAATTCCACGATCTTGCTCTTGCTGCATCCAATCCATAGTGGCAGCCCCATCATGCACCTCACCGATTTTATAGTTCACCCCTGTAAAATACAGTATGCGCTCGGTAGTTGTAGTCTTACCGGCGTCAATGTGAGCCATAATTCCGATATTTCTGGTTAAGTCAAGGGACATTTGTCAAATTAAAATCTAAAGTGAGAGAATGCTTTATTTGCTTCCGCCATACGATGGGTATCTTCTTTCTTTTTGAAAGCGTTACCTTCTTCTTTATAGGCAGCAATAATTTCAGCAGCAAGTTTTTCCACCATGTTTTTTCCACCACGTTTTCTTGCAGCCTGAATAATCCATTTATTACCAACAGAAATTTTTCTATCTGCACGCATTTCCATAGGTACCTGAAATGTTGCTCCACCAATACGGCGACTTTTCACCTCAACGGCAGGCGTAATATTTTGGACAGCTTTTTTCCAGATTTCCACTTTAGATAACTCTTCATCTTTCAATTTTGTCTCAACGACATCCAAAGCTTCATAGAAGATTTTATATGATCTGGCTTTTTTACCATGCATCATCATATCATTCACGAACCTGGTAACGAGTACATCGTTAAAAACCGGATCTCCTTCGCGGACTCTAATTTTGTTTTTTAACTTTCTCATACCTCAAATTATTTTTTGGGTTTTTTGGCTCCGTACTTAGACCGTCTTTGAGTCCTACCTTCTACACCTGAGGTATCAAGTGCACCACGGACGATATGATAACGTACCCCTGGTAAATCTTTCACACGACCTCCTCTGATAAGCACAATACTGTGCTCTTGGAGATTGTGACCTTCACCCGGAATGTAGGCATTCACCTCTTTTCCATTGGTTAAACGGACTCTTGCAACTTTACGCATTGCAGAGTTTGGTTTTTTCGGAGTTGTAGTATAAACCCTCGTACATACTCCACGACGTTGTGGGCATGAATTTAACGCCGGGGATTTACTTTTCTCCACCTGACGTTTTCTTCCTTTACGAACTAACTGTTGTATTGTTGGCATATTATCCTTATTAAACAAAAAACAACTTTTCTAAATTGGACTGCAAAGGTATTTCTTTTTTTGTTATTAACAAGCCCTTTTGAAAAAATCTCTGTGTATGCGCTATTTTTATTCAATTTTGAATGATTTTAATTTACAAAACTCCGTCTTGTCCCAGTGACCCATATAATATTGTATAAGAATTTGCAAGTAATTAAATAGTTATTATTTTTGTAAGCCATTTTATGGCAAATTTTGAATTTCTCACAATAATAAATTTTTCAAATTATCATGAAAACCTATCAAACGAGTGAAATAAAAAACCTGGCATTGCTAGGGAATTCAGGCTCAGGAAAAACCACATTAGCAGAAGCCATGGTTTTTGAAAGTGGTGCATTGACAAGAAAAGGTGATATTTCATCAAAAAACACGGTGTCGGATTACAAACCGATTGAGAAAGAGAATGAGAATTCTGTGTTTTCATCGGTTGTATTTGCCGAGCATAAAAACAAGAAAATCAACTTTATTGACAATCCTGGCATGACTGATTTTATCGGAAGTGTCATCAATAGTCTTCATCCTGCAGATGCAGTGGCCATGATTATTAACGCCCAGAATGGTGTTGAGGTAGGAACCGAAATCCACAAACGCCAGCTGGAGCAGTTTGAAAAGCCTATGATTATTGGCATTAATCATCTTGATCACGAAAAAACCAACTATGAACGTACAATTGAGATGATTACGGAAACCTTTGGTGGTAATGCTGTAAGCGTCCAATTTCCGGTAAACCCCGGCATTGACTTTAACAGCATTATTGATGTGCTGGAGATGAAAATGTACACCTATAAAGATGGTAAAGCAAGTGTATCTGAGATTCCTGCAGAACATGCAGATAAAGCCGAAGAATTGCGACTAGAGCTTGTTGAAAAAGCTGCAGAAGCGGATGACAGCCTGATGGAAGTTTTCTTTGAAACCGAAAGTCTTACTGATGAACAGTTGATGCAAGGAATGACTCGGGGAATTCTTTCTGGGGCATTAAATCCCATTTTCTGCTTTTCCGCAAAACCACAAATCGGAATTGATCGTTTTATGGACTTTATCGCAGATGTAATGCCAAGTCCCAGTCAGGTTGCTCCAATCAAGGATAAATCAGGAAATGATGTTACATATGATTCGTCAGCGCCATTTAGTGCCTTTGTTTTCAAAACTTCTAATGAAGAACATATTGGAGAAATCAACTATTTTAAGGTTATTACCGGTGAAATTACTGAAGGAGTGGACGTAACGAATGTCCGTAAAGGCTCAAAGGAACGGATTACACAATTATATGCATGTGCCGGTAAAGACAGAACCAAAGTCACCAAACTCGTTGCCGGAGACATTGGTGCAACAGTAAAAATGAAGGTTACTAAAGCTAATGACACCTTAGTTGCTCCCGGAAATGATATTGAATTTCCAGAAGTTAAATATCCTGAACCAAAATTCAGAACTGCAATTCGTTCTTTATCAGAAGGAGACGAAGAAAGACTCGGAGATGCATTAAACAAAATGCACTTAGAAGATCCCACTTTAAAATTAGTTCATTCCAAAGAATTAAAACAAATGATTGTAAGCGGTCAGGGTGAATATCATATGAATATTCTGAAATGGCACTTAGACAATATATATAAGGTAGAGACAGAATATCTTGCTCCAAAAATTGCTTATCGCGAAACCATTACCAAAAAAGCACAGTCCGATTATCGCCATAAAAAACAATCCGGTGGATCCGGCCAGTTTGGAGAGGTGCATATGATTATTGAGCCAATTGTTGAAGGCATGGTTGATCCGGAGATAATGAAAATCAACGGAAAAGAGTATAAACTCAACATTAAAAACCGCGACGAAATTGAATTAGAATGGGGCGGAAAGCTGCAGTTTTACAACTGCATTGTTGGTGGTTCCATTGATGCACGTTTTTTGCCTGCTATTTTAAAAGGAATTATGGAAAAAATAGAGGATGGTCCACTAACCGGTTCATATGCACGTGATATTCGTGTTTATATTTACGACGGCAAAATGCACCCGGTAGATTCCAATGAGATTTCTTTTAAGCTTGCAGGTCGTAATGCATTTAGTACTGCATTTAAAAATGCAGCTCCAAAAATTATGGAGCCTATTTATAATGTAGAAGTTTTAGTTCCGTCAGACCGCATGGGTGATGTGATGAGTGATTTACAGGGTCGTCGTGCTATTGTACAGGGTATGAGCAGTGAAGCCGGTTTTGAAAAAATCATAGCAAAAGCACCATTGTCTGAAATGGGAAACTATTCAACTGCATTACAATCCATTACCGGTGGACGTGCTATGTATAGTATTGAATTTGCGGAATATTCACAAGTTCCGGGCGAAATTCAAACTGAATTGCTTAAAGCATATGCTGAAGCACAGGATGAAGAATAAGGTTCAGTTAAGGCCCCATATATTAAAAGAAGCCGGCAAAACCGGCTTCTTTTTTTTAACTTGAATATACGCACTAATCCCGAATTAACTGAATTGTACCTCGTTTTTCAATAATACGACCGGTTGAATCGACAGCCTGAATCGCATAGAAATAAACGCCTTCTGCGGCATTCTGATTTCCTGAAAACTTTCCGTCCCATGCAGCATTTATACCTGTCCATTCATAAATCAACTGCCCTGCACGGTTAAATATTTTTCCTTTAAATCCTGTTAAACTCGGATCCACAAGCACTTTAAATTCATCAAACTGACCATCTCCGTTTGGTGTAAAGAAATTGGCAGTACGAATAAGATCTTTATCCGGTTGAATATCTGAAATAATCAATTCATCTTCACAAAATCCTTTTTTTACATGCAAGCGAATGGTGTTTGATATCTGTGTTAATTCAAGTATTGGTGCTTCAAGTTCTGAAACAAGATCACCATTTACATACCACTGATAACGAACATCTGTATCAAATTCATTAAGGCCTTTAGTATGATTTGTAATACGCACGGACATTCCATCCAACGCAGTTTCAAAATCAAAACCGGCTTGCAAAGCGGATTGCTCCTCAATGCTGAATTGTTCTGTTACCACACAAGCATTTTTATCAAGTATTTGAAGCTGATAATCGCCGGGTTTGAGATAAATTGTTTTCTGCATCGCAATTGCTTCCTGGTTTAAAAAGGCTTTCATCGTATTATCACTCAAATCATCAATGCTTAGACTTGCTTTTTCATTGCAAGACGGTTGAGTAATAAGCAAATCATAATTTGGTTTAATAGGAAGTTCAAACACAAGCGTATCGTGCAATTCACAATGTTTTTGATGATAGGTGATGTAACAGAAAACCCGTTCAGAAGCAATATAAGCAAAATTTAAGCGATATTCATGATTTTCAAGTTCTTCCACCGTGCCATCCGATAGAGCTATAGTGCTTTTTTCATCCTGTGGAATATCAATCTGAATGACAGCATTGTCAAGATAACATCGCGGAGCTTTTACAATTTGCACCTCGGGCATATTAGCAGGGATAAATTCCAGAACAAAATTAGTATTAAATGTTCCAATCGCATCCATTTGAGAATAAGCTAGCGCATATTTTTTATAGCCTTCTGCATTAATGGTTAAATCTGTTCCGGTATGCTTCATGGACAAACCTTCTGGCAAAGTGAATTCGCCCGGGTAAGATGCTGAATTGATTGTAAAATTCAACCCACAAATCAAAGTGTCTATCAAATCAGGCATTTCGGGTTGTGCCATAAAGGAAACAACGATTGTATCGATTCTGTTGTCACTTTTTGAGGCAAAAATCAAAAGATAATCACCGAGCTTTTCGGCTTCAAGTTTTGTATTTTGTTTATCTTGATTAGTGGACAATCCGTCATCCGTAAATAAGAGATTGTA
>Ga0307929_1001267_pt1 | contig 20120 bp, 7 predicted proteins | sample AceLakmetage1330_FD_203160 | JGI IMG/M metagenome (GOLD analysis project Ga0307929, IMG submission 203160) | Saline water microbial communities from Ace Lake, Antarctica - #1330 | ecosystem: Environmental > Aquatic > Non-marine Saline and Alkaline > Saline | place: Antarctica: Ace Lake...
TCCCAACCCTGTCCCTTCCCCGCTTTGTTTTGTGGTGAAAAAGGGGTCAAACACCCGGTCCACCACCTCAGAGGGGATCCCATGGCCGGTATCGCTCACTGTCAGTTTCACGAAAGGACCCGGTTTGAACCCCGGATGCCCTGACAATGATGCAGCATCAAGCACTACATCCATCAGGGCCACTCCCATGACGCCCCCCCCTTCCGCCATGGCATATACCGCATTGGTGCACAGGTTCATGAATATTTGATGGATCTGGGTGAGGTCTCCCATCACTAGAGAATCACTTCCGATATCCTGCCGTATTTCAACGGTAGAGGGAGTAGACGCTCTGAGCAGCTTAAGGACTTCTCTTGCTATGAGTTTTACCTGAAGGGGCTTCATTTCCTGCTCGCTCTGGCGGCTGAAGGTAAGAATCTGTCGTACCAGGCCCTTGGCACGTTTCCCCGCCACCATCACCTGTTCCATATCCCTCCATGTGGAATTCCCCTCACCAACCTTTTCCATCGCGAGTTCGGTGTAGCCGAGCACAGCGGACAGGATATTGTTGAAGTCGTGAGCAATGCCCCCGGCCAGGGTCCCAATGGCCTCCATTTTTTGCATCTGGCGCAGCTGGGTTTCCATCCTCTTTCTCTCTGTAATGTTGTGAAAAACCACCGCGACCCTTGCGGGCAATCCCTCTTCATAAGTGAATTTGACATTCATTAACGCCCAGAGTCTCTTGCCCTCTTTTGTCAGCATTTCATACTCAATATTCTTTGAAATGGGCTTACCCTGAGACACCCTGTTCCGTCTCTCCAGCCATTTTTTCCTGCTCTCTTGGGTCAGCAGCTCCAATGGATTTATCTGGTAAAATTCCTCTTTTGTGTAGCCCGTATATTCGCACATCACATCATTCACGCTGATGAATTTCCCTGTTTTCAGGTCAAATTCGGCAATGCCGGTCGGTGCATGTTCCACAAGAAGCCGGTATTTCGCCTCGCTTTCACGCAACGCGTCCTCGGCTTTTCTGCGATCCGTCTCGTCTCTGTAGATCGCCACAATCTCACCCGAAGGAAGCTTGCACACATAGTTGTCCCTCCATCCCGAGACTCTTTTGTCCTTGTACATTGCAACCGGATGATGTTCGGGGTTCCCTGTTTTCCACACGCGTTTCAACACGTCAAAGAGGCCAAAATCCCGAATTCCCGGAAATATCTTGAGAACGCTTTTGCCAAGGATGTCATCCTGTTTTGTGCCTTCTATCCTTTCAGAGGCCTTATTGAAATCTACGAAAATGAAATCACTACCATCTTTTTCGGCCTTGTATATGGCAACGCCATCGTGCATGTTATCAAACAAGGCCCTGTATCTGCTCTCACTCTCTCTCAAGGCCTCCAAGGCCTCCAAGACCTTTCTGCACTGTGTTATGTCCTGCATGGCGGTAACCTCCTATCGATTTACCTTGAAGGGTTGAGTATAGGGCAGAAAAGCTCCGTAACCCAGCGAACCAAAAGCTAACAAAAACGTGATGAGGAGATCTGCCTGCCTGTGTCGCCTGCTAATTTTCTTCTTAATTCATCAATACGCTTTTTGAAGTCTTTATTTCTTCCCAGGTCTAGTTTCAATTTTTATACGATACAATCCATTCTCTATGATGGGTTCAAGTCTTAAGTGGGTTATCCAGTTTATACAAGAGTCAAAGGCAGACTCCCTTTATATTCATTTAGCTTCTCCTTCTCGCCAACGCGCCGCCTCACAGGTGAGGGCCCGTAGTGGGCCGAATCCTGTGCTGCCGATTGTCAGCGGATGTTCATGTTGTCGAGCAAATCGCCGATTGCTTTGGCAAGTTCCTCATCTTTGCATGCCGTGCGCGCTTGTTTCAACGCCTCCGACGCCTTTTTGCTTTTTATATCTGCCAGAGCCTTTGCGGCGGAGACGCGCGCATATTTTACCCAGCGCCCCGCTCGCGTTCAGTCTTAGGTCAATGTTTTCTTCGCTGTTTTCCAGTAGGGTGCAAAGAGCTGGCACAGCCTCGGCAGCCCGGCATTCGCCGAGTTTGTACGCAGCGAGTTTTTGGTTGTCTATGTTTTCCCCTTGTAGGAGCTGCATGATTTGTTTGGTGCTCTTGAGTGAAAAATCAGCCTCCCTCACGGTATGCACCACCTTGGCGCATACAAGCACCAAGCCCAAGTCATGGGGTCAAGTCTGCCTTTGACTCTTAGTTCAAATTTCGGGAAACAGTAAGAGTCAACGGCAGACTTGACCCCTTTCCTTCGTGCTTCAGTGCTAACCTGACCCCGTTGTCTTGCGCAAGCTTCCCGCAGCGAATTGCAGGGTCTGGCGAGTGTCCTCTTTTTTAAGCTCTGGATATTACGCTGCAGTTCATCGCAATCTGTGCCACTGCAGACAGTCGCGCAATGAAGTCCTACCTATCCTTATCACTTATGAAAATCATACTTCTTTCTATTCCACGCGCCATGATGTGATGCAATACACTCGGGGCATGCAATTTTCCTAATCTCAGGATATCCAAAATGTCTTATAGTTCGAATCGATTTTCAAGCACCTTCTGCACCAACGTTATATACTAAAAAACCAACAGGTTACGCTCTTCGGTCCCCCTTCACTAATCAAACGGATATCGCGTCCCTTCAAACGGAATCAGCATAATAATGTCTTCAGATGACTTCACTTGCTTATGTGTAAGCTTCAATTTCCAGATTTTTGCTCCGCTTTTACCGTCAGGGGTTGCCTCAGCAGTGATTTTGGTCGGCTCGGCTTGTGAACCATCGCCGGCAATCGGCTTCGCATACAGCATCATGGTAATTTTCTGCAGTGCGAGTGTTCCCGGCTTTAGGTTCATCGGGAACAGTTTCTCAACAAGTTCAATTTCTGTATCGCCATTTTGACCGGCTTGCCAGACGGACGGAAATTGCTGTCGGACACTGACAAGTTGTATCCCATTAAACTTTGACAGAGGTTTTTCCAGATGTTGCCGCAAGGTACCGTCTTCGTGTGCCGTGTAGCGAAGATGAATTATGACGTCGGAAATGCTTTCAAAATTAACGTTGTTTGTCGCCTTTGGCAGTACCAGCTCCCAATCCGAAACCGCGCCGGTCCCTTCAAATGGCAAATATCGCTCATCATGAAAATTGAGCTCAAACAAACCGTCGTCCTGCACGCCCTTTGACAACGCGACCTGCTGCTGCCGTCTCCAATCTGTTCGAACGTTGGTCTGGTCTCCGGCTGCCGCCCCACTCTTTTTGGCAGACAACAGAAAATCGACACCCTTCGGGTCGGGGGTCAACAGCACTCGATTTGCCGTCTGCCTGAGGGTCGCCTGGACATTTTGATACGGTCCAACAATGGCCGGAATGGTAATCGCAATGGATACAATCTTGCGGCAATAGTGCCCGGGAAAGTCGTAGTCGAAGAGCTTTTCCGTAAGATGAAAAGCGCATTTTCCCCCAGCTCGGAGATCCAGCCAGGCGTGGGGCGCGATTTGGCGCAACGAGATTGTTTTTTCGATCTCCATTGGACGTTTGCCCGCATCAAAATGAGCCTTTTCGAGATGGTCCAATGTCAACAACAACCCTTCTCCGGACAAAAGCCCTTTTTTCAGGCTGTCCCAGTATTCTGCGATAATGAAGGTGTCATTCGTATTGCGCTCAAATTGATAGGCCTTTTCAGCGGCCCGCGCGAGATCAACAGCCAGTTTGTAGGTCTGGAAATAGACGGTGGAAATCCTTCCAATCATCCATTGATAAAGATCTTCGTTGGTAAACTTGCCCTTCAGAAACTGCTCTTTCTCATCCGCCTGCTGGATGCTGTTTTGGTGGATTTCGAGTTCCCGCTGAGCCACATCCTGTTTTATGGTCGCCCCGGCAATTTGCGCCTGGATCTGAGACATTTCCTGTTCAGCCACGGTTTTTTGAAGAGTCCAGTTTTCCAGGCGGCGCGCGTTCTGCCCCTGGGTTGCGGCCAATCCGGCTTGCTGTGAGTAGATTTCACCAAATGCATCACTCAGCGAAGCCGCCTCGCCTACGCTGCTACCGGGTTGGAAACAACCATCGGCAAAACCAAAAACCGTTGGAATCAGATGAGCCGCAACCGCAGCCCCTCGCATATCGCGAGCCACATTGCGTGCCGTCAATGAGTTCGAAGTCAGTGATAGATTGGCTTGTTCCGGCGGCAAAAGCCCGCGGCCTATTGCGCCCGCATAATAATCGTGTCGTTTGGTCGCCGATGTGAGGTTTGCATTAAGAGACTCGACAGTTTTGCCTGCATCTTCGATTTGGTTCCGCTTCAGTTTTGTGGTCAGATTCAAGATTGCCCGCTCGTTGGTCGATCGCAACAGGCTGAGTTGTTCAACATCTTTCTTTTCCAAAGCAGCAAGGAGCGACGAGCCGAGCTGGGCAAGTGTGCCGGCCACACTTTTAGCCTGCCTCAAAACGACCGAAAAACGATAATGTGGGACAGGCTCAGACAGCTGATTTGCAGCGTTGGCAAGATCCCCTCCTCCTGCAAGTGCCCGAATGATCTGCATGGGATCGATTGGCGGTTGAAACAAGGCAAGCTGGCGAACAAGGCCCTTGATATTCATGCTGTGACGGATTTTGAACAGCCGGTCATCAGCAAAATCCCAGTAACCGGCAAAATTCGTGTTTGGCGGAACGGGGAAGTAGGCCGTATCCGAAACATGAAATGTGTCCGGTGAGTCTTTTGATTCACTCGGGTACTTTATCTTAAACGAGGCATATGTTTCGCTCGGAGCCGGGCGGTAAGGCAGCGAATTGGACCGCGGCTTCTTGCCCAGCAACTCCTGCGCCAGAACATACAGCGTCATCGCTTGTACGATGCTTTCCCAATTGTCTTGAGCAAAAAGCTGATCGCCCCACTCAAGAAGGTTGTCGATATATTTCATCACGATCGCTTTTTCATATGCACCCATGCGCATCCCGGCGATTGCGTGAGGATCGAAGGGATCCTCGCTGTAAACTTTAAACTCCTGCGGATGTCTTTTTTCGATATCCGTCAGCTTCTCAAGCTGATGCCCCTTAAACGGCAAATAGCGCCAATAGGCTGATGTATCTTTCTTATCAACAGCTCCATGTGCATCAAGCATGGGAGTGGGATTGAAGACGTGATGGTACCACTTCTGGGCGTCTTCAAATTTCTGATTGCGGTTTAGGGTATCAGCAATGAGAAATGGGATATGCAGGAAAATTTCACGATAGTAGATCGCATAGGCCGAGGACAGATCAAAACTCAGCTTCTTAGACGCGCCAATCGGGAATTCCGGCACGCTCTGAGAAGGCAGTGACAACAAGGCGTCCAGACCGCGCTGGATCAATATGTTGCGCAATTCGCCGGCGGCCTTGCTGTTGAGTTCATATTGGGAATATGCACCCTTGTCACCCGGCATACCCAAAACCGAATGCCGTCCACCGTCCTTCTGATCAAAGACCACAAAGCGCGATAACTCGAATGCGTTTACCGTTGTCTTGCTGTAAAATGCAGCAAGTATCCGATGCTCGGTGATCAGCAACGATTGCAGTTCGTATCCAGGGACCGCGCCTTTGTTTATAGGAAGCCAGCTGTCGCCATTGTCGAATGTATAATAGACATCGAATGCTGTGTTGTCGATGGAGCACGCGGCGAACAAAATGCCACCGTAAGGCCCGACGCCCAAACCACTGACCATGCAACGGCCTGCAGGAACTCCGTCCAACGGCGCGGATGAAGTAGGCAGTCCATGGGAAGCCTTGATCCAGTTTTTTCCATTGTTTGTGGAACGAAAGACACCTTCAGTCGCGCCTGCAAAGAGCGTCTTGCCGTCCGGGCCGACCTCGAAACTCACCGTAACAAATTTTGTGGGAGCCGCCATTTTGGTCCAGTTCAGGCCATTATCAACTGAACTGTAAACCGCCTCGATAGCCCCCGCAAACATCGTCTTTTTGTCCGGGCTGGCCAAAAACGCCTGAATTTGCAAATCTTCGGCTGCGATTCCCTTCGACTTTGGTACCCAACTTGCCCCCTGGTTTCCGGAAGTGAACACTCCCTTGTCGGTGCCCGCAAATATTGTTTTTCCATCTGCACCCAAAGCAAGTGAAAACATAACTCCGGCCATCGGTTGTCCCGGAGTCCAGCTCTTGCCGCCCTCCGCGAAGCTCATTGTAGACGAGGGCTTTTCCGCTACGGAAATACCCAAAATCAGGTCTTTGCCTGAAACAAGAATAAACAAGCGGTCGGCTACATTTGTGGCATCAGATTTCTTTAATAAGGTCCACGTTGTTCCATCATCATCAGAACTGTACAGGCCCGCACCGGGGCCATGACCCGTCAGATAGATGGTTTTGCCGCCGGAACCACGGGCGAACCTATCGAAGTGACAATCAGTTGGCAGACCACTTCCTGAAGGCACCCAAGAATCGACACTTTTTGGATACCTGCTAAAGCTGTATCGTAGAAATCCTCCATCAATAGCCTGCTCGGGAAAGAGTGCTTGAATATCTTTTTTGGCTTGGTCCGGCCTGGGATAATTCCAGTCAAAATTCATCAACAGCACCGGCTTGGTGCCATTGAATGCCGCAGCCAATATCAAGGCGGCTTCAGCCCCCAATACTGAGTGCGGTTTTGGATACAGAACCTTTAGTGTCTGCTTTGGTTTGTGGGTTTTTGGGTCGGCGGCTGTGGTCGCAATGAGGAGTTCTTCAAGACCGGGTACAGACAGAGGAGCAAACCAGTCTCCGCTCACATTTTGATGGGTAAATTTGACGGTCGCGAAAGTCCATGTGGTTTTGGCCCCCGTTTTCTCGGCCCGGTGGGTTTTCTCTGTTGTCTCAGACCAGAATAGGTTTAGTCGATGTTCGGCATAAACGCACCGAACGGTATTCACCGGAATATGGAGATCAATCTTCTGCCACGGAGACCAGCCCGTGATGTTGTTATTGGCGGCCAGCACCGCGCTGCGATGGTAGAATTCAGGTGTGGTGGCGTTCGTGCGCCCCACCACGAAGATGGTGAACACGCCATCGGGATTGCCTGGATCGGTCACAATTCCGGAGCACGCGTCCACCACCGTTAGCTGGGTGAGAACATCGAGCTTGTCGAAATACCGAAGATACGCCTTTGTTACAGAGTCATTTGTAATTTCCCCCTGTAGCAGTGCATCTTCCAACTCCTTGAAAATCGGAGTTTTTATTTTGCGCAATCCGGGTTCGAGATAGTTTTCAGGATGAAGGAAGACCTTCCGATTGGCCTCCCACAGACGGTAATGGGATCGCCATGTCCATTCCTTGTCCCCGATTCCGACTGTGACATCCCCTTCAAGCCCCATATGACATCGTTGAACATATCGTTGTAATGTATTAAGCCCCAATTTAATTTTTGAAATTTTGGCCACACCACTCATTTCCACATCAACCAGCAGGTAGTCCGACAAATCTTTCAGATTCTCAATTGGGCCGAACGCTTCCAAAACTTTTGTGCTGTCTGGCTGATTTAGATGCCAGATTGTAAAGCGGGTCAGAACATCCCGCTCAACTTCGTTCAGATGAGCATTCAGGGGATCATATATATTTGGCCACTGGCTAGCGTCATATTGAGCCTTCATCGCCGACAGCAGGCCCTTGGCGGCGTTGGTGTACTCGTCCAGAGATGTCGGCTTTTCGTCGCTGTTCTGCAGGTAGGCAAGCTGGGTCAGAAATTGCATATCAACGCCCAATTTGGACTTCAATTCGAAACAACGCTTGATGCAAACCAGGTTGGAGATTGTGTTGTTGTTGGCCGGAACTTTTCCTGCCAGATATTTTTGAACAAGCTTGACTTGATCCTCTCGCCAACCGCTCAAATGGCCAAGCTTGGCGATGAGATCTTTATCATTCCCATCCAAAGACCAATCTGACAGAAACTCAACCAACTCAGACGTAGTCTTTTTGCCGGCAGAGCCGTTCGTTTCAAACAGCTCTACAAGACCGGAAAATTCCGAAACCAATTGCAACGTTTCGGCGCCGATCTCCATGGCTTCATCCGATGCTGCACCATCGGGTGGCGCCAGTCCGAAAATCGAACCACTTTCGGGGATTAGCAGCGCCTCAAACATCTCTGGTTTGAGGTTCAGGGACTTTGACAGAAACAGGAGGCTCGCGGTGTTGAGAAGAACCGCCTCATCGGTAAATCGAGCGGCATCCTGCATATGTGTATTCAGGAAATTCATCGCATTTTCGACCGATTTTGAATCTTGATGAAAATAGGAAGCCATATCCGTGACGGTTGTCTTGTTTTGTTGAGTCAGATGAACATTGAGAGTATCCCTGATTGAGCGAATTGCAGAGGCATTTTGAAGCAGTTTATCGCGAACAAAAGTCACGACAGATTCCAGATCGGGACTCTTGGACACATCCTCAAGCAGATTGTTGAAATCGGTCTCATGACCGACTTGGAAATCGTCATCGCCGTCCAGCGCCAACATCATACTGTCGTTGATCAGCTGTTTGTCATGAAGGATGTGACACACATAATCCGCCACTTCTTCTATATTGATGTCAGTGTCCAGACGCAGATTTTTCAATTCAACAGTCAGCATATCGACATTAAGGGTGAACATGGACAAAGCTTCTGACGGTGCTTGTTTCAGCGCATTTACGACCTGCTTGCTTGTAACCGTGTGGCGGCAAAGCGCGGCTTGTGGGACGTTTGGGGGTTGTGAAGGATCTTCGGCACTTTGTACGTTCGCTTGAACCGGCTTTATAATTTCAGCGCTCACAAGAGAACTGTAGATATCGATGGATGCCTGTTGTTTGATATAGGCGGTCTGAAAGGATTGTGGCTTGATGAACAGCGGTTGGAGCTCATCCAGGATGGTCTTCCTGAGATGATCCAAGCCCGACTTGCTAAATGTGGTACCCAAAAGATGCGTTGCGTGATCTGGCAGTTTTCTGGTGGTCAAATATTGGAATTGGTAGGGATGCAGGCCGGTCTGCCGCAGCCAGCTTGCCCAATAGTCGATCGTTTTTAGGTCGTCCAGACGGTCTACTTCAGCAGTATTGAGCTTGTTCTTTCCCGTTCCCGTGATGCAATTCAGCAGGCTGAGATACTCGCTCACAGACAGCTGTAGCGCCAACGCCATTTTGCTGAGCCGATACAGCCGCGTGAGGGTTGGAACGTCGAGGGGAACCGCGTTCATTTTGAGCTTCGGTTGACCGTAAGTGCTCAAATGCTCGACCATGGCCTGCAGGTCATCATTGCTGACGCCAAGCGCGGCAATAAGACTCGCACGAATATTTTGCTGACTGGGTGGTTTTGGCAACGGGTGGCTAGGTTGATGGAGGAATTTGGAGAGAGCATCTTTCCTTCGGGCCCGGGCGGTTTCCAAGTCACCTTGTTCAGCAGACTGAATGATCGGTTCAGAATCGAAATGCCCGTCACTGACGGATTCAAGCTGCATCAATCCATCGAGCAGGTCTGGTGTCAGCGCGGTGTTCGATGCCAGATCTGTTGACGCGTTCCAGATCAGCGGTGGTGTCGTAGAATCCGGGAACCCGATGCCTTTGGGGTGATAGTCTGGCGCTATAGGGTCGGCGTCAGGCTGGTAAAATGGCGGGGTATTGAAGATCCGGTCGAACTGGGATTTTTCCTGTACGTCCTCCGACGCGGCTTCCAGCACTCTTGTATCAATTGGCGCCAAGAAGTTGCAAAACTCTTCCCCCGACATGGCATACTTTTTGCCGAGTTTGCGGAAAAGCGACAGGCGCAAGAAAACTCCTGGCAGACCATTTTTTTCAGCTTTTGATGGATTGGCATCTTCATCTCTCTTAACGGCGGTGAAGATACGATCCAGCTCACCGTATGACCAACCAAGGCAGTTTTGCCAACGAATAAAGCGGTTGAGGTTGCGCAGAGTGTCCTGGTCGAGATTATCAATGTGCTGCCGTTCTGGGGCATTCGCATCGCCAGATACTTTTTTCAGACTGATGGACAGCGGTTGGAATTGGGGGGTGCCGAATGGTATCAGTTCTGCGAATTCTTCAGGTGTAAGATCGGTCTGTTTCATAAACGTCCCGACGTCCGACAAAACCGAAAGAAGTTGCTCCTCGGTCGTCATCTGCGGCAGACCATATGCTTCAGCCAGCACGGTTATGTCAGATGGAGGGGTGCCTGCTCCAACGGCTTGCGATAGAATTCCAGAATCGTGCTCAGCTGTGAGATAGCCCAGTCCAATTCGACTGACGGAAAGGCTTTCGGCGACCAAAGCGGGGTGGTTTTCAGGCAGGTGAAATGTTTCGTAGATCGTCTGCAAATCGATCTTGAAATGGTTCAGATAGGCACGAATCAGCTCAAACGGAATATTGGCGGGGAGATCAAAGGGATGCCTGGCGGTTGCCAGAACCAGGTGTGGGTCAGCGCCCAGGTCAGACTTCAATCTATCGAGAATGACCTGATTTACGATTTCCAGATAGGGCTGCTCGTCAACGGTATTCTTTGCATCGAGCGGTATGTCCCATAGCCCACTACGTCGGGAATGCAGATCCATCCCACTGGGTGCATTCCGCACCTTGGATTCTATGAGTCGCATCAGATCAACAAAATAGGCGGCTGGGCTAAGCATGGATCTGTCATGATCAACCGGACCCAATGCTTTCACTTGCGAAAACAATTTCTGGTAACTGGGAAATCGTTCCGCGAGTTTTTTCTGCGCACTGGGTTCGGTTGCTTTGGGTAAAGCGGCCGTTTGGCTTAGCGCAGCATGCAAATGTTTGAGATTGCTGCCGGCAAAATTGTTCGAAGCAATATTGTGGACGTTGGCCCATTCAAACATCGTGAGGGGAGCAGTTGATTCGGTCATCTTCGAAACCTTCCTTTCAGACTAGCTGCCTAATATTTTCTGTTGCGGTTCTCGGTTTGGTTGCACCTATTCTTCGGTTGCATAATGTGCATTTTGATAAATTCAGCTGTTTAGTCTTGCCGTGAAGATGAAAGTTTTTCTCCGGTTTTCCTGTTTTCGGATTGGCTCAACACTGCTTTTCTCGTCTCAGCCGATATCAGCCCGGCATTGTGCAGATGAACGACAGAATCGTGGATGGCCTGACTGCCGGAAGACCACGTGCCGTGAGAAGCGACTTCGGGATCAAAGCCGTGCAAAATCATTTCGTTCAAATCGGCGTCCCCGAACCGGATATTGTTTTTGCCAAGGGACGCTATTTTCACCGTTTTACGCATGAGAGCTGATTTGAAATTCGGTGCTTGCACATTATGCGCAGTCTCAAACTCCGAAAATGCCGTATCGCCTTCCTTGCGTCCTGCCATAGTGTGTAAAAACCCTCTCATAGCGCCTTTATGAGCGGGGGACGCCTTATATTTGTGGCTCGCCTCGATCAAAATCGCCTGGGTGGAAGAATCTGCCAGTATGTGATTACGACTGACCTTTAACGCACTCAAACCCAGCTTAGGGTTCTTGATAATTGCAAGCGCCTTTCGGGTCCTCGCGGAAGAATGCTTAAACACCCCGCCTTTTGTTTTCATCGCCCGTATTTTCATTCTGGTCGTCAGATGCCCCCCCATGGAAGGACGCGTTCTTCGCGATATCATAAGGCGATGAACTGAGCCTGCCGGGAGATTGTCGTAGACAATTTTCAAGGCACTTTCCGGATATCGAACGTTGGGGTTACGCCGCGGTCCACCACGTGGCGCTGTCATTTGGGCAGAATAGGAGAACTTTTTTCGCTTGCGCAGGCGACTGGTGTAGTTTCCCGAGTTAGGCTTGATGGGCACCATGCCACCCACATCCGTATGGCTGATCGGATTTCCAACGAGAAATGAATATAGATTGAGGCCCGCAATTGTCCCGGCCGGATCTGGATTGAGCCACCGACCTAACCACGGCGCATAATACCGGGCGCCATAATAATACAGACCGGACAGCTCATCGAGTTCTTCTCCAGAATAACGGTATCGTTTTCGCATATCCGATGCATCACTGATCGCGAAACACGACGAACTGCCATAAGGAGTGTATTCTTCATAGCTGGCGACCTTGCCGTCGCGATCCAGCTCCAGGCAAACTGATCCCAGATGGTTGACCAACTGATATCGGACAGATTCCTTCGAAACCTTCTCCCGAAAGGTTTGCTCCTGTTCCGCTACCGCGGAATTGAACGGTTTTGGTTCGGCAGATTGAGGCTTCGCAACGGTCTGTGTTTCCACCAATGCAACGCGTTGATGGTCGTCCATCACATGCAGGGTTGTTCGCTCAGAGCGGATCGTTTTGCCATCAGTCTCAAACTCACGATACACATCATATCCACCAAAATACAGTGTTTCGTTTTGGCGGATATGCGATGGTCCGACAGTTTTCACTTTGCGTGCCCGCTGTCCGTTGGCGTCGTAGACCATCCAGGATTTAAGAGAGTCCTTGGTTGTCTTCGATTCTTCGTCCGCAGTTTTTTCCGTCAGACGCAGTTGATCGCGGTAGTCCCATTGCAACACGGACAGGTGAGGCATACTCGTTATGTTGCCATGCTCATCATGGTTGAACTTTTCCGCAGCTTTACCATCAGCGCTGTCAGTTACCGTGACCAGTCGATTATTCCCTTTTGACCCTGTTCCGGACGGCTCCTCAGGGTTGGAAGTAGGTTCGGTAACAGCGAAGGTTCGCGTCCAGGCCGCTGCCTCCTGGTTGGGGTATTGGTGATGAATTCCGAGAAGATTGGTTCCTTTGTCGTAAGAATACGACTGCAGGTACGAGACTATCGTCTTTGCACTGAACCGTGGAAACTGACCATCGCCGCCAGCGATTTGACCGGGCAAGGGGGCAGAGGTCGTACGTTGTTCGCGGCCACCGGCGTCTTTCAAGCGGTAGAGCGCATCGTATCGGTATTTCGCACTTGCCGATACAACATCACCATCAAAATAAAGGGTTTTCTCGGCATCATCTCGAACTTCAACGACATTTCCGACTGGGTCGAGTACGTAGTGCAGATCCTGCAGACTACGCTGCGCGCCCCTGTCCTTTGATCCAGTTCGAAGTGTCTCTGCTATCCCTTCTTTGCCTGCCGAAACCGTGCCATCTGACAAGCCGTCAGTATCATCAGTCGTGTGCAATTGAATGAGCCGAAAATTTCTTTCGTCATAGGTGATGTGCGTAACGGTTTGATTTCCCAACTGGGCCTCGCACCTCTGGCCTTTTGCATTATACACAATGTTCGTGACGAAGGCTTCCGGCGAGTGTTCAGCAGCATCGCATTTGGACAAGTCCAAGGATTTCAGCCACCCTTCAGGCAAATAATGGAAGTTGAGAATATCACCATTCGGATAGGTTTGCCGTACGAGCCTGCCAACTGCGTCATGTAACCAAGAGGACGTGAATGAGTTTTCCTGGTGAGGTTTATCCTCTTGCAATTGCTCATTCTCGGAGCCTGAGGTCCAATTGGCTTCGTTTTCGACGTCTTTACGCAAACAACGTGTGCTACTGAACGCCAGGCCAGTTAGGTCGTAACCGGAAAACGTGGTCAATCCTGCCTGATCGTAATGGGAAATGATTTTGCCACACTGATTGTTGGCTTTGTGAGCTGCTCTGGTCGCATCGTCCACACCGCCATATTCAATTTTTTCCACAATCTGGATCGGCATCGGATGTGGACCGTCGCCACCTTCCACATGTATGTTTAACAACCGGTGGGCTTTGTCATAATTGAGCGTGGTGTGAAATTTGCGCTGATCCCAGATTTGAATCGGATTGCCGAGAACATTATGCAGGATCCATCGCTGTCCGGCATCCGCACTGAAAGACCACAACAATGTCCCGGTCAAATCATAGGTGTGTTTAAAACTACAAATCCCACGCCCATCAATAGTTGAGACTTCTCTACCCAGAATATCCAACACATGGCGGGTTGTGATTGTCTGCCCATTCTCAAGCCTATCCATGGTTTGAAAAACCCGTCCCTGCGTATCCAAAAGACGGGTTTGTGGGGTGTCAAAGAACTCCGAGACCGTCTTGGGCTGGCCGACAATCTGGCACACCAACTCGACTATCTGCTTCGATTTTTCAGCCGGAACCTTTTTCGGCCAAGGTTTTCCAAGCAGAGATTTTAGTTTGGAAAGATTGTCATCTTGGCTGGCAGCCACGGCGTCTTCCGAGACGCCGGCGATAAGCTCGCCACCTGCGTCGAACAGTTTGAAACGAAGATGCCCTCCACTCTGGTCAATGACTGCCGTTGGCTCACCGAGAACCGCCGCAAAACTTCGTCGGCTGTCGCTCGAAATCAGATGGAGTTCGTAACCATCCGTGTCGTTCTCGTCGTAGTGGGTTTCAGTCCAAGGGTCGAACGTCACCCGGGAAAACGTTCCGTCAGCATTTGTAATTTGGACGATACGCAACAAGGGGTCGTATCTGGTGATTTTTGTTGCCCCGAACTCCATCAGTTCCTGTTCGCCCTCAGCTTCGGCCCGGTCGCTGTAGTAGGGTTCATACTGTTTAACCGGCTCTCCCTTGTTGTTGTAAATAGTGCCTCCGGAGGTGAGCCACCGCGGATCTGCCGTATCCTTCAAAAGTTTACAGTTTTTGCCACGCCGCAATTTCCCTGATTCATCTCTGAGAAATGCAGATCCTTTCGAGGCAAGAGTTTTTGACTGCAAGTGACGACCAAACCCGTCTAAATAGGTGATATGAATCTCGATATCAGAGACCGGAGTCGCATTGCCATATGGAGGTTTCAGCCGCTTCCCTTGGCCGCCGATATGCGTTGTGCGCGATAGGGTCACCTCGTGAGGCGGCACACCTTTTTCAAACGACGGTTGGTAAAAGAAATAATTGGTCGCCTCCTGTAAATAGGTCGTAGGTTCCGCAATGATCTCTTTGATGCTCGCCCCCGAGCAGTCTTCAAACGACTGCACAAATTTTTTGGATTCCGTTTGGTTTGGAGCTTTGTCGTCGACATGCCAGAGGGCGTGGTCGCCTAACGGCTTGTGGTCGCAACAGCCATGAATTGAATGGGCCACCACCATGCCCAATGGATCGAACACCACCTCGGATTTGTTGTCGTTGATATGGACCATGCGAAACGGCGTTAGGGTATAGGGATCCAGCAGCGATTCCGTGGTATTGCCGTCGGGGTCCTTGATCGAAACAATTTCCAGATTGGCTGTATCATATTTTGCAATTGTCTCATTACCCAGGGGATCAACGGTCTTCGACGGCAAAAAGAAAGCGGATTTTCCATAGTAATGGAGAGTTAATTCCGGCGCCCACCAAAAGGAATCGCGATGCACATAGGCCGCATTATCTCCTTTGAGCAGGGCATCAGTGACCCGCCCACCGTAAATGTTTTTCACCTCTAAATCGGCAAAGACTGCTTCCTCACTGTGATGTGAAAGAGCATTTGACCCTACTTTACCGAAAGGACACTTCTTCGTGGCGGTTTCATCCCAATAGAAATGTTGTTTCCAGGAAAGCAACCGCCATCCGCCAGGATTTCCCGCCAATGCATCTTTCAAGATTGATGTCAGATCGGATGCAGAATAGAGTGGCGACCGGCTTGGAGTCTTAAGGGTAAGTTCGAATTCTCTTTCTTCGCAAGGAACGCCCAACAAATGATGTTTTGGATCGCAACCGGAATCCGCATCCAGATTGATAAACCGATGGACTGATGCAACCGTTTTGGCTGCGGATTGTTCGTCGTGATGAGGTTTCCTGCGGGGATAATGCACATGGCACGCGTTCAAGACGTTGCCGTGGTTGTCAACATCCAAAGAAAATGTGTGCTCCACCCTGGGATCACTGAGATTTTTCTCGTAGTGCCAAGATATCTCTTGATCTGGGTACGGGTAGCAAACTGGATGCGCCTGATCCGCGAACGGCTGGAACAACCGAACCCGATAATTGTGCTCCCGGACGAGGTATGGGGAACCATCTGCAGTGCGTTTTACCTCATCCCAGCCATAGGTCTCTTCACGCAATTCATGTCCGCGCAATGCGCGTTGCACTTCACCCAGTTCCTTAGGTGTCGCAATTTTTGCAGAACTCTCATCAAGGCCACTCTCTGCCAATCGCCCACTGTCTGCATCCAGTTGAAAATAGCGATCTGCACTGCCTGGCACACCAAATTCTTTTTGTGGAGCTTTGCCGTTGAGGTTCTGCGCTGCTTCATTTCCAGATCCGGTATGATACCAGGTCTTGGTAAACACGGGTGCGACATAGGAATCGTGAGCAACCGGCTTCTGCCCGCCCGTTGATTTCAACCAGAATTTTCGGTCCGCACTCTTTGTTTTATAATCATCAAAAGACTCAGCGTCCCACTGCTCGACATAACCAAAACCACAGAATTCCCGTTCAACCGGATCAAAGTACCCATTGCGATAAGCGTAACTGGTGACAATGGTCGTCCCGGCTATCTGGTCAATAATTTCAATCGACCGCACAACTTGGACCGGAAAAGACAGCCGGGATCTCCAAGGCTTTCCGGCCGCCAGGTCTTCCAGGTAAAACATGGTTGATGGTGCGTAATGAATTTTCTTTTCCGCGCCCATGGAGTTCGAAATTCCCGTCAGAACATGCGGTTTGCGTCCTCCATTGAAGTCGCAAAAATCATGGTGCAGCTGCAAATCCGCTTCGCGGGACGTGATAACCATGCAGGCTGTTCCTGTTCCGAGAATGTCGGCGAATCTGACTTTATCCAGGTTGTCATATCCGATCGGGAGAGGCTTGATTTCCTTGTCTTTGAAACTCTTGCCATTGTCGTTTCGATAGATTTCCAGGTGCTCGTGAGCGACGTAGATCAGGTCTGCGGTTCCAGTTCCGTTCAAGTCTGAAAAAAACAGCCGGGATGGATCGAGCCCTCCCGGAAACTGAGGCGCATTATCAATGATGACCGGATTTCCGTATTGGCCGTAACCAAGATGAGGCCAACATTCGACCATTCCACTGTGCACCCGAACAATGTGGTTTCCACCATCACCGAACATGTCGGCAAACCCCACATGCTCTACCGGGGAACGCTCCCTGGAAAACGGAAGCGCCACTTCGTTGTTGCGGCAGGCCGGTAAAGAAAACCCTGAATAGCCCAGAGATTGGGTAACTTTGGTGGTCCCGGCTTCGAAAAAAACCAAGTCAGCAAGACCATCACCCGTTACATCGATGATGTGTCGATCTTCCTCAAACGCTTCCGTGGGATAAGTCGGAAAAGCGGAATAAGGTTCAAAGGTTCCGTCACAGCCTTTGAAATAACCATTACCTCCAGGCGAGCGCACCAGCAGGTCCAGGTTCCCATCACCGTTGAGGTCCGACAGAGTATAGTTGGCATCACCACCTGTTTTCTCTATCGGAAAATTCGACAGAATCTGGAGCGCCTGATAACAGCCATCGCCCATTGGACGCGCGTAATAAGCCCCATTCTGATCGTGACGGAAAATTCCAGGCAATCCGTCACCGAACAGATCCACCAGCTCATCAATTTCAATCCGCAAATCGTTGCGTTTTCCGTTTTCTGATATCGCCGTAAGAGGACGGAACTCAGCAGCGCCCACCGGTGGCGCATACGTCAGCACCAGGGGTGGCATCGACCTGGAGTTGAGTTCGCCTTTTGTCTTTCGGTGACCGCTTTGCGTAACGGTTTTGAGCTGGTTAAGGCCGTCACATTCGACGTATTTAAATAGAGTGCTGTGAACCAAAAACTGCGGATCGCTGCCAAATCGATGAAACAGAAGCACGCCTTGGCAGAGCCTCAGGGTTCGAATTTCAAACCCTGACCGAAATGAAGAGAACGGATCTGTACGTTCATCAGGTTTCAACGCCGTTTCGACATCGAGTTTTTCAGGTTCATCGAGTTGGCGTTCGCCATAATCGAATACGAGTTCGAAATGCCAACATTGATTCTTGTTGTCGTTTGTATACTCACCGTACTTGATGCTGCTGATGCAGCGATTTTCGCAGTAGGCACGTTCATCGCCTGACGTTGTCTGATCATTTTCCTCTGCAGGCAGATATTGATAGACAATTCGATTGCCAAGCGCATCGTAAGATTCCTGCAACAACCACTTGAATATCTTCGCTGGATTTGTAGGGCCGGCAATTCTGAAGTCGCGACTCTCACCATAGATGCTGGTCACATTGTCTTTGGTGGTAACTTTCCAGTGCTGGCTTCCATCTTTGCCGCTGACCCATTTTTCGATACTTGCAAATTGCGTCTCTGTGCGGGGTCTGTAGGAAATAACCAGGTGATCATCAGATTGACGCGAAACCGGCACCCACTCTCTATTTGTATGCTTAAGCTTTGGGACCAACTCACCAGCGCTGGTGAGCTGAAACTTGTCGCTGGAATCATATTTTGGGTAGCGTTTGTCGACCTTTCTTGAAATACTGGAAATAGACAAATCAAAGCCCAGACCGAATGGCCCGTTGCCCGCACCTGAGTTGTACTTCAAGCTCAGTTCAGGCTCAAAACCTCTGCAAGAGGTCGTGTGAATTGGAATTGAGAGCCCAGCGGTACCGGTAAATACATCGGTCTGAAAGCTTTCACCTATGCCGCTGATTGCCCCTCCCCCTTTGGGCAAATTGATTTTTGGAATTGTAATATTTGCGTGATTAGTCATCTTGCCTGAGCCCTTTCTCAATAAGTCGAAGGATAGGAGATCCAAACGTATTTTCAAAGGTTTTCAAAGCAGATACCATAGTTCGACAGGACGCCCCCAGCGCTTTGGCTCAGCAGCGTCCTGCGGCGCGCGGCGCGCCCGCCGACACCACCGGCGCACCCAACGGCGGCGCGGGGTGCAGGCGGCAGGCAAAGGAGACCCAGTCTGCATCCAGATATATGATCCTGTTATCAGCATCAATACGATAGACAAATATGCGGGGTTCTCTTTTGTCCATTATTTACACTCGGTAGTTACCTAACGGCGAAGTAACCGGGCTGCGGCAGGATGAGCGTGAACTACCATATTTTATAAATTTAGCCGCCAGAGGTTCCGCTCCGGTTGAGTGATAGGTTAGGCCGACCTCCAAGATAGTCAACGAGATGTATGAACGAAATCTATCTATTTTGCATACCTCACTTGACCTCGTTATTCAGTAAAGTTTTGGTCTCTAAATCGAGACGCTCTACCGACCGCTTGGCTTAGTCCCCGCGAAATCCCCTGAAAGTCAGTCTTTGGACGAGACAGGTATGCTGTATATCCCCGGCAACGCTTGCCAACATAGTCACCGCACCGAAACCGCCAGCCGTGATCTTGACCGCTCCTGACTCAAACCAGACAACTTGATCACCGGTAAGTCCAACCACCAACATTGTTACTCCTGCCGCAAGACATAGCACCCCTGCACTGATCATGGCATAGCATATCATGGCACGGCGTTTTAGATGCGCTTCAAGGAACCTGATCTCCGCGATTCCCGGCGGCGAAGTGGGTGTCAAGTCTGCCGTTGACTCTTATTGTTTCCCGAAATTAGCACTAAGAGTCAACGGCAGACTTGACCCTTTTCATTTGCCTATATTGCCCATTTCACCCCCAAAAAGAGCGATATAGGCCCAAATACAGGAGGTGTTGCGGGCATATTCCAATTGATATCATGAAGTTAACGTGGTCCGACCCCGATCCCATAACGTTGAGCTGACCAGAAATTACCTATTCTTTTGAAATGAAGAGAAGGATGCCGAGAATTTCTTTTCAGAAGATCAAAGTTCTCTTCAGCTACACTTTGTACAGCCGCAGGAAGTTCATGAAAGCACTTCCAGAAACGGCTTGTTGTTCTGTGCATTTATAGCTTCCTCAAACGCCCTTGATGCTTTTCATTGAAAGCCTCTTTAATGAGAAAATCTAGTTTTCCTGCCTTTGAATCGGCCTGCACCTCCTGATCCCACATTTTCCAATCCTTCTCAGCGACCCATTTTCTGATTTCAATAAACTTTGCTCCAGGGAGTGCCTCTATGGCTGCCTTTATTTCTTCAACTCTCATTTCATTTCTCCATCTACTGTCCCTCGTGGTTTTCTTTTTAAGCATAACAGATATAATTATTTGCGCGAGATTCTAAGCAGGCACAGTTCATTTTGGTGCGCGAACGCCGCCTTCACCCGTTTATCGGGTGAAAGGCGTGGTTGGGACATTTGGTTAAAAGGGCATAGGTGTCAACCGTGTAGGCCTGATA
>Ga0307929_1001268_pt1 | contig 20078 bp, 12 predicted proteins | sample AceLakmetage1330_FD_203160 | JGI IMG/M metagenome (GOLD analysis project Ga0307929, IMG submission 203160) | Saline water microbial communities from Ace Lake, Antarctica - #1330 | ecosystem: Environmental > Aquatic > Non-marine Saline and Alkaline > Saline | place: Antarctica: Ace Lake...
AGGCGTCACAAGGTCGATTCGTCCTTGTGACGCCTTGAAACCTATGGCGCCGTTGGTGGGGGACACACACCCGGCAATGCATTGCAACAGGGTGGATTTCCCAGAGCCTGCTCTGCCCACGATATTCAGGGCCTCGCCTGGGGCCAGATCAAAATCAATGCCGTTGAATACCAACCTTTTGCCATAAAACTTGGACAGATCCCGGATGGAAAGAAGGGGGGTTTTGGGGTCACCGGGGGGTATCACGGAAAATAAAGATATGGGGTTATCTGTTGGTTTCATATGCGTTTGTAACATGGCTCTGGCTTTGGTTGTTGTTTCGGCAGTAATCCCTGTCTGAACAGATCAGACGGGTTGAACCACTTGTTTTAGAAAAGGTTTCGCATAAAAAAGAGGTGGAGGTGCCACAGATGGCGCAAGCACCGGTCCATGTTTTTGGTTGAAAGGGAACATCTTCAAAATCAAGACTTTTCACTCGGGTGAAAGGCGGTACGGCGTAAAGTTTTTTTTCCCGGCCCGAACCAAACAGGTGAAGGGCCGGAGATTGATCCAATTTGGGGGTATCCCAGGGGGGAATGGCAGATGGACTCATCAGGTAACGGTTGTTGACCAGAACGGGATGGTCAAAGGAGGGAACCAGGGCATTATTTTTGACAATTTCCTCGTACAGCTTTACATACATGGGTTCATACTCCTGAAAGGCATGCATGCGGGCCGCCCGGCACCTGTCGGGTTCAATACGTTGCAACGGTTCCGGGCAGGCGACCTGATATACCATGATCTGGTTTTTTGACAGGGCTGTTTCCGGTATCCGGTGACGGGTCTGGATAATGGTGGCATTAAACGTTTTTTCCGTGGTGCAAACAGCGGCCGTTTTTTTTAAAAAATGCTTTATACCCAGGGCATTCAAGGTGTTGTCGTCTCCCTGGTCAATGACCTTGAGGGTATCGTTTTTCCCAAGAAGGGATGCGGTGATTTGAATGGCACCGGTGCCCCATCCCCGGGGTAGGCCTATTTCCCCTGCCACAAAGGGCACCTGGTATCCGGGAACTGCCACGGCCTTGAGAATTGCCCTGCGAATTTTTTTTATTGACCGACCGTCCAGGCTTGCGGGCAAATAAGGCAGGGTCATGACGCGGGATCTCCTGAAACATCTGACAGGCCATGGCCGGCTTTGAAACCCATGGCTGCCAGTTCGGCCTGGAAATCAACGTGTTGGGGAAATGTCAATTGCTGAACAAACCCGGATGATTCCACCGTATCGCTGTGGGGGAGAACAAAGGCTTGATCGCAACCCGGACAGGATTCCCTTTCAATGGCGGAGCGGTCATTTGCCGCCGCATCTTCAAAGGAACGGTCCAGTAGGGAAATGGAGATTGCCTTTCGCTGGTTTTGACCAAAAACAAGACCGTATCCCTTTTCCAGAACTGCCTTTTTTTTAGGAGAGACCTTACGTCCCCGTTTGACCATGACACACTCGGTGAGTTTGATTTTACCAATGGAAATATTAAACCCCAGTTCTGGAGGCGTGATGCAAACGTCCACGTAACCGACCCTCAGCTCTGCCATGAATGGCTGGCTCCCTTGCCCCCCCTTGCGTTGCAATGAATCGGCGCAGCCTAACAGAAACCCTTCATCCCCCCGGGCAAGGGACTGGAGACGGATGGCGCGATGGGCAGGTGTACTCAGTGGGGTTCGGGTCAAGTCCGGCACCGGCTCACCAATGAGGGGTTCCGGATCACGGTGCAGGCATTTCTGGCCTATTAGGATATCCGTTACCCGGGGAAATGAGTGGAAGCGTTGGGACGTATGGAGGGGATCATTCCGGAAGGATTCATCCGTTTCCGGGGAGGTACACGGTGGCTGGGGTTCTATTTCTGGACCCTCCCCATGGGGTTCAAAGGTGAGTATCCGATGCGTTGAGTCAAAGGAGGGGCCAAGAATCTGTCCGCCGGGAATATCTTTGAATATCCCTGATATCCGCCGTATGATCTGCATTTTTTCAGTATCCACCGGCTGGGTATCCCCCCAGCGTGCCAGGGTGTTGCGAAACATGCGCACCAGAAAGACGGCTTCAATGAGATCCCCCTGGGCCTGCTTAATGGCCCAGGATGCAATATTGGGATCATAAAGGGAGCCTTCAGCCATAACCCGTTCCACGGCAAGCCCCAGCTGGTGTTCGATCTGATCTACCCTGATTTCCGGAATGATGCATGGCCCCCTGCCCCTGCGTCGGGTCTGTTTCCGGGAGGCGTCAACGGCATCTGCCACTTCCTTTGCACGGGTGTTCATGGCGTTACCTCAATTGATATCGTGCGCGGGATGGCCACAAAAGTGGTGTGGCTGACAAAGACCATGTCCACCCCCAGGGGGTATTGATTTTTCAATTTGCTTCTATGATGAAAAAAAGAGGCGTTCACCCCTTCAATGTGCAGTGATGTCCGGGTGTCAATGCCGGGACCTGTCAGGGACAACCCACCGCTGCCAACAATGGCCGGGGCCTGGACAACAAGGGTGGTTGCGGATTCCGGGGCCATGGTGGAGCCCGGATAAAAACAGGTGGGGTCATTAAGGTTATTCCAACATGTCTCCAGTGCAAACAGGGCATTTGTGGGGTTCAGGGTACCTGGTGCCCCTGTATGAAATCGCAACCACTGAATCTCTTCAGAACCGGTTCTCAAATGGGACCACAGAGGGGTTTCGTCATCAAGCAACGCCAAAAGAATGGCGCCGGCCGCATGGTGCAATTCTTCCGGTGGACTGATTTCCACCGGGGACTCCATCAGGGTTCCCGGGTGGGCCATGGCCGTTAACAGTCGTCTAAACATAATCTGGCTGTCGCGGGCTTCATCCATAAATCCTTTTCTCATGATCTTTTGCCCCTTACCGGTGCTGCCTGGGGCGAACTATCCATTCGGGAAGCCCGGGCCGCCTGGTTCAGCTGATCATCCCTGATTTTTTCTTTTTCCCGTAACTGGCTTAAAACCCCTGCTTTGATACGGTCGTGATAATTGGGGTCCTGCAAAAGTCCGTCAAACAATGCAGCAAGCGTTGCATGCCTGAGATTTGACCCCATGACCCATGCGGCTCCCTGCCAGGCGCCATTGACTTCAAGTATACATTTTGAAACCGTAACTTCCCCCAGGCTGAACCGTGAACCTGATCCATCTTTTTTGCCCTGGACCCTGAAAAGGCCCGTTTCAGTAGGCGTTTTCAGGGTAAAATAAACGTTGTCATCCAACTGATCACGGGCTTCCTCAAGATCTACCGGATCTGCTTGGGCCAACAGGGCCATCCAGTTTTTCCTATTATTTTCGGCTTCAGGGGCATTGGTGGTGCGCTGCATTTTATTTCCTCAATGGGATGATGATTTCAGCCCTGCAAATCAGGACCCGGTGTTAATCGCTAATCTATAATTCAAATAAGATTAAACACCAAATACGTGAGGATATTATTAGAATTTTATTACAAAACAGTTAGCGTGTTCGTAAATATTGGCCTTGGTACTGTAAAAAATTGGCTTGTGCACCGTGGGAAAAAAACTGGTTCATCACGGATTTGTGTGAAAATTCGGGTTTGGTCATAACATGGGCCATTTTGGGGTGGGGTCGGGCTTGCGTTATTGACGCTTTTGTTTAAAAAATCCCCCTCGTTCCGAGGCGTGTTATTAGCGGCAAGAGAATGACCTTCAGCTAACGGGGAAGGGTTAAACATAAATTGCCAGCTTGACAATGAATTATTTTTGCCACACTCCGAACATTAAAAGGGATTGGAAGCAGGCGCAAGACAGATTATTCCACAACCACGGTCCAGATATCCATGTTACCGCTTCTGGCAGATTCAAATACCATCAAATCACCCCGGGGATGCCATTGAGGTGTCATGTCCGGTCCCAGACGGGTCAACTGCTTTAATCCCGACCCATCAACTCCCACCACCCAGAGGGTTGCCCGATAGGACTTGTCCCAGGACCAAAATGCGATGCGGGTACCATCCGGAGAGAATACAGGCCCCCGATCCCCCAGGGTATTGTGATCGGAAAGCACCACCGGTGTGCCGGATGTGGTGTTGCCGGTAAGGGTGACATCCTCAACCACGGCCAGGTAAGAAACCCGGTCTTCACCCGAGGCATTGGTCACCATCTCAGCTGTATAGGTAATCCGGTTACCGTCCGGGCTCCAGTCGTTCATCTGAACAGACTTGATACCATCCCATTCCCGTACTGTGGGCGAATCAAACCCATGTTCCACACCCATAAAATTTTCAAGGGTCAAATTATATTCCCCTGCGGGTGCCACCTTATACGCGATAAAAGAACCATCGGGACGCCATAGGGGATTACTCTCCATCTCATCGCCCTGGGTGAGACGTATGGGGGATGCCTGGCCATTGCTGTTTGCCACCCAAATATCCCAGTTACTGTCGGTCTGCTGGGCTGACCAGGCGATATAAGTACCGTCAGGATGCCATATGGGACGGTTCATGAGCTCCTGGGACTGTGCAATAACAACAACATCTCCGGTATCAACGTCCACAGTGGAAATGCTGTGGATAGAACTATCTTCATCATATCCCCAGCACACCACCCGGGAACCGTCGGGACTCCACTCCGGCCACCCATGGATGACAGATCCTTGGGTAAGGGCTCGTTTGTCTGTGCCGTCACTGTTCATGATCCAAATCTGAAAACTGCCCCCCCTGTCAGTTTCCCAGGCAATACGGCTGCCGTCGGGACTCCAGTGAGCATTGTGATCATTTCCTGTATCCTGGGTCAACTGCACCAATGTAAGGTCCTCTTCAGATGAAGTGGCTGCTTCCAGGGTCACCGGCATGGTTTCCACGGGATTATCCGGCGGCACCGGCCGGTCGAGCCGATGACATTCGTAACAGGCGGAAATATTACCAAGGGGAACTATGATGCGGGTGGGCAGTGTATGACGGGAAGGAAAGGGAAAATAAATTCCCTTGGTGGCGGTGGTGTAATCGGTGCGAGCATCAATAAACCCATGGGTATCGATCTGGTATCGTTCTCCGTTGGGACCGCCCATTCCGTTGCCATTGATCATCACCTGCTGCCCGGCATCGGCAGGTTCTGTTGTGAGTGTAATACATGGATCACACCCATACTCCCGGCTATGATCCATCAATTTCAGAGGATCAATGACCCCGGTTTCCAGATCTACTGGGGTCAGGTTTTCAAATACCGTGTCAGTGCTGGCCACAAGGGGAGTTCTTCCCAGGGTAAAACTCTGCTCTTCCACAATATTTTTGTATACCTTGTTCAATACCATGGCCCGCTCACGGGAAGGGTAGAGCAAAACCGAAATATCTTCGTGCAACACCTCTGCCATATCCTGACGTAACTGGCCTTCCCCATCGAAAAAGGTGGCTTTGACTTCATCATTACTATTGAATCCATCTCCGGCACCGGCATAAATCAGGTAATAAGAAAATTCATATTGTGTGCCAGCACTTGCATAATCCGCCTTTGGCTCATTGATGCCGGTCAGATCTTTCTGGGACCAGTGGAACCATCCATCCTGAAAGTTACCGGCATCCAATTTTCTGGCCATGGCAAAAGAACTGTCCGTTGTGGCACCAATGCCGCCGTGGCAACCGATACAGGAGGCTGTTTCCTCAAATGTCTGGGGTCGCAGGTCACCTTCTTTGTCTTCAATGAAGCCACTGTAAACCCAGCCCACACCGTTGGTGACCCCCTCTTCCATATTGCCCATGGGAAGCGTGAGGCGATCGGGAAAGTCATCCCGCTCCTTGATTTCATCCATGGCCAAGGTTTCCAACTCCGCATAGGTTAACCATTTCAATTTCCGGGCATACCGGATTTCCTTCATCCGCGGTGTCATCTGCACATCACCGGATTCAGTGACGTCCACATACCGCAAGGTGTTCAAAAACTCTGTATTTGAAGGGTACAAACCAGCTGCCAGATGGATCTCTCCAGCATTTTGGGCCGTGAGGGCATCCCCCACAAAAGACATAAACCTGTTCTCTGTGGGAGCCCAGTCGTAAAGCACTTTTTCTGCAGTTCCCAACATTCCGTTTTTATCCAGATCAACCCCGAATCGGGTCTCATCAACACCGATAATGGCAACATCGCGTTTTTTGATCAAGGCTTCCAGAACAGCCAGATTCAAGCGATATGTTTCAAGATCAAAGATATTATCAAAGGTCTGGAACACTTGGGGCAGGCGAATCAGCACATCGGCATAATCACCGTTGGTGGGCCAGTGGGTGGCGGGAAAGGGATAGTAGGCAAGGGCTCGCCAGCCGGTATATTCGTCGCTGGCATTACGGTCAAAGCCGTTTTCATCAAAATTAAAATAACAGTCCGGGGAATAGCCATCCCACTGACCATCTGATGCATAATCCCATTTCCTTGGTAGATCAGCCAGGATACCCGCCGGAATAATATTGCCCGCCTGATCAAAATAGTTGCTGGTATTGATGTATGAGGAAATCGCGGCATCCGAAATATTGGCAATTCCTTGTGTTCTATCTTTAAAAAGATTGAGCCAATGATTCGTTTCTGCATAAGCGGGAAAGGAAAATTCAAGCTGAAGATCATCATCATTTATAAAATCCGGCCGAAATCCCTTTGTATGACAAGTGTAGCAAGAGTTGTAAATTTCATTGTTGCTACGTTTGGTTTTTGTATAGCACTGGGCAGGCAAATAGGCAGCCTCATTGGCCAACACGTTGGATTTTAAGGCATCATCACCACTGTCTTCAGCTGAACTCGTCTCGTTTGGGACGTCCACCGTGCTGGATGAGGAAGAACTGCTGCTGTTACACCCGATGACAAGACAACAGGCTGCAACACAAAAAATAAAGATATTGATTTTAATACTGCGCATAACACCGCCTCCTGGATGGTTGGCATATCTGCCATGTTCGTTGGACACTTAAACTGTCTTTCTATACCGCCCCATTGTTACCCAAGTATTACAAAAGCATTATTTTTTCATGTTGATCAAATGAAATATTGCCCCCACACATTCCCTCTGTATCCAAAATTAATAATAGTTTAATGCCTGCCTAACCATTCTTAAATATAGTTTTGATAAATACTCCGGTTATGGGTTCTGTGGCGGACTAAGTATCCCGGCCCGTCGCCTTTACCCGTGGTTTGGTTTTATTTCTTTTTGATAAGGAATGAGTCCGAAATAACATATCCATTTAAAAATTTGGGGACACACGCCCTTCAAGTGTTGTGTGTTCTGAAAAGAGCAAGTTATTTAAGACTGGTTCCTAAGCTGCGTTGACCGTTCCCCTGTTGCATGACCATCGGCCAGTGATGTCAAAATTGAGATCCCAAATCTGTTTTGTGCATGAAAGACCCAGTCTTATCCAAGGTTTCTTTCATACTTTAATGTGGGCACGCCTGGGATGAAATACCCGCGGTCCATGGCTGTTTATTCAGGAGACTTTTCAAATGGTATTAGAAAAAAGACAGAAAAGGCACAAAAAAAGATGGATATATCACCTCTCTATCTTGACGTTGTTGTTCACGCTTCTCATCGGCGGATGCAATGACAGTGACAATAATGATAACGATTCGGTTGAAGAAACCGGTGTGGTTTTTTCCGGTGTGGAAGTTCCCACGACAGATGAGGCCAAACGTTCGATCCAGGCATCAAGCAGTATCACCATTGACGGTGAATCCCACGACATTGGTTTCCACACCCTCATGCGCAGTGGAGATCTTATCGGCGGTAACACCTTTGGATTAATCAGCGATGAAAATGGTACCCCCGTGGTAGAAACCGATGCCTCCCAATTCATCTCTTCGGATACCGATTTCACCTCTTTGATTAAAAAAGGGGATCGGCTTTTCAGCATCACCCATTTTGAATCCCGTCCCGGTGCCATGTACCTGACAGAATTGGATCAGAACACTGCCACCGGAGAGTTAACCCCTGTGTCCACCCGCAATATCGACTTTGCCGCATTTGGCGGTCTCTGGGTTCCCTGCGCCGGAAGTGTCACCCCCTGGAACTCCCATCTGGGCAGCGAAGAGTACCCCCCCGATGCTCGGAAGGTGGAAGAAGCACAAACACCGGATGATATAGATGATTACTTTAAACCCATGCTCCGATATTTTGGTGTGACAGATCCCTTTGACTCCGATGTAACCATTGAGCAGATTAAAAACACCTTTCATCCTTATCTGTACGGTTATCCCACAGAAGTGTCCTTGGATGACAACGGCACCCCCACTGTCAGTAAACACTTTGCCATGGGCCGGGTGGCCGTGGAGCTGGCCTATGTCATGCCCGACCGGAAAACCGTGTACATCTCCGATGACGGTACCAATGTGGGATTTTTCATGTTCATTGCAGATACACCGGGGGATCTCACCGCCGGTACCCTGTACGCAGCCCAATGGATTCAGACCGGTGAGGAAAACGGCGGTTCCGCCGACATTGAGTGGATCAACCTCGGACATGCCACCCAGGGAGATATTAAAGGGATGATCAACGGCGGTATTGGTTTCAGCGATATCTTCGAAACCGCTGATCCCGGAGACAGCGAATCCTGTGGCGAAGTATATATCTCCATCAATACCGAAGATGCTGGCCATGAATGCCTGAAGGTTAAGCCCGGCATGGAACTTGCCGCATCCCGCCTGGAAACCCGCCGTTATGCTGCCATGATGGGGGCCACCACCGAATTCAGAAAAGAAGAAGGTATCACCTTTGATGAGGTAAACAACAAACTCTATGTGGCCATGAGTGAAGTGTCCCGGGGCATGGAAGATTTTAAAAAATACGGCAGTGACAACGACGCATATGACAAGGGAGGTGCTAACGACGTACAGCTGCCCTACAACTCCTGCGGTTGTGTTTACGGCCTGGAAGTGGGTACCGATACGACCATCGGCAGTGATTATGTGGTCAAAAATATGAACGGTGTAATCACCGGTACCATTACCGAATATGCCGCGGACAGTCCCTATGTGGGCAATAGCTGTGATGTGGAGGGTATTGCCAACCCGGACAACCTCACCTTCATCAACGGTAAGGATGTTTTGATCATTGGAGAAGACACCGGTTCCGGCCACCAGAACGATGCCATCTGGGCGTATAACATCACCACCAAAGAGCTGACCCGCATTGAGACCACTCCCTATGGGTCAGAGACCACATCCCCCTACTACCATGCCAACATCAATGGCTGGGCCTACATCATGAGTGTTATCCAGCACCCCTATGGTGAGTCTGATTCGGACAAATTGGTGGATGCTTCGGATGCCAACGCTTATGTTGGTTACATCGGTCCCATTCCGGCCATGGATGAGGCAACACAACCGGCTGCCATGGTCACGCCTGCCATAGCATTCGAAAATATTCCCGTACCGGTGACGGACGAGGAAAAAAGAGAGGTGGTGACATCTTCCTATGTCAACATAGACGGGGTTTCCAGCGACATCGGATACAACACTATTTTTAGAAGTGGTGACGTGGTGGGAGGCAATACCTTTGGTCAAATATACGATGAGGACGGTAGCATCGTGGTGGCCACGGACGGATCACCTTTTGTCTCTTCGGACAACGATTTTTCCTCCCTGCTGCCAATAAACGACCGTTTGTTCAACGTGAGCCATTTTGAATCCCGTCCTGGTGCCATGTACCTGACAGAATTGCAGCAGAACACCGACGGTACCCTGACCCCCATAAGCACAAAAAACATTGATTTTTCTGCATGGGGCGGTCTCTGGGTACCTTGTGCCGGCAGTGTCACACCTTGGGGAACCCACCTTGGCAGCGAGGAGTACCCCCCCAATGCCCGGGCCATTGAAGAGGCCGAAACCACAGATGATATAGATGATTACCTCAAGCCCATGCTGCGGTACTTTGGAATTACCGATCCCTTTGCCGATACCGTCACCCTGGAAGATATCCGAACCAACTTCAAGCCTTATCTTTACGGCTACCCCGTGGAGGTGGGTGTGGCCGGTGACGGAAACGCCCAGGTGACCAAGCATTATGCCATGGGCCGGGTGGCCGTGGAATTGGCCTATGTCATGCCAGACAACAAAACAGTTTATATTTCCGATGACGGCACCAATGTAGGTTTTTTCATGTTCATCGCCGACACCCCGGGGGATCTGAGTGCCGGAACCCTGTATGCTGCCAAATGGATACAGACAAGTACCATCAACGGCGGTTCTGCAGATCTGGAATGGATAAATCTGGGCCACGCCGACCAGTCACAAATCCAGTCAGCCATGGATACCGGCATCGTTTTCAGTGACATGTTTGAAACAACGGATGCGTCTGAAGACGCTACCTGCCCCGCAGGTTTTACAACAATCAACACCACCGACGGCCGGGAATGCATCCGTCTCATCCCGGGGATGGAAACCATTGCCTCCCGGGTGGAAACTCGGCGCTATGCTGCGTTAATGGGGGCCACCACCGAGTTCAGAAAAGAAGAAGGTATCACATTTGATCCCGACAACAACCGACTCTATGTGGCCATGAGCGAGGTAACCCAGGGAATGGAGGATTTCAAGAAAAACGGCAGTGACAATGACACATATGATGTCGGTGGCAACAACGATGTTGCATTGCCATATAACAAGTGCGGCTGCGTTTACGGACTGGACGTGGGCACGGATACCGACATGGGAAGTGATTATGTGGCAAAAACCATGAACGGCGTTATTTCTGGAAAAATGAAAACATATCCCGAAGACAGCCCATATACCGGTAATACCTGTGATGTCAATGGCATCTCCAACCCCGACAATATCACCTTCATAACTGGCAAGGGAACATTGATCATTGGTGAAGATACGGGCTCTGGACACCAAAACGATGCCATCTGGTCCTACAACATTCAAAGCGGCGATCTCACCCGCATTGAAACAACCCCCTACGGATCGGAAACCACCTCCCCCTATTTCTACCCGGACATCAACGGTTGGTCTTACATCATGAGTGTCATTCAGCACCCCTATGGGGAATCTGATTCAGACAAGATCAGCGATGCATCAGATGCTGCAGCCTACACTGGCTACATAGGTCCCATGCCAGCCATGGATTAACCCATTCTTTTATAACCACAACGGGCAGACCGGGAAAATTTCTGGTCTGCCCTAAACAAAGCAAACCAACCTGCACACCCTAATTTTTAAGGAATAAGTCCGAAATAATTTTTTCATTTAGGCGTAAGCTCAGAGAACTAACCCTGCCCCATACACTTAAATGAAAGCCTTACTCACAACTTCTGCCTGCGTTCAGCTAATACAAAAAAAACAGGTTTCTAATTTTTGTCTAATCCGCGCAGCATATCATTGATCTAAACAGTCATGGTAAAGATTCAAGTTTCTGAATTAAATATTCGGCAAGCACCCCATCTTTGTCTATTTTGGCCTGCTCACATAGCAATAGTATGCTACGCAGTTCCAACTAAGCGAATATGGGGCACTGGCCAAACATTTACAGTACCAAGCCGAATATTTACTCTGCACAATACCAAATATAATGAATGTGGAGCACTTGCCAAACATTTACATTCGCAAACCGAATATTTACAAATATTTTTTTAAAGACACCTGAGCCCACCCGAGAATTACTACCATGTAGGTTATAAAAGGATAAAAAAAAGGAGAAAAGTTATGAAGCAGCTGGTTAAGTTAAAGAAAATGATTACCGCATTGCTGGTGTGGAGTATTTTTGTGCCCATGGGAATGGCCCAGGCAGAGGATCTTCTGGTATATACGGCCCTGGAAGATGATGAAATTCCACGGTACCTGGCACTTCTGGAAAAGAGCCATCCAGAGATCAATGTGAAAATCGTCCGGGATTCCACCGGCATCGTCACCGCCAAACTGCTTGCGGAAAAGAGCAATCCCCGTGCCGATGTGGTCTGGGGCACCGCCGCCACGAGCCTGATGTTGTGTGACCAGGCAGGTATGGTGGAACCCTATGCCCCCAAAGACATTGCTCGGGTGGTTCCCAAGATGAAAGATAAAAATGCCATTCCCCACTGGGTGGGCATCAAAGCCTGGATGACCGGGTTTTGTGTCAACACCATTGAGTGTGAAGCGTTGAAACTTCCCATCCCCCAGAGTTTTGAAGATCTGCTGAATCCAGTGTACCAGGGGTATCTCGTCATGCCTAATCCTGCCTCTTCGGGCACCGGGTTTCTGACCGTATCTGCCATTCTTCAGATGAAGGGAGAAGCCGATGGATGGGCCTATCTGGATAAGCTGGATGCCAACATGGCCAGATACACCCATTCCGGCTCTAAACCCTGCAAAATTGCAGGTTCCGGTGAACTGCCCATCGGGCTCTCCTTTGCCTACCGGGGATTCATGCAGAAACAAAAAGGGGAACCGGTGTTGACGGTGTTTCCCCAAGAAGGGTCCGGCTGGGATGTGGAGGCCAACTGCCTGATCAAAAAGAAAGAGATAAAATCCAGTGCCAGGGTTTTCCTGGACTGGGCCATCAGTGAACCGGTCATGAAAGAATATGCCCGGGTGTATCCGGTGACCGCCTATGCCACAGGTGCACCGGTGCCAGAAGGATTTCCCAAAAATCCTGAAGCCCAGCTCATAGAAAATGATTTCACGTGGGCTGCAAAAAATCGCGTTCGGATATTGCAGGAATGGTCAAACAGATATGACGGTAAAAGTGATGCCAAATAAAACCGGCCGTTGTTTTATGTGAAGACCCGCCAAGCTGGAGTAAATATTCGGTCAGCACCCCATATTATTCTATTTTAGCCTGCTCACATAGCATTCGTATACTATGCAGTACCAACTAAAGGAATATGGGGCACTGCCCAATCATTTACAGTAGCAACCTGAATATTTACGGGCTGGAAAAATTTCTTTTCCGGCCCACCTTCTTTACTGGAGATGCCTTGTCATGGATCAAAACAGTTATCTGGAGTTAAAAAATATTTCCAAAACATTTGGTAGCGTCACTGCACTGGACGATATATCCTTCACCGTCCGGCACGGGGAATTTATCTCCATCCTGGGTCCCAGCGGGTGCGGAAAAACAACGGCGCTGCGGGTGATTGCCGGGCTTGAACGACAAAGCCAGGGCAGTGTTCTCATTAACGGGGAAGATGTCTCCCGTGAGGGCGTGGCCGCCCGGAATGTGGGCATCGTGTTTCAGTCCTATGCTCTGTTTCCCAACCTGACGGCCGCAGATAACATTGCCTACGGATTGACCGGTCATATTTCCCGGGAGAAGGTCTGGCAGCGGGTCACGGAATTAATGGAACTTGTGGGGCTGTCCGGGCTTGGTAAAAAATATCCGGCCCAGCTGTCCGGGGGTCAGCAACAGCGGGTGGCACTGGCCCGGGCCATGGCCCTTTCGCCGAACCTGCTGCTTCTGGACGAACCCCTGTCCGCCCTGGATGCAAGGGTAAGGGTACGGTTACGCGATGAAATCCGTCAACTACAGCAACGACTGGGGGTGACCACCATCATGGTAACCCATGACCAGGAAGAAGCCCTGACCATGGCGGATCGCATTCTGGTCATGGATCAGGGAAAGGTGGTGCAAAAAGGCTCCCCCCACGAAATTTATGAGAAACCGGCCACCCCATTTGTCGCCTCATTTATTGGTTCCATGAACTTCATGGACACGGCTGTCAAGATTTCAAAAGGGCTATACAACGTTAGTGGATCAACCTTTCAGGTGGCCAATGAAAACAGTACCACAGAACTGATGCAAGGAGACAGAGCCACTCTTGCCATTCGGCCCGAAGATGTGATGGTGGAAGGGCCGGAGAATCACGGGGACAATCGATTTGCCGGCCATATTGATTCCATGGAATATCGCGGGGCTCTATTTCGTCTGGGGTTGACCCTTTCCGCATCCAACGGGACGCTGCCCCCCATTACTGCAGATGTGCCCACCGAAAAAATTCGGCGATTTGCCATCAATCTCCAAACAACCGTTTCCGTTACCCTGCCACCTGAACGACTGTTGATTTACAAAAATCAAAATGGGGGTGCCACCGGAACATTGTTGTCCCACGGGGTGTATTGTGGCTGAAACATCCACGCGAATCGGCACAGATACCCGAGTGATAAAAAAGAAACTTTGGAATGAAGGGGTGTTGAAACGGTTCCTTTTGCTGCTGTTATGTGTCTGGCTGGTGGGCGTGGTGATTCTTCCCGTGGGAAATCTGTTGGCCAAAAGTATGACCAATGCAGAAGGACAATTTGTGGGAATGGCCAATTTCCATACCTATTTTTCTTCTCCAAGCCTCTCCCGATCCATGGGAAACAGTATTCAGGTGGCCCTTTACACCACCATTATTTCTGTCAGCCTTGGGTTTTTCTTTGCCTTTTGTCTCACCCGGACCTGCATGCCTGCCAGGGGAATGTTCAAAGGAATGGCCATGATCCCCCTGTTTGCCCCCACCCTGCTCAACGGCATTGCACTGATCTATCTATTTGGTCGCAAGGGACTCATCACCCAGGGTTTTTTCGGGCTCATGCCGGGGCTTGAGATTCCCCTGTACGGCCCGGTGGGCATTGTCATCTCCGAGGTGTTATACACCTTTCCCCAGGCCATGCTGATTTTAACCGTTGCCCTTTCCATAACCGATAGCAGAATGTATGAAGCTGCAAAATCTCTGAAGGCTGGGCCATGGCGAATTTTCTTCACCGTTACCCTGCCTGGAATTAAATATGGACTGTTAAGTGCCGTATTTGTCTGTTTTATTCTGGCCTTCACCGATTTCGGGGCACCCAAGGTGGTGGGGGGCAATTTTAACATTTTGGCCACGGACATTTACAAACAGGTAATCGGTCAGCAAAATTTTGTCATGGGTGCCGTGGTATCGGTGATACTGCTTATTCCAACGGTGCTGGCCTTTGTGGCGGATCGCCTGATCCAGGAAAAGCAGGTGGCCATGATTACGTCCCGGGCCGTCCCCCTGGTGCCCCGGCCCCACCTTGTGATAGACAAAGCAGCCCTTGTATTCTGCGGCAGTGTGGTGGGCATGATCGTCCTGTTTTATGCCACTGCCCTGATGGCCTCCCTGGTAAAGGTGTGGCCCTACGACATGTCATTGGGCTTGGGTCATTATCATTTTTCAGGAACCGGAGGTGGCGGATACCGCGCTTTTTTCAACAGCATTCGCATGGCCGTGTATTCGGCGGTTCTGGGGACGTTCATCACTTTTTTTTCCGCCTGGCTCATTGAAAAGGTGCGGATCATGAATCCGGTGCGTCAGACGGCCTATTTTCTTTCCATTCTGCCCCTGGCCCTGCCTGGCCTGGTCATTGGCCTGGCCTATATTTTCTTTTTCAATGCACCGGGGTGGCATCTGGCCGGGATATATTTCGCCAACCCCCTCCAGTTTCTATATGCCTCCATGGGAATCCTGGTATTATCAAACATTATTCACTTCTACTCTGTGAGTTTTTTAACGGCAACCACGGCATTGAAACAAATGGATATTGAATTTGAACAGGTATCCGATGCCATGGGCGTACCGTTTTATAAAACCTTTTTCCGGGTGACCGTGCCGGTTTGTCTGCCGGCCATGCTGGAAATCGGGATGTATTATTTTGTCAATTCCATGGCAACCGTATCCGCGGTGATTTTTCTCTACTCTGCGGATCTTCCCCTGGCATCGGTTGCCATTGCCAATATGGATGATGCCGGTGATACGGCACCGGCATGTGCCATGTCAGTGTTGGTGGTACTTACCAATGGCGGTGTCCGGCTTATGTACAGTCTGTTAACCCGGCGTATCCGACGTCGACATTCAGCCTGGAGCCGATGAAATTTACACTCAAAATTATAATTGATCTCTAAAGCTCATGAGTCCTATGTTCTCATATTGAATACCACATGTATTGCTTTCAATTTTAACGAACCACATTATGTGATGGCAAATTGGACAATATATGACTGACGAGCAAAGAAAGGAAAAAACAATGGATATATTTGTCAGAAAAACCGCTTATACCGGACCAGTGCAGTCTGTAATTCTGGACTGGGCCGGTACCGCCGTGGACCATGGCTGTCTGGGGCCTGCGGCTGTATTTGTGGATGTATTTGCCGGTGCCGGTATTTGTGTGACCATTGACGAGGCCCGTCAATTCATGGGCATGGCTAAAAAAGATCACATACGGAGCATGTGCCGGCTGCCGTCCGTGGAAAGGGCCTGGAAAGCAAAACATGGCCATACCCCTGATGAAATGGATTTAGATACACTATACAAAGACACAACCGTCCGCATGGTGGATACCATTGCCAACCACAGTGATCCCATCGAGGGCGTTGTGGAAACCATGGAAAAACTGCGTGCCATGGACATTAAAATCGGCTCCAGCACCGGCTATGTCCAGGAAATGATGGATGTATTGGTGCCCATTGCCCAAGAAAAGGGGTATCACCCCGATGCCATTGTGTGCTCATCAGACGTACCGGCCGGACGTCCCTATCCCTGGATGTGCTTTCTCAACGCCATGAAACTCAATACCTATCCCATGGAAGCCATGGTGAAGATCGGTGACACCGTGGTGGATATAGAAGAAGGCCTTAATGCCGGCATGTGGACCATTGGCGTTACCCGCACGGGAAATGAAATGGGGCTTACCCCGGCACAGGTGGCTGATCTTAACCCGTCTGCCCTGGCCAAGCGTCTGGCCGCCATTGAGGTCCGGTTTAAAACCGCCGGTGTCCACTATGTGGTGGAACAAACAGCGGATATCCTCCCGGTTATAAGTGAAATCAATGAAAAACTCCTGGCCGGTGAACGGCCTCCCTTGGCTGGATAATCATGATGAAACCCTCAGAATCCACCCCTCATGGATCAGGTGTTGATCTCTCGGAAGGTGATTCCAACCTGTCGCCAAACCGGGACAGATGGGTGACCGGCCTTGACAACGCCACCCGGAACCTCCTTGAACGGGATGCCCGTTGTTTTCTCCATCAATCCCTGTCCACCCCCTGCATTAACGTGTTGACAGGGTGCCAGGGAAGCCGAATCACGGATCTTTCGGGAAGACACTTTCTTGATTTCCATGGAAACAGTGTTCACCAGGTGGGGTTTGCCAACCCCCGGGTGGTGGAGGCCATCCGCCACCAACTGAATCAGCTCTCCTTTTGCACCCGCAGATACACCAATGAGACGGCTGTTCTTTTGGCTGAGAAACTGGTGGATCTGGCACCGGATCCCCTGGGCAAAGTGCTGTTTGCCCCCGGGGGCACCGCCTCGGTGGGAATGGCCTTAAAACTGGCAAGGGTTGCCACGGGACGTCACAAGACCCTGTCCATGTGGGGCTCCTTTCATGGGGCCTCACTGGATGCTGTCTCACTGGGAGGGGAATCCCTTTTCCGGAAAAATATGGGGCCCCTGATGCCCGGCACCGAACATGTGCCCCCTCCGGACCCTTACCGATGCCTGTTCCATGACACCGGGGACTGTCAAGAGTGCAACCTGAAGTGCGCAAAATACATTGACTATGTCCTGGAACAGGAGGGAGATGTGGCCGCTGTGGTGGCAGAACCCCTCCGGTGCACGGTGGTGAACCCCCCACCGGCAGGATTCTGGCAGGCAGTTCGGCGCTCCTGTCATCGCCACGGCACCCTTCTGGTGTTTGATGAAACGGCCGTATGTCTGGGGCGCACCGGCCGCATGTTCGCCTTTGAAAACTACGATGTGATACCGGACATGGTGGTTTTGGGTAAGGGGCTGGGGGGCGGAATCATGCCCTTCTCGGCCCTTATTGCCCGGAAGGATCTGGATATGGCACCGGACAGGGCTTTGGGCCATTACACCCATGAAAAAAATCCCCTGGCCTGTGCCGCTGCCCTTGCTACCATTGATGTCATTGAAGAGCAGAACCTGCTTGCCCGCACCCGGCGATTGGGGCAGCACGCCATGCACCGAATGAAAATTATAAAATCGCGTTTTTCCCTGGTGGGAGATGTGCGGGGGGAAGGGTTGCTGTTTGGCGGGGAACTGGTCATAGATCGTCGATTAAAAACTCCGGCCTGCGATACCGCCGACCGCATCATGTACCGCTGTCTTGAACTGGGGTTGAGTTTTAAGGTATCCGGAGGCCGATTTCTTACCCTGACACCGCCTTTGACTATTTCTGAACAGGACCTTGACGCCGCCCTTGATATCCTGAGCCGGGCGCTGGATGAGGAGGCTGACTCCTCACCCAAAATATCAATGTTGTAATCAAGTCTAAAGAATTAAAGGAAACAGCAGGGCACCGTCGATTTGCAATCAATGGGTCTGTTACAGGTATTTTATCAAAATAAGAAAGGAACACCATGAACGTTGAAATCCTTCCGGATAACCCCTATCTACTGCTGACACCAGGTCCCCTGAGCACCACAAAATCTGTTAAAGCGACCATGCTCCGGGACTGGTGCACCTGGGACGATGATTACAATGCCATTGTTCAGGAGATCCGTCATACCCTGACCGCTCTGGCCACGGACAGCCCCGGCTACACCACCGTACTGATGCAGGGCAGTGGCACCTTCTGTGTGGAGGCCTGTCTCACCACTGCCATTCCAAGGGATGGCAGGCTTCTGATCCTTGCAAATGGGGCCTATGGCCGCCGCATCGCCCGCATCTCCCAGTGCCAGGGAATCAACCACTTGGTGCTGGACAGCGGTGATACATCCCCCCCGGATTCAGCCCTGCTGGCATCCACCCTTGCAAAAGATTTGTCCATTACCCATGTGGCCATGGTTCACTGTGAGACCACCACGGGAATGCTCAACCCGGTAAAGGAGATCGGCGACATTGTTGCGCGGTTCAACCGGGTCTATGTGGTGGATGCCATGAGCAGTTTTGGCGGTATTCCCCTGGATATGGCAGACATCCATGCCGATTATCTCATCTCCAGTGCCAATAAGTGCATCCAGGGGGTGCCGGGATTCGGATTTATCATTGCCCGGCAGGACCTGCTGGCTCACACAGAACATAACGCCCGCTCCCTGAGCCTGGACCTGTTCGACCAGTGGCGCACCATGGAAGAAGGCAATGGGAAGTGGCGGTTCACCTCTCCTACCCATGTGGTCCGGGCATTTGCCATGGCCCTGGAAGAGCTTGCCCGGGAGGGCGGTGTGAAAAAGCGCTGGCAGCGGTATACAGCCAATCATCAGCTGCTGATCCGGGGAATGATACAGATGGGATTTACCCCCCTTTTGCCCGCTCAATACCAGTCCCCCATCATCACCTCATTTCTCAGCCCGGATCATGGGAACTATGAATTCAAAGAATTCTATACCCGTCTCAAACAACAGGGGTTTGTGATCTATCCCGGCAAAGTCACTGATGTGGATACCTTCCGCATCGGCAACATCGGTGATGTTCATCCGGAAGACATGACCCGGCTCATCCAGGCCGTTAAAACGTCCATATTCTGGAGACATAAAACAAAGATTTAAAATTTTAATTGAATCATATCGATTTTCTAATCATAACGTAACTTTTTCAAACTATTCTTCTTGAGATGAGAACAGGCTATCGCAGGAAACCTGCAACAGTCTGTATGCGATGACTATATTGAACTTTTTTACGAACATCAAGGAGATTACAATGAATCTGAGCCGCCGTAAATTTTCTGGTACCACCGCCGCTGCTGGCGTGGCCTTAGCTAAAGGGACCGTGTGGACGAACAGGATCATAACATCAAAAATGAAACAGATGCAAAAAACCATCGGCCTGATCCTTGCTTTACTCTTTATTGCATTGCCGGCCCTGGCAGCCCAACCCAAGTATGTATTTTATTTTATCGGCGACGGTCTGGGAGCGTCCCAGAGACAATTCAGTGAATTTTATCTGCAGGAGGAGACCCAAACCCCTTCCCAGAAGCTCTTGATGAACACCTTTGAAGTGGTGGGAATGAACACCACCTATGCGGCCGACACCCTGATCACAGATTCAGCAGCTGCTGGAACCGCCCTGGCCTCGGGGATTAAAACCAACAAGGGTGTCATCGGAAAGGATACCAGCGGAAAAAATGTCAAAACACTGATTGAAGCAGCCGTTGACCGAGGCATTGCAACGGGCATCATCACCACCACCCGCCTCACCCATGCCAC
>Ga0307929_1001269_pt1 | contig 20072 bp, 18 predicted proteins | sample AceLakmetage1330_FD_203160 | JGI IMG/M metagenome (GOLD analysis project Ga0307929, IMG submission 203160) | Saline water microbial communities from Ace Lake, Antarctica - #1330 | ecosystem: Environmental > Aquatic > Non-marine Saline and Alkaline > Saline | place: Antarctica: Ace Lake...
CTCTTAACGGCTACCAATTTGAATTTGGTCGTCTAATCAACCACAAACTCTATGCAAGCAGTTCGCAGCCCTGTCAGGTAGGAGCTTTTTCAAGCCCCTATCCCTTTAGGGTAGGGGTTGTTGACTCTCTCTAAGATAAAAGGCTGGTAAGTTTTTCTTTCAGCTCGTCGTAATTACGGGTGACTGCCAGCTCTGGAAATTCTTTAACCACATTGGCCGGGGGACAAAATAAAAACCCATGGTCTGCCGCCTTGAGCATGGCAGTATCATTATAAGAGTCCCCAAATGCAATGGTTCTGTAATTCAAAGACTTAAATGCCTGAATGGCTTTTTTCTTCTGGCTGGCCTGGCGCAGGTTATAATCACTGATGCTTCCGTCCGGGGCAATGGTGAGGCTGTGGCAGAGCAGGGCCGGGTAATTGAGCTTTTTCATCAAGGGTCTTGCAAACTCATCAAAGGTGTCCGACAGGATGATGATCTGATATCTTTCCCGAATCCAGTTCAGGGTTTCAAAGGCACCTTCCATGGGATCCATGGTGGCAATGACATCGGTGATGTCCTTTAATTTCAACCCATGGGCAGCCATGACGGAGAGTCTTTTCTGCATTAATACATCATAGTCTGAAATATCTCTTGTGGTAAGTTTCAGGTCTTCAATGCCGGTTTTTTCGGCAACGTTGATCCAGATTTCAGGGATAAAAACCCCTTCAAGGTCTGAGCATATGAGATTCATTTTTTTGTCCTACTGATCGTTGTGTTTGTCTTCTATTCGAATGATAATGGAATTTTCCGGTATGGAATCCAGATTGGAAATCTTGGCCAGGGCATCTTGTACATCTTTTTCTCTGGCAATGTGGGTGGTCATGACAATGGGAACGGTGCCATTGGAGCGGCGGCCCTTTTGATGGACAGATTTAATACTGATGCCATGATCTGCCAGAATGCCCGACACCCGGGAAAGAACGCCGGGTTGATCCAGGGCTGCCAGTCGGATATAGTACCCGGTCTTAATTTCAGACACCGGTTTGATGGCGATTTTTTTGATGTTGCCACCAGGGTATGACATAATCGGAACCCGTTGTCTGCATCCTGAAATGATATTCCTTGCAATGTCCACAATGTCACTGATCACGGCACTGGCTGTGGGCATCATGCCCGCTCCGGCACCATAGAGCATGGTTTGCCCCGAGGCATCTCCGTCAATGGTGATGGCATTCATGGCTTTGTCCACATGGGCAAGGGGGCTGTCCAGGGGAATCATGGCTGGGTGAACCCTTGCCTCCACGGTGTCTCCTTCATTTTTACTGATGGCCAGAAGTTTGATACAGTACCCAAAATCCTTGGCAAATTCAATGTCCATGGGGGTGATTTGACTGATGCCCTCCACATGGATATCCGCAAGATTGATCTCCATGCCATAGGCCAGGGCCGCCAGGATGGCAAGTTTGTGGGCTGAATCATGGCCCTCCACATCCAAAAAGGGATCGGCTTCGGCATAGCCCTTTGCCTGGGCCTCTTTCAGGCCATCCTCAAAGAGACATCCTTCTTTGGATATTTTGGTGAGAATGTAGTTGCAGGTGCCGTTTAAAATGCCTGTGAAAGACTGGATATGATTGCCCACCAGGGATTCTCGAATGCTTTTCACCACGGGCATACATCCGCCACAACTGGCTTCAAAGGCATACTCCACCTGGTTGGCGGTGGCGATTTTCACAAGCTCGTTGCCATGGGAGGCAATGAGTGCCTTGTTGGCGGTTACCACATGTTTTTTGTTTTCAAGTGCCTGGAGGGTAAAGGTCTGTGCAATGGTTTTGCCACCGATGAGTTCCACCACAATGTCAATGTCCGGATCATTTAGAACCCGGGATGCATCGGAAATGAAAACCCCCTCTTTAAAGGTAATGCCACGGGGGGTGTGGGTGTCCAGATCTGCAACATATTTCAGGTTCAGTCCCACGCCAATGCGTGATTTGAGCAGTGCATGGCTCTCCATGAGGAGCTTTGCCACACCGGTTCCCACAATACCACACCCCAGTATACCAATATTTATATCCTTCATTACAAAATCTCCTGAAGTTTGATTGTAACTCTCGGTTCGATAGTAATTATAACATGCTGTAATCTAAATGCAATTCTATTTAAGTTTTTTATTTTTTTATATCAATAAATGCAATCTGTTATAAAAAATGGTCGAACCGATGGTTGTAAGGTTAAGTTAAATATACTGGTGAAATACATGATCATGGGCTTGATGTCAAAAAAGTTTTGACAATTGAAGAGAATAAGTTTAGAATTTTTGACTTAATTTTAAGCCTTTATATCTAATGAACATCATATATAAAAATGATCATGGCAAGGTTACTTGTCAAAATAAAAATTGAAAAGGTAAGGTGCATGAACACACCGTACCCAGTACCTGCTTTTTCACATAAAAAAATTTTAGGAGCAATCAGATGGGCGAGTCCATAACCTATGCCGATGCAGGCGTTGATATTGATAAAGCAAATGACCTTGTCGGGGTCATCAAAAAGCTTGCAAAATCCACACCCAGATCCGGTGTCATGGGAGAAATCGGTGGCTTTGGCGGCCTCTATTCCCTGAATCTATCCAACTGTTCAAACCCTGTTCTGGTCAGTTCAACAGATGGGGTGGGAACCAAACTTAAAATTGCCTTTATGATGGATCGCCACGATACCATCGGCATTGATCTGGTGGCCATGTGCGTCAATGATATTGTGGTGCAGGGGGCAAAACCCCTTTTCTTCCTTGATTACCTTGCCATGAGCAAATTGGATAGTAGCAAGGCGGCCAGCATCATTGAGGGCATTGCCAAGGGATGTTGCGAAGCCCAGTGTTCCCTCATTGGCGGTGAAACCGCAGAAATGCCGGGAATGTATCACCCGGGTGAGTATGACCTTTCTGGGTTTTCCGTGGGAATTGTGGATAATGCCAAGATCATTGATGGTTCAGAGATCCGCAATGGCCATAAGTTAATCGGCATTGCCTCCAGTGGGGTTCACAGTAACGGATTTTCCCTGGTGCGTAAAATTTGCTTTGATGCCTGCCAGTACAAGGTGGACACCCATATTCCGGATTTGGGGAAAACCCTTGGAGAAGAGCTGATAACCCCCACACGCATTTATTGCAATACACTCATGGGCCTTGCCCGGGATCTTCCCATCCATGGCATTGCCCATATCACCGGTGGGGGAATTGATGAGAATATCATCCGGGTGATTCCCAATGTCTGTAAGGTGAAAATTGAAACTGGTAGCTGGGAAATCCCTCCTGTATTTTCTTTTTTGCAGAAGGCGGGAAATGTGGATGCGCATGAAATGCATCGAACCTTTAACAATGGACTGGGCATGATTGTTGTGGTGCCTGAAGAAAATGCCCAGGAGGTGATGGATCGCCTGGGTGCCATGGATGAAAAAGCCTTTCTCATCGGTGAAATCACCTCCCGGGATGGCTCAGAACCCCAGGTTGAATGGGTCTAAGCCTGGATGATTATTCTTGGAATAGAATCCTCCTGCGACGAGACAGCGGCAGCCGTGGTGGAAGATGGGTGTATTATCCGATCTTCCATTGTGTCAACCCAAATTGAAGTACATCATAAATATGGTGGCGTGGTGCCAGAACTGGCATCGCGCATGCACATGGAAGCCATTTTACCCGTTGTCACTGAAGCCATTGAAACCGCTGGTATCACCATGGATGACATTGACGGGGTGGCGGCCACCCGGGGACCGGGGCTTGTGGGGGCACTTCTTGTGGGGTTCTCCTTTGCCAAGGCCTTTGCCTGGGCCCGGGGACTTCCCTGGATCGGTGTGAATCACCTGGAAGGGCATATCTATTCTGTTTTTCTGGGAGAGACGCCTCCATCCCTTCCCTTTGTCATACTTCTGGCCTCCGGGGGGCACACCAACCTCTACCATGTCACCTCTGCCAACGACTTTGAACTCATGGGACAGACCCGGGATGATGCCGCCGGCGAAGCCTTTGACAAAGTGGCAAAAATGTTGGGGTTGGGCTATCCCGGAGGTGCCATCATTGAAAAACTGGCAGAAAAGGGAAATCCTGGTAAAATTCGGTTTCCCAGAAGTTACTTGGATAAAGAGGGCTTTGATTTCAGCTTTAGCGGCTTAAAATCTGCTGTTGCCCGGCATTTGCAACAACGGGAAGGAAAGTTGTCCCCAGGGGATGTGGCTGATATTGCCGCATCTTTCCAGGCTGCCGTGCTGGATGTACTCTCCTTTAAATTACTCCATGCCGCCAAAGTTAAGGGGTGTGGCACTGTGGCTCTGGCCGGTGGCGTATCTGCCAACACCGCCCTTGGCAGACGTGTGGCAAGGGATGCTACAGCCCAGGGAATGACCCTGGCCCTGCCTCCCCTGCCCCTTTGTGGAGACAATGCCGCCATGATTGCAGCCAGGGGACATCGTCTTATTAAAGATGGTACCCTTTGTCAGCTTGACCACGATGTTTTTTCCCGCACCCGGATGTAAGAAGCGTCGGAGGAAGATATTGTCTTTTTGTTGTCAGAATTCTTCCCACCGATGCCATGCCGATGTCATACATTGCCTGATCCCGGGAAAGAATCTTTCGGGTTTCCTTTATGGCCGTTTCAATGTCCGGGCCGCTGTGGCAGATGAGGAACATATCAATGTGGGCCTTTAATATCTGCTGCACGCACGTTTTCATGTCATACTCAATGGCTTTCATATCAAGATCATCGGTCATCACAATGCCATCATATCCCATGCGTTGCCTTAAAAGGCGCTTTGCAATTTTAACGGACAGACTTGCAGGCCAAGTTGAGTCTATCCGGGAATAGAGGATATGGGAGAGCATAATGCCTGAAACCTTTTCCTCAATGGCCCCTTTAAAAGGGATTAAATCAGTTTGCATCAGTTCTTCTTCGGGGGTTTCAAGAAGGGGAAGGTAAAGATGGGAATCCAGTGTGGTTCTGCCAATGCCGGGGAAATGTTTGGCCACAGCCATGATGCCATTGTTCTGGAGCCCTTGGATTACGGCCATACCCAAATTCGCAACGCTTTTCGGGCTTCCCTGAAATACCCGTTGATTCATGATCCCTTTAAATCCATGGGGAACCGTGTCCATCACCGGTGCAAGGTTCATATTAAGGTGAAGCCCTTTGAGTAAATCCGCCATTTCCTGACCCAGTGCCCTGGCTTTTGTAAGGGTGTTTATTGCCGGTGCCCCTTGGAATTCTTTAAAAAGAGGTGTTTTAAGTCGGGCCACCTGACCCCCTTCCTGGTCAATGGCCAGAAACAGGGGAGGGCAGTTACATTGGCGGGCAAATTCTTGGCTATCCCGGCACAACATGGCCACTTGACCGGGATTTTTCACATTCCCGGCAAACAGGATCAGCCCCCCGATCTTGAGATCATGGATCAAAAATTTTATCTCATCATTCAACTTGGTACCGTCAAAACCGGCCATGAGCCGCTGTCCTGCCAGGGTGTCTATATCCATATTTTTTTCTGTCATGATCTCCTCTAAATTCCAACCCGGGATAGATGTACGAAAATTCAGCAATTCTAATTATGGATTTCCAAACGGCACCAATGGTGCATAACCTACTGAATTTACGTTGAGCGAAACCGTAACTTTGTAGTTTAGAAAGCCATCAAGTGTCATAATTAGAATTGTTGACGAAAATTGTCTTGACTTGTTTTTTCGTTCTGGTATTAAAAAATGCCATTGTAGTGCTTTGTCATCACTTGATTTCAGGCACTTATTTGATGGTGAGCAATGTCGTGCAACAATATTCTCCAGAACATTCATGACCCTGTTGATTTAGTACAGATCTCTGGATTATAGATGCAATATGTTGAATATTAGATTACCCAATATCAAGATATTGTGTGATTATTTTGCAAAAAGCGACTTAATCAACAGGCTCATTCATCTGGGTGTGTATCCATTTCCTGAACATAAGGCTTTTTATACCATGGAATTTAAAACATTTAAATCAGAATTGATATTACTTTTGGCTGCCACCATCTGGGGGTTTGCCTTTGTGGCCCAGCGTATGGGGATGGATCATGTGGGGCCATTCACCTACAATGGGATTCGCTTTGCGCTGGGTGGGGTCTCTTTGCTGCCCTTTTTAATGGTGGGGATGAGGCGGCAAAAAAATAAGATAGTTACTGCACCCACTGCTTTGCCTGTGTCTTTGGCCATAAAAAGTGGTGTAATCGCCGGGATGGTTCTTTTTGTTGGTGCCTCCCTCCAGCAGGTGGGTTTGGTTCATACAACGGCGGGTAAAGCGGGGTTTATTACGGGACTTTATGTGGTGATCGTTCCCTTTATTGGGCTGTTATGGAAACAAAAATCCAGTGCTGGCACATGGATGGGGGCCTTGCTTGCCGCTGTGGGGCTTTATTTTTTAAGTATCACCCAGAATATGACCATTGGCTATGGAGATTTTCTTGAGTTCCTGGGCGCATTTTTTTTTGCATGCCATGTGGTGATAATTGGCAGGTTGGCCAATCAAATAGACACCGTTCTTCTCTCCATTATTCAATGTGCCATCTGTTCTATGTTGAGTCTTGGTGTGGCAATTGTATTTGAAGAGATCGCTTGGCAGGGAATCCAGGCAGCAGCCCTTCCCCTTTTTTATGGAGGGGTTTTCTCCGTGGGAATTGCCTATTCCCTTCAGATCTATGGACAAAAGGGCAGCCATCCTGCCCCTGCTGCCATATTATTGAGCCTGGAATCTGTCATTGCGGCCCTGGGGGGCTGGCTTGTACTAAACGAGGTGCTTTCCGGACGGGCATTGTTTGGATGTATACTGATGATGATGGGGATGCTCATTTCCCAGCTATATCCCTATCTTGTGGGAAAGCGTGGGAGTGGGTTCGGAAATAAAAAAAAGGTCAATTCCTGATTGGCTATACGGTCTGACCTCTCCCCAGAGTGGCCGATGTTATGTCAGCCCCTTCTTGCACTTTGGCTACCTGTTAGGGAGTTCATGACAAATAACCTACCCATCTTCACTTAAAATATGATGTAAATACTGAGCATTAAATTTGAAAGCGGGTAGTTTTATTATGGTGAAGTCCCTTAAAGCGGGACAATTTGCACTCTCGAGGTATCCAAAATGATGCTCTTTGCAAGTCTCTGATTTTACAAAGTGTCCCGGCTTAGGTGGTAGTCTTGTACACACTTTTTATCCAGAGATGGCTTTGAGTGCTGTTTTGAGTTTTGTGGTTATTGTGCCAGAGGTCTCCGCAGTCTCTTTTAGCAGAACAGCCACCTCTGCAAGGGAGGCGTCCTCTGCCTTTTGTGCCCAACTTCGGTAGGTTTCCATATGGCTGTTATTGTGATCAATCCAGTGGTTCAGCAGGGTTGAAATTTTTTCTTCCATACTCATCTCATGGGCAGGCTCATGTGTGTGTTCGTGTGTATGGGGGTGTCCATGGTCGTGGTCATGTGAATGCGTGTGCTCATGGTCATGGTCGTGGGTGTGATCGCTCATGGTAATACTCCATTAATATAGGGTGTTAACAGTTGGGGTTCGGAGGGAAACCCAGGAAAGGGATTCCATTCACAAATGGTCTGCCTGTGGCAGTTCTATGCAATGTGGTAAAAATTATGTTATATTTTTAGATTCCTGGGGGCCGTAATCTGCAAATTTTTCAATCACCCGTTCCATTTCCCCATCGGAAAGAATGATGGGTTTTCCAATGCACTCTGCCTGGTAGCAGATTCTTGCCACCAGTTCAATCTCTTCTGCCGTATTAAAGGCTGATGTTAGGTCTTTCCCCACAGCCACCAGGCCGTGGTTGGCCAGAAGCACTGCATTGTAGTCTGCGATGGTATTTGAAATGTTTAAGGCAAGTTCAGGGGTGCCATAAGTGGCGTATGGAGCCAGGGGAACCTTTTTCCCGGCAAATCCAACCAGGTAGTGGACGGCGGGAATCTCTCTGTTCAGGCAGGCAAACGTGGTGGCGTAGGTGGAGTGGGTATGAACCACGGCATTAACATCCTGGCGCTGGTTGTAAAGGGACAGGTGAAACCCCACTTCACTGGAAGGCCGGTTGTCTCCCTGGCATGGGGTTCCATTGGCATGCAGTATAACAATGTCTTCTGGTTGCAACAGGGGATATTCAATGCCGCTGGGGGTGATGGCAATGCATTGTTCCTGTCGATTAAAATAGCTGATATTTCCCCCGGAACCGGTGGTTAAACCGGCCTGGAGCATTTTGTTCCCAAAGGTGATAATCTGCTGCCGTTCTTTTAAAAGTCTCATAGTTATGAACAAATACACTGCATTCTAATGCATTGCAAGGATTTTTGGGAATGGTATTGTAAAATTGTTCCAGTGTTGATATTGGAAAAGAAACCCCCCATGGAAAGGAGAAAAATAAATGAAAATAACGGTGCCTGGTAAGATTTCGAGTTTAATTCTTTTGATATTGGTGCCATTGATATTTTGTGATGCCCCCCATGCCGAAACCGGTTATGTGTCTGATATGTTAATTCTGACCATGAGAGATGGTCCTGGGAGTAATTATAATGTGGTTCAGACCTTGAGAAGTAATGCAGCCCTGGAAATATTGGAAAAAGACAAAACGCATTTCAAGGTCAGAACTGTGGAGGGAGATGAAGGCTGGGTTGAAAAACAGTATATCACCCTGGAAATTCCCAAGCCCATGGTCATTGATCAATTGAATTTAAAAATTGCAGATCTTGAAAAATTACTGGAAGCAAGCCAGGATTCCAATGCATCGTTTTCTTCCGGCGCTGACACTGTCGCCCAGAAAGATCAAGAGCAGATCTCGGCCCTTGAAACATCACTCAAGGAAATCCAGGCCGAGAATAAGGCCTTGCAGGAGACAAATACCCGTCTGGAATCTACAGGCAAGGAATTGGAAACAGCCATGGATGCCCTGAAATCAAGTGCTGAATCCGGGGGGCTTATTACTGAAAATGAAGCCTTGAAAAAACAGGTGACGACCCTGACCCAAAAGATAGACGCCATAACCGCTTCCGGGGATGAGCCCCTTAAAACTGGGATGATCAAATGGTTTCTTTCTGGGGCCGGGGTGTTGTTGGCCGGATGGCTCATGGGTAAAAGCATGACTGGGGGGCGAAAAAAATCAGGACGGCTTTTGAGTTGATATATGGAGATAGGTATATGACATTTTCTTTTAGTACCCCGACGACAATCTATTTTGGCCGGGGAGAGGCCCGCAGACTCGGGGATATTGTCTCCGGCATGGGTCAGAATGCCTTGTTGATTTCAGGGTCTGACACATCCCGTGTCAATGACATTCGGATCCTCCTTGAACAGAACAAGATCAGGTACACCTGTTTTCCCCAGAAAGGGGAGCCCACCGTTGACCAGGTGGAGCAGGGTGCAAAGGCAGCTCATAATCTGGGCGTGGATCTTGTCATTGCCGTGGGTGGGGGCAGTGTTGTGGATGCCGGCAAGGCCATTGCAGCCCTTGCCACCAACCCCTTGCCTGCCATGGACTATCTTGAAGTGATCGGAGGGGGAAATCCTTTAACCTGCCCCCCACTTCCCCTTGTGGTGTTGCCCACCACCGCCGGTACCGGTGCAGAAGTTACCTTTAACAGTGTTCTTTCCGCCCCGGATCATGGGGTGAAAGTAAGCCTTAGAAGCCCTTTCATGGCACCGGATGTGGCCATTGTGGATCCAGAACTATCCGTGAGCGTCTCCCCTTTTGTCACAGCCTCTTCGGGAATGGATGCCCTGACACAGCTTATGGAGGCGTTTATCTCCCGGTTTGCAAATCCCCTGACAGATGCCCTGTGCCGGGAGGGGATAAAAAAGGTGGCCGTTTCCCTTAAAGCGGCCCATGACAGGGGAGATGATCTTTCTGCCAGGGAAAACATGAGCCTTGCCGCTCTTTTTAGTGGCATTGCCCTTGCCAACGCAAAGCTTGGGGCGGTGCATGGTATTGCTGGCCCCATGGGGGGGATGATACCCGCCCCCCATGGGGTCATCTGCGCAAGGTTATTGGGGCCGTGCATGGCCATGAATCTGGCCGAAAGTGAAAGGCAAGGTTTCCATCATGTGATAAAAAAGCTTGGAGAAGTGGCATTTCTCTTGACGGGAAATGCGGCAGCCCCCCCCGAAGATGCGGTTGAATGGATCAACAAAATGACCCAGTACCTTCCATTGCCTGGGTTGTCGCATTATGGCTTCAATGAAAACCACTGTGGCCAATTAAGCACACAGGCGTTGAAATCCAGCAGCATGAAAGGCAATCCTGTCCCATTGACGGAAAAAAACTTGTTTGACATCCTTTCCAAGCACTGCTGAAACTCCCTCGTTGCTGGATGGTATGTTCTGAAAATTATTTATTGCGGATTTTTCCGGCGGGTGGTGTCATGGGAAAGGGCCGTGAGGCAATTGATGGTGGCTGCCATGTGACCTCCGCCAAATCCATTGTCTATGTTCACCACGGCAATGTTTGAGCTACAGGCGTTGAGCATGGACAAAAGGGCTGTCATGCCCCCGAAACTGGTGCCATACCCAATACTGGTGGGCACCGCAATTACAGGGGATTTCACCATGCCTGCCACCACACTGGGAAGGGCACCTTCCATGCCGGCAACAACCACGATCACCGATGCCTGTTCAATGATTTTTTTATGGGCAAAAAGTCGATGTATCCCTGCCACCCCCACATCAAAGATGGTGGTGACTCGGTTTCCCATGGCCCGGGCCGTGATGGTGGCCTCCCTGGCAACGGGGATATCCGATGTGCCTGCGGAGATCACAAGAATTTCACCTCCATTGATTATTTTCGGTGGTTTTTTTTGTAGCTGCAGAATCCGGGCCTCTTCATCGTAGAAGGCTTCAGGAATGGTTTGCATTACCTGGTCTGCCTTGTCTTTGTTGATACGGGTGACCAGTATCACCTCTTCAGAAATCGCCATGGCCTGTAATATCCGGATAATCTGGATAGCTGTTTTTCCCTGGCCGAAAATGACCTCTGGAAATCCCTTTCTCATGGATCTGTGGTGATCAATGTGCGCAATTTCAATATCTTCAAAGGCCAGGTGCTCCAATTTTCCCCGGGCATTGTCCACGGAGAGCCCACCTTGTGCCACCTGGTTTAAAATATTTTCGAGCATTTTACCATTCATGTCATTTAAGTCCTTGGGCAGTGATATTCCAGCCATCTTTGTGGTGGCTTATATTAAAACTAAACTAAATCCGTTATTCATACATCAAAGTTATTTGAAATAATTGAGTGTATAAGGAGAAAAAGATGTCCGTTGATAAAGAGTTGTTGAGCGCCATTTTATCCATTGATCACCTGGAAGATCTTGATTCCCTGTTTCAGGATATCTTTACACCGGGAGAGCTGGCCGATCTTTCCCTTCGTTGGAAATTGCTCAAAGACCTTAATCAAGGAATGACCCAGCGTAAAATTGCTGAAAAATATGGCATAAGCCTGTGCAAAATAACCCGGGGATCCAAAATCTTAAAAAATAAAAAATCCATGGTGCTTAGGTTGCTTGAACAGGATAAAAATGAGTGATGTTCTTTAGTCTTTTTCCCTCATTTCCATGAGCACCACAGATACTGATTTTTCTGCGGGCCCAATGGTGTGTTTTTTCATGCGGATTTGAAAATGTTTTTCCATCTCCTGGATGAATTTTAGAGAGGTTTTCCTCATGCCTTCGGCAAGAATAATCCTCCCCCCTGGCTTGAGATATTTTTGAAATAAGAAGTAAAGGCCCGGGAAATCAGTCTCCTTGAACACCACCTCCGATCCGATGATATAATCAAATTTACCCTGGACAAGGGGCTGATTCCAGTCCAGTTTTACAACAATATCTGATTCCATATTGTTTAGCAGGGCATTGGCCCGGGCAAAGTTGAGGGCATCTTCGTTGTATTCGGTGATAATGATAACATGTCCCATCCGGGCACAACACAGTCCTGCCACCCCCATGCCCGCACCGATCTCAAGATAGCGATGGGCTGGATTTACTTCTATGGTTGATATGTGGCTGGCCAGCACCGCTGTGGCTTCCCATATTTTTGACCACAGGGGAAAGTTACTGAAAAGGTCATCCGGGTTGATAAAAGTATCAATTTTTTGGGGGACAAACAGTTTCAATCGGTGACGTCCAACGGAAAAGGTGGTCTGCTCTACTTCATATTGTTGTTTGAACTGCTCAATGGAAAACATGCTGCGTATCCTTAAAAATTATTAAGATAAAATCAAAAACCCCCTGGAACAGATATTCCAGAGGGCTTTTTTTTGTATTGTATGAACGATGGCATTCTCATAAGTACTGGACTAAAATTTTTACTTACGGCTCATTTTCGATATAATAATATATATCACCAGTATTTATTTTTATAAAAAAATAGGCAAGAAAACCCCCGAGCCTTTAACTCAGGGGGTGTTGATATTTTTTAATTTACCAGGTTCATGGGTATCTGGGGCTACATTTCCGGTTTAATTGCCACCCGCCTGTTTAAAGATCGACCAAAGTCGGTTGTATTGGTGGCCACGGGCTGGGTAAATCCATACCCTTCACAGGAAATTCGACCAGAACTGACACCTTTGTTTACAAGATAATCTTTAGCGGAGTTGGCTCTTTTGACGGATAGTTTTTGATTGTAAGCTGCGCTTCCCACATTATCCGTATGTCCCTGTAGGAGAATTGTCATGGCAGGATTCTTTTTTAGAATTTCCACAACGCCATTGAGTTCTCCAAACCCTTCGGGTTTGATATCTGTTTTGTCAAAATCAAAGAGCAAAGATCCAAGAATCCAGCAGCCCTGGGCGTTGACTTGGGCACCCAAAGGTGTTCCCGGGCATTTGTCCATGTAATCATAGACGCCGTCTTGATCGGTGTCGAGGGGACAACCATTCTGATCTACCACAACACCAGCAGGGGTATCGGGGCATAGATCGTTGTCATCAATAACCCCATCGTTATCGCTGTCTTTGGGGGCTGCCTTTTTTGTGAGGAAAACTTTTTTTACAAAGGCGGCCATGCCAGCGCTGGATACCAGTGCCTCACCCTTGGAAAAAAAGCCGCATTCACCGATGTCAGCAAGTTTTTCCATCAGGGTCATTCCAGAGGCGGCATTGCCCACAAGGACAGGATAGATGCACAGAGACGGTCCAAATTTGTCTTTCAATGCCTGGGCTGCATTAGTGGCGCTACCAAAAGTTTGCAGACCGTCACTGACGATGATCAGGGCGGTTTTTCCCTTTGCCTGATCCAGATCTATGGCAGCGGCGTCAATGCCTTTAGCCATGGGGGTAAATCCGCCCATACCCGTTATATTTTCCACCGCTGCGCCAAAATCGGCGGTGGAATAGGTTGTCATTCCATACTCAAGCTTGGTGGACATGGACTTATTGAGTCCAAATGTTCGCAGACCTGAATTTTGTCCCAGTTCTGGAATGGTCTGATTCATTCTGGAAACAAGTCCTGTGGCCAGGGTGTATTTGGAGGTTCCCATGCACAGATCAGTCATGGAACTGGACGCATCCATCACAACAATAAAATTATCAACCTTTGAGGTGTAATTGGCTGCATTTATTTTAGCGGGTGAAAATGTTGGCAGTGTTTTATTCGGTCCCTGGGCCGCACAGGCGCCCATGAACATCATTGCGACAAAAACAATAATTCCCTTCAAAATACTTTTTCTCATAAGAATCCTCCTTTTAAAAATTTTTAGTGTGTTTTCTATGATTCTGATTAATGACTACAGCCTTTAAAAATCGAGGTTAATTATAAGATGGGCCACTATACGGGGATAGAATTCGATCCATCACAAGCCAGCTGACGTTATGGTCAACCCCTAAAACCCATTCATAAACAGAACTTATTTATATTGATATTAATAAGGCTTGTAATATGTGTATATGTTTAGCCTTCTACGCCTTATGTGTCAAGAATTTAATGCGGATCGGGTGAATAAATAAATGAATGTCTGGATGGGAATGTTTTTTGCCAATAGTCAGTTGATCCGGGAAGAACGGGAAGAATATGATCCCCTCGATTGATGAGAATAAAAGCAGGGTTTTCCCGGGATTTGGAAAAAGTTTTGCGATTGTGGAGTGAATTTGCTATATAGTTTGGGTTTTAAAATACATCATATAGAGAAAATAACGGGAAGCGGGTGCAAATTGTCATGGCACAGAGCGTTTCTTTAACTCTTTGTTGATGAAAGGGTGGTGTTTCCAGGGAGACGCATGCTGATCAAGCCCACACAATTCAATGGGTCTGGGCAAGCCATCCTTTGGCTTTTTTCTTCAAAATAAAAAGAAATCTATAGACATAATTTACATGGTAGTAACCACTTACCACAACCAAAACTAAAGTTCCAATTATTGCAGTGTCTTGGACGAAGTTTCATATAAAAAAATTCAAGTTGAATTTAAGGGAAAATCAGGTATGACCAATAGAAAAAAGAAATTTGGCTCCAACAATGGGGTCTGGAAGTTTTTTACATCGGTGAAATTAACCGTATTTGTGTTGCTGATCCTTGCGGCAACCTCTATCATTGGAACCTTAATTCCACAGAATGCCTCACAAGCCTTTTATCTTCAAAAATATGGTGAAGTGTTTTTCTCTATTTTTAAAGGGCTCAACATAATCGATATGTACCACTCCTGGTGGTTCCTGATGCTCATGGGCCTTTTGGCCGTTAATATTATTGTTTGTTCCATTGATAAGCTTCAAACCACCTGGAAAATTATTTTTCCGGACAAGGTGTCATTTAACCTGGAACGGTTCAATCGCATGGAGTCTGCCCATCGGTTTGATTGTGAAAAAGAGGCAGACATCCTGGAAAAAGACTGTCATAAACTCCTGGAAAATACCGTGGGTGCGGTGTCCGTTAAAAAAAGTGATGACGGCACGGCTCTTTTTGCAGAAAAGGGGCGTTGGAGCCGTCTTGGGGTGTACGTGGTTCATCTGAGCATTCTTTTCATGCTTGCAGGCGCAGTCATTGGTTCTTTGTTGGGCTTTAAGGGGTTTGTGAACATTAATGAAGGTGAAAGCACCGATATCATTGAAGCCAGAAAGGGACAGCACCAACACATTTCTCTGGGATTTTCTGTGCGGTGTAATGATTTTTCCGTCAGTTTTTATGATACGGGCCAACCCAAAGAGTTTAAATCCAGCCTCACCATCATTGATGATGGTAAGGAGATCCTCACACGGGATGTCATTGTTAATGATCCCTTGAGATACCGGGGAATCAGTTTCTATCAGTCCAGCTATGGCACGGCTTCGGCAAAAAATGTTCATTTGAAATACACCAGCAAAGACAGTGGTATGATCTATGAAAAGACGCTTTCTTTTAAAGAGGTGCTTACGCTTCCCGAATCCGGGGGGCAGCTGATATTGGATCGTTTCGCCAATGGATACCAGTTCCGGGGGCACACCCTTGGTGAGGGGTTTGTGGGTCGCATTGTACCCCTAAATGGCCCTGAAACGGAAATTTTTATTTCGGTGAGATTTCCCACATTTGATAAAATGCGACAGGGAAAATTCGCCTTTGAGGTGGATGGATTTGACAAAAAATATTACACCGGACTCCAGGTGAACAAAGATCCTGGGGTGTGGTATGTTTACCTGGGATTTGTTCTCATGATTGTGGGGTGTTGGATTACCTTTTTCATGTCCCACCAGAGTAGCTGCATTCACATTGCCAGGAGAGACGGTGAAAAAAGTCGGGTCATGGTATCCGGTTTTGCCCACCGCAACCCCCAGGGAATGAAACTTAAAATAGAAAAACTGGCAGAAAAAATTAAGGATTTTAAATAATGAACAGTTCCATGCTTTTGTCTGTTGTTACCTTCGTGTATGCCTTTGCTTCGGTGCTTTACATTGGATCATGGACCTTTAAAAAGGAATTTATGGCCAAGCTGGGGTTGGGTGTGCTTATTGCTGGATTTGTGGGCAATACGGTGGGCATTCTCCTCAGATGGATTGAGTCCTATCAGATGGGATATGGCCATGCCCCGTTCTCCAATATGTATGAGTCCCTTGTATTTTTTTCCTGGACAGTGGCGGCCCTTTATATCTTTGTGGAATTTAAGTACCGTGAGCGCATCATTGGTGTGTTTGCAACTCCCTTGATATTCCTGGCCATTGCCTATGCCTCTTTGTCCCCTTCCATTGGGGACCAGATAACCCCCCTTATCCCGGCCCTGAAAAGCAACTGGCTCATTGGCCATGTGATCACCTGTTTTTTGGGCTATGCAGGGTTTGCTGTGGCCTTTGGGTTCAGCATTATGTATCTTGTAAAGCCCACAGGACCTCATACCGGAGGATTGTCAGACCGATTACCCTCCCTTGCCATGATTGATGAATTAACCCACCAAATGGTGATGTTTGGGTTTTTGTTTCTCTCCATTGGTATTATCACAGGGGCGGTGTGGGCTAACTCTGCCTGGGGCACTTATTGGTCCTGGGATCCCAAGGAGACATGGTCTTTGATCACATGGCTCATCTATGCCACACTGCTGCATCTTCGAATGATGCGGGGCTGGAATGGAAAACAGATCGCATGGGTCTCCATTGTGGGATTTATGGCGGTGCTGTTTACCTATTTTGGTGTTAACCTGCTGCCTGGCCTTCATAGTTATGCTTAGGATTTTATCTTGACAAGAAATACAGTTCTTAATATAGATTGACGGTGTTTGGCCGATGCACCAACCCGGCCCGGATCTGTTCGATGGAAGTGGCTGTGACGCGGGTATGACATACCTTTCACAGTGTAAATATGATGCCGGATTGATGTGATTTCCGGTGCAATAGGTGTTTGTGTTTCATCAACAATTTAATTGATGGGGTTTTCATGAGCAAATTAGAAGAGAAAACTGAAAATGGTTCCACAGATTCCCTGGAAACGGGTGTGTCTGAGGAACAGAAGGCAGAAGGGGATTCCGGCGTTGGAACGGGAGTTCTCTTTTTTATTGCAGCCTTTGCTGTCTGCTTTCTATCGGGGTGGTTGCTGTTTCCCAACCTGCTTTATTCAAAAAAAGAGCAACCCTTTAGTTTTAACCATGCCCTGCATGTGGAAGAGATGGGGGGATGTGACTCCTGCCATTACTTCCGGGAAGATGGCAGTTTTGCGGGTATTCCCAAACTTGCCCAGTGTGTGGACTGCCATGCCGAAGTCATGGGGGATACAGAGGATGAAGCCATTTTTGTTGCAGAGTATGTGGAAAAAGAGAAAGAAGTGCCATGGCTGATCTATTCCGAACAGCCGGACTGTGTCTTTTTCTCCCATTCAGCCCATGTTGTGGGTGCCCAGATGGATTGTGTTTCCTGCCATGGACACATTGGTGAATCCACCACCATGAAACCCTATGAGGAAAATAGGATCACGGGCTACAGCCGGGACATCTGGGGAAAAAATGCCTGGGGGTTTAAGAAGAATTCCTGGGATCGCATGAAAATGGATGACTGTGCAGAATGTCATGAAAAAGAAACAGGAAGCAAGGGCGCATGTTTTCAATGTCATAAATAGTCAATTGCCTTTGCGTTGGAACGCTTTAAACTTTATTGAGGTATATAACCTATGAAAGTAGATAGAAGAAGCTTCTTGGGACTGGGACTTGGTGCAGCTGCCGGTGTGGCCGTTTCTCCGGCAACCTGGAAACTCATGGATGATTCATCCATTTGGACCCAGAACTGGCCGTGGACTCCGGTTCCTTCCGATGGAGAAGTGACATTTGACGAGACCGTCTGTGGCTTGTGTTCTGGCAATTGCGGTATCAGTGTCAGAAAAATAGATGGAAGACCGGTGAAAATAGAAGGGACAAAAGGGCACCCCATCAACGATGGCGGGGTGTGTCTCCATGGCCTTTGTGCATTGCAGTACCTCCATGATCCGTCCCGGATCAAATCTCCCCTGATCAAGATTGATGGTGCCTGGAAAAAAGCCACCTGGGAAGAAGCCCTGGCCCACGCGGCAAAGGCATTGGGTGATATTCGAAAGGCTGGTAAAGCCAATGCCATTGCCTGTATCACCGAAAATGACAAGGGAACCATTCCCGGTCTTTTTAAACGCCTGACCACTGTCCTTGGATCCAATAATCATTATACCATGAATACCATGGGAAAAACTTGGTCCAACACCATTGAAGCCATCAACGGCACCAAGGCCGACGTGGGGTTTGACCTTAAAAATAGTGACCTGATTTTAAGCTTTGGCACTGGCTTTATAGAAGGATGGGGCTCTCCTGTATATAACTTCCAGGTGAATGCCCAGAGAAAAAGCTCCGGGGCAAAATTGATTCAAGTTGAGGCAAGACTCTCCAACACCGCTGCCGGTGCTGATACATGGGTTCCGGCAAAACCGGGCACCGAAGCAGACCTTGCCCTTGCCATCTGTGGGGTTCTGATCACCACGGGTCGTTATGATAAAAAAACAATTCAAAATGATGCCGCTTTTAAAGCCTTTGCCAAGATGGTTCAAGAGCAGTATGCCCCGGCTAAGATGGCACGCATCACCGGTATAGATGTGGCTGCCATTCAAAAGTTGGCCATGGCCTTTGCCGATGCCAAGACTCCCATTGCCATTGCCGGTAAGGGCAAGGGCGACAGTGCCGGAAGCACCCGGGAATTTGCTGCTGTGTATGCCCTGAATTGCCTTGTGGGTAATATTAATGCCCCGGGCGGCGTCTGGCTCATGGAGAAAGATCCCGGAGAAGTGTGGCCCTCCATTGAAATGGATGCCATGGCAACAGCGGGTATTACCCAGACAAAGCTTGTGGGAACAGACAGCGTGGATAACCTGATGGCCATGGTAACGGCATCGGCAACGAGTCCGGTGGAGGCATTGCTGGTGTATAATGCCAATCCCTGCTATACCCTGAAAAATGCCAAGGCTGTCACCGAGGCTGTTAAAAAAATCCCCTTTGTCATTAGTTTCTCTTCCTATATGGACGAAACCACCCAGCTGGCCAATGTTGTTTTGCCAAGCCACATGTTCCTTGAGCGGCGTGAGGATCTACCCCTCTTGGGCCCTGTGCCCCTGGATATAACGGCCCTGTCCCAGCCCATGATTGCCCCCCTGTTTGATACCCGTCACCCCGGAGATAGTGTCCTTTCCCTGGCTGCTGCCATGGCGGGCTCTGTGGCTGCAAGCTTCCCATGGGAAACCTATGATGCCTGCCTTGAAGCCGTAAAGGCCCCGGTGTGGGAGACCCTTTCAGAAAGTGGGGCGGTGGTTAAAGAATCGGTGACGTTGGTAGAAAAGACAGACAGTATGGACTTTTCTTTGTTGTTGACTGACGCTGCTGCCATTGAAGCCGGTGGGGATGAAGCATCCTATCCCCTGGTTTTGATACCCGTGGACAACATCCGTCTGACAGGGGGAATTGCCGCTTCTCCCTTTGCCGTAAAGACCGTTTCCGATACGGTGATCAAGGGAACCGATGGCTTTGTTGAAATCAATCCTGTAACCGCAGATAAACTTCGTCTCTCCCAGGGAGATAAGGTACTGGTCACCACCCCCGTTGGCAGTGCCACCGTTAAGGTGAACCTTTTTGACGGCATCATGCCCGGAGTGGTTGCCATGGCCCAGGGGTTAGGGCATGCGATGGCTGAAAATCTCTATGTGGGTGGCAAAGGCGTAAATGTGAATGAACTGCTGGGGCCTGTCATGGATGCCATATCCGGTCTGGATGCTGCCTGGGGAATCCGGGCAAAGATCTCCAAAGTCTGATGGACGTTTCTGAAGCAGAAGTTTTCCAGGAAATTTTCCTGGAGTAAAGCCATGAAAACGTTTGTTTTGAATAAGGATAATCGGTTTTCAACAAAAGATGTGGATAAATTGTTAGAGAGGTTCTGATGACACAACAAAATCACGGAAATGCGCATAAGTTTGGAATGGTGATTGATCTGGACAAGTGTACTGGCTGCGGGTCCTGCATGGTGGCGTGCATGTCTGAAAATAACGTTCCATTTAAAGAAGATGAATCCAATAAAAAAGACAGCATCACCTGGATGCGGGTCTATAAACTGACCAATGGGAAATCCTTTCCCGACACGGACATGTGCTATCTGCCACGGCC
>Ga0307929_1001270_pt1 | contig 20058 bp, 21 predicted proteins | sample AceLakmetage1330_FD_203160 | JGI IMG/M metagenome (GOLD analysis project Ga0307929, IMG submission 203160) | Saline water microbial communities from Ace Lake, Antarctica - #1330 | ecosystem: Environmental > Aquatic > Non-marine Saline and Alkaline > Saline | place: Antarctica: Ace Lake...
GCAGCTCACGGAAAGTTTGGAAATTTTCGATGGCTTTTTCGTATTCCCCCCGCATTTCGTAAATTCTCCCATATGCAAAATACACGTTGGCCAGCAGGCTTTCTTCACCAAAACCTTTGGCCAGTTCCTCCGCTCCCGGAATTTCTGCTTCAGCCTTGTCGGGATCTTCAAGTTCGAGGTAGGCAAACAGATAGCCAAAAGAAGCCACCTTGTCGAGTGGAGGTTCAAATTCCGCCTTTATTTTCTCTAAGATTTCAAAGGCCCGCTCGTTTTGCCCGGCTTCGATGTAATACCCGATCGTAAAAGCCCGCTGGACAGAGACCTGCAAGGGAGTCATAATTTCCTGTGCCAGGTTCACGCCATTGTCAAAATAATGGAGGCTTGAATTGATTTGGCCCCTTTGCCGGAATAATGATGAAATAGCACGATAAACATCCAGGCTATCCTGGGTGGTTTTGCAATCCTCCATTAGTTCAAAGAGATGCTTTTCGGCAAGGTCGAATTGGCCGGTCCGCGATTCGATTTTCGCAAGATCAATCGAGATAGAAATAATTGAAGGTTCAAGCAAATTGGCTTCACCATAATACTCACCGGCCATTTCAAATTCAGCATTCTTCATATAATGCTCACCTATTTTACTGTACGACTGGTAATCCTTGGGAAATTGATCTGCGTACATTTTATAATACATCAGGGCTGAATCAGGTTTGCCAACTGCCTCCATCAAATCGCCAATCGTTATCAAATACGCGTATTGCTCCGGGTCAAGCCTAAGAATGGTTTTATAGGTTTCAATAGCACCGGCATTGTTTCCACTCATCATGTATCTCTGGGCAAGGGTGGCGTGAGCCTGGATATCGCTTGGAAAAAGTTTGGCCCACATTTTAATTACAGCCATAGCTTTATCTGGCTTTTGATCCATCAAATAATTAAAATACTTTATTTGGAATTGCGCCCGCTCCGGCACTTCATCAACAAGGCTCATTGCCGATTGTAATGCCAAAGTTGCTTTATCTGGTTGATTGGCACTAAAATAAATATTCGCGAGGGTTAAATAGCCTATCGCGAAACCAGGGTCTTCCTCAACAGCTCCTTCAAAATAGCTGATACCTTTTTCCCAATCACGTTGCAATAATGCTTTGTGTCCTAGCGAAAAGTACTCAAGGCTTTTCATGCTTCCGGTAAAAATTTCATCAATCGGGAGATCGTCCGTGTTATTGATATGGCTTTCCGGGATACCAACATCCTGCTTTATCTTAACTGTAATTTCGTCAGTAAGGGTAAAAACGTCATTGCCCTTGAAGCTGCTCTCCGAAATCAATTTTCCATTCCTCGATTCATAAAGCTTTGTATTGAATGTATATTCACCATCCACAATAGTAAAATCTCCAACAACAAAATAATTGAGGTGGTAATAATTTGCAAATTTTTTCATCAAAGCAATTGGCAGTCCTGTACCATCAGGATATCCGGCCTCGCTGAGTTTTTCGAAAAAACTTACCGAAGAAATTGACTCAATATAAAGATCCTGCGAAAGGTCGTACTGCACCATGGTTGGAATAGTATATTGCATCCAATCCAAGGTAGTGTTATTACTTAAGTTCTCAAAACTATAGAGCGCGATTTTTTTCCTGAACTCGTTCTTCAACACGGTACGCTCAATCAATAAGCCATCCTCGTTTTCCACCATTACGGCTGTTGTTGCCGCACCAAGGTCTTTTCCCTGAAATACAACAACTGCAATTACAATACTCAGGATGATGTTAACAGGCATCCCGACCAATTCAAGCTTATGCCACTTTGCCGAACTTGCCTTGCCATGGAACCAGGCCAGCAAACCCACCGATGGCAACAATGACAGCAGTACCACCCAGGTAAGGTCGGTGAGGTAGGGCGACAATAGGTATTTAGAAACCATGGCATCCACGGCCTGGGTAATGATCCATGAACTTAAAATATAAGCCACCAAAATCTGGATTACGCGGCGGTTCCATAATTCCTTTAAAATATTTGCAGGGGTAATTTTTTGTTTTTGGGTAATTCCCTCAAGGTGAATTTCGAAAATTTCGAGGGGCTCAGATAAACCCTTGAGCGCTTTTTTACCAATCGAATGTGTTTTAATGTCCTCCTTATTGCTTATCTGAGCCCGTACATTTTCCGAAATACAAATTCCGTTGGGTGGTGCCAGTGGCTCAATACGGGCGGCGGTGTTTACAGCTGAACCGAAAACATCACCATCTTTAAATATCACATCTCCAATATGGATACCTGCTCTTATTGTCAGCTCATCATCTTTTAAAAGAAATTGGGTTTCTGTTGCAAACCTCACCGCATCCACCGCGCTGCTAAACATAATTAGCAAGCCATCGCCAATCTCTTTCACAACCTGGCCACCGTGGGATTCGACAATGGGAAAAACTATTTCGCGCTGCTTTTGAAGCAACTGCATGGTGAGTAACTCGTTTTCGGCCATCTGTTGTGTGTAGCCTACAATATCTGTAAAAACGATGGCTGCTAGTTTATGATCTTTTTTGGTCATGTGCGTGAACGAAATAAAAGTTTGTTAAGGATGGGCCGAAATAAAACTAAAAAACATTGTATCGGGCATAATGCTTCAAAAATACTATTTTTTTGCTATTTCAATCCTGCACTAAAAGCTCTCATTTGAAATTTCTTCGCTCGATTGAAGGAAGTCCCTATGGAAGAATCAACATTTCAGATGTTAACCCATAGCCTGGCCTTATCCATTGTTCATTAATAATGATCAAAAAAGTTGCAATTTCAGACTAAATGTTCCTATTTTGCCAACTCAAACCTAACACCAAAAGCACTGCATGGAAGTACTATCTGTAATTGGTAAAGCCCTTACCCTGGTTGGTTCGCTCGGCTTGTTCCTTTTTGGGATGAAACTCATGAGCGAATCGCTGCAAAAAGTTGCAGGTAATCGAATGCGTAAGATCCTTGCAGCGATGACTAACAACCGTTTTAAGGGTATTCTTACGGGCCTGCTTGTCACCACCACCATCCAATCCTCATCGGCAACTACTGTAATGATGGTGAGTTTTGTGAATGCAGGTTTGCTTTCGTTGTTAGGGGCAGTGGGGATAATCATGGGTGCAAACATTGGCACCACCGTAACGGCCTGGGTTATTTCATTACTCGGGTTTAAAATTAGCCTGAGTGCATTTTCTCTTCCCATAATCGGGATAAGCGTTCCATTCTTCTTTTCGAAAAACAGCACGAAGAAATCGTGGGGCGAGTTTTTAATTGGATTTGCAATTCTATTTATCGGACTTCAGTTTTTGAAGGAAGCAGTACCTGATGTAACAAGAGACCCGGAAGCGTTTCATTTTCTAGCCAATTTTACAAAATTGGGATATTTTTCGGTTATCATTTTTGTAGCCATAGGCACCTTGTTGACCATTATTATTCAATCGTCGAGTGCTACAATGGCACTAACGCTGGTATTGGCATACAACGGGATTTTGCCTTTTGAACTTGCGGCGGCTATGGTCCTGGGCGAGAATATCGGGACTACTGTTACAGCCAACATAGCTGCAGTTGTGGCCAATGTTTCGGCTAAAAGGGCGGCCAGGGCACACTTGATTTTTAATCTTTTTGGTGTAATATGGATGCTTATTGTTTTTCATCCATATTTGCGTGGCATCGATCATTTTATGCAAAAGTATTACAGTGTATCCATCCTCGCAACCAATCTTACTATCGATCAGTTTGAAAGTGTTAAACAGGCTTACCCCATTGCACTTTCTATTTTTCATACCACCTTCAATATTCTTAACACCTTGTTTTTAATTGGTTTTGCTTCGCTAATTGCAAAGGTTGCAACAAGGATGGTGCGCAGTGATGAAGATGATGATGAGGAATTCCGCTTGAAGTATATCGATACAGGGTTGATGTCAACAAGTGAAATTTCGACCATGCAGGCTAAAAAGGAGATTGCAAATTTTGGTTTAAGGATCCAGAAAATGTTCAATTTCATCTCTCCTCTTTTGCACGATATTTCGCTCAAGAAATATGACAAACAACTTCAACGGATTGCCAAGTACGAAGAAATCACTGACAATATTGAAGTTGAAATTGCTACCTTCCTCACTAAGGTTTCTGAAGGAGAAATGTCGCATGACAGTTCCAAAGAAATTCGGGCCATGCTAAAAATTATCGATGATATGGAAAGTGTGGGTGACGTTATTTATCAAATTTCCAGGGTCATTGACAACAACGTCCAGCAAAAAATTGAATTCACAGAAAAGCAGCGGCATGGATTGAATGAAATGATGGAACTTGTTAAGGAGGCATTTGTTGAAATGAATAAAAATTTGAATCAACCTTATGGTACAGTTAAGGCTGAAGATGCCTATGATATTGAGAATAAGATTAACAAAAAACGAGATAGCTTGCGCCATAAACATATCGACGACCTTAAAGAAAAGAAATACAAACATAAAGTTGGGGCTTACTACAGCGATATCTTTTCACTCACAGAGAAAGTTGGTGATTACGTGGTCAATGTTTCCGAGGCCATTATCGAATACCAGGAAACAGCCTAATTTCATTTTCAAGATGAGTTTCCTATAGAAATGTAATAGATCTAAAAAAAATCAAAAAAATTTGGTAGTTTAAAAAACAGCATTACTTTTGTGAGCGATTACTCACTCCGTTCGCCGTAGCCTTGGCGAAGGCGAGCAGTATAAATAGTTACGAATTAATTGGAACAAATTATTTAAGATAGAAAGAACCGGGATTTTAAATGACCGAAAAACAGGAAAAAATATTACAGGCCGCCCTTGAGCTTTTTGCAAAAGAAGGCTTCCACGCTACATCTACAAGCAAAGTTGCCAAGCATGCAGGTGTGAGCGAAGGGTTGATTTTCCGTCATTTTACCAATAAGGAAGGTTTGTTACAAGCCATATTGGATGAAGGTGAACGCAGGATAAAATCATTGTTTGTGGACATTGTGATGGAGAACGACCCAAAAGAAGTTATCCGCAAAACCATTGAAATGACCGGCAAGATTGATATATCAGATTACGATTTCTGGAAACTTCAGTATAAACTGAAATGGGAACTGGAGGTAAGCAGTGATAAGAAAATGGAACCCCTGAAAATGGCTTTGACCAATGCATTTGGTAAATTGGCTTATGAATCACCTGCACTCGAAGCAGAGCTTCTGTTGTTATTTATCGATGGCCTGGGTTCGGCGGTTTTAAAAGGCTCATCAATCAATGCAGATGAAATTATCCAACTTTTACTTCAAAAATACAATCTCTAAAAAAAATTTGCCCAATAGTACTAATAAGTAAGTACTCACATAATTTATTATACACACGAACAATTTAAACGATGAAAAAAGTAGCATTAATCACAGGAGCATCATCAGGCATTGGAAAAGAATTCGCAAACATTCATGCTGAAAAAGGGGGCGATTTAATTATTGTAGCCCGTAGCAAAGACAAACTGAAAAAACTTAAAGCTGAATTGGAGAGCAAACATTCGGTAAAGGTGATGGTAATTGCCAAAGACCTTAGCGTCCCTGAAGCACCGAAAGAAATTTATGATGAAATAGATAAAGCTGGTATCCAAATCGACTATTTGATAAACAACGCTGGATTTGGCGGATTAGGGAAATTTCATGAAAGAGCTTGGGAACAAGACCTTGCCATGATTAACCTCAACATTGTTGCACTAACTGCACTCACCCGTTTCTTCCTCGGCGATTTTGTAAAAAGAAACAGTGGTAAAATCTTAAATGTATCTTCAACAGCCAGCTATATGCCGGGCCCATTGCAAGCTGTTTATTATGCAACCAAAGCTTATGTAACTTTCTTTAGCAATGCCATAGCCGAAGAGTTACACGACACGAATATCACCGTAACCAACCTGATGCCCGGTGCCACCGAAACAGAATTTGGGGCGGTTTCAGGCATGGATAAGACCTCCATGTTTGATAAAACTGCAAGTGCACGCGGTGTTGCCCAAGACGGGTATAAAGGAATGTTGAAGGGCAAACTTGATGTGGTTTCCGGATTAACAACATCGCAAAAAATGATGATGGGTATGCTTCCATTTATGCCAAAAAAATCCTTGTTGAAACAGGTAAGAAAAATGCAGGAAGTAAAACCGTAACATAAAAAAATTATGGAATTTGTAGAACACAGCATCGCCTGGGCCAAAGGCGAAATTTTTGAAGGAAGACTAATTTTTATCTCTGGAATAGTAATATTAATATTGGCTATTCTATTTTATAAAGTAGGCACAACACCAAATGCAAAAGCAATGTTGTATCCGCTACTTGTTATCGCAATTATGTTTATTGGTATTGGTTTGACAATGAATTATTCCAATGCCAATAGGATTGCAGAATTCCAAAAAGCATATTCCGAAAATCCCGGGGATTTTATTCAGGCTGAAAAAGAAAGGGTTGAAGGATTTCAATATATGTACACAATAACCCTTATCATTGCTTCGGTGAGTTTCGCGTTTGCCTTGCTTGTATTTTGGTTTTCAAATAGCCCAACCATGAAAGCTGTAGCAATTGCCGTGGCACTATTTGGAATATCAGGACTGGTGATTGACCACTTTTCTGAGGAAAGAGCCGGTGCCTATTATCAGAAAATTGAAGAAGCTATAAAATGAAACAATCGATAATGTTATTGGGCAATTAAAAATTTAACAACACGTATATGATATGAAAAATTTTGAAAAAGAATACCAGGTAAAGTGGTCGGATGTTGACCCAAATAAACATTTACGCGGCTCGGCTTATCTTGATTTTACCGATCATACACGGATTGATTTCATGGAATCAAACGGGCTGTCGGTTGATATGCTTGTGAAGCTAAACATTGGATTTGTACTTACAAAAACTACCATAGCGTATAAAAGAGAGGTGCGGATGAACGAAATTATCCGAGTAGATTATCATATTGATTATTTTTCGGATGATTACAAAAAGTATGGTGCTACCCACCAGGTTTTCAAGGAAAATGGGAAACTTGCCTGCCTTGTGAAAATTGAAGGTTTTTGGATTGACCTGAAGAATCGAAGAGTAACAGCCCCTCCTGATGAAGTTGTTAAAATTATAAAAGAGGCAGAGGCAATGCAAGAAGAGTAACCCTACCTACCTTTTATTAAACAGAAATCAATCAACGTTTCATGTCATCAAAAAAAAAAGATTCAAAAATATTTTTTTATTACTAAGCGTATGCTTAGTTTTGCAGCGCAAATAAAAAATTATGCCACGAAAGAAAGAATATATCGAAGAAGAAGTGATTGAAAAGGCGATGGAATTATTCTGGCGAAATGGCTATGAGGCTACTTCCACACGGATGCTTGAAAAAGAGATGGGCATCAATCAATTTTCAATCTATTCGAGCTTTGGGAATAAGCAGGGTGTTTTTCTTGAAAGCATAAAAATGTACACCACCAAACTGAATTTGATAGTTGATAAAATGGAACAATCATCAGATGGGATACAGGCAATTAAACAATATTTCTACGATTTCGTTGAATTTACGCGGGATAGTGAAGTTTATAAAGGCTGCCTTATTGTAAATACAATTGCTGAATTTGGCCATAAAACCGATGCTACGATTATATTAGAAATACACAAGTTTATTCATCGGCGTAACGAAATATTTACTCAGAAATTAGAAATGGCCTCAGATACGAATGCTGAATCTATTGCTAAGAAGGTTAGCTTTTTATCTATTTCATTGGCGGGATTGGCTGTTAGTTCGAAAGCAACTGATAAGCAACAATTGGATGATTTTATTGAATCGACATTTGAGAATCTGTAACTTTTTTTTACACAAAAACTAAGCAAACGCTTTGTTATATTAACAAATAATTATTATGAAAACATTAAGTGAAATTATCAACAGAAACGCCTGGTGGGTTTTGCTTATTGTCGGAACAATTGGAGGGCTTTTTGCAAACTATTACGTAATTATATTTGCAAGGATCCTTTGGGTATTTGGTTTTGCAGACATTTTGGTCAAATCTATCACCTGGATTGAAAATTGGAAATCATCGAGGCACAAGGTTTCAACTGCAAAACTTGTGGAGAAGACACAGAGAGCAGGGTATGTTCACCTTAGTTCGGTGTAAGAATGAAACATTAAAACAGTGTTGACCGGGGAGTTGTGTTGTTCCGTTAATAGATTCTTCGCTTCACTTTGTTTCGCTCAGAATGACAGATGATTGTGGTTTTTGGGAGGGATTGGCTGGGGCTTCGCCGCCAGCCAATCCCTCCCCACCTCAATGTTATATAGAGCATTGTCATTCTGAGCGTAGCGAAGAATCTAGTAAAAATAACCGCACTAAAAATATTTTATTATACAAACTTTTAACAATAATTTAAAAAAACAACAATTAACAATGGAAAACAAGAATTTTAAACTGAAACAATTTGTAATTATCACATTAATAACCAGTATATGGATTAATATCGCTGAGGTAGGAAGAGCTGTTCTGGTTGCCTTTCCACGTATGAAAGCATTTTTTGGAGACAGGGTGGAAATCGGACCAATGGAGATTAGTAATGCTTTGATATGGGGATTGTGGGATACAATCTTAACGGTAGTTTTGGTTTATATTTTTTGGACTACCGCAAAAGCGTTCGGGAATAATTTCAAATCGATATTCATTTCGGCTACAATAACTGTATTCGCCACCATCGGTATCTTTTGGATTGCCTCAGTAAATACAGGCTTAGGAGATTGGACAACCGCTTTCATATTGTTTCCGATTGCCTGGGTAGAGATGATTATTGGTGCCTGGATTGCATCTAAACTCTATAGTAGAAAATAAAGAAAACTAGTTTTTAGTAAGCAGTTCGCAGTGAGCAGTCCGCAGTGAGCAGTCTACAGTAGGCAGTTCACAGTCAGCAGTTCACAGTCAGCAAAATATGGATGACTAAACACTAGCATTCTATTAATAATAAAATTACAGCAATATGGCTGTTTCAAAGGATTTTCTGGATTATGTGCTAGACCAGCTATCAGCCTGGGAAGGGGTTTATGTAAAAAGAATGTTTGGTGGTGCTGCGCTTTACCGGGAAGGTTTGGCTTTTGCCATGGCGGCACAAAATACGGTGTATTTGAAAGTGGATGATACCAACAAAGACAAATATTTAAAAGAGGGTTCAGCTCCTTTAAAACCATTTAAAAGCCAGGCAAGGGTATTGTCATTTTACAATGTGCCTCCCGATATTTTCGAGAATTCAAATAAATTTATTGAATGGGCCAAAGAATCGTTGGCCATCCAAAAGAAGAGAAATTATACAATAACATAAAAAAACAACCACAATGAAAAAGCAAAATTGCGAAGAGTGTAAACTTCGTGCGAAACACGACAAAGCCCCAAAATCATTTATAGGGAGATTCTGGCGATGGCACATTAATTTTTGTCCGGGATGGAAAGGGTACATGAAATCTTTGGATGAAGGTGAAAAAACAGAAATCAAAACTAAATATCAATTAAATTAAGTAGAGATGGAAAAGTTATACATATTGTGGACGAGTAGTGACAAAGAAACATTTATGAATATGATTTCAATGTATTCGCTCAATTCAATGAAGAGTGGCTGGTGGGACGAAGTAGAAATTATCATTTGGGGCGGATCCACGAGGCTTGCTGGAGAAGACGTTGAGGTACAGCAAGAGATACAGAAGTTGATAAAAGGAGGTGTAACAATAGAAGCTTGTAAAGCATGTGCAGATAAAATGAATGTGTCTGCATCATTGAAAGATTTGGGAGTTGATGTTAAATACATGAGTAAACTGACCGGCTATATAAAAGGTGACGACAAATTGATAACGATATAAAATAGAGGGACATTAAATTATAACTCCTTTTTCTGGGTGGATACTTGTCAAACTTAGCTCAATTAGAAATTGCGCTGAAGAAAGAGTATCTGAATATGAAAGTACACCGCTACCCGTAAGGGAATACAGATAGAAATTACAGTTTAACAAACATGTTTAAAAAAGCTGGCAGCAATGTTGGCTTTTTTGTTTTATCCATTTGATTTTTTTATAAAACAACGTCAATTAACTATTTAGAGCCTGTCTTTAAATTGAAAAATTCTACTTCGGACTTGGAAAATCCAAAATTCAAAAACCAAAACTCAAATAAATCACAATATCAAAATCTCAATGTTCAAAGCTGTTTCAGACTTTTGAAATTTGTTTTTTGAAATTTATTTGTCATTTGAAATTTGTGCTTTGGTGCTTATTCTTGTAATAATGGAGACTTTATGGACAGACACTATTTAGTATCTTTTGAGAACTGAAATTGTATCCCCACTACTATACCAACACTTCCAAAAGGATACTTGGTCTTAAGTTCCTCTTTTGGTTGCGAATCAGGACTTGGATTAGTATAATTAAATGAATAGTTATCAACATATTCTGTTTCCTTTTCTTTCACGGTTAGATCGGGCAACAAATCTTTATTACCCTGAGTGAATTCTGTTACTTCTCCCTTTGTTGGTGCATACGATAAATTTATCATATTGCATTCACCATACAGAGTAAACCTTTCATTTAATTTCACTAAAATACCAACTGATGCAGTTCCTCCGAACGACGATCCTCCATTCATTTCATATCTCCTGTAAACATTACCATCATTATCATTGTAGTCATGTTCCAGATATATTGATCCCACGCCAAATACAACACCAAATTTTGCATATGGATTAATTTTTTTAAAACCCGGGCTAATGACAATCGTCGGCAAGAATCTAATCATTCTTGAATAATACCTGAAACTGGAATTTCCTGCTACACTATTATCTTTGGCTTCTGTTTTACTCCCAAGTAAAAAATTAATCCCTAAATCCACTCCGATATATTCGTTAAACATATAGCCGAAAGAGCCTCCGAAAGACACTCCTTTTCCAAGCGATACATTTATTTGCTCATAATTTGAAGAGTCGTAATAGCTAACAGAATTATAGAAATTTGGAATGTTTTGAGAGCTCATTTGAAATCCATATCCACCATTAATATTAATATATGGTTTCTGTCCAAATGATAAAAGAGCCATTACAATACAAACGATTAGAAGCGAAAGTTTTTTCATAGTATTTTTCATTCTTTTGAGTTTTAGTCTCTGTATTTGTATTTCCAGATTTGCTGAAAGATTTTATTTCTTTTACCGATAAACATGAGATTCAGCAATTAATAAAAATTGAACGGTTCATCCAGGGCTGTAAAGAACAATTCATAATTGCCATCGTTGTCAAGATCATACACTGTACAGCCGGCTCCCTTGTTGTGATATGAAAACTTGGATTCTCCTCTTTTTATTAGTGACCAGCAGGGAGCCTGGGTGCAACCCCCTCCGGTTGTTGGTTCACCATTGAGATCAATATTCCAGGCAATATCATACCATGGCGTGTCAGCCTGATCGTGATTATTTATATTAAGGATAACGAATTCAGGTCTTCCGTTTTTATCAATGTCAGCTATAGCCAATCCCCCACCTGAAGAATCCCAACCGAAATGTTTTGGGCCTTGAACAAGGTTACTCCATGCGTTACCAGAGGGGCCACTGGTAGGATATCCATGATTTGAAGGATTGATGTTCCATGCAATAAGGTACCGTGCATTATTAGGTCCTGAATTTCTTGTGATGGCCATTAATACAAGGTCTAATATTCCGTTATCATCAATGTCGTATAAAGCTACACCACCTCCATCATTTCTCCAGCCAATATCAAAAAAATTTGAAACCTTAACAAGCTCATCCCAGTTAGCAGGTTCTCCGGTAGTAGTATTGATATCCCAACCAATAACATATCTGAAACTGTTCATTGAGGAATAGTTATGAGTAACCGACATCAGTAATATATCAGGTATTCCATTATTATTGATATCAGCTAAAGCAACACCACCACCTGCGGTCTCAGAGCCAATATCCAGGTTTTCAGTTGGAACATAAACTCGGTTTTTTTGACTTCCGGGAGTACCATCATTGTTGATATCCCAGTAGATATCATAATAGAACTGGTTACGTCCAACCGGGTAATTAATTCCCATTAGGACCAGGTCGGGAATATTGTTATTATTTATATCAAATATTTCTGCACCTCCCCCGGCAGGATTTCCTCCACCATAAGGTTGGTTTTCATTAAGTTTATGAACCGGGCCCCATGAGGATGCCTGACCGTTAGTATTAACATCGAATCCAACAACAAACCTGAAAGGATTAGGAGATGGTGGACCTGTAGAGATATCCTGGTGTTTAATGGACCATGTATTGTTATGCCTGTTTTTTATATGTAATGCCATATCGTTTTCAGTTAGTTTCACAAATGCGTGACCCCGCTGATTGTTGTTATCCTTACCTACATCAGGTATAATATAATTATTGAAAGACACATTATTACCCGTGCTATCAATACCGACGGATATTATTTTATGATCTCTTAAGTGAGCATGTCCGGTAAAAATAGCAATGACGTTGTAGGGATTACATTGCTCGGAGCTACTTTTCCTTCGGCAAAGTACATTAAGTTCCAACTCTCTATCGTTGGATGTCCACCAATCTCCGTCTGTGCTAAAAGCATCCCAGCCGTAATGCTGGCAAATGATGACTCCTAAATTGCTGTTTCCCACACGTTCCTCGAGTATTTGTTCTAACCAATCAAGTTTAGCCTGATTAATTGCTGACGATTCTTCCCATTCATATGATCCTGCCCACATACCAAGCTGTACAAAAAAATATTGCCCCCATCGCCAGCAGTATGTTCCTCTGGACATGTTGGGATTATTAGATAGAATCCCGTTGGCACTTTGTATTCTATTTTGGATATACTTAGCAACAATTCCAATAGGTTCTCCAGGATTTTGAGATCCATGGTTTCCAATGGTTGGAAAGACAGGAAAATTTACTTTATTGCCGTTACTATATGCTGTATAATCGTTATCACTGGCACATGCAATAGACCCACCATCATGCCCGGGATAATCATTTTCCCACATTTGCCTGTATGCAATAAGATTTTGAACACTTGTGTGTGAATTCACTAAATCCCCTAATTGAATTATCCCCAGGCAATCGTTATTTTTGCAGTCAATATTAATGTCGCCAACAGTGACACGATTGCGTTCTGCTGCATCTGTATCGGCCGTAAAACAGGCATCTGAACAATCCACGTGGTTATCAGCTATTATCCCAAAACATATAATTTTTTCCCCAGGGTCTATTTTCTTTACATTAATTTTATAGGGCTCCCCTGGATTATTATTGCTACGTGATTTATCTGTTTGAACTGATGTTTCTTCATCAAAGTCTTTATTACATCCGTAAAACATAGTAAGGAACAGAGATATAACTGTTATCACAACAATTACTCCTGGTCTATTTACTGACATAGCTGGTTTCATTATTTATAGTTTTAGTTATATTTCTGCAACATTGTGAGATTACTTTAAACATCCTACGAATATTAAAAACCAAAAGTAAGAAAAAAGGTGGATACATGTTTGTTTTATGTGATATTTTTTCGCATAGACCCTTTACCAAAATCAAGTTCCGTTACTGTTAATCAATAAGTTATCAAAATCTGAAATGCGCTTAAAAGCATATTTGCTATCTATTTCTTGAGTTCCCATCATAGGGATCTTACAGTCAGACTCGGAATTTCTGTTCTTCAACAGATATTCGCAATAATGCTCCCGCTAACACCGATCCGATAGATATTGTACCTGCGCCTGCGAGGGATATTGAAATGATAAAACAAAATAAAGATTGTGCTGAAGAAAATGCATCTATGTATAAAAACACACCATTGCCAGAAGGTATTTATTGTGTAGGAGTTAAGGGTAAAGATGTTGAAATTTCCATGAAGATGGAATCCGGGAGTATGGCTGTTTTAGCACCTGCCGTTATTCGTGTATTGGATGAGTTGGATGTTTTAACTAAGGATGAGCTAAAAACACTTGAAAAATACAATCCTATGAAAAACACCAATGATTTGAAAATTTTGTATTATGACAATAAAATACAAAGTTTTCAAAAATATGGTTGGGTATTTCTGCACTTCACCCCACGTACTGGGGCTATTGAAATTCAAATATTTGCAATTCATTCTTATATCGAACTCAGGTTACTACGAATTGATTGCTATCGTTTTATTCATTTCGGCAATTACAATTTCAACATCCGATGAGTTCGTTTGCCAGTTTACGAATGAAGCTCTTATGCCTGGCTTGCCAGCATACTGTGTCGGCGTCATAAATACTTTTCCGGAAGCATTTAGTTTATATAAAAAGCGTGCTACTTTATTTTGATTATTTCCCTTCAAAGTAAAACAGACATTATTTAGCCTGACCGGTGCAAGTAATTCAAAGTGTTCACATGTTTCAATAAAACCACCCAATAGTCTTGCCATTTCTATCGAATTTTCTACAATATCCTGGTATCCTTTTTTCCCGTAAGCAGTTAATGTAAACCATGCAGGCAATGCTTTAAGTCGCCTTGAATTTTCGGGCAGAAAGTTCAAGTAATTAAAGTCTTTAGCAGGATCGCCTAAATAGGGCGCATTGGAATTTTGAAATGTTTCCATTTGCAAAATCTTTTCCCAGTTCTTGCCCAATCCATTGGCGGGCCACTGCAAGACAGGTGAAATTCGACATAGTTGCGCCTGTAACAAAACCACCCAGGAAATCATCCGGAAGCTTAAATAAGTCTAAAAGCAATCTTATTGGCTCCACTTCTATAATTGCTGAAACATCTCCTTGTGCATTAATTGTTTGCGGATTTTGATCGTAAATTGTTGCCAGCCAATCACCAAGAATTGAAGCAGGCGTTGAACCACCAATTACATATCCAAGGTACCTGGGGCCGGCTGAGCCCACTATTAAATGCTTAAATTTCTCATTAAATAATTTGAGCGTGTCAAATCCGCCTAACCCTGTTTCATTAAGCTTTGCAACGCTGTATTCTATTACATCAGTTGAAGTCTGTCGCTCTCTAATGTTTTTCAAATAGTCAAGACCCTGACGTTTTACTTTTTCAAGTAATTCATCAAGATTTGTCATATCATGTTTTAACTGGTCATTCATATTCCTAACAATTGATGTCCTATAGAAACAAATGTATTGTTTTTAAAAAAACTAATAAAACCCTTAAATTTTGTATCTGTTTTTGTTGTGAATGAAGAACCGTAAAATTGAGTTAAAGTGCTTTCATCCGAGGATAAAATTCACGCGAATAGTAAAGAAGCTGTACTTCTAAAATGCGGCACCTGCTTTTTGGATTATCTGAAGGATACGGAAGACGACAATTTGGAGGTGATTGCTTTTCATTTATTCCCGGATATTTTAAAAGACTTTTACGTAAAGGAACTACCTGCCCTGATAGAAAAGAACACACGTAAACCTGAAACGCAAGTTGTAGTTCCTGATGATACCATAGCAAAGTTTATCGAATCATTGGATTTTTATTTCGTTTGCCATTGAGTTTAATTTAGTCTTTCCTTTTTTTAATTCTGATTTTTAGTTAACCTATTGGTATTTACCCCTCCAGAATTCTGTTTAATATTCTATTTGCCAGAGGGGCCATTAATATTGAAGTTGGAAACGCAATTCATATACCAACTTCAAAGGCTTTTAACCATATTTCTATGAACCCATTAGTTGGACTGGTGTTTTTATAGAACAATAACCTGCCCTGAAAGTATTGAGGCCGAAATCAGGGCCGCTATCCCCTCGAACGTCGGAGCTTGACTGCCTCGACGGCAAGGCGGACATCCCTTTCCTTCTCTCATTCAATCATTCCCTAAACATTTTTATCATTGCCACATTTCATCATTTTATCATTTTATCATTCAATCATTCCATTTCAAAGGATTTTTTAATTTTGGCAACGAATAGAAAACTATGGAGGATAATCAAACCAAAAAGGGTTGGAAAGAAAGATGGTACCATATCATTTTTGAATCCAGTACAACAACCGCGAAAAATTTCGACATCGTCCTACTGGTACTGATCGTGTTCAGCGTACTCGTTGTTATGCTCGACAGCGTAAAAGATATCCATGATTTCATGGGCATCTGGTTTCTTTATTTAGAGTGGATTTTTACCATCATTTTCACCATCGAATTTATTGTCAGGATAATTGTTAGCCGGAAAAAGGTGAAGTATATCCGAAGTTTTTATGGCGTAATCGATCTTCTTTCAATACTTCCAACTTACCTCAGCCTGGTTGTAACTGGCAGTCACTTCCTTATCATCATTCGAATCCTCAGGATGCTACGGGTTTTCAGGATTTTAAAATTAAGTCGCTATCTAAAAGCTTCAGAAGTACTTGCAATTTCGTTGAAGCAAAGCAAATACAAAATCATTGTATTCCTTGAAGTAGTGCTGACCACAGTGGTAATTATGGGCTCGCTGATGTACCTGATTGAGGGGCCGGAAAGCGGCTTTGACAGTATCCCACGTGGAATTTACTGGGCAATTGTTACACTTACAACAGTTGGCTTTGGCGATATTACACCGGATACTGTTTTGGGACAGTTCGTTGCTTCAATTATTATGATCCTGGGTTACTCGATTATTGCCGTGCCAACCGGGATTATTTCATCCGAGATGATAAAAACAAATACCATGATGCTAAACAATAAACAATGCGATGATTGTCAGACGGTATTGCACGCGGATGACGCTAAATACTGCAAACATTGCGGCAAAAAGCTTTGTAAAAATCTTGATTAAAAAAGGCGAGGTCTTTTCTGGCGGTGGATATTAAGGTTTTGCCTAATTACCCACTTCAGAAAACCAATTATCTTTCTGTAGCTTACGATAGCTTAAGTAGAAATTTATAGTTAGAAATAGCATATTAATAAAACATAAACACCTGCAAATCAATTAAATAATTTGACTTTTGTAAAAATTAAAAAGAATTGAACATGAATTCAAAAAGAATCTCAATAAACGCTCTTTTTCTTGATCCAAATAATTACAGACTAAGAAGTAATCCTCTATACAAAGAAATACCCGATTTAACAGATGAAAAGATAATGGGCAAAGCTTTGCAACAAAGGACTTTCAATATCGTTACGGGGAAGAATAACATTGAAATTAGGGATTTAATTGACAGTCTAAAAACCAATGGATTTTTGAAAGTTGACAATATCCTGGTTCGCAAATTGGAGAATGAAGAAGCCTACGTGGTGATTGAGGGCAACCGGAGGGTTGCGGCTTTAAAGGTACTTCAACAATCTTTAAACGAAGGGTTTGATATTGGTGAATTAGATCCCAAAATATTTTCTACGAAGCCTAATGATGAGGAAGGTTTGGAAGTCGTTATTTACAAATATCAAAATCCTGAAGAATACCTAGTCCTTATGGGCTTAAGACATGTGAGCGGCAATAAAAAATGGGATAGATATAATCAAGCAAAACTTATATCAGAATTGAACGAAAATGGATATGATGTAAATGAGATTTCGCAAAAACTTGGTATTCCAAATAAAAGAGCTGTTCAACAACAACTAAATGCTTTTCATGCTATTCAAGGATTCATCAGGGATGAAATAAGTTATGACGCACCCCAGACATTTAATCCTCATGATAGATTCATGATTTTTGTTGAAGTATTGCTTATGAGAAATGTTAAAACTTGGCTCAATTGGAATATAGAAAAGAAAGAATTTATTAACAAAGAAAATCTTAACAGATTCTATACCTGGATAACTCCTTCTTATGAAGTATCTGATGATAATGATGCAGGTTTAAACGATGGCGAATTCTTAGACCCTATTATTGTTAATCATAAAGAAATTCGGTTGTTGAATGAAATTATCGATGATGAAGAATCGATTATTAGGATGGAGGAAACAAGAAGTATTAATGAAGCAATTGAACAAAACGAAGGATTTACAAAGAAAAAATTTTCCAAAGAGATTAAAAGAGCAGAGAATGTTTTAAGAAATATAAAATTTGGACCTTCACTTGAACTTGAGCAAAATGATATTCAATCACTAGAAAACATCCAAAAAATCACTTTTAGAATAATAGGAGAAGATGACTAAATCTGATCAACAACGTATCGCCATAATAAATGCTCTTAAATCACGAAAAAATATTATCGATCTTGATATTCTAAATGGGGTCGAAAATGAAAATGATTTAGAGAATATTACAATAAAATTTGAATCCTACATTGCGAAATACCCTGAGTGTGGATTAGTTATAGACTATAATACATATGAGATTAAAAAATCTAAAAACATTCAAAAAATTGCCTCATACATTAGTAACCTAAGCGCAACCAAATTTGAAAAGTATTCCGCTATGGTTGTTAAATTATTTGATTATGAAATATCTTACGCTACAAAAATTTCACATGACCAGGGAATTGATTTTATTGGAATTAAGAAATTCAAGCTCTTTGACTCAAAACGTAAGAGTTACCTAATTGGACAAGCAAAGAAGTATAATTCGCTGGTAGATATCAACGAAATTAGAGGATTTGCAGGTTCAGTACTTTTATTGAGGAACCGAGAATTTAGCCAGACAAAAGAAGTTTATAAAAGCGTATCAATGAAATCTTTCACTTCTGTTGAAGGTTTTTTTGCCACATCATACTTTTTTTCACCTCCTGCAATTAAACTTTGTGAGAACTCTGATATAATTTCTTTAGATTTCATTGATTTAGTACTCTTAACTGAAAAAGCTATTCTTACAAAATCACTTAACATCGAAAAGAACAATCTATTTATTAAATCAAGGGCCGATCGAGAAATCAACAACATTCAAATAATGAATTGAAATAACAAATCATGCCCACAACAGATTAGCGTTCATTGAAAAATGAGTAGAAAACTAAACATACGAGATTCGAAAAAAAATTACAAATGAACAGTTGCGAGCCATATTTGTAAACCATCTGGGACAAGACACAACCTAACCTCACCCACACTTCCCCTTCACCGATCACCATTCACCGATCACCAATCACCGTCCTCCCTACTCCTCCGGTTCACCATCAATATACTTTTTAATAAAAGCATCACTGAAACCTTTGGCCTGTAGGAATTTCAGATAATCAGCACATTCTTCCCTGGATTTAAAAATCCCAACATTATACCGGAAATACTCACCATCAAAATGTTCATCGTAAGTTTCGTTGATTTCCATCGAACGCAATAGCTTTTTGATACCTGGCAATTCTGTTTTAGAAGCAAGGATTTGTATCCTGTAATCATCACCGATAAATTGCTTTTCTGCAGGCCCGGTTTTTTTAAGCCCACCGGTCGATACCTGCCACTCACTAAGCAAGCTATCCATTTTCGAAAACATTTCAGTAGTATCAACTTGCGCTGTCATTTGTGCATCCAGTTCTGTCTTTTTCATGGCTAAGAGTTGGTTCTCATCCGCAATTAATATGTGGCTTTCAGCACTTGCAACTGATTTGTTTTTAATCATAAAATCAGCAGTAATAAGGTAGGCGGCTTTATTTGCTTTTTCGGTATTAAGGGTAATCAATACTTCAAAAAAGGGGCTGGCTGGCAGTTGCCCCCACGAAAGAATTAGCGCATTACTAATTTGGCTATACGCAATATTATCTCCTTCAACCAACGTTGCATTACAGCCCGGGGGCAAGTTTAACACCAAGTCTCCGGGATAGGCATTATCCCCTTTTTTGAAAATAACTGACAAGTCAAAATCATTTCCTTGTCTTACCTCCATTTGATTTTCAAGCCTGAGCGCATAAATTTTTTCTATTTTCTTGCCTGGAAGATCATTTTTAACAGGCTCATCAGTTACAACCAAAATCCCTTTACTTTCGATAAGCTTCAGCCCATTTTCATCAGTAAAATTTGTAATAACAGGATAAAGGCCATGTGCGCTTTCCTTCACCTTAACCTGGTATGCCACCGAAATAGACTCACCTTGCTCAAGCCTATCCCACGATATTTCAACATCATTATTCGCAACTGTTGACTTTGCATTTTGCAAATTATAAGGCATCGGCAGAAACACTTTTGGCCACCTTTGCACAAGCTTTCCTGAAGCCACATAA
>Ga0307929_1001273_pt1 | contig 19983 bp, 16 predicted proteins | sample AceLakmetage1330_FD_203160 | JGI IMG/M metagenome (GOLD analysis project Ga0307929, IMG submission 203160) | Saline water microbial communities from Ace Lake, Antarctica - #1330 | ecosystem: Environmental > Aquatic > Non-marine Saline and Alkaline > Saline | place: Antarctica: Ace Lake...
TGTCCTCGTGCTTCATCATGCCCATCTGCTGGCGAAGAATGGCATGCTGCTTCCAGGAGATGGGAAATTTTCTGACGCCCAAAAGGGCATGGATAATAAAAAGGGTAAAAACCCCCAGCACGGCAAAAAATACCGCCGCAGGAAACCCTTCCCCTGTGCCGGAAAGGAAAGAGAGTTCCATGAATTTTGCCACAAAATTAAACGAGCCTTTTCCCAGCAGAATACTGGCCACAAGCATCATGTGTACCCACATGAACAGCCCCAGCACCAGACCGGTGCCGCTCTGGGCAAGGTCCAGTCGAGCCGGTATCCGGCTCTTTTTTACGTTGTCATTCTCTATCAAGCGTTCCATTCATCCTCCTTGATGACCAAATTACAAATAAGATTGGGGCTTGGTCCTAACTTCAACCACTCCGGTCAGTCAGTGGAAACCCATCCGCCAATGGCCAAAGTTAGAACCAATCCCTGAGATTTATATAACTCCGATCATGCCTTGTTAAAAAAACAACACAGCAGGAACATGGTTGATCCGCATTCCTGCTCTATTTCTTCAATAAGGGGTATCGTTGAAACAATTGGTTGAACTTAAAAGTTGCCTTCGTAGTTTTAAGTTTTACCCGGGGCCTTGCATATCCAGTCAAATAACACTTGCAACTTTTAGGTTGAGCAAAGGGTTGACATCAAATAAATATTCGGGTTGATAATGTAAATGTTTGGGCAGTGCCCCATATTCGTTTATCTTTGGGACTGCGTAGCATACTAAAAATGCTATATGAGCAGGCCCAAATAGACGAATATGGGGTGCTGACCGAATATTTAGGACATCAACCTTGCAGGTCTTTGTAATCCCAAGAATTATGCATCACCGGCCATGCAATTAAAATGCCTGCTTACACACCTCTCCGATTTCTCCAAGGTTTTCACATACATGGATACCGTTCTTTTTAAACGCTTCCACCTTGGCCTGACCCGTGCCACTGCTACCGCTGATGATGGCACCGGCATGTCCCATGCGCCTGCCCGGAGGGGCAGTCAATCCGGCGATGAAACCCACAACCGGCTTGGTCACATGATTTTTAATGTACTCGGCAGCCTCTTCTTCGGCATTCCCACCAATCTCGCCCACCATGACAATGGCTTTGGTGTCGGGATCATTTTCAAAGGCTTCCAGCACATCAATAAAATTGGTGCCGTTCACCGGATCACCGCCAATTCCAATGCAGGTGGTCTGTCCCATGCCAAGCTTGGTAAGCTGATCCACCACCTCGTAGGTGAGGGTGCCAGATCTGGACACGACACCAACCGGGCCGCCTGCCATGTGAATTTTACCCGGCATAATACCGATCTTACATTCACCCGGTGTGATAATACCGGGGCAGTTGGGTCCAATGAGACGGCATTTTTTAGTGGCCAGGAAATTTTTCACCCGGACCATGTCCATCACCGGAATACCCTCAGTAATAGCTACAATGAGATCCACACCGGCATCGGCAGCTTCCAAAATGGCATCTGCCCCAAATGGCGGTGGCACAAAGATAAGACTGGCATTGGCTCCGGTGGCCTCCACTGCCCCTCTTACCGTATCAAAAACCGGGATGCCGTCCATGTTCTGACCTCCCTTGCCCGGTGTGACGCCGGCAACTACATTGGTCCCATATTCAACACACTGTCTTGCGTGGAACTGTCCTTCCTTCCCGGTAATTCCCTGCACAAGAAGTTTGGTGTCCTTGTTTACAAATATACTCACAGCATTCTCCCCACGGTTCTTTTACCGATGCACTCCGGTGTCTTCTACGCCCATTAATAAAAAACGGCAAGCACTTCTCTGAGGCTTTTGCATCAGGGATAATGTTGACACACTTTATAGTAGAGCATACAAAAAATACAAGAGAAAACAATCCTTACACCGATTTTTTTCAATAAATGAACCGTCGTTATTAATATAATCAATCATGGCAAATAAGATTGCCACAACAAAGCGCAAATTTCATACGATCATAAGATCTGATCAGTCATAATTTTAATTTTTTATGCCATATGGTGTGTATCCAAGACACTTTTAAATAACACCTGCCATGGCGGATCATAAATTTCATGACTACGGAATAACCTTATGAGACAATGTGTTATATTGCCGCCGCTATTTTTTCCGCCGCATCCTTAAGATCCACAGCGCTTATCAGATCAAGTCCGGAATCGGCAAGAATTTTCTTTCCTTCATCCACGTTGGTCCCTTCCATGCGTACCACAACGGGAATATTGATGCCGGTTTTTTTGGCTGCCTGGACCACCCCCTCGGCAAACACATCACACCGCAGAATGCCACCAAAGATATTGATCAACACCGCTTTTACTTTTTCGTCCATGAGGATGATGCGAAGGGCATTTTCCACCTGGTCTGCAGAGGCCCCGCCCCCAACATCCATGAAGTTGGCAGGTTCGGCTCCGGCAAGTTTAATGATATCCATGGTGGCCATGGCAAGCCCGGCCCCATTGACGATATTGCCCACATTACCGTCCAAATTAACATAGTTGAGATTAAATTTTGACGCCTCCACTTCCTGGGGATCTTCCTCATCAAGGTCTCTATATTCCAGGAGATCTTTATGACGGAACATGGCGTTGGAATCAATGTCCACCTTGGCGTCCAGGGCCAGGACCTGGTCATCTGCCGTTAAGATCAGGGGATTGATCTCCACAAGGGAGCAGTCATTGGCAACAAAAAGGGTGTATAGCTGGCGCACCAGAGCGCCAAACTGCTTTTTGGCCGGCTTGGGAATGGCAAGTCCAAATCCCAGCTCTCCCAGCTGATAATTCTGGAGACCCATGAGGGGGTCCACATAAATTTTGATAATTTTTTCCGGGGTTTTGGCAGCCACCTCTTCAATGTCCATGCCGCCTTCCTGGCTGGCCATGATCACCACCTTGGCTGTTTCCCGGTCCACCAACATACTCAAATAAAGCTCTTTGGCAATGTTCTGACCCGCTTCCACCAAAATTTTCTTGACCCGTCTGCCCTCGGGACCTGTCTGGTGTGTCACCAGTGTCATGCCAAGGATTTCATCGGCAAGATTTCCTGCCTCCTCCCGGGAGGGGGCAAGTTTTACCCCACCGCCTTTGCCACGGCCGCCGGCATGAATTTGTGCCTTGACAACGACGGGATACCCGCCCAGTTGATCTGCAACATTCAGGGCCTCTTCCCGGGAAAAAGCAACCTGACCCTGGGGAACAGGCACATCATACTTTCTAAAAAGCTCCTTTGCCTGGTACTCATGTATCTTCATAATCAATCCTTAACACTTTCAGATAGTTTTTGTATGAAAAAGAGGGGACAGAGATAGATTCTGCCCCTACGTTTTTAAACCTTAATATTGCACCTTGGTTTGCCCACAACAAAGATTGAAAATGGAACCATGCCGCCCCCGACGGGCGATGGGTCCGGCCCGGGACCGTCGGCGGCCCTTTTGCCCTGCCGGTCTAAACCACAGAAACTGCGGGCAAGCTACACGTAAGACAACAATCTTTCTGCGGCTGCCGTTGGGGACATCAATTGATTTTCAACCTGATGGGAAATGCGGGACATGTTGGCCATCACATCAGAGTTTTCCCGGAACCGGGTCTTCAAGCCTGTTTCCAGAAGATGCCACATCCAATCTAACGCCTGGGCTTTTCTTCTCTGTTCAAACTCTTTGGACTCTTTCATTTTCCGCCGATGCGCAAGTACCGTTTCCCAGACATTCACGGTGCCCCCCTCCAGCATGGAACTACAGGTAAGTACAGGGGGCCGCCAGGTGGGGGATTCCGGGGTGACCATCTGCATGGCAATTTCATACTCCTGGCGGGCATTGGATGCCCGCTCCAAATTATCCCCATCCGCCTTGTTAATGGCAATGGCATCGGCCACCTCAAGGATGCCCTTTTTAATGCCCTGGAGTTCATCTCCAGCCCCAGCAATCATCAGGGCCAGAAAGAAATCCACCATGGTGGACACCCGAGTTTCAGATTGTCCCACCCCCACGGTTTCCACCAAAACCACATCAAACCCGGCCGCTTCACACACCAGCATCATTTCCCGGGTTTTTGCGGCCACTCCCCCCAGTGTTTCACCGGAGGGAGAGGGCCGAATAAAGGCATTTTCATGGCAGGCAAGCTGTTCCATGCGGGTTTTATCCCCCAGAATACTGCCACCACTTCGCTGGCTTGAGGGGTCCACGGCCAGCACCGCCACCCGATGCCCCTTGTTAGCAAGGTACAGCCCCAAATTTTCCACAAAGGTGCTTTTACCAACGCCTGGCACACCGGTGATACCAAGCCGCACGGATTTTCCCGTGTGGGGCAGCAGCCCATCCATTACCCGGGCCGCCATGGTTCGGTGGAGGGGGAGGGAACTTTCCACCAGGGTCATGGATTTGGCTATCCAACGACGATTTCTTTCCAAAACCCCTTTAACAAAGGCATCACACTGGTGTAAATCCATGGTCATCAGGCTCCCAGGGCGTTCAGGGTTTTATTGGCACATTCGGTGACAACACTTCCCGGGCCAAAGACTTCAACGGCACCGGCGGCCTTTAACATATCATAATCTTTGGGGGGAATAATGCCGCCCACCACCACCTTGATATCCTCAGCCCCCTCTTTTTTCAATGCCGCAACCAGGGCGGGCACGAGCGTTTTATGTCCGGCGGCAAGGCTGGAAACCCCCACCACATGGACATCGTTTTCCACCGCCATGCGGGCCGCCTCTTCCGGTGTCTGGAACATGGGGCTGATGTCCACATCAAATCCAAAATCAGCATAGGCTGTGGCAATGACTTTGACGCCTCTATCGTGGCCATCCTGTCCCATTTTGGTCACCAATATACGGGGCCTGCGGCCCTGCGCTTTTTCAAAATCTTCCGTGCGTTTTCTCAACGCTGTAATAATTTCCGTGTCTTTAAATTCAGAAGCATACACCCCGGAAATGCACTGGGTGGTGGCAACGAATCGTCCAAATACGGTTTCCATGGCGTCGGATATCTCCCCCACTGTGGCCCTGGCCCGCACTGCTTCAATGGCAGCGGCCAGAAGATTTGCATCACTTTGTGCAGCCTGTTTTACATTTTCCAAGGCCTTTTCAACGGCTCCGGCATCCCTGTCTTTCTTTATTTGATCCAGACGGGCCACCTGTTCCGTTCTCACTTCATCGCTGATCTCAAGCACCTCAATGGGTTTTTCGTCGGCAACGATGTACTTGTTTACGCCCACAATAACATCGGTTCCCCCATCAATTCTGGCCTGACTTCGGGCTGCCACCTCTTCAATGCGGCGTTTGGGCATGCCGGTTTCAATGGCTTTGGCCATGCCGCCAAGGTCTTCAACCTCTTTTAAAATCTTTCTGACCTCGTCCACGATGCTCTGGGTTAAGGATTCCACATAGTAAGATCCACCCAGGGGATCCACCACCGAGGTGACCTTGGACTCTTCCTGCACAATGATCTGGGTGTTCCTGGCAATTCTGGCAGAGGTTTCCGTGGGAAGGCCCACCGCTTCATCAAAGGAATTGGTGTGCAAAGACTGGGTACCGCCAAGCACCGCTGACATGCACTCCAATGTGGTGCGGATGATGTTGTTATAGGGGTCCTGCTGGGTCAGACTCCAGCCAGATGTCTGGCAATGGGTTCTGAGCATGCTGGATTTGGGATTCTTGGGATTAAATTGTGACATGAGTTCTGCCCAGAGAAACCGGGCCGCCCGGAGCATGGCAATGTCCATGAAAAAGTTCATGCCAATGCCAAAGAAAAAGGAAAGTCGTGGGGCAAATGCATCAATGTCAAGGCCTGTGGCCAGGGCTGCCTTGACATATTCAAGCCCATCTGCCAGGGTAAAGGCGGTCTGGAGCACGGAATCGGCACCCGCCTCCATCATGTGGTATCCGCTGATACTCACGGTGTTGTATTTTGGCATATGTTCGGAACAATATCCGATGATGTCGGCAATGATGCGCATGGACGGGGTGGGAGGATATATATAGGTGTTCCGGGTGAGATACTCTTTTAGAATGTCATTCTGGATGGTGCCTGAAAGTTGTTCCTGTTTGACCCCCTGCTCTTCAGCAGCCACAATGTACCCGGCAAGGATGGGCAACACCCCACCGTTCATGGTCATGGAAACCGACATTTTATCCAGGGGAATCTGGTCAAAAAGAATCTTCATATCCTCAACGGAATCCACGGCAACCCCCGCTTTTCCCACATCCCCAAATACCCGGGGGTGATCCGAATCATACCCTCTGTGGGTGGCAAGGTCAAAGGCCACGGAAAGACCCTTTTGGCCTGCGGCAAGATTTTTCCGGTAAAAGGCGTTGGACTCCTTGGCCGTAGAAAACCCGGCATATTGACGGATGGTCCAGGGACGCCCCGCATACATGGTGGCTTTGGGTCCCCGGACATAGGGGAAAAACCCGGGCAATGAGGATTTAAATTCAACGGATTCAAGATCTTCTGCCGTGTAAAGTGGTTTGATCTCAATCCCTTCCGGGGTCTGGGTATTCAATGATTCAAGGGGTTTCCCCCTGAGTTCCTTTTCAGCCAGAGTCTTCCAGCTGTTTACATCCGGTACTTGTGACATGTGCAATACCTTTCCTTTTAGAAGATGATGATGCGTATGTATCCATCCAGTTCAACCATAAAAGCCGCAAATATTCGACCAGCACCCCATCTTCGCCTATTTTGGCCTGCTCACATAGCATTAGTATGCTACGCAGTCCCAAATACGCGAAGATGGGGCACTGGCCAAACATTTACATTACCAACCCGAATATTTACTAAAAAACAGGCCGGTTCAACCATAAAAGCCAGGGTCTTCAGGTTTTAATCCCGCTGGCACAGCTCCACCAGAACCCCCGATGTATCTTTGGGGTGCAAAAAGGCAATCTGTGCACCGCCTGCCCCCTTGCGCGGTTTTTCATCAATGAGTCGAATCCCCTTGGCTTTTAATTCTTCCAGGGCGGTTTCAATGTTTTCCACCCGGAAGGCAACATGCTGGATACCCTCGCCTTTTTTATCTATGTATTTGGCCACAGGGCCATCCGGGGCTGTGGATTCCAGAAGCTCAACCTCACTTTCCCCCACGGGTAAAAATGCGGTGGTAACCTTTTGTGCTTCAACTGTTTCAGTACCGGCAAACTCCAGGCCAAGGACATCCGTCCAAAAATTTTTGCCTTTCTCAATGCTTTTGACGGCAATACCGAGATGATCAATTTTAAGTACTTTCATGTTTCTCCTCAATTTTTAGGTGAAAACCAAACACTTAAACTTCGTTACAAACTATAATAGCAGTTATTTAAGACATATACAACGCCACAGCGACATCTCTTGCTCATTCTTTGCCAGGCACGGAAATGGCTCGCCAGATCATGTCAAACAGGACATTGCTTTGGGCGGCAAGACTCTCCTTGCATCCCCGCTGGACCCACATGAAAAAGGAGCGCTGCACCAGTCCCAGCATGATGTCCATCAGAATTCCAGAACGGACCCGGGGGTTAAGAATGCCCTGTTCCTGCCCCTTTTTCAGAACTTCCAGGTAGAGGTGGATCATTTTTTTTTGTTCAAACGTTTTATCGGCCATCCATGTGCCCATGGGAAGGGTCATGAAGAGCATGCGCCCCAGGTAGGGATGCCGTTCATAATAATCCAACTGGAGCCAGAGGACTTTACGCAGTTTTTCCTTAAGGTCTTCAATGCCCTGAAGATGATCTATAATACGATTGGTGAGCCTGCCCAGCCAGATATCCACATAGGTAAACACCAGCTGTTCCTTGCTGCCGAAATGCTTGTATATGGTCGTAAAACTCACCCCGGCAGCCTTGGCCACATCCCGAATATTTGCCCTGTGAAAATCGGAATGGGAGAAAACGTCCATTACGGCCTTTTCCAGACGCTTGTTGACTTCGGGTCGCAATGCAGGTAACGATGTTTTATCCTGTTTTATCTTTTTTTTAGCCGTCATTTAATGGCATACGTCCTTTAAAACCTGTGAATGAAGATTTTTATTCGCTACGAGATATCAACATTTAATCGAACCAGACACACGTTGTTGACAAAAAAAAGAAACATTGTTACCGTGCATTGCATATCACCCGCTCCTTTGGACTGTCAAGAAAAAAATTTCTTGCAAAACCTCCCTGTTTTGTGCATACACAACTATGATGACACACTGGCATGAATCCACACATATAGAGAGATGGTTCAGGGGAATGCTGTCACCCTTGCACCTGCTCATGGTTGTCATTCTGGTGATCACTGGGGTATCGGAGTGGCAGATGAGCTGGTGTGAACACCTTGTGGGAGCTTATCTTGCCTCCAGCAACGATAAGAGACCGGAAATCGGCACGGTATGGGAGACCGAAGACCGCACGACCACGGCTCAATCTTATCTCAAAACAATCACCGACAGCCGTAAAGAGGCCACCCGATATGCAAAGGAAGCCTCTTCCTTTATTCAACTTGCATCGGGTATTTTACCGGGTCAGTGGACACACATCAGCAGAACCCATTTTAAACAACTCTATCTTGCCCTGCCCGAACCCACGGCGGCTGAACTGATCCCTCCCCTGGAACTGGTGTGGCTTTTTAATGGCACGGACATGAATAAAATCTTCTGCGAAGGTAAATCCCACGGCCTGGACATCTATTTTCTAACTCCGGAAAACCGGGTCATCAGACAAATTTCCTTAAGCCGGGCAACGGTGGCAGAGCTTGACCAGGACAACACTGTTTTCAAAGGAACTCTGGAGGATATTCACGATTTCGCTGGCACCGCATATCCGGCGAATCAATTTTTCAAAGCCACCCTGACCCTTCCCCCAGAAACCCTTTCTGAATTAATCATCCGCCCGGAACGGCTTTTACCTGACCGGGGGAAGATCTCACGGGTGGGCATCTGGCCGGACCAGACGTCGGCATATGTACAAATGGGGTTTGAAGTCCATGGACCCCGGGGCAACATGGTTATTTTTACGAAAGGGCGAAACTGGGCTGTTAAGCAACTGATCCAACGGCTCACGGGAAGAGCGCAATGAAAACAATGGCCCGTCTCATAAAATGGATCTCCACCCTTTTTTATATGGGCCTCACGGCAGGGGGGTGTGCCATGCTGCTCCTGTTTTTTTTCATATTTTACGGCGCTGAACAACTTCCCAGACTGCCCCACCCCCTGGCCCGTATCATTGAAACACCCAAAACACAAATTTACGCCGCCACCGGAGAAAAACTCATCACCCTTGGCAAAAAAGAGCCGGTGCCCCTTTCCCGCATCTCCCCCCATTTTATTAATGCCATTCTGGCGGTGGAAGATCATCGTTTCATGGAGCATAGTGGGCTGAGCAAACTCAGGACCTTAAAGGCCCTGTATATTACTTTGGTACAGCCGGGTAGAATACAGGGCGCTTCCACCATCACCCAGCAACTGGCCAAGAATCTTTTTTTTAGTTTCAAACAGACCTACCTACGAAAGTTCAAAGAACTTCTGTTGGCCCTGCAGATAGAACACACCTTTTCCAAGGAGGAAATCCTCCACGCCTATGTCAACCAGATTGCCTTTGGTGCCGGGGCACAGGGAGTGGAACGGGCTGCCCGGGTTTTTTTTGGCAAACCCGCCGCAGATCTGACCCTGGGGGAAGCCGCCCTTCTGGCAGGGCTTCCCCAATCCCCCAGCAGATACAACCCCTACCGTCACTATGATCGTGCCCTCAAACGACGGGAGGTGGTGATCCACCGCATGGTGGCCATGGGATATCTGACCCGGGAAAAGGCAGATCAGGTACTCCAGGAAAAACCCACACTGGCGGCCCGACATGCCGATGCCAGAACCGGCAGCTATTTTCTGGACACCCTCATCACCCAGCTCATCCAAGAGTATGGGAAAGATGTGGTATTCCATGGGGGTATCAGGGTCACCACCACACTCAATACTGCCATGCAGCGGGCCGCCCGGACAACTGTGAAAAAGGGCATGGATGAACTGGACATCTCCCTGGGAATCAACAAAAATGAGAAACCCATTCCCCAAGTGGCTCTGGTGGCCATTGATACCGGTTCCGGAGCTGTAAAAGCCCTTATGGGCGGAAGGAATTATTACGGATCAGAATTCAACCGGGCCATTTCCAGCAAACGTCGAGTGGGTTCCGGCTTCATGCCCTTTATTTATTATGCGGCCATGAAACAGCAAAACGTCCATGGCGGAACGGTGATGACCAGCCAACGCATCACCGTCCCCATTAAAGAGGGCCAAATCTTGTCTTCTGAAAACCGTACCGGAGCCCCCCATGGCAACATGATTTTAAAACAGGCCTTGACCCTGTCGGTGGACACCGTCACTGACCAGTTGATGGCAAAAACAGGTGTGAAAAACGTCATGGACATTGCCCGCATCTGTGGTATTTCAAGCCCCCTGGAATCGGCAGATTCCAGGGGTATGATAGCTGCACAAGTCACTCCCAAGGAGATGGCCGCGTCCTATGCCACATTTGCCTCGGGGGGTGTTCACCATGATCCTTTTTTCATCTGGCGGGTGGAAGATGCTCAGGGCCATGTGATTTACGAACACCTGGTCCAGGGAAAGAAAGTGTTAGATGCAGCCACGACATTTCAGGTGGTGGATATGATGCAGTCGGTTGTGGACAACGGCACGGCAAAAAAGGTCAGACAGGAGGGATTTTCCCGTCCGGCGGCGGGAAAAACAGGGACAGACCCTCATGGGTGTGATGCCTGGTTCACCGGATTTACGCCAGGGCTTTCCACCTCTGTGTGGATCGGGTATGACACCCCCCAAAAAATAAACGCCCCCAGCAAACCCACCGCTGACACCATGGCAGTTTCCATGTGGACGGCTTTTATGTCTGAGGCCCTGAAGGACGACCCTGCAAGACCCTTCAGCATCCCCGACACCATCTCATTTAAAACCGTGGATGCCCGTACGGGATGCCCCCCCGGGACAGGAAGCACATCCACCTTTACCATCCCCTTGAAACCCGGTCAGCCCCTCTGTGGAGATATCCCATAATGCATTTTCTCTTTAAACATCTGACCATCAGAATCTGGATAACAGCACTCTTGGGCATTCCCCTGTCATTTGTCATGATCCCCCCCCTCATTAACACAATACCCCAGGCCTCCCCACCGGTGATATATGGAATCATCATATGCCTTGTTTTTATCATGGCAGGCACCGGCATGACTTTCATGGCCCGGCAATTGATAAAAGCCTCTATACAAAGGGCTCAAAAATGGGAACAAACCGGGCAGGTAAAACAATGTGAAACCCAATTAATGAAAGCGCTGAAAATCTATAACAGCGCATTTTTGTTACCCTGGAGAAAGAAAAAAACCGTGGAAAAACTCACCGGCGCCATGGCCCGCTTTTCCCTGACCCATGACAGGGCCACCCCACTGTTCATCAATGCCACAAAACATTTTTTAAAAATATGCCCCCATGAAACCGAAATTGCGGCTCAATGGTTAAAAAAAGAAACTTTTTTTTCCCCCAATGACCCTGGCTGCGACCGTGTGCTGACCCTTATTGCCCGAGCCCAAAAAGACAATGCATCCATCCTTCCCCTGCTGGCCCACCGTTTCCTTAAAACCCATCGATGTGATTTTCAAGCCCGGAATCTCTATACCACCTGCATGGAGGCCCACCTGCTATCCCCATTCATGGAACAAAAAATTATAGCCCTTGTCCCTGATCTTTTTACCAACACACTATCAGATGCACTTTCCAGCACAGACCCAGATAGTAAATATTCGGCTTGATTCTGTATTGTAGTTTAAGAAGCAATGACGTATCATAATTAGAATTGCTAAAGAAGTTAAAAAAGATTTGACAGCCCTCCCCAGGCTCTGTATAAAGACTAAGATTATAAACGGAGATAAAAATGAATCAGAATTTTACAGGCAACTTTTATTATTTTAATAACTTCTATTTTAGGAGGCTGCCTGGGCTGTTCTGATTTGATTAATACATAATTAAAACATGAAAAGCCGCAGGCCAGAACCCTGCGGCTTTTTTTGTTTCCACCGCAGTAAAAAATCCTGCTTCTTGTTTTTCATGTTTTCAACCCACCACAGGAGAATGAAAACATGCAACGCACCTATGATGTTAACGTAGAAAGTTTCCAACCCCTTAGCACACCAGATGAATTCAAAGATGCATATCCCCTGGGCTCTGACTCAGCAAAAACTGTCCTGGAGGGCCGGGAAGAGATCAAGCAAATTTTGTCCGGCCAGGATAAAAGACGCCTTATCATCACCGGCCCCTGCTCTGTCCATGATGAAACCGCTGCCCTGGAATATGCTGAAAAACTATGCAGACTCAGGGAAGAAGTCAAAGACACCTTTGCTGTGATCATGCGGGTTTACTTTGAGAAACCCCGCACTTCCATTGGCTGGAAAGGACTTATCAATGATCCTTATATGGACGACTCCCGGGATTTGATGGAAGGGTTGCGCCGGGCCAGAAAACTGCTGCTGGCCATCACCGCCATGGGCATGCCAACCGCCACGGAAATGCTGGACCCCATTATTCCCCAGTACATTGCAGGCCTGGTGTGCTGGACTGCCATCGGCGCCAGAACAACAGAGTCCCAGACCCACCGTGAAATGTCCAGCGGGCTTTCCATGCCCGTGGGATTTAAAAACTGCACCGACGGTGCCTTGGGCACGGCCATCAACTCCATGATTGCCGCTGGCGCCCCCCAGAGTTTTCTTGGTATTAATGAGCATGGCCTGGTGAGTATTGTGAACACCAAGGGCAATCCCTATTCCCACATTGTCTTAAGGGGGGGGAAGCGGCCCAACTATGATTCTGTAAGCATCCGGGAGGCAGTGGAGACCCTGAAGCAGAAAAACCTCACCCAAGCCATCATCGTGGACTGTTCCCATGCCAACTCAAATAAAAAATATGAACGCCAGGCCATTGTGTGGGAGGATGTGATCAATCAGATACTCATGGACACGGACACCGGGCATGCCATCAAAGGATTCATGCTGGAGAGTAATCTGTGCCAGGGAAGCCAAAGCATGGAATGTGCCCCGGAAGATCTTTCTTATGGGGTTTCTGTCACCGACGAGTGTATCTCCTGGGAAACCACAGAGGAATTGATACGAGGTGCCCACGAAAAAATCAAACAACACCAGGCAGGGTAACCACCTCATTCAAGGAAAAGGTCCATGCTGATATTAAACCCCGATGACACCATCCACTGGTCCCCGGAACCGGACATCATTGTCCGGGTCAGAAAATTTTCTGCATTCCTGAAAACCCTCCATGACCCCGGTCGGTTCCATGGGTTTGCCACCCGACGGGCCACCGAATTTACCCCTGGGGATTTTATTCTTCCCTTTCTTTCTCTGGAAGAACTGGAGACGGTTAACCAATTTAAGAGTTTAAAAAAACAAATTGAATGGATGGCGGGAAGAAGTCTGGTAAAGGAGATGGTGTGTGCCACTGCACCGGAAGGGATAAAGGCAGGGGATATGAGCATCGCATACCGGGAGCAGGGCGCTCCCTTTCTGCCCCGGTATCCGAAAATCCATATCTCCATCACCCACTCCGGTGACTATGCTGCGGTGGCCCTGTGCCAGAATGAAAACCGAACCATGGGTCTGGACCTGGAAAAAATCGGGCCAGCACCGGATGCTGGGTTCATGAAAATTGCCTTCACACCGGCCGAAAGAAAATACATGGGAAATGATCCCATGAAAATTTTCAGGGGCTGGACCTTAAAAGAGGCATTTTTAAAATATATTAAGAAGGGATTTAACGAAAGCCTGCATAAAGTAGAAATTTACCCCGATATTATTTTATACAAAGGCATCAAGGCCCAGATCAACCTGTTTTGTGCCACCCTTGGCCTTGATTATTGCATTTCACTGGTCACAAGTAAAAATCATTGAATTACACCGGCTAATCCATTGTTGGCATCCTTCATTTGGCAATTTATACTTGGCTGAGCAAGAAGCCCATTTCTGCCTTGATCATCGTTTGGTCTGAAGTAATCTGTATTTGAATTTTGTAGATAGAAAGCCTAACCTGGACAAGCCAGAACCAAAAAGGGTTTCTGATTCTCTTACCAAAATAACACGAAAACAAGAGATAAGAATCTTATATAATTAGACGCTTGTCACTTTCAACTTTTTTATATGAAAATGAAGTGTCCAAGTAGCCTCAGCAGAGCCCCCCCCGAGGGGCAATAGGAACCGGCCAATTGGGCCGTCTACGGTTCCGGGCCGGGCCCATTGCCCGTCGGGGGGGGGCGGCATGATAGCATTTTCAATATTTGTTGTGTCCGACAGGGCATGGGTGTTTATACGAACCAGCAAAATGGCCGAAACAATGACCAAGGCCCCCAGCTTTTAGGAGCTGTGCGGAGAAGATGACTATAAAATACACTTACTTGAATATATAGTTTTTTAGAACTGTCACTGTTTTGTTTAATAACCGTTTTAGTGCACAAAGTCAAAAAGAACAATCCTCAGAACATATTGCTTCTAAAGATGATATTCTCCGCACAGGTCCAGCTTTTATGAAGGATGCCCTGATTTTGCTCAGATATGGAAGGGGCAGCCCCTGAAACTGTCCTGCTATTCGTTCACCCGCTCCACATATTCCTTGGTTCGGGTGTCAATTTTAATCAGCTGACCTTCCTCCACAAAGGGAGGCACCTGGATCTCAAATCCCGTTTCCAGGGTGGCGGGCTTGGTGTCCCCTGTTGCCGTGTCCCCCTTGGCCCAAGGGTCTGATTTTTTCACCCTCAGGTTGATGAAATTGGGCAGGGTCAACCCAATGGCTTTATCATTAAAAAACAGCACCGTACACACGGTGTTTTCCTTTAAAATATCAATCACATCCGCCACCTGATCAACGCCAAGGAAGTCCTGTCCATAGGTGGTGGTGTCCATGAAGCAGTAGCTGCCGGGCTCTGCGTAAAGATACTCCATCTCTTTTTCTTCCAGGGTGGCCTCTTCAAACTTATCTCCAGATCGAAACGTCTTTTCAAACTGGGAGCCGGTGATCATATTTTTAAGTTTGCATTTGTAAAGTGCCTGCCCCTTTCCCGGTTTTTTAAACTGAAAATCCACGATAATATACGGATCCCCATCAATCTGGAATTTAAGCCCCTTTCTCAAATCACTTGCGTCATGCATTATGTTATTCTCCTGTCTGTAATTTTTTTGACTCATCGCGGATTAGTGTGAAAATCATTAAGACAAGCAGTTTTCTAAAAACTGAATATTCTGACATTATTGAGTTATCACAAAATTGTGTGAAGCTTTTTGTCATGGAATCACACTAATCCGCTATGAGCCATTTTTTTTTAAATGAAACTTTGATCTTCTAAATAACTGCCACGGGCGGACCGTATTCTGGGCCCGGCTTGCCCACAGCGAATCATGAAAGTAATGTTAGGATGCCTACACTTTCATATAAAAAACTACATCGCTAAAAGCTTCTAATAAAACACATTCCCTTTGAATAGGCAATGCCATGATAAAAACAACTTGATTTTTTATTGATTTTATATAACATACATGGCTGTAAGCACCAGCCACAATGAAAGTTGAAACTCTCATAATTCCAGGCTTTTGGACGGAGTTTCATATAACGGGCATGTCCTGCCGGACACAACGAATATTGAAAATGGCATTATGCCGCCCACCCCCCCGACGGGCAATGGGCTCGGCCCGGGACCGTAGACTGCCCAATTGGCAGATTCCTATTACCCATCGGGGGGGGGGCTCTGCTGAGGGTACTTGGACACTTCATTTTCATATAACATACATGGCAGTCACCACTGCCACAACGAAAAATGAAAGTCTTTTAATTCCAGCGTGTTGGTGAGACTTTCTTATAAAAAAAATAGGGCCATTATGCAAAGTCAACTGGCACATATCCAATTGTTGGATTTCAGTATATGCATTCAGCAAAAAAGCAACGATATTTTAATTTCAGGAATATAATTTAACATGATACTTATTATTGACTTCGGCTCACAGTTCAATCAACTCATTGCCAGAAGAGTCCGGGAGCACGAGGTATATTGCCAGGTTGAACCCGCAGGACTTGACATTGATAAGATAAAGGACTTGAAACCCGAGGGCATCATACTTTCAGGCGGTCCCTCCAGCATTTATGAAGAGAACAGCCCCACCATTGATGCTGAAATATTCAAGCTGGGGATCCCCATCCTGGGCATCTGCTATGGAATGCAGTTCATGGTCCACACCCTGGGGGGCAAAATAGGCCGTTCTTCAAAACGGGAGTATGGCTTTGCGACACTGAACATTTCAGACCACCAGCCCCTGTTCTCAGGCATGGACGCCTCCCTGCAATGCTGGATGAGCCATGGGGATTCCACGGAAATCCTGCCCGATACCTTCAGCATTACCGCATCAACCCCAAACACCCCCATTGCAGCCATTGCCGACCCCAAAAACAATTTTTACGGATTACAATTCCACCCTGAAGTTGAACATACCCACCAGGGAAAAGAGATGATCCGGAATTTTATAGTTGATATCTGTCATTGTGAAAAAAATTGGAACATGGAATCCTTTGCCAGTACGGCCATCCAGGAAATCAAAGATGCCGTCCAGGATAAAAAGGTGATCATGGGCCTTTCCGGCGGCGTGGACTCTTCTGTTGCTGCCCTTTTGATCCACAAAGCCATTGGCAAAAACCTTCATTGCATTTTTGTGGACAATGGACTTTTACGGAAAAATGAAAAAGAGGATCTCCAAAAAAGCCTGACCACTCATCTGGATCTGAACATCAAATTTGTGGATGCCCAGAAAATATTCCTGGACGCCCTGGAAGGGGTCACCGACCCTGAAGTAAAAAGAAAAGAGATCGGCAGACTCTTTATTGAGGTGTTTGATGCCGAATCCAAAAAAATAGAGGGAGCTGATTTTTTAGGTCAGGGCACATTGTACCCGGATATCATTGAATCAAAATCTGCCTTTGGCGGCCCCACCTCGATCATTAAATCCCACCACAATGTGGGGGGGCTTCCTGAAAAAATGAAATTAAAACTCATTGAACCCCTCCAGCTTCTCTTCAAAGATGAGGTGAGACAACTGGGACTGGAACTGGGCCTTAATGAAGATCTGGTATGGCGACAACCTTTTCCCGGACCCGGCCTTGCCATCCGCATCATGGGTGCAGTGTCAGAAAAACGTCTAAATATTCTGAAAGAAGCAGATGCCCTGCTTCTGGAAGAGATCCGGGCGGCCGGCCTTTACCGGAAGTTGTGGCAATCCTTTGCCGTTTTGCTTCCCATTAAAAGCGTCGGCGTCATGGGGGATAAAAGAACTTATGATAGCTGTATTGCCATCCGGGCGGTGAACAGCATTGATGCCATGACCGCTGACTGGGCAAGACTGCCCCATGAACTGCTTGCCAGAGTGTCCAACCGCATCATCAATGAGGTGGACGGTGTTAACCGGGTGGTGTTTGATATCACCTCAAAACCCCCTGGAACCATTGAGTGGGAATAAACGTTTTGGTCAGCCTCGGTTACAACGCCAGGTTGACCATGGCCGTTTTATATGAAACATTTCTTTTAAGTTGCCCCAAGGTTACAATGACGGAACGCCTCTTGATTAAGGAGCCATGCCATAGATGGAGACATTAAAGATTTCCAGGGAAGACGGTGCGCCTTCCTTTTCTGCGACCTTTTATAAACAGGAACTCAATGAGCTGAAGATCGAGAAACTGGGAAACAGAATCACCATTATCTCCTTTATCCTTCCCTGTCTCATTGGTGCGATTCTCATATATCTCTACATGGATATCACCCACCGGGTGGTGGATGCCAAGGATTCTGGAAAAAATGAAATCGAGCTGATCACCCAGGACATGGAAATTAAAATAAACGCCACAAATGTGAAAATTGCCAAGTTAAAATTTTCCATGGATCAGCAACTTCCTGCCATTACGGCCCAAATCGAAGAACTTTCCGTACTCAAGGCCAACCGGGAGGAGACCCTGGCCTCATTGGAAAGCCTGAAAACAGACGTGGCCCACAATACAGATCATTATCAAGCGGCGATTCATATGCTCGACCAGACAAACAAAGAAAATATGGCCATTATCAATAAAACAGGGGATCGACTCAAGAACAATGCCCAGGCCTTTGAGCAGCGCATTTCCCAGCGTATGGAAACCTTTGAGACCCAATCCAATGAAACACTGGCAGCCGTTGAAACCCGTTTTAACGAGACGTTGACGGCCGTTGAAACTTCTTTAAAAAAGGATCTTGCCCGGATGGAGACACTGAATTTGAACCTTGCCTCCTATGAAATGACCATGAAAACCCTTGGAGAAGATCTCAGCCAGACAAAGACAGCGTTTAACAAAAAGTTACAACAGACTGTCAGTCAAAAGGAAGTGGAAAGTCTCAAAAACCAATTAAAGCAGAAGATCAACCAGGAGGCCTTGACCACCGAAATTGACAAACTCAACAAGTCCATTGATACCCGCCTGACACAACTTGAAAAAAATGTAAACAACGCCTTGGGCGATGCCAGCAGGCCTGCCAGAACAAAAACAATCTCTTCTACGACACCAACAAAATCCCAGTCTGAAACAAAAAAGACCGATCCCCAGGTCATCGCTGTTCCAGAACCAGGCAAAATTTCAGAAACCGATCTCACCCAGTAACCCAGGACGTACCTTATTCAGCCCTTTTTAAACCCCAAAACAGATGAAAGCCTTTCCATGAAATTCAACTTACAAGATCTGTCAGATATTCACATCCTTGTCATCGGCGACATCATGCTTGATCAATACATATGGGGAAAGGTGGGCAGAATCTCACCAGAGGCCCCTGTCCCTATTGTCCATGTGCAAAACAAAACTCACACAGTGGGCGGGGCTGGTAATGTTGCCCGCAATCTCAATGCCGTGGGATGCCGTACCAGTGTCATGGGACGGTGCGGCACAGATAAAGCAGGTCAAAAAATCATGGACTTGCTGGACCATCATAAGATCGGGCACCATCTTTTTGTTGATGAGACGTTTTTGACCATCACCAAAACCCGGATCATTGCACTGAAACAGCAACTGCTGCGCATTGATGAGGAGGAAATCACCCCATTGGAGGGACCCTCCATGGAGAAATTCCTGGGCAACATCGTCACCCTCCTGCCCAAGGTCAACAGTGTTATTTTATCGGATTATGGAAAAGGATTGCTCCAAAGTCCCGGAATCACGGAAAAAGTCATTCAATTGTGCAACACCCGGAATATACCAGTGGTGGTTGATCCCAAGGGCACGGACTGGTACCGCTACCAGGGAGCCACCTGTATTACCCCCAACACCTCAGAATTGCAACTCATCGCAGGCAACAGACCTGTGGACAGTGATGCAGACCTGGCCCAAACCGCACAAGAAATATGCCATGAGTTCTCCCTTAAGCGCCTTCTGGTAACCCGGGGCCCCAACGGAATGTGCCTGACTGGCACGGCGACACCCCCCCTTTTAATTCCCACCCAGGCCCGTGATGTCTATGATGTATCCGGGGCAGGAGACACCGCCATTGCCATTTTTACGGCAGGCCTGTCCCTGGGACTGTCCTTTGAAGCGGCGGCCACCCTTGCCAATGGTGCCGCAGGCGTGGTGGTGGGTAAAGTTGGCACCCAACCCTTGACAGCCCAGGAACTTGAGCAATGTGTGCCCACTGACAACTGTGATTTGTAACGTTGGCGTCTCTTGGATTATTTACATCACCAAACCGAATAGTTACTTCCCACCGCCCCCCACCATCAGGACATCCCCCGGATGGATATAACTCTTAAACGTCAATTTATTCCACTGGAGCAGGGTCAGCACAGGAATATTGTATTTTCGGGCAATCATGGTTAAATTTTCCCCATTTTTAACCACATGGATTTTTCGATTGTTTTTAGCCATCCACTTGGCTGCAAGGGACTGAAACCGTTTATTAAA
>Ga0307929_1001274_pt1 | contig 19966 bp, 18 predicted proteins | sample AceLakmetage1330_FD_203160 | JGI IMG/M metagenome (GOLD analysis project Ga0307929, IMG submission 203160) | Saline water microbial communities from Ace Lake, Antarctica - #1330 | ecosystem: Environmental > Aquatic > Non-marine Saline and Alkaline > Saline | place: Antarctica: Ace Lake...
CTCATTGATACTGCTTATCTCAAAATCCTTTAAAATGAATTCAGGCACAATCATTTTACTCATGTCGCCATATAATTCATCGGTACTTTTACGCTCTTTTTTATTTCGTCCCATATCTGTTTTTTTTTAGCAAATATATAAACCCTCTCAAAATAATAGCACTCCAAAAAAAGAATTAGCCCTGAACGGAAACGTGCCGAACAAATACAAAAAGTTTTGTATGAGATTTCCAGTTTCTCCTATAAAAACCTGGATCTAAGGTCGTTTTTATTCAAACTACATCAGCAAATAAATACCATCCTCAACGCCCGTAATTTTTTTGTTTCGCTTTATGATAAAGAAAGTGAAACATACACCTTCCCCTATTACGAAGATGAAACTGAAAAATATGAAAGTGGCCCTCCCGAGAAACTCGATGGCAGTTTAACAGATTTGGTTCGGCGCGAAGGAAAAGGCAAACTTCTGGCAAGCAAAGAAAAGGGGACAGTAATAAAGGAGGAAGGAATAATAACGTACGGTACTCCGGCAAAGGTTTGGATGGGAGCACCCATGATAAGTGGTTCGTCAAAGGAAGTAATTGGGGTAATCGTGTTGCAGGATTACCACAACTCAAATGCCTACAACAAGAGAGACCTCGAAATACTCGAAATTATTGCTTACAACATTGGGGTTTTCGTTGAGCGCATTCAAAACCACATTGAACTCAAACAAGCCAAAGAAAAAGCCGAAGAATCCGACCGCCTCAAATCTGCTTTCCTGGCCAACATGAGCCACGAAATTCGTACCCCCATGAACGGCATCCTGGGTTTTGCCGACCTGCTCAAAGAACCTGACCTTAGCGGCGACGAGCAAAACCAATATGTGGGCATTATCGAAAAAAGCGGACAGCGTATGCTCAACATCATCAACGACCTGATAGATATTTCAAAAATTGAAGCCGGGCAAATGGATCTCATTGTTTCGGAAGCTAACATCAACGACCAAATCGATTTTCTTTATACCTTTTTTAAACCCGAGGCCGAAGCAAAAAACACTAATTTGACTTATGAAAAAGCTTTGTCCGATAGCCTTTCCAACATCATCACCGACAAGGAAAAGCTGTATGCCATCCTCACCAACCTTTTAAAGAATGCCATTAAATTTACGGATAAAGGAAAAATTGAGTTTGGCTATGTAAAAAAAGAAAACAATATCGAGTTTTTTGTGAAAGATACAGGTATGGGCATAGCCAAAGACCGGCAGCAAGCCATTTTCGAAAGATTTGTCCAGGCCGATTTAAATATTTCAAAACCCTACGAAGGAGCCGGATTAGGATTGGCCATCACCAAGGCATACCTCCAAATGCTGGGTGGCGAAATATGGCTGGAATCGGATTTGGGTAAAGGCTCCTCATTTTATTTTACCATTCCTTATCACACCAGAACCGATAAAACCCTAAAAACAAATCTTCAGGAAGAAAAATCCAAACAAAAGGATGTGTATCAAAATTTAAATATTTTGGTGGCCGAAGATGACGATTACGGGTATTTTTACCTTGAAGCCCTGTTGCGCGGAAAGTGCAAAAACCTGATGCGCTGCACAAGCGGACTTGATACCGTGGAGGCCTGCCGAAATAATCCTGACATCGACCTGGTGCTGATGGATATAAAAATGCCCGAAATGGACGGGTATGAAGCCGCGGCCAAAATCAGGGAATTTAATACTAATTTAAAAATCATAGCCCAAACTGCCTATGCGCTGGCCGGTGATCGCGAAAAAGCCTTAAAGGCCGGGTGCGATGATTACATTGCTAAACCGATAAAAAAAGATGAGCTTTTAAAAATCATCCAACAATTGTTTAATTTAAAATCTTGACAAAATGAGAAAGCCGACTTATGAAGACCTGGAACTTCGGATTAAACAACTGGAAGAAAACGAAAGTGAATCCCAGCAGCAAACTCAAAATGCGCTTAAAAAAATTGAATGGTTATTAAAGCCAAAAGGTAAGGCATTAAAAATCAATAATCCTGATTATGGTGATTTGACAAATCTTAATACCAATGGCCTGATTCTGAAAAATATTGACAAAGATGTATTGAAAGACATTGTTCAGGATTACCTTGTATTGCTCGATACCTCTGCAGCTATTTATGAAAAAAATGGCGATTATGCCCTCGGGGTTTTTTCGTCAAATTGGTGCAATATGCTCGATAATGCATCACGAAAGCTTTGTGGCAACTGCTCCGATGCTCAGGCCCTCGCTTCGGGCGTATGGCTATGTCATGAATCGTGCTGGACCAAGGTATCAAAAAAAGCCATCGAAACCGGGAAAACTGTTGATGAAGAATGTAATGGCGGATTGCGCATTTACGCCGTCCCAATTTGGTTAAACAAGGAGGTGATTGGAGCCATAAATTTTGGCTATGGCAACCCGCCCACCGATAAGGCCAAATTAGAAGAAATTAGTGAAAAGTATAAAATCCCTTATGCAGAAGTACTCGAAACTGCAATTAAATACGAAACCCGGCCTGAATTTATCATCGATATAGCCAAAGAACGCCTGTATAAGTCGGCCCGTATCATCAGTGAAATCGTAGGATTACAACTTGCAGAAACAAAAATTCAATTTCAAAACGAGGAAATCGCCTCTCAAAACGAAGAGCTTGAAGCACAAAATGAAGAAATGAATGCTACCAATTTCGAACTCCAAAAAAGCGAAGAACGCTTCCGTGCTCTTTTCGAGCAAATGCCCAGCGGCGTAGCGGTGTACGAAGCTGTTGACAATGGCCTCGATTTCATTTTTAAAGGCTTTAATAATGCGGCCGAAAAAATTGACAATATTAAAAGATCACAAATTATTGGGAAAAGATTAACTGAAGTCTTTCCGGGCTCAAAAGAATTTGGTTTTCCAAACGCGTTAAAAAATGTGTGGAAAACCGGCAAGGTCGAGTACAAACCGGAGGCACCGTACAGAGATGATACTGGCAAAATTCATTGGAGAGAAAACTGGATTTACAAGCTTCCCACGGGCGATGTTGTAGCAATATACACCGATGTTACGGTACGCAAACTGGCGCAATTGAAGCTCGAAGAGAGTGAAAATAAAATGCAAAGGCTTTTTGATAACATGAACAGTGGTTTTGCGTATCATAAAATAGTTTTGGATGAAAATGGAAAACCTGTCGATTACATTTTCCTGGAAGTCAATACTGTCTTTGAGCAAATGACAGGTTTAAAATCTGCCAACATCATTGGCAAAAGAGTATCCGAAGCTATCCCGGGCACCGAAAATGACCCTGCCAACTGGATTGGAGTTTATGGTAAAGTTGCCCTTTCGGGGAATCCCATAAAATTCCAAAACTATAGCGCCGACATAGGCAAATGGTTTTCGGTGAGTGCCTATTCGCCGGGTAGGGGGTATTTTGCTACAATTATTGATGACGTTACCAGTCAAATTAAAGCCAAACAAGAATTAGCTTCAAAGGAAGAACTTTACCGATCCTTGCTCGAAAGTGTTGCTGCCGGCATTGGTTATTACAACCTTGATGGAAAACTGCTGGTATTTAATACACAAGCTGCCAAAAATCTAAATGGCTTACCTGAAGACTTTGAGGGCAAAACCATGTTTGAGTTATATGGTGAGGAAGCCGGAAAGTTTTATCTCAATCGAATTTTGCTCGCCGCAAAGTCAAAAGATATTTTAGAATTTGAAGATGTTGTGGATTTACCTACCCAAAAAAAATGGTTTAACTCAAAATACAACAAAATTCACGATGGCAAAGGAAATGTTATTGGAATTCAGATTATTTCCACTGATATTTCGGAGATTAAAAACCAACAATTAGAACTCAAACATAGCGAAGCAAAATACCGCAGCTATATCGACAATGCACCCCATGGTATTTTTGTAATTGATGCCAACGGACAATATCTGGAGGCAAATCCTACAGCAGTAAAAATGACAGGCTACGGCATAAAAGAAATTTTGCAAATGAATATTGCTGATTTTTCCCCAAACAGTGAGGGCAGGCAAAAAGCTAAAGAACGCTTACTATTATTACTTCAAGATGGAAAAATGAATGTTACCATACCTTTTGTTCGAAAAGATAAATCAGTAGGTTGGTGGCAAGTTGATGCTGTGAAAATTTCTGATAATAAATTCCTTGGCTATCAAACAGATGTTACCAAAAAAATAGAAGCCGAAGAATCACTGGTAAAAGCACTGCAACGGGCCGAAGAAAGTGAAACACGTTTTAAGACCCTGCACAATGCCTCCTTCGGGGGAATAACTATTCACGACAAGGGGATTATCCTGGATTGCAATTTGGGGCTAAGCACAATTACGGGCTTTAGCCATGACGAGCTTATTGGAATGGATGGAATAACTTTGCTTTGCCCTGAATACCGGGATCAAATCATGTCGAACATCTTAACAGAATACGAAAAAGCCTACGACGTTGAAGGAATCAGAAAAAATGGAGAAAGATACCATGTTAGGCTGGAAGCCAGGATGATTCCACATAAAGGCCAAATTGTTCGTGTAGTAGAGTTCAGGGATATAAGCGAACAAAAGAAAGTGGAGATAGAACTACTCAAAGCAAAAGAACGCGCCGAAGAATCCGACCGCCTCAAATCGGCCTTCCTGGCCAATATGAGCCACGAAATTCGTACGCCCATGAACGGCATCCTGGGCTTTGCCGATTTATTAAAAGAACCTGACTTATCCGGCGAGCAGCAACAAAAATACATCAGCGTAATCGAACGTAGCGGCGAACGCATGCTCAACATCATCAACGACCTGATTGACATCTCCAAAATTGAAGCCGGACAGATGGAAGTCAGCCTCGCGGAAATAGATGTAAAAGAACAGTCAGAATACCTCTGTACTTTCTTTAAACCCGAAATGGAGAAAAAAGGGATCCACTTTATTCAAAATATCCCGGCACTGCCCAAGCCCCTTCTTTTTACTACCGACCGCGAAAAGCTCTACGCCATCATTACCAACCTGCTGAAAAACGCCATCAAATACACCAGGCAGGGCAGCATCGAATTTGGTGTTTCGACAAGCTCAACAAGCAATTCGACAAGCTCAACAAGCAATTCGACAAGCTCAACAAGCAATTTAAAAGCGGACAGTGAGCCTAACGAACTGCAATTCTATGTAAAAGATACCGGCATTGGCATTCCTGCCAACAGGATCGATGCTATTTTCGAGCGATTTATCCAGGCCGATATCGAGGACAAACAAGCTATGGAAGGTGCCGGGCTGGGATTGGCCATTTCAAAAGCCTACGCTGAAATGCTTGGTGGCAAACTTTGGGTAGAGTCGCTTTTGGGTCAAGGCTCAACCTTTTATTTTACCCTGCCCGATCAGCCACGATCTAAAATCAACACAGATCAAGAAAAAACAGGTCTTGAAAATTTGGATGAAAGCAACAAAAAACACCTTAAGATTTTGGTGGCCGAGGACGATGAAACCAGCAAACTGCACCTTTCCATCCTGTTGCAGAATATGGCCGAAGAAATATATTATGCCCGCTCAGGTACTGAGGCTATAAAAATGGGCCAAAAGCATCCTGAACTGGATTTGATACTCATGGATATTAAAATGCCCCTGATGGATGGGGATGAAGCAAGCCGGGAAATCAGAAAATTTAATAGCGATATCATTATCATTGCACAAACCGCTTATGCCCTTTCGGGCGACCGCGCAAAAGCCCTGGCCGCCGGATGCAACGATTACATCACCAAGCCCATTAAAAAAGAATTGTTGATCGAAATCATCCAAAAGCACTTCGATTAAAATAACGGCCACCTCAGAAGTTTCCATTAAGATAAACGATGCCTTGGGTTTCGGTTTATTTAGTCAACTGTGGGATGTTCGCGGTAATAGACGCGCAAGTTGCGCGTCTGTACAGGCAAATGCTTGCGAAAGTCTGATGGGGTAAAGCCGCCCAGTTGGGGTGGCTTTACAATCTTTCCCGGGAGCGTATTATTTGTTTGAATAAAAATTTCCCTTTTGATTGAGATTTAACGGAAAACCTTCTCTCCCCGGCGAAACGTAAAAACATCAGCCACTCCGTTTTGGCAGGCCAGGTGCATGGCCTCCTGCTGTTGCATAATGTCGCCACCCCAATTATCGTGGTTATACAAGTTGGGGTTTTGAAACCAGTTCTCAACATTCATCTCCAATTCAAAGTTTAGGGTATCGCCTTGCGCAACCGTAAATGATGAATTGGGCAATTCTACCTCGAAATAGTTTTGCACAAAACCGGTGATGGAATCTGTATTAACGACTCCGCCGGCGTAAATCTGCCCAATGCCGAGGTGGAAGTCGAAGGGTTTTATCATGCCGTCATCGGCCAGCCACTTGCCGTTGAGTTTCATATAATGATATCCGCCACCGAGGAATTCGGGCCAGAACATGTCGCGCTCGGGCGGGTTGACAAACATGAGCGAATTATTTTTTTCGCCGGCAATGCCAAAGGTAAAACTCATGGTTTGCACCTGCCCGCTCCGGATGTCATCAAAAATATTCCACATCTGCGTTTCGGGCAGGTCGGTGTCCACATAGTGGATGTCGTCCCAGGCATCGAGCACCTGGATGCTGCCATCGTCGAAATGGAGTTTTACGTCTGAGATAAAATACTGGATTTCGTTTACCAGATATTTGTTGCCGGCGGCATTGGTGTATTTCAGGGTATCAAAGTCCAGCGGCTGCCCCTGATTGAGATGAACAAAGCTAATGTTTATTTTTGCAGCAGATGGAGCTGGCGGATCATCGCTTGAGTTACAGGAAAAAAAAGAAAACACAATCATTCCTAAAGTTATGCTTACCAGGGTAAAATGCGTGGGCAGTTTTTGTATCATTTTGAAACCAAAGGGTATTTGTGAGGGTTTTCGATAATATCAATGTTTAAGTCAACATCTAAATCAGGCCAGTGAAAATTACCATATTCGTCAACGTTGTAGTTAAAAAGGTTTTCGATGGTACAATGTTTAAACCAGGGAAATACATCAAAGGGTATTTGGTATTCTTTATCCTTGTAAAAAATCCAGAAGCTATGCTTGGTTTCTTTTTTCGAATTGTCTTCGTCCAAGTTTACAGTTTTCATAATTACATTTTAACAATTACATAACCCGAAAATACTTGTATTATTTTTAATTTCAAAAACAAGAGCTACTTGTTGTTCGTCCCAAAAATCGACATTTTGCATAGCCCCGCCCATCAAATGGCGAACAGGAGAAAATAAGTTTATGACTATCAGGAACTATCTCAAAAGTCTCTCTGTGAACTCTGTGTGACCTCTGCTTCCTCTATGGTAAAAAGTAATTGCCTGAACCGCAGAAAAAACCAAATTAATGTTTCACCACAAAAGGCTTGATGGCGTATTTGTCGTCAGCGGAGTAACGGAGGTAGTAAATGCCTTCGGCAAAGTTGTGGAGGTCGATATCATTGCCGCTAAAGTTGGGATCGATTAAAACGCGTCTTCCCTCGCTACTGAAAATTTGCAAGGCTGCGCTGGTAAAATCCTGGCGTGTTTTGATAAACAAGCGTTCGGATGCCGGATTGGGATAAACTTCGATCAGGTCGTTGGCCTTTATTTCGCTAATTCCCTCCCACCAATCTTCAAGGTGGAAATCATCAATCATCCACCCATCGTTGGGAGTGCCGTTTTGGTCGGTGATGTAGGTAAAACGAAACCATATTGTATCTGCCGTCATGGGAATGGGGAAGGTGTTCCAGTCCGAAGCCCACATCGTCATATCCAGGTAAAAATGCGCCCATTCATGTTGGCTTCCAATCAAAGTAGGTTTATCACCCACCCATTCCATTTCGTACTCCTCATCCTGGGTAAGTGCATTTATCCAGTTTTCACCATTGTCGGGCGAAATCTCAACCATCCCAAAATCTGTGGAATCTCCATCCATCTGATACCAAAATTCCAAAAGAAACAAATGCCAGGGAGCAAATTCGGTTCGCAGATGCCAGAGATAAAACCGCGAAGTATCGCCGGGGCTTATCGGGTTGGATAAATCGGTAAGCAGGGCATTGGGTGGCGACAAGGCCTCGGTAAACCAGGTTTTGTCGGGCTGCCCCACCTGCCATGAGCAGTCAGGGTTTGACAGTGTGTCGGCAAATACATGGTCGAGGTAGTAAGGATTGTCGAAATTAATATCGTACCAATCCTGGGCAAAAACTGAGCAGCTAAAGGCCGCAAAGGCTAAGATAAGTAGTGCTTTTTTCATGACTTTGTGTTTTAGTTAAATAATGGTGTTGATTTGAAAGCACAAATTTAAACCAAACCTTTACAAAATGCAAGACCGAAAAAAAATCTGCAAGCTGAGAAAACAGAAGCTCCGTTGAGTTAGACAGATAGGCGCGTGGGCGAAAGTTTGCCGGGCAGCGGCTGCCAGTGCGGTGGGAGGATCAAACTTTCTTGATTTTTTGGTTCTTTTTCATCAAGGAAAAAGAACGAAATAAAAAAAATTATCAAAAATAGGATAGTTTCTTTTTTGTCAATTTAGAGCTTATCAGCCCGCCCCTCTTTTTCAGTGGGAATCCCGCAATGCAGGAACTAAACACAAACGACTAATTCAATAAGGCACCACGCCTGATACCGTCAGGTATTTCAGGGTGTCGCCAATGCTGCTACCCTGCTTATACACTTTCCCATCCACATAAATTATCAGCGTAAGCGAGGATTGAATGTCCTCGTATTTTCCAGAGAGATAAACGATCTGGCCCTGCTCGCTCATAAACGAATAATCCCAGCTATCCTGACTACTTTGGGCATTTACAGTTTGGTTTTGCAGTGTCCCTTCCTTATCGCGATAGCTAAGGATAAAATCCGCTGTGGCACCGGTAGCCATGTATTTCACCATCTTGTCTTCACGCTTTTCGCAGGCCGTCAGTGCCACGAGGGCGAGGATAAAAACAATCAGCGTGATTATCGCAGGCTTTTGCATTTTGATATTTTCTTAATGATTATATTGCTCCAAAAGTACATAGAATTATTTTCTTAAGTTTTTGTGCCACTTCGTGAAAATCTATTTTCCGTTTCAGCTCTTTTTCGAGCGAAGTAACAGCCTTGTCGGTGAAACCACAGGGATTTATCTTATCAAAAAACTGTAAGTCGGTGTTGATGTTAAGTGCGAAACCGTGCATGGTAATGTGGCGGCTGGCCTTAACCCCGATGGCGCAAATCTTTCGGGTCTTGCCAGGAATTAGTGTGTCGAGCCATACGCCAGTGGCACTATCCAGGCGTTCGCTGCGCAGATTGTATTCGCTCAATACATCAATAATGCAAGCCTCCAGCGTATGAATGTAGATTCTGATGCCGAGGCCAAAAGTTTCGAGATCCAGGATGGGGTAGCCCACCAATTGTCCCGGCCCGTGGTAGGTGATGTCGCCGCCACGGTTGGTTTTAAAAAACGAAACTCCCAAATCCTGCAGCCCCTGGTTATTGATGAGGAGGTTGTATTCCGAACCGCTTTTCCCCAAGGTGTAAACGTGGGGATGTTGGCAAAAAATCAGGTAGTTCTTGCCCGGCTGGCCTCTTTTTTTTCTGTCCAAATTCTCCTTAAACAATTCCTCCTGGTAGTCCCAGGCATGCTGGTACCCGATCAATCCCAGGTCGATGAATTGTATCGCTCTATTGTTTTTTGTTTCCATATAGTTTTAATTCTAATACCTCCCCCGGCAGCCCGTCAAAGCTCTTCAATTCCTTAGTTAAAAATTTGTTCTTTATTAATATTCGCCTTGAAGCCATATTTTTCGGATCAATTATCGCAATTATCCGCTCTATTTGATTTTCTGATTTTGCCATTTTGATCAATCGTTTGGCTGCTTTGCCGGCGATGCCCTTTCCCCAATATTCAGGCAGAAGCATAAACCCCAGTTCTGCCTTCTTATCATCGATTTTATTTATCGTTAGCTTCACCAATCCAACAAAATCATTGCTTGAAGCATCTGTGATTTTAAAAGTTCCAAAAACAGAGTGCAAGTTATTATTTTGAATGAGGCGATCAAACTTACTTTTCGCCTCATCGTAAGGTATTGCCTTTTCGGTGATCATTGCCATCACTCGTTTGCAGGCCACCAGTTGATAATAAAAATCGAAATCTTCTATTTTAAATTTTTCTAATCTAAATTTTTTAACCAATAAAAATTCAGCCATAGACACTTGTTTTTAATAAGGTAAGCAATCTTAGAAATTAATAGCTCGATAGTTTCACCATACCATCATCCCCGTCCGTCCACTTCCACATGCTTCTCCGCGTGGTAACTCGAGCGCAACAGCGGCGCACTTTCCACAAAGCGAAATCCTTTTTCCAGCCCAATAATTTCCCATTTTTTAAAAGTTTCGGGTTGTACATATTCGCTCACGGGCAAGTGGTTTTTGGTGGGCTGCAAGTATTGCCCGATAGTAAAAATCTCGCAACCGACCTCCAAAAGGTCATCCATTACTTCCAGCACTTCCGCTTCGGTTTCGCCCAGACCAGCCATAATTCCCGATTTGGCCGTAGCCGATGATTGCGCTATTTGCCGGATTACCGCCAGGCTGCGCTCGTACTGCGCAGCACTGCGCACCTGTGGCGTTAGGCGGCGAACGGTTTCCAGGTTGTGCGAAATAACTTCGGCACCGGCATCAAGCACTATTTGTATAAGCTCCTTTTTGCCCTGGAAATCGGGAATCAATCCTTCGATGGTGGTTTCGGGATTTAGTTTTTTCACTTCTTTGATGGTTTCAGCCCAATGATTTGCGCCGCCATCCTCCAGGTCGTCGCGATCCACGGAAGTGATGACGCAATGTTTCAGTTTCATCAACTTAACCGATTCGGCCAGATTGCGAGGCTCGTCCAAGTCTATCGCCCCGGGCTTGCCGGTTTTGGTAGCACAAAACTTGCAGGAGCGTGTACAAATATCGCCGAGTATCATAAATGTTGCCGTTCCCAGGTTCCAGCACTCCGCCATGTTTGGGCACTTGCCGCTGGTGCAGATGGTGTGCAGTTTATGGCGCTCCACTATATCTTTTACCTGCACGTATTCCTTGCCCGAGGGAACTTTTATCTTTAGCCAGTCGGGCTTGCGCTTTATCTTTTCTGTCATTTTAATTTATCATCAAAAATGCAAAAATATAGAAATATCTGCTTTATAATCCGATGGAGCTCTCCGGATTTCAGGCCATGAATTTATTCTATCTTTGCGCAAATTTTTTATTAAAGTATGGCACAACAATTTTCAGAACAAGAACAGATACGACGTAATTCGTTGAACGAAATCATTGGCCTGGGCATCGATCCCTATCCTGCCGAGACCTTTGAAGTAAATGTTAACGCACAAGAAATTCATAGCAATTACCCCGATACAAAACAATTTGAGGATGTAAGCATCGCCGGGCGTATAATGAGCCGCCGCATTATGGGCGCGGCCTCCTTTGTCGAATTGCAGGATGCCACCGGACGAATTCAGGTTTACCTAAAACGCGACAATCTTTGTCCTGACGAAGACAAAACCCTTTACAATAAAGTATTTAAGCAGTTGCTCGATATTGGCGACATCATCGGCATTCGTGGCCACGTGTTTACTACCAAGATGGGCGAAACCACCATTGAGGCCAGCGAGATGAAATTGCTGTCGAAATCGCTAAAGCCGCTGCCGGTGGTTAAGGAAAAAGATGACAAAGTGTATGATGCCTTTGCCGATCCCGAGCTGCGCTATCGCCAGCGTTATGTTGATTTGATTGTAAATCCGCACGTCAAAAAGACTTTTTTGCAACGCACACAAATGGTTAATTCCATCCGCAACTTTCTTACTGCAAAGGATTATCTTGAGGTGGAAACCCCAATTTTGCAACCGCTGTACGGAGGTGCTGCGGCGCGTCCCTTCCGCACCCATCACAACACCCTCGACATGACCTTGTACCTGCGTATTGCCAACGAGCTTTACCTGAAACGACTGATTGTGGGCGGCTACGATGGCGTGTTCGAGTTTTCCAAAGACTTCCGCAACGAGGGCATGAGCCGTTTTCATAATCCTGAATTTACACAAATCGAGCTTTATGTGGCTTATAAAGATTACGAGTGGATGATGAACCTGGTGGAAGAAATGGTGGAAAAAACCGCGATGGATCTGCACGGAAAAACTAAAATCCAGGTGGGTGAAAACGAGATCGACTTTAAGCGGCCGTGGAAACGCTTCACCATGTTTGAAGCCATCCACGAATATACGGGCATCGACATTAGCAAAATGAACGAGCAGGAGCTGGTAGAAACGGCGCAAAAGCTCGAAGTAAAAGTGGATGACAGCATGGGCAAGGGGAAACTGATAGATGAAATTTTTGGCGAGAAATGCGAAGCAAATTTAATCCAGCCAACCTTCATCACCGATTACCCTGTGGAGATGTCGCCCCTGGCCAAGAAGCATCGCAGCAAACCCGGACTAGTGGAACGATTCGAGGCGATATGTAATGGCAAAGAGTTGTGCAATGCCTTTTCCGAGCTTAACGATCCCGTGGATCAGCGCAAGCGTTTCGAGGATCAGCTGGAGCTGGGCAAGCGTGGTGATGATGAATCGATGATTTTGGACGAGGACTTTTTGCGCTCGCTCGAATATGGCATGCCTCCAACCGCCGGCCTCGGCATTGGCATCGACCGCCTGGCTATGATTATGACCAACAGCAACTCCATACAGGATGTGCTCTTCTTCCCACACATGCGCCCCGAGAAAAAGCAAAAAACAATTACGGCCAAAGATTTTATCAACGTGGGTATTCCCGAGCTATGGGCCGAGCTGATGATCGATGCAGGCTTCCCCACGCCCGAAGCACTTAAAGCTGCCAAAGCCAGCCAGGTACAGCAGGCTTTGAACAAGCATCGTAAGAAAAACAAACTGGATATCCCTGCGGTGCAAATGGACGAAATTGAACAGTGGTTAAAATAAGGGTCAGATTTTTTGGAATGAATGCAACAAAATAAATCCACCATTTGTTAGTTAATGCTTTGATCGAATGATAAATAATCGAAACTTAATTTTTGTTAACATATCAAAATGAAAATGGCTGGTAAATAAATTTTGAAATAAAAATTTATTTTTGCCCCCGCTTAAATGCAAACTAATCAATCTAAATTTTAATAAATCAACAAAATTGTTATGGATTTTAACAAGATCAAAAATGGATTAACGCTTGTACTCATGGTGATTACATTCACCGCTTTTTCGCAGGACATTAACAAGGCCGGCGAGCTTTTTAACGAAGGAAACCAGGCCGTTAAGGCCAACAAATTTGAACTCGCCATTCAAAAGTACGAAGAAGCCATGAAGGTGGCAGAGCCGCTGGGCGAGGCTGGCGAAATGATTGTGATTAATGCACAATCGCAAATTCCCCAATTATATTATAAAATTGGGGTCAGCGATTACAAAGATCAAAAGGTGGATAAGGCCATCGCTGAATTTGAAAAAGCCATCGACTTTGGCAAAAAATACAACGATCCCCAAACGGTAAAAAATGCTGAAGAAACCATCCCTAAACTTTATTATGCCAAAGGCAACGATTTTTACAAAGCCGATGATTACGCAAATGCACTCAAGAGCTTTGAACAATCGGCTGCTATTGCACCCGACTATTCACGCGCCTTTTGGGGCATGGGTCTCGCCTATAACAAGCTGGGCGAAACCAAAAAAATGAAAGAGTCTTTCGAGAAAGCACTTGAATTGGCTAAGGCTGATGGCGACAGTAAAATGGAATCGAAGATTGCCAAAACCGCCAAAAAATTCCTGCAGGCCAGTGGAGCTAAAAAACTGCAAGCCCAGGATTGGGAAGGCGCATTGCAATGCTTCGATGCCTCGCTGAGTTTTGATGCCGATAATGCCGACAATTATTACTACATGGCTTTGGCCAACAATGGCCTGAGCAAGTGGGACGAGGCCGCAGTTGCTGCAAACAAAGGATTGGAAATGAGCGCAAGCCAAAACGTGGAATATAAAGCCAAATTTTACTACGAGCTGGGTAACGCCCTCAAAGGCAAAGGCGACAGCACCAAAGCCTGCGAAGCCTTCACCAATGCAAAGCATGGCCGCTTTGTCGAAAGTGCCGAATACGAACTAAGTCAGGTTTTGAAATGCAATTAAACCTGGTAAACATAAAATCATAAAAAAAAAGCCGACTTATTACAAGTCGGCTTTTTTTTTTATTATTGTTAAAAATTTGGCTTTGAAAAATTGCCCGGGAATTACTGATCGCAGCTTATGATTTTTAATACAATAAATTTATTAATCAATCAATACTTACAAAATGGAATTTGAAATACTAAAACTCGAATCCCTTAACGGGATTGCACTCGTTACAATTAGTCGGCCAAAAGCCTTGAATGCTTTGAATACCCGGTTTTTTAATGAGATGGATGCCATGGTCGAAAAAATTGGCGGTATGCCCGAAATCAAGGTGATGGTGATAAGCGGCGAAGGAAAGGCCTTTGTGGCTGGTGCCGACATCGCCGAAATGGTAAACAAAAACCAGGAGGAAGGCAGCGATTTTTCCAGGCTGGGACAAAACACCTTCCGTTCGCTCGAACGCATGGAAATACCCGTCATTGCTGCCATCAACGGCTTTGCCCTGGGCGGCGGACTGGAACTGGCAATGGGCTGCGATTTTAGGATTGCCAGCACCAAGGCCAAATTCGGGCAGCCGGAAGTAAACCTGGGACTTATCCCCGGCTATGCAGGCACCCAACGCCTGCCACGTCTGGTGGGCATGGCCGATGCGCTTTATCTGCTGATGACCGCCGATATGATTGGTGCCGAGGATGCCCTCAGGATAGGCCTGGTGCAAAAAGTTTTCGAGCCTGAAAACCTGATGGAAGAAGTAATGAAGATCGCCAAAAACATAGCCTCCAAAGGCCCAAAAGCCGTTAAGCTCATCAAAAAAGTAAGCCGCCAGGGCTATGCCATGGATTTTGATAAAGGAGCCGACCTCGAAGCCGTGAACTTCGGATCGCTCTTTGGCCACGGCAACGAAGGCGAAACAGGGATGAAAGCATTCTTGAATAAAGAGAAACCCAACTGGTAACTTACCATTTATTTAAAAATCGAGGAACCAACACTGCCTATTAATCCAACAATTTTCAGACATTTTTTGTAACTTTGCGCATAATATAAAATGAATTCACCAATGCTTGACTTTGAAATTGATAAACTAACTGATTCAATACTCAACCGAAGAAGTGGTGATAGTTTTCGTACGGTCATTTCTTTATTGGAAAAAATAGATTTAAAGAAAGTTTCAAAATCCAAAGGTTGGCAATTTGATTGGAAATATGAATTTTCCCAAATCGACAGAGAAGTTTATAAATTAGCCATCGTTGATAATCAGAATGTGATTCAGGGATTAATTAGCCTTACCATAAAACTCGATCATGTTTTTATGAATCTGTTGGAAAGTGCACCTTTCAACCTGGGAAGTAATAAGGTTTATGAGGGCGTTCCGGGGAATCTGGTTGCTTTTTCATGCAAATTATCTTTTCAGCGTGGCAGCGATGGATTTGTTTCATTCGAATCAAAAACGAAGCTAATTAACCACTACATAAAAACACTTGGCGCTTTTCATATCGGAAACAGCCTCTTGGTAATCGACACAAACGCAGCGAAAATATTAGTAGAAAAATACTTTAAAACATAGAAATCATGGGCATTATTTTAGAACCAAATGGGGTTGATTTTGTAGTACAAAGTAAACCTCTCACAAAAAAACAGGAAATTGAGTTAAGCGAATATATTGCAAAGCGTAAGATTGAGATTAAACGGCAGGCAATACAGCGTAAATCAAACCGTAAAAAAGATAAAATAATAATTGCATAAAAAACAAAAGATACAAAACACAAAACATGACCTACAACGAAAGATTACAAAAAGTAAGTGTGCTGGGAGCCGCCGGAAAAATGGGCAGCGGCATCCTCTTGCTCACGGCTGTGGAAATGGCCGCGCTAAGCCTGAAACCCGAAAACAAAGGGAAGACTTATGTGCTCAATGCCATCGACCTCTCAGAGGAAGGGCTGGCCGGACTGATGAAATACCTGCGAGCGCAGGTGCGCAAAATTGCCGAGAAGAAAATGGTGTGGCTGCGCGAGGTTTATGCCCACCGTGCCGACCTGATCGAAAATGGCCAAATCATCGATGAGTACATTTTTGAGGTGATGAACATGGTGCGTCCGGTTACTACCATGGAATCGGCTTACAGCTCCAATCTGGTTTTTGAAGCCATTGCCGAAAATCAGTCACTGAAGGTGAAAATATTCAGCCAGATCGATCAGAACAACCCCAACAAGCCCTGGTTTTTTACCAACACTTCTTCCATCCCAATTCATGTGCTTAACGAGGAAGCGAAACTTGGGGGCAGAATTCTGGGTTTCCATTTTTATAATCCTCCCGCCGTGCAGCGACTGGTTGAACTGATTACCATTAAAGAAAATGGTAGCGAGATCAAAGACTTCGCTCTGGCTTACGCCAAAAGTCTGCGCAAGGTAGTAGTTCCCTCCAACGACTTTGCTGGCTTTATCGGCAACGGGCATTTTATGCGCGATGCCTTATATGGTATCGCCGAGGCTCAAAAACTGAGGAAGGATTTTTCGTTTGCCGAAGCTATTTACCTGGTCAACAAAGTATCGCAGGATTTCCTGGTTCGCCCCATGGGTATTTTCCAGTTAATCGATTATGTTGGGATTGATGTAGTTCGTTTCATTATGGCGGTGATGAATCCCTGGCACAAAGACGAAGATTTGCACAGCGACCTGCTCGACAAACTCTTCGAAATGGGCGTGAAAGGCGGACAAAACTCTGACGGCTCCCAAAAGGATGGCTTCCTGAAATACGAAAAAGGCAGACCGGTGGCAATTTTTGACATTGATAAAAAGGATTATGTGATGATTGCCGACTTTACCGAAAAATGCGATGCCTATCTCGGCGCACTACCCGAATCGTGGAAACCCTGGAAAGCCGTTAACTTTAATAAAAAGAAAGCGGAATTGCTCGAAAGCTATTTTGATGATTTGAACAAGGCCGAAACTGTGGGAGCCAACCTGGCAAAGGCATATAATAAACGCTCAAACGAAATTGGGATCGGACTGGTGGAACGCGGCGTTGGGCACAACAACGATGATGTGAACACGGTGATGCTTACCGGATTTTTCCATGCTTACGGACCCATCAACAACTATTTAGTTTCATTCAATAAAGCCCGTTAACTTCGTTACGCTTGACAGAAAAATGCTCAATTACATTAGTAAATTCCGCTTTTTCTGTCTACGCAAGCCTCGTTATCGAACTTTATTGTTCAGAAACTTTAACATTAATATAAACATTCTAATTTAAGGAAACTAACAATGAATAAGATGCATAAAAAGATATACATGGCCGCAGGCTACAACACCATTTCGCTGGGAACAGGACGCAAAGAATTTAATCCCAAAAAGCCCAGGCCGGGTTTGGAGCATTACATTTCGGAAGCCGGCTTAGGCACGCTTGCGCAAATTGGCGGAGCCAAGAATGTGGACGAAAGCGTGATAGGTAATTTTATGGCAGCACGTTTCAACAATCAGGGACACCTTGCCGGATTTATCCCCATGATTGATGAGGGACTAAAATTTAAACCCAGCATCCGTGTAGAAGCAGCCTGCGCCTCCGGGGGCATGGCTTTGATAACAGGGATTAAAAATGTACTGGCCGGAGCGGATACTGTTTTGGCCGTGGGCGTGGAAGTACAAAACACAATGAAAGCCATTTATGGTGCCGATGTTTTGGCTGGTGCCGGATGGTTCCAAAAACGTAAGGCCGGACATGCGTATTTCTTCCCGGGACAGTTTAGCGATAGGGCAGGGGCATATTACGAGAAATTTGGCAAAGAACGTACCCGCAAAGGTTTATCGCGCTGGTATGCCAACGCCATCAAAAATGCAAGACTTTGCCCCACGGCGCAGGAATATCACAACACCCTGCCCGACCCCGAGGCTACCTGCTTTAAAATGGAACCCAACGGAAAAGCCTTTGTGGATAACCTCAACGTGCTGGATTGCTCCAAGGTTTCGGATGCCGCTTCAGCGATAGCGATTTTATCGGAAGAAGGGCTGGCCAAATGTGGCGTCAGCAAAAAAGATGCGGTGGAAATAATCGGCTTTGCCACTTCTGAGCGCGACCTCACCCAAAATCCTACCGACCTCACCGTAATGGAAACCATCCGCGATGCAGCCCATAAAGCTTTGAAAAACGCAGGCATCACCATCCACGACCTGGCCACCATCGAAACCCACGATTGCTTTACCATTGCCGGCGTGCTGGCTGTGGAAGCCCTTGGTTTTGCCAAACATGGCGAGGGTGCAGATTTTATTTACGAAGGCCACACCGACCGCGGTGGAAAAATTCCAATAAATACCACTGGCGGCCTCGTAGGCTGGGGACACCCCACCGGCGGCACCGGCGTTCACCAGGCAGTTACCGTTTGGGAGCAGCTCACTGGCAAAACCGGAGATGCCCAAATCCAAATCCCCGCCGAAAAACCCTACGCCCTCAGCATAAATATGGGTGGCGATGATGTGAGTGTGGTGGCTATTGTTTATAGGAAGAATTAGTGTTTTAAATAGCCCAGACGATACATAATGCCTCGTCTGGGCTTAACAGAGGTTAATTCAACAAACCCAGTTAGGTAAAATAACCTATTTAATTTGCAACAATGAAAAATGACGTCCGACCCAAAGAATTAATTATTGCAAACAAGATTATTACAATTCGAGAGGAAAATGTTTTACTTGATTTTCATCTTGCTGAATTTTATGGAGTTGAAACCCGAACTTTAAAACAAGCTGTTAGACGAAATTTAGATCGTTTTCCTGAAGATTTTCTATATGAACTTACAAATGATGAAATTGATGTTGTGGTATCACAAAATGTGATACCATCTAAAAGTCATTTTGGTGGTGCTATTCCATATGCTTTTACTGAAAATGGTGTAGCTATGCTTTCGAGTGTTTTAAAAAGTAAAGTTGCCATAGATATGAATATTGCAATAATGAGGACATTTACGATGCTGAGAAAAGCAATAATGTTTAAACAAGATATTAAGCTCGAACTTGAAAATGTTAAAACACAATTAAACGAACATGATGAAAAACTACTGATCATCCTGGAGTATATTAGCAGGGAGGAACAGGAGAGGAAAAAAGAATCAACATTTACAAAACGAAAAAGAATTGGCTATTGAATTAAAATTGCACTTCTATACTTCGACATCCCCGCCGAAAAACCTTACGCCCTCAGCATTAATATGGGCGGCGACGATGTAAGTGTGGCGGCGATAGTTTATAAGAAGAACTAGATATTACCTAACTCTGACAGTTCCGCAAGTGCGGAACTGTCAGAGTTTTTGTTCAATTATTGCACAATTTTTATCCGTTAAAAATCTAAACCATGAATAGTATGGGATTACAAGCCACTCTGCCAGATGAAGTAGTGGTTAGCAAAATATATTTGATCAGGAATATGAAGGTAATGCTTGACCGCGATCTTGCTGAGCTTTATGGGGTTGAGACAAAACGATTAAAAGAGGCTGTGCGAAGAAATATTACACGGTTCCCGGAGGATTTCATGTTTGAAATGAGCAAAGAAGAGTTGAAGAATTGGAGGACGCAAAATGCGACCTCCAAATCCGACAAACAAGGGTTGCGTTATCCACCATTTTGCTTTACCGAACAAGGGGTTACGATGCTTGCATGTGTTTTAAATACTGAAAGAGCCATTCAGGTAAACATCCAAATTGTAAGGATATTTACCAGAATGCGCAATATGCTTTCAACGCAAATGGAAATACTTGATAAATTCAGACCTCCTGACCTGTGCTTGATTTCCAGATAGTTTAGGAGCCTTTGCTCGCAAAACAAAATGTCGTAGTTTTGCAACAAAATCTAACTAATATGCAAATGAAACTGCCGTTTTATCCGA
>Ga0307929_1001283_pt1 | contig 19849 bp, 13 predicted proteins | sample AceLakmetage1330_FD_203160 | JGI IMG/M metagenome (GOLD analysis project Ga0307929, IMG submission 203160) | Saline water microbial communities from Ace Lake, Antarctica - #1330 | ecosystem: Environmental > Aquatic > Non-marine Saline and Alkaline > Saline | place: Antarctica: Ace Lake...
TACGCCACGGGGGGTACAAGCTCTAAAAAAGAGTTCCGGGTTCAGAGGGTGCAGGCGAAGAAAGTGGGTAGCGTGATTCAAGCGGCCAGTCTGAGAGACTGGATCTGATGCTGGTGGCGTGCTTTCCAGTATAGGTCATAAGTGTCGCTGATCACCGAACAACGAATATCGAGGATATTCTGAGCCCCGCCAATCCGCCAGAACATACCGGACTGCTTCGCTCTCTTGCCTACGACTGTTTTGCATCCTGCCTCAACGACGCCCGAACCGATGAAGTAGCCCTGTTTTCTGAACGATCCGTACATCATTCGCTCAGCGTTACCTTCGAAGTAGCCGATCTCGGTGAGGGCCGTCTTGCGACGCGGTCCATGGTGTGGAAGATTCTTTTTTGCCTCGCCCACGATATCGAGCACCTTGTCCTTCTCCAGCCACTTTGTCCACTGGCTCACCCGTCCCGCGACTACTACTTCATTGGTGGGAAAGAGTGCCGTAGCCAGATTCGAAAGGTGCTCGCAGGCATGATAGAAGTCGAGGATTTGCTGGGCCTCTGGAAAGTTGATGCGGGCAAGGTTCCATATCCAGCGAGCCCCATCTCCGAGAATGGCGGCACGTTCACAAAGCCCCAGCCCCCGCAACTGGGCTTCTTGGCGTATCATCGAACCGAAGCTCTCTGCTTTATCGAAGCTCGCCACATACGTCGTGGACCCGGGATCTCGGAGCGGGCGTCCTTTCTCATCAAAACTCTCGGAGGTAAACACGCTGCCAAGTTTGACTTCGCGCGTCGCCGAACTTCCGTCAGGCTGTTTACCCTTGCGTCCTTGAGTCTCGCTCTTTCGCATAGGCACACCCGTGCCGTCATATGAGACATATAGCGTGGGCACAGTCTCGGATCGTGACTCTTCGCGACTCTCGCTCCATTGTGCAATGTCAGGCCCCACGCTCTGAACCATCCGCCTTACCTGCGACGCGGGTACGCTCACGCCTGCATAGATCTTCAGAGTCTGCTCGGCTTCATCGTATGATCCATCAGTACTGGCCGCCCGGCACATCATTTTAGCCAACCCCGGCGTATAGCTGTTGGTTAAACCAAGAACCTCATCCATGGGAAAAAAACGACCCGAATCGTTTGTGTAATAGCCGCGCGTGAGCTCAAACGATCCTAGCAGGCTTTGCACCCGCTTGGAGCGATTCTCCTGACAGATGCCCACAGGCGTGTGTTTGCCAAGCGCATGGGGCTGGTTCAACAACCCCTCCAGAATGCGGCATCCATCCTTCAGGAGCGCTTCACGCAGCCCTCTCTCCAATGTCGCCATATCCCATGTGCCGCTCCCATCGAACTGCTCCTGTACTTGATCGACAAAGAACGCCGTTTCCAACAGAAGCTCTGAGAGCACTATCTGGGCTTTTTTTTTCTCTCCTCAGAGTCCGTGTGCCGCGTCATCGCAATGGTGGTCTGGGTGTACTCCTTAGCCAGATCTTCAAATTCGTGATACCCCTCCACCGCTTTGCGCAGCTCCTCTACCTGCGTGGCGGGTACACGGCGACTGACGTTGTGCCCATCTTCCCAGCGTTGGTGTTTGTAGTACGGCCCCAGCCGCACGATCTGACCGTCACGGGTTCTCTCTCGATACTCCTCGTTCAGTTTCCCTTTCTCCATGCAGCTGATCCGAGCCATCTGCTTTAGAATCTGCTTACGCTTTGCCTCGTAGTCCATTTCGCCTCCCTGTTGATTATGCATCGTATCATATCAATAATGTCTAGCTGCTAGACATTACCACAGGCAAAAAAGAGAGCGCAAGCCCCATTTCCCCATCATTTCATCAACACATCACTTTCTTCGCCTGCACCCGGGTTCAAAGTTCCAAGTTCAGAGTTTGCCCAACGGGCCGTTTTCAACGTAGCCCAGGCAAACGGGTTGGGTATTTACGGGAAGAGCATCGGCGCCCTGAAGGGGTACGTCATGTGCCCCAGAACCCAGAAGTCGGAAATCAGATTTAGAAGTCAGAACTCGGAACCCCGAACCCGGAACTCTTAACCCACGCCTGTTGCGCTTCTGAAACGCGTGTGCTAAACCTCTACCATGTCCATGCCATCCTTAAATTCTGAAGAAATACGCGCCATGATTGCCCAATCGAGTGGGCACGTACATATGGTGGGGGTCTGTGGTATTGGGATGGCAGGGGTTGCCTACCTCCTTCGTAAACGGGGATTCAGGGTCTCGGGTTGTGATGCGACGTTGAATCGTCAGGCGGCGTGGTTGACGAGTGCCGGTGTCTCCGTGACGGCCCCGCACGCAGCAGCGCATGTCAGGGATTCGGTTGACTGGGTTGTCCGAACGCCGGCAGTTAAGATGGAGTGTGAGGAAATTCAAGCCACCTTGAGTCAGGGAATTCCTCTGTTTCGGCGCGGAGAGGTCTTGCCGGCATTATTGGATGGCTTCGATAGCGTGGCCGTGGCGGGAACCCATGGTAAAACAACCACGTCGACGCTGATCACTCAGTTGCTGAAGGGCTCGGGGCGCGATCCCTGGTGGTGTATTGGCGGTGAGAGCGCCACGCTCGGTGCCGTTGCCGGTTCGGGGCGCGATTCGATAATCGTTGTGGAAGCCGATGAGAGCGATGGCACGTTGGTAAACTATCATCCGGATGTGGCCGTCATCACGAATGTTGAATTTGACCATATGGAGCATTTTGCGTCGGAACAGGAGTTTGAGGCATGTTTTGAAAGGTTTGTGGCTCAGACACGGCGTTGTGTACTCTATTGTGTGGATGATGCTCGGGCTGTGCGGCTGTGTGCAGATTCTCCGAAGGCCCGTAGCTATGGGTTTAGTGAAGCTGCCGCGTTGCGCGGGGTGTTGCATGAGCAGTGTGGGCAGACGGTTCTCACCGTGAGCTCAGAGGGGGCTGAGCTCGGTGCAGTGAAACTGCCCATTCCTGGGGATCATAATGCTTTGAATGCACTGGGTGCCATAGGCGTGTGCCTTGAGCTTGGCATCCCGTTTGACACGATTGCCTCTGCAATGAATCGTGTCAGCCTGCCAAAGCGTAGGTTTGAAATGTCTACCCGTGCAGATGGGGTGAAAATTGTGTCGGATTATGCCCATCATCCCTCCGAAATTGCGGCACTTGTCCAAACGGCAAAACAACAGCATGCAGGACGCGTGTTGGCTCTGTTTCAGCCGCATCGCTATACCCGCACCCGCGCGCTTGGTCCCGCTTTTCCAGCCGCTTTTGTGGGTGTGAACCTTTTGGTGCTGGCCCCTGTATATGCCGCTTCAGAACTCCCTTTGGATGGCGGTCGCAGCTGTGATTTGTATGCACAGTTCAGGGATCGGGATACGGCGTCTGGTTCGACTCCGTTGTCCAGCCTTCAATTTGAACGCCCAACACCCAACGCCCAACGCCCAACGCCCAATGGAGAAGAATTTCAATTGATGTTGGCAACCTCGCTTGAGCAAGCGTGGGGGTATTTGCGGCGCGAGCTGCGTGAGGGAGATATGTTGCTTGTGGTGGGTGCTGGGGATGTAGAGCAGGTTGCTGCGTGGGCGGGGGGGGAGGAAGAGTTCGGAGTTCGGAGTTCGGAGTTTGGAAGTCAGACGTCGGAGATTTCGCGAACGCCCTCGGAGATTTCAGGTGTGAGCGTAGAACAAGGTGTCACTCCTCGTCGTCACTCTTCGTCGTCACACCTAGTCGACTATGAGCGGCGACTAGGAGTTTCGACTAAGATTGAGCCCGATTCTCCAGAGGGGAATGTATGGGGTTCTGAGACGGGTCTAGCCTTTCCTGACATGCTTTCCGAGGCATCCGTGATTCGTGAGTGCGAGCCGCTGTGTTGTAAAACGATGTATGGCGTAGGGGGTTCTGCCGATGTTTGGGTGGAGCTTGGTGGCGTTGATGATTTGGCAAAACTGTTGCACTGGTGTCATGTAGAGCAACAGCCTTTTCGTCTCTTGGGGGCGGGGAGCAATCTGCTCGTTAGCGATATGGGGGTGCGTGGGGTTGTTGGGCGTTTGACGGGAGAGGGGTTTCGGGGGGTGCGTCTGGAGGAGGGCGAGGTGATTGCGGGTGGCGCGGTGTCATTAGCCAGACTTTTGGATTGGGTGACGCAGGCATCTTTGACGGGCCTTGAGTTTCTTGAAGGGATCCCCAGCGGTATTGGGGGTATTGTGCGGATGAATGGTGGGGCCTATGGTCACACAATTTGCGAGCGGCTTTCTTGGATTCGCGGTTTGAAACATGATGGGTCTGAGTGTACAGTGCAGGCTTCTGCATTGGAGTGGGGATATCGGGGGTGCAAATCCATAGAGTCTATGGTTGTCGTGGAGGTGGGGCTGCACCTGGATCCAGGTGATCAGAGCAACATTGTTGCTGAACGGAAACGCATTGCCGAAAGACGGCGTTGGATGCGTGGGTTGCGTTGCTCAGGATCTGTGTTCCGGAATCCGGATGGGCAGGTTGCGGGCCAATTGATTGAGGCATTGGGACTGAAGGGGAGTCGTATCGGGGGCGCACGTGTGCTGCTAGAGCATGGTAATTTTATTGTGGCCGATAAGAACGCTACGGCATCAGATGTTCTTGCGCTCATTCAGCGCGTCCAGGCTGCGGTAAAGAGTGGACATGGCATTGAGTTGGTGCCGGAAGTGTTGTTTTGGGAATAGAGGGACATGAGCGATAGACCATTTCAGAGCGTGGCAGTACTCAAGGGTGGCCCTTCGGCGGAGCGCGAGATTTCTTTGAAATCGGGCACAGCTGTGGCTCGTGGGCTCCGTGAGGCTGGCTATGATGTCGTCGAAGTCGATGTTGCCGTCCGCGAGATTGTGTTACCGGAGGGCGTGGAGGCCGTATTTATTGCGCTGCATGGTGAATTTGGGGAAGATGGACAAGCTCAGGCCATGCTGGATGCGATGGGGGTTCCTTATGCCGGTTCTGGGGCTGTTGGCAGTCGGAATGCCATGGACAAGGTGCTGACAAAGCGTGCTTTTGATGCTCATGACATTCCCTCTCCCGCCTATGAGGTCTTGGTTAGGGGGACGGATCGGACGTTGGCGTTGCCGGTTGTCGTTAAGCCCGTTGCGCAGGGCTCCAGCATTGGCGTGCATCGGGTGACATCGGAAGCGGAATGGTCTGCTGCAGTGACGGATGCTTACCGGTTTGGTGACAGGCTGCTTGTTGAAACGTGGGTTTCGGGGCGTGAGCTCACCGTGAGTGTTATCGAGCGTACGCCGCTTCCTGTTGTAGAGATTGTTGCTCCCAATGGATGGTATGGTTATGAAGCCAAGTATACCAAGGGACAGACCCGGTATTGTGTGCCTGCGGATATTTCTGCGGAAGTTGCGGCTGAAGCGCAGCAGATCGCACTGCGGACTTTTGATGCGTTGGAATGTTGCGGGGTGGGCAGAGTTGATTTTTTGCTGTCGGAAACAGGAGATTTGGTGGTTCTTGAACTCAACAGTATTCCCGGATTCACGGAGACAAGTCTACTTCCGAAAGCCGCCTTCGCTGCGGGGATGACATTCAGTCAGCTTTGTGACAGAATCATGCGAACGGCGGAATAATAAATATGTTTTTTAACGATACAGAGGCTGGTAAACGAGGCGGGAAAGGGCGCAGAAAATCGCGTCCACGTAATCGCTATCGGGTTGATGCGCGTGTCAAAGGCGGGGATTCCCGAAAACTGTATCGGGTGGGTGCCATTATTCTTCTAATGGCGGTGATTGTCGGATTTCTGGTGGCGGCATTTGCCGGGATTCTGTTTGCTCGGGATCTTCTCTTTGCCCGGAATGATCGCTTTGTGATTCGAAATATTGAAATTGTTGATGGCCAGATCAAGACGGAAGATATGATACGGGAGTATCTTGCCTATGAGGGCATTACTGTAGGAACGAATCTGTTTGCATTCGATATCAATGATTTTGAGGTCCTCTATTTGAAACGCAATCCCCTGGTGAAAATGATCCAGCTAAAGCGAAAGTTTCCAGATACGCTCAAGGTTGCCATTCGTGAGCGAGATCCCCTTGTGCGGCTTGGGCAGCGCGGCTCCCTCGTAGCGGATAGCGAAGGCTTTGTCTTTCGCCTGAGCTCAAATTTACATCGTCTCCCCGTTATTATTGGGTGTAAAGAGCCTGACCTTGAAACGGGGGAATATGTTCAAGGGGCTTCCAGGGCGGCTGTGGAATTGCTGGCCATTTGTGATAACCCGCGTGTTGGCCTGCGTGTTGTGGGTGTTGATGTAAGCAAATCGGATTATCTTCTCGTTCATTTTGTGATGTCGGATGGCATCAAGGAGGCCAGGCTTGCATGGGACGGTATGGGGAGCGGAACTCCTGAAGCGGGGCAGGATTTGTTAGTACGGCTGGGTCGCTTGAAACAGGCGGCTTTAAACGATCGTGGTCGGCATGGGCTCTTTGATGCCACTTTGCCCGGTCGCGTGTATGTGAGGTGATGTGTGGATCCGGTAGCGGCTTTAGAAATTGGGACTTCCAAAATTGTTGCCATGGTTGGCGAGATGCGGGAGGACGGCACCGTGATGATTACCGGGGTGGGGGAGCATCCTTCTACCGGTGTGCGTAAGGGCGAGATTATCGACCTTGAGAATGCGACGGTCTGTGCGAAGTCCGTATTGGAGACTGCGGAAGAGGCTAGTAATGTCTCGGTGGGCCAGGTCTTTGTTACGGTTTCGGGGGGGCATATTCGCGGACTTGTAAACCGGGGTGCGATTCCGGTTCGCGACAGAGAGGGATTGGTTTCTGATGATGATGTTGAGGAAGTCATGGAAGTGGCTCGTGCGGTTAGTCTCCCCGCAGATCGAGAGATCATCCATACCATCTGTCGCCATTTTTGCGTTGATGATCAGTCGCGTGTGATCAAGCCTGAAGGCATGGTTGGAGCCAAGCTGTCGGTGGATATGCTCGTTTTGCATGGTGTTCGTGGTCTTCTGCGGAATACGGTTCGGGTGGTTGAACAAATCCCCATGGAAGTACAGGATGTGGCCTTCAGTGGGCTCTGTTCATCCCTTTCGGTGCTTACTGTAGAACAGAAAACCAGTGGCGTTGTGGTGATTGATCTGGGCGGCGGCACGACAGACTATATGGCTTATGCGGGTGGGGTTGTTGCCTGTGGCGGCGCGCTGGGCGTTGGCGGCGACCATATTACAAATGACATTGCCATCGCATTCAATATTCCCATGGCACGTGCGGAAAAATTGAAGAAAGAACTTGGTGCAGCCACGACTTCCTCTGCAAGTGAGCCGGCGAAGATTTCTCTGCCGGCAGAAGTTGGTTTTCCGGGACGCACGATCCATGTATGCTCTATGCATACTGTCATCAATGCTCGATTGGATGAGATCTTCTCGATGATCAAGAGGCGCTTGGACGACGATGGTGTTTTACCCATGGTGGGCGCTGGTGTTGTTTTGACCGGTGGCGGCGCTCATATGAAGGGTGTCACGAATTTGGCGGAAACCGTGTTTGGGGTGCCATGCTTTGTCGGAACCCCCCGTGGGATTACAGGCATTGCCGTTGCGACCGATGGCCCTGAGTATGCGGCTTGTTGTGGTTTGATCCAATATGGATTTCGCGTTCAGGATCAATCTCGCTCCGGACAGGGCTCCCTGTTGAATACCTTCATGAAAACGCTGCTGGGAAGGGGGTAGAGTAAATTTGAAATTTGAAACAAAGAAATTTGAAATGAAGAAACATATCCCCAAAACCACTTTGCTTCCTTCGCTTCCTCTTTGTTCAAATCAGCAGAGCCCTATTTTCCATTTTCCATTTTCCATTTACAGGTACTCCTATGTATAAACTCACGCGATCAACAGGATCTGCCGCCCCGCACAGAGTGTGTATCTTGGGGATTGGTGGCGGTGGTGTGTGTGCCATCAATGGCGTGGTGGGAGGCGTGGGTGGGCCCACCATTGCTGCCGTTAATACTGATTCGCGCTCGCTTTCTGAATCCAAAGCGATGACTCGCATTCAGATTGGTGTGGACGGGTCGGATGGGTTTGGTGCTGGAGGAGATCCCGATCTCGGGAAGCTGTCGGCTGAGCATGACGTAGAAATGCTTCGCGGTTTATTCTCAGATGTCGATGTTGCCATTGTTGTGACCTGTCTTGGCGGAGGAACGGGGACGGGCGCGACCCCCGTGGTGCTCGATGTGGCCCGAGCGGCTGGTGTGTTTACGATTGTTTTGGCAACACAGCCCTTTGCATTTGAAGGGGAAAAGCGCAAAACCCTGGCAGAAAATGTACTGCAAGAGATCGTTGAGCACTCAGATGTTGCTTGTGCCATTCAAAATGATCACCTTTTTGATGCTGTTGGGGGCGAGAACGTGAAAGCCTCCTTTGAGGCTGCAGATGAAGCGTTGGCTGCGGGCATTTGTAGTCTGTGGCAGCTTTTGGTTCAGCCTTCCTTTATTGGAATTGATCTGGCTGATCTGACGGCATTGGTAACCCGAAGCGGTCGTGCCTGCTCATATGGATTTGGATATGCCACAGGGGTGGGGCGTACGCAGTCTGCGATTAATGCATTGCTTGATGGACCGGTTCTACAGAAGGGTAGGGCGTTGCGCACGGGCGGGGCAGCCGTCATCTGTGTGGCAGGGGGGCATGACCTCACCCTTGCTGAGGTAGGCGATGTGATGTCTGCAGTCTCGAACGCGGCAAAGGATGATTGTGGTTTGACGATGGGGGCTGTGGTCGACGATAAATGGCGTGATCGCATTCTGGTCTCTGCATTTATTGCGGATAGCAAACGTGCGGTCAGTGCAAAATCCCGCACCTCGGTTACACCCCTAAGAGGCACGCGGAAAAAGAAACAGGATTTGCAGGATAAGTTAAAGCTGGATGTTTTGGGAAAAGGTCGATTTAAGAATGTTGAAGCGACGATTATGAATGGTGAGGATTTAGATATTCCAACCTTCGTGCGGCGTGGGCTTCAGATTGATAAATAGGGAGTTCTGGGTTTGGGGTTCCGAGTTCGGGGTTATAGGTTAGACGCTAAGTGGCTGTTGAAGAACTCGAGATTCCTCGACTTCGCTCGGAATGATACCCTCGAGGTTGTTGGATTGTTTAACGAATTGTCATGTTGAGCTTGTCGAAGCATCTCGCCAAAGGCGCTGATGAAAATTTTAGATAGCGGGAAGAGAGAATAATCATGACAGAACAAGATGTATTGGGATTGTTAGTAGAAACAGATGCACTGCTGACGGGTCATTTCGAATTGCGCTCGGGGCTGCACAGTGACCGATTCTTTCAATGTGCCAATCTGCTTCGTTTTCCCCGTAAGGCCGAGATTCTTTGTAAGGCCCTCGTCGAGAATGTGAAAGCGGCGGCGGAGGTTGGACAGATAGATGCGGTCATTTCTCCAGCCCTTGGCGGGATCCTAGTGGGACATGAGGTAGCGCGGGCTCTGGATGTGATGTCGATCTTTGCTGAAAAGGAGGACGATCGTCTTGTGATGCGGCGATTTCAGATAGTTGAGAGCGCCCGGTATGTTGTAGCGGAAGACGTTATTACGCGTGGGGGGCGTGTCCAGGAGACCATTGATATTGTCGAGGCAGGTGGCGGCGTCGTAGCCGCAATTGCTTTGCTAGTGGATCGTAGCGGTGGAAAAGTTCAATTTAACTACCCCACCTTCAGTCTGATTCAAATGGAACCCACGGTATGGGAGCCCGCCGAGTGCCCGCTTTGTGCTTCGGGCAGCAAGGCTGTCCACCCAGGGTCTTGAGGAGGAGCATTGGTATAGGGTATAGATTAGTAAGTTAATGGTTGTTGATGACTACTAAGACTTTGTGAAAAAAAACGAGTAAGCGGGTCGGTTGAGGGTATCCGAGTAAGTGTGTGCCCGCTTCTTACACTTCCTCGTACCCTTCGTCACCACCCTTAACCGGATACGCTTAATCGAATTGCTTAACTGGTGAAGGATCGACAAAGCTCACGACAAAGCTGTGGGATTTGGAATATTTTATTTGTAAGTTGTACATTGGCGGTAACAATATGAGTGAAACAGTCCAGTCCACCCTCCACCCTCCACCCTCCACGATCCCCCCAAAAAAAAACGCTTCGCTCCCTTCGCTTCCTCTTTGTTCAAATCCAGCAGAGCCTATCAGCCCCATTTCCCAATTTACTCTACGCCTCCCTCTCCTCTGGCTCGTTGTCATTCTGGCGTCCATAGGGTTGTATGCCTTCGCGCTGTGGTTTGGCGAATTGAACCAGGATGAAGGCTGGTACTTATATGCTGGTCGGCTCGTCTCCGAAGGGCAACATCCCTTCGTTGATTTTGCATCGACTCAAGGCCCTGTAATGGCCTACGTCTATGCCTTGGCTCAGCCCCTTGTTCATCTCTGGGGCGTCGCTGGTGGCAGGCTCTTCACGGCAATTCTCGGCATTGCTACCGCCCTCTGCGCCGCTTTCCTCACCCACCGCATCAGAAATTCGAAATTCGAAATTCGAAATTCGAAACCCAGAACCTCGAACCCAGAGGACGGAATTCAGAGGACGGAGGTCGGAGGTCAGAAGTCGGAACCCGAAACCCCAACCCCCATTTCCTATTTCCCATTTCGATTTTCGGCTTTACTTACATTCTCTCTCCTTGGTCTTAATCTTTACCACGTCTATTTCACGACTATGGTAAAGACCTACAGCCTCGCTGGGCTTCTTGTCATTCTAGGCTTTCTTACACTCGAGAAAGCCCTCCGCCCCTCACTCCCCACTCCCTACAGTCCCCCCCCCCCAACCCCAAACGCTTTGCTTCCTTCGCTTCCTCTTTGTTCAAATTCAGCAGAGCCCATCAGCTCCCTTTCAGCTTTTCTCCCCGTGTTTCTCCCCACTTTTCTCTCAGCCGCTCTCTTTGCCCTTGCGGCAGGCGTACGCCTCTCTGCGGGAATACTGCTCCCGACCATTTGGTTGGTGCTTTTGTTTCAGTGGCTTCGTGGGGGGCGGCCGCGGCTGGGATTGGCTGTGCTTGTCGGCTTCCTGCTGGGCGGTAGCGTAGTGTTGCTGGCGATTTACGTGCCGTTTATGATCGCAGCTCCCAAAGCCCTCGCCTTTGGTCTTTTGGATTACCATAGTGGACGAATCGTAGGGTCTCTCCCAACTCTGTTAGTCTACAAGGCAGGCTTCCTGATCCGCCTGGCCGGTGCCTATTTCCCCTTGTTGGTCTTGGGAGTTGGGAGTTGGCTGTTGGGAGTTGGCTGTTGGAAGTACAATCCCTTCTCTGTTACCTCCTGTTCAAATCCTGCACCTTCCACAGTTTCTGAACCCCGAACCCCGAACCCCGAACCCGGAACTCGGAACCCCGAACCCGGAACCCCATTTTCAAATTTCAAATTTCAAATTTCCCATTTACTCAACGCCTCCCTCATCATGGTAACGCTCGTCCATCTAGCAGCCGTCTTTCCTTATGACGACTATCAAGTCTTCATCATGCCCCTCCTTGCGGTGGCAATTGCTGTGAAATTGTTGGGAGTTGGATGTTGGGCGTTGGATGTTGGACGTTCCTCCCCACCTCCCCCATCCCCCTCTCACAACCCTGAACCCCCAACCCCGAACCCGGAACTCGTAACCCGGAACCCCATCTTCAGCTTTCAGCTTTGTTTTCTAGCATTTATCTTTCTTCTCCTCGCTCACAGCGCCTCTTCGCCGCTGGTTCAGAACTGGTTGCTGGCTAAACGCGATCGCATCTGGTGGCCACTTCGCACCGAGACATCCCTACAAACCCTCCAACGTGCCGCCAATCAAGTTCAGAACGCGGAACCCCAAACCCCAAACGCTTTGCTTCCTTCGCTTCCTCTTTGTTCAAATCCAGCAGAGCCTATCAGCCAGTTCCCCATTTCAGCTTTCAGCTTTCCCCTTTCAGATTTACTCCTAACCCAAGACACCTATCTTGCCGTCGAAGCAGGGATGCACGTTCCACCGGGTATGGAGCTCGGTCCCTTCTGCTATTTTCCGGAAATGGAACAGGAGAACGCGGAATCTTGTCATGTTCTGAATCGGGCGATGTTGCGCGAGTTGATCACGACGACTGATGCGCCAGTAGCTGCAATAAGTGGGTATGGGTTTGCGATCCAGAGCCCTGATATTACCCAACTCCCCGTTGACGAGCAGTCCGAATTGTGGAGAATGATGAACTCCCGCTATGAGGAGGTTTTCGAAATTGAGCCATTCGGTCAGGCGGATACGAAGTTGAGGCTTTTGCGAAAGAAAGGTATATTTGAACAGGAGAACGCAGAGGAAACAGAGCGGGATAGGGTGCAGAGCTTGAGGAATTGAACCTCTGCTCTCTCGGCTCTCTCCAGTTTAAAATCAAAAGAGAAGAATGAACAGGAGAACGCAGAGGAAACAGAGCGGGATAGGGTGCAGAGCTTGAGGAATTGAACCTCTGCTCTCTCTGCTTCCTCCTGTTCAAATTTTAAAAGGTATAGACGATGCACGATGAATATGAAATTGCCAGTAGCCTGACGGCATCGGTGATCGGTGCCGCGATTGAAGTCCACAAAGACAAAGGACCAGGTTTGTTGGAGTCGATTTATGAGTGGTGCTTTCTACGAGAACTCCAGTTGCAGGGCATGGCTACGGTAAGTCAGAAAAATGTCGTGATTGAATACAAGGGGATCAGCAAAGAAGAGCCCTTGAAGTTTGATGTACTCATAAATGACTGCTTGCTTGTCGAGATCAAGGCTGTGCAAAAAATCTTGCCGATTCACAAGGCGCAGTTACTAAGTTACATGAAACTGTTGAATATCCCGTTAGGGCTGCTTATTAATTTTAACGTCGAGAGGTTGGTGGATGGAGTTTCAAGGCTTGTGCTTCCTGGATACGGAAAGACACAAAAAATTCCATAAACAGCCTGAGTCGAGTAGATGAATCATGCAATTGTGAAAGAAGCGTCCGAGATGATCTGAAAAAGCTAGCAGATCCCCACTTTTACTCTCTCCAGTTTATATTTAAAAAGAGAAGAATGAACAGGAGGACGCAGAGGAAACAGAGCGGGATAGGGTGCAGAGCCCGAGGAATTGAACCTCTGCTCTCTCTGCTTCCTCCTGTTCAAATTTGAACAGTGGCAGTAGAATTGGAAACAGGCTTGATTATGTGCAAGGACCGAAACGTGTTACGAATGAAATATAAAAACACCATATACCTTTTTCTTTTCAGCTTTCAGCTTTCAGCTTTCATCCCTTCACCCTCCGCCCTCGCGCAGGCTCCCGGGTATAGTCGTGAAGAAGTTGCGGCACATGAAAATGCGCAGCCGGAAGGCATTACGCAAAATGCGAGTACTGCCACGAGTACTGCCAGAAACATGGTAGGAAGCAACTTGTCCATTCCTGGGGGGCAGACCATTGGAGCTCAACGCGCTAGCACGGGTGGCGGCATTCGTAGTGGAGTTGCGACGCTGCGCTATGACCTTCATCGCGATATCCAGCCACCTCAATACGCGACGTTTAGAATTGGCCCGCTCTATTCTGATATTGGACTTTCCCAGTCTGTTGGATACCGATACGTCAGGTTGGACGGCGGTGGGGTTGATTATTTGATTAACAACCGAAGAGGGGAAATCAAAGACGATGGATCGGAGTTTCCTCTGATCTCTTCTTTGTCTCTCAATAACTACCTCATTATTACGCGTCACATGGACTTGGAAGCCAACGTCAGAGTTACCTACGAGCACTATCCTCTTGATACACAGGAAGATGAGCTCCGGATCGACCTCTCAGATGGGGGAGAAGTTTTCGGTACGTTTTCATCGGAATTCCACCCCACCCGTGACACAAGATTGCTGATATATGATGAAATTATCTATGAGACCGATTACTTGGATTCGCGGGGAACTTCTGACCGCTACGGCGGCACGGCATACGAGTCTTTGAAGAATACGATTGGAGCAGATTGGGATTGGAAGCCCTCTCCATTCGATAATTTGGCCCTATCGGTATCCCGCAAAGATACGATCCCATTGGGCAACGCATTCACCAATCAGGAAAGCGTTGTCTACGCTGAAGCAGTGTCCTATCAACGCGATCTGACACGGTTTTCGTCCGCAGGGCTACTAGGAAGTTTTTCGCAGAGTCTTTATGATCTCGAATCACGATCGGATATCTATATGTCCGGGATCAGCGCATTTGCGGCCGCTCAGTTGGCGCGGCGACTGACAGGCAATGTCTCGCTCGGGTATCAGACCTCAAGCTCTAGAGGGGGAATCTCCGATGGAAATCGCAGCGGCTCGGTATTTGGGGGAGGGGGGGTGGAACACGATATCTCGGAAACAAAGCGTCAGAAACTGACCTACCTGAGAACGCAGGCAGAGGCATTCAATGGTGGGGTAGATGTAAACGATCAGACCGAGTATGAATTCGTATGGTCTGGGGGGCTTTTCCCCGGAACATTCAGCACAACGTTTGCATCATCAAAACCGCAGGATGAGAACCGCAACGGTTACAGTGACTGGACAACGGGCTTGTCACTTCGCCACCAGTTGACACGACTGCTGGAGTTGTCACTCAGCACGCGCTATGCAATCCGAAAAAACGACACCTCGAGTACGGCGGCAACCGACACAACCACTCCGGATCTCAATAGTGACTATGAAACGTTGAGTGTGCGGCTGGGGATGGGAATGCGGCTCACGCAAAAGATGCAATTTAGCACCTATGTTGAACACGCTGACCGCACCAGCGATAACGAGAATCTCGCCTACACGCGTGACGTCTTCGCCGCCACCATAACCTGGTCTCACAAGTTCTAAAGTAAATCTGGAAATTGGAAATTGAAAATGGGGAAAGGATGAGCTCTCGATTGACGGATGAGTTTCGCGATCGCACGAAGCGTTATGCTGCTGCGATCATTCGGCTGTACACTAAGCTGCCGAAGGGGCGAGAAGAGGGGCGTGTCGTTGGAAAACAGCTTCTGCGGTCTGGCACTTCTGTTGCCGCACATGTACGTGAGGCATCACGGGCTAGATCTAATAACGAGTTTGTGTCAAAGCTTGGTGGTGCATTGCAGGAAGCAGATGAGTCAATTCTCTGGCTAGAGCTACTCCGTGAGGAGTGTGGTGTTGATTCTGAGCTAACTGTCCCACTCGAAAAGGAATCGTCCGAACTGATAGCCATCATGACCACCATGATCCGCCGAACCCGGGAAAACGACTGATCAGATCCTTTGTTTATTTGTCGATCTCAGCTTCCCCACTTTGCATTTCGCATTTTCAATTTCACATTTCCAATTTACTCAAGTTTCTGTTAAGAAACTGATATGAGCAAAATACGACGAATGGTGTTAGTGGCGGCTCTCGCACTTTTTGGGGTGTGGATGACGACTCACTGGGGACGACTCACGGGGGATCCCGATGCCCTCATCCGCTTTGTTTTGGGTGCTGTCTTTGCGGCTGCCATTATTTTGCGTCGTAAGAATTCTGAGAAGCTGCCGTTTGTGTTGCCTCGCTGGATTGTACCACTTGTGCTCGTGGCGGGCACGTTTGCGGCACTGGGCGGCATCATATTCAAGCTCCATATTGTGGAGTGGATTGGCATCTTGATGCTTTTGCTTGCCTGTTCGGTTTGGATATCCCCAATCCGATTTGGACCCGATCTGTTGATAGCTTTTGTCATCCTTTTCTGGATGCATCCACTTCCTGGTCAGCTGTTTGGTTGGCTTCAAGCCAATATGCAGCGTTTATCGGTGATGGGGGCAGAGTTTATCCTGCATGCGGCAAATGTTCGCGTGTGGGGAGACGGCATGGTGCTGCGCACGGGCTATCAGAACTTTATGGTTCCTGAATCGTGTAGCGGGATGCGGACTGCGGTAACAGTTTTTCTCTGCACGCTGGGGGTGGGCGTGTTACTGAGACTGAAATGGTTCGAGACCATCGCTTTCGTTCTCTTGGGACTAGCACAAGTGCTTCTGCTTAACATTGCCCGCATCAGTTTTATGGTGCTTTGGGCACCGCGTATGCCACCGGAATGGGCCAGCACGTTTCTGCATGACTCTTTGGCCATCTTCCTGATGGGGGCCATTCTCATTGTACAACTGGAAGCCTCCTGGTGGTTTTGGTGGTCACGTCGTCGGCAACGGATCAAGGAAGGCATTCTCAATCGCGAATTGGAGGCACCGGATAAGGCCAGTATTGTCCCGCATTCGCTTCGTCGATTGGGCTTTGTGTTAGCCATATTGTTATCCCTCAGCCTGATCGTCTTTGGCGTGTTTGGTATCGTTTACAAAGCGCGAGCCCACCATCGGAAAGAGATGATCCGCGAGGTCGCAGATGGGTTGATGGAATCCGACCCTATTGCTGCGGATAGTGCCATCAAGGCCGCACTTGCCCTTGTGCCTGGAGATTCAACGTTGCTCTCGATGCAGGCGCGCAATGATTTGGTTCGTGGCCGTTTTGAAGAGGGCTTAGCTATTCTTGTTGCAAAAGAGGCGGCAGGAAAAACGCTGAGCCTGGAGGAGACCATTCTCCAGAGCTGGGCGCTTATGCGGATGGGCCGTTCGAGTGAAGCCAAAGTGATTATTGATGCCTTGCCGTCAGAAAATGATCAGATTCCAGGGGTGGCGATGCTCAAAGCTGAGTTTGCTGCGATGGATAATCGGTCTGAAGATGCGGCCCGCTATGTGCTGCTCGCCTCGCGCTCGTATCGCATGCTGGGGCGCATTCGATCCCTGTTTCCCTATCTTGCTCTGCACGAACAGTGGGAGGCCATTGCTAAGTCCGATCAGGATCAACCTTATGCCGAGTTGCATCAGGCGCTTATTGTCATTCACGCAAATCATCGGGTTGGTGATTTGACCGGGGTGGCCAAGGTTATGTCCCAGGCAATTAAAGTCTGGCCGGACGATCCCCGTTTTCTCAAGGATCTCTACCGCCTTGCGGAGCAGCGGCAGGGGAGCGAGTGGGAAGCACGCTTTGAGCGCAATGTGCGAGCCAACGTCAGTCGACTGTCGGTTGACATGCTCGTCATGGTGCAGGACTATAGCTGGCGAATAGTGCGTCCCGATTTAGCATGGATCGCATTTTGTCGTCTACAGCACCATGATGCCGCCGATCCCGCTCTGCTTGTGGCTCCCGCTCGATATGGCGGTTTGTGGTGTCGCTTTCGGCGTCACCAGCTAAATGTGGAAGCTGAGTCCGCTGCGGCAACCCTGGATCTGCGTCCCGTGATTGAGTCCTTTGCAACGTGTGGCCCATTCCGCGGTTTTGTCAAACGGATCCCGCTGTTATCAGAAACGGGCCGCGCCGCCGACCCGGCATTTCGGAAGGACTGTTTTGTTCGTTGTCTTGAGGAGTTGGCTGTTCGAGAAACGGAAGCCCCTTTGAGCAACAGATTACTGCGCCTTTATCCAATGGTCTTGGCAATGTCAGATCGTTACGATGAAGCGCACGCTCGGCTCGACAGGATGCTTGAGCTGTACCCCAATCAAAAGGATGATATTGTCTTTCAACATGGTGTATTTTATGACCAGCAAGCAAAATGGCAGGAGTCTTACGAGGCGCTGAGGCATCATTCTCAGGTCAGGGCGTTTCCGAATTTAACTGCAGATCTACTGCTAATTAAGGCGATGATGCATTTGGATCTGGGTGTGTGTGCTATGGATGTGATGCAGCGGGCCCGTTTGGCATTTCCCGGGTCGTTGCGTCTTGATTTGGCAGAATCCGCAATTTGGGATGTGTTTGGATTCAAGGAACAGGCGCTTGCTGTAATGTCACGATCAGCAAGCGGCGCCAATTCCCCCTCGACCGTTGCGTTGCTACATGAGACGGGGCGAAGAAATGCTGCACGCACATTGAGTGATGCATTGGGAATTCCACTTCCCCGGCGGGCAGCGGGACAGAAATTGAGCCTTCCATCCGCAACGTGGACGCTGAAGCGGCGCTGGCCCCCCCCGATGGATGCAACTGCGCTTGGAGAGCGAATTGTGGAGCTGGAATCAAGAATTGAACTGGCAACAAGCCCCTTCATTAAAGACATCCTCTCCCTCGAACTTGAAACCCGGAAGTCGGAGGTCGGAACTCAGAAGTCAGAGGACGGAGGACGGAGATCGGAACTCGGAACTCAGAACTCGGAATCTGGAACACCGAACCCTCCCATCGTCCGGACTCCACTCTCTACAGTCGACACCCCAACTCCCGCCTCTCCACAGTCCACTCTCAACACTTTACCCTCCACAGTCCACACCCAACAATTAGAGCGTTGGGAGTCGATAGGTCGGGATGATTGTGAAAAGATGGGAGCTCTTTACCAGCTTGCAATGCTGGCCGCGCGCGCGCAACGCTATGAACTTGCAGATGCCGCTCTTGGGCGCTGCCTTGAGCTTTTTCCTGAGTCGCTTATCGTGTGGCGTGCGCGCATAGCCCTCACGGAAGGCGATCCCACTATAGTTTCTGAAGCCTACGCCAAATGCCCCAACGATCCCGAAATCTGGCTAGCAAACCTGGTTGTAAATGTGCAAATCGAAAATCGAAAATCAGAAATCGGAAGTCAGAATCCAGAGGACAGAACTCAGAACCCACAGCCCCCCCCCGACACTCCACCCTCCACAGTCCACGTCTCACCTCCCACCTCTCCCCAAACCCCTAACGCTTTGCTTCCTTCGCTTCCTCTTTGTTCAAATACCCCGAACCCCGGCCCCGGAGCCATCTCAAACATCGTCTCCACCGCCATCAGCGATGGAACATTCTCCCCGGGAACACTCGTGCGGGCGGGGGATTATCTTCTATCACAACGCCAACCTGCTCTTGCGGCTGCTCTGGCCAAGGCGGCGATTCCTGAGTCCCGCGGCCTGTTGGCAGCTCATGTTTTGGGATTGCGAACGGCTTTGGTGTTGGGAGATGCCCGCTGGGCTCAAGCCTGTGCAATCAATGGCATCGAGAATGCTCAGGATCCAACACCATTCTACAAAACGCTCGTGGACATAAAGATAGCGCGTCGTCAGGTGGACAACGATTTACTCGTGGCGCTTGAATACCTACAGGATCAGGATGACGCAGAGCCCCGCTGGGCGGAATCTCTGGGCCGTGTCTACTTTGAGAAGGGAGATATGCGGCGGGCCCTTTCAATCTTCGGTTCCGTCATTGAGGGGGACACGAAGGGGGTCAGCATTCAAACCTTGATTCTGGCAGCAGAAGCGGCACGGCGGAATTCCAAAACAGATCGTGCGATCAGCATTCTCGAAGCGGCATATTCGTTGCAGCCGGAACGGTTGAGTGTGCTGAACAATCTCATCTATCTTTTGGCGCAAAACCCCAAAACGCTATCGCGAGCCCGTGCGTTGATGCCGCAGCTGCTTAATATTGGTTCGGATTCCTTTGCCGTAATGGATACCGCTGCGGTGGTGTATCTGAAGAGTGGCGACCTCAAAAATGCCAAGGTGTGGATGGAAAAAGCCATGAAAGCTCTGGATAATGACAATTACTCGGCGAAAGAGGTGCGTCTCAATGCAGCAGAACTTCAGGCCCGTAGAGGGGAGTTTGAGGGTGCCCGGCAGAGTGTTGAGGAACTCCGCCGGGATACAACCCGAACCGACTTCATTGACCAAAAAGCCCGCGGCCTTCTTCGAGAGATACAGTCTCTTGAACGGTGAGTAGGCAAAATAATTAAGGGCAAAATAATCAGTGGGTCCTTTCGCTGGAATAACAGAGCAATTATTTTGCCCTCTAATCATTTTGCCCACTCTCCACAGTCCACAGTTTACATTTCCCCATTTCAAATTTACTCTTCCGCTTTCTCTTTGTTCAAACGTAACCGTTCACGGGGTAGAATAGCAGGAGTGGGGCAGAAAACCAGCGTGGTTTCCTGAGCGTTGATGAATCGAGTGTTCAGAGTTCAGGGGTTCAGAATTCAGGAGGGAGATTCCAACAGGGCTT
>Ga0307929_1001284_pt1 | contig 19818 bp, 18 predicted proteins | sample AceLakmetage1330_FD_203160 | JGI IMG/M metagenome (GOLD analysis project Ga0307929, IMG submission 203160) | Saline water microbial communities from Ace Lake, Antarctica - #1330 | ecosystem: Environmental > Aquatic > Non-marine Saline and Alkaline > Saline | place: Antarctica: Ace Lake...
GGAGATCAGCAGCCACTCACCAGAATTCAGGATCGCGTATAATCGACGCTTGCGCCATTATGCCATTTCTGCTTTACTACCCCGTGAACGGTTACAAATTTATTAATAAACAGGGGAAACGATGCTTATAAAAATGGACTACAACGATTATCGCGCCAAAATCTATGCGGGGTGGATGGGTAAAAGCCTTGGAGGCACCATCGGAGCCCGCATGGAAAACCACAAAACCCGTATGCAACTCACTCAGGAAGAGCTCTGGCCGGAAACCATCATGCCGAACGATGACATGGACATCCAGATCGTCTGGCTGGAAGCTTTGCAGGAGCGCGGAATCTGGATTGAGTCGGACGATTTGGCCGAATTCTGGCAAGATCGCTGCTGGTATAATTTTTGCGAATACGGCGTTTTTCTCAACAATTTCCAACGCGGGATTCACCCGCCTCTTTCAGGAACCTGGAACAACCGCTTTTTCTTTGAGTCCGAGGGGTGCCCCATCCGCAGCGAAATCTGGGGAATGGTCTGCCCCGGCAACCCTGGGCTGGCAGCCGATTATGCCCGCAAAGACGCGCAACTGGATCACGGCGGGGCCAGCGAACTCTGCGAGATGTTCCTCGCCGCATCGGCCGCCACTGCATTCTTTGATGACAACCTTGATCGCGTACTGGATGCTGGTCTCGCGGTTCTCCCGGATGACAGCGTGGTTCATCATATGGTGAAGGAAACACGGGCCATTTGTGCCGCTCACCCCCGTTTCGATGACGCCTGGCGGTTGATTGTGAGACGGTTTGGTGACCGCGATGCCTCTAAAGCCATTATGAATCAGTCCATTGTGGTTATGGCACTCACTCTGGGCTGCGGCGACTTTGCTGAAACCATGCGCCTCGCCGTCAATAGCGGGTGGGACACGGACTGTACCGCCGCCACGGCAGGCGCGTTGCTGGGCATCATGCGTGGAGCGTCCATGTTTCCCAGCGATTGGGTCGAAAAAATGGGCAAGACGCTTGCCTGCGGAGTCGAGGTCAAACACCGCCATGCAACCTTTGACGAACTCAACGAAGACACAGCCCGGATAGGTGTCGAAATTACACGTCAGCGCAGCAACCCTGTCGAGATTCTCAACGCACCGGACATTCCTATCCGCCCGCGACCCGCACTGGGAATCAAGCTGTCTGTCGCCTACCCTGCCGACCCATGGTTGCGGGCCGGACAGAATACGCCGGTACGACTCCAATTTGCCAACACAGCCAATAGTGCAATGTCAGGGAAATGGTGCATTGAACTCCCCGCGCACCTTGTCTGTTCCTGTACCGAAGGCACACTAACACTTGCTTCTGGTGAAACCGTCGGGATGGAAATTCAGGTGGCACCACATCCCGGCCCCATCTGGGATAAAAATCTGCTTACGCTTCATTGGGACGGCAAAGATGGCGATTCGCAAACATACCAGTTCGGCCTCGGTGGTGCGCGCCTGTGGCGTGTCTATGGGCCCTACTTCGACATGTGGGACACCTCAAAAGATGAGATCTGTCCTTACAATCATGACGGAGAGTTTACCTTTCCAAGGGATGGCGATTCGTGGAACCACCATGTCCGGTTGGACGTGGCGTACCTTGATGAAGCACGCCTGCTTAAGGAGGATATTCCCGAAGAAATGCCGGAGGAAGTTCAGGTGGGAGAAGACTATATGGATGGCGTGCAAATCGCCGGGTTTCGCGGTCAGGCCTGTTTCTACCTAGTGCGGGAGCTGGTTGCGCAGGATCCCCGCCAGAGTGCGTTTAACATCACGTCCAATGCCCCCCTCGCCGTCTGGTTTGACGGCAAGGAACTGCTTCGCCGGGAGCGGCCCAAAGAAATCTCGGTACAGGACGGATATGTCGGCCCGATGGACATTGGCCTAGCACCAAAACGAATGGTAATAAAAGTAGCCCGCCAGATCGACGCCCTTTCCCTCTGTGTCATGCCGACAGGATGCGGAGGCGATCCCGACAAAAAACGAGGCATCTCCATGTTTCCCGACTGGATTGGAAATATGCCGAAAAAACGGCCCATTTAGAATGCCCTCGGTGCAAGTGAGCGGGCTTGATGGTGTCAGTAGTTGAAAAGGTCTGACAGTGCGTAAAAGGTCTTGGCTTTGGTGTTGATTGCCCGCAGAATATTGTGCTGTACGTTGCGGCTGGGGCTTTTTTGTTGCACTAAATCTCACATGTGGCAGACACCCGAATCTCTTGCAGGCGAGAATCCATCTTGACCACGCGTAGCCCCTCTGTCACAAGAGGCGCCTTTCATCCGTCTCGGTGTAATCGACTGGAGCTGAAGACGAGAATCACCGCAAATCCGTGCGGAGAACCATCCCTTAATTTAGAGTCTAATCTCTTTGCGTTTCAGGCTTAATCTTGACTCAATGTTCTTGAAGAGGCTGCGCAATCTCCGCGGTCATTCGCGCACGCTCCTCTTGTGTCAGGGTTTTTTTCTCATCTGCCGATGCACCACATGTTCTTCTCTCCCCGAATATACATGCGTGTTCCTGAGAACACCGGGTTGCTACGGAATATTTCAAGGACATTGCGCGCTACTTCGCTATATTCACGCCCGGGCTTGATCACAACCGTCTGGCTTCGTTCTGACGACAGGAACACCAAGTCGCCCGCCAGAGTCGGGCTCGGATAGACCGTGCCCTGTAGGAAATCAACTTTCTTCTCATAGATGAGTGCTCCCGTCTTCTGGTCAACTACCGAAAGATTCTTTGCCATGTTTATCGCGTATACCAATCCGTCATGAACTAGAGGGGTCCTGTAGTAGCGATTCCCCTTGATTTTCGCAGCTGTCCAGAGCGGGGGTCGCCTTATCCTCGGGTTTGGTCGGTAGAGCATATGCCTGCGGATTCCCCTGCAGGTAGTAGAGCACGCCATCGACAAGAGCAGGGCTATTGTACTCAAGGGCTACGAGCCCTTTGATAAGCTTCTTGCTGCTAACCGCGTCAACTGCCGAACCCTTGCAGGTATAGAGAATATCGTGGCCGTCCACTTTTGCGACCACTGGCGCCCCCCACCCCCCAAGCGGTCTTGAGCTTCCACCGCACAGCCCTCAGTTGCAGGGTCAAGCCCAAACATGTTGTTGTACTGTACAACCAGCATTCTCCTGGCAAGCCGCGGCGATACACAGCCACCCCATCCATGCGGCGTTTTCTCAAGCGTAACCGACCAGAGCTTCTTGCCCGAAACATCCCAGCAAGCTACAACGCCCTGATCGAATACCGCCCAAACGCGCTTCCCGTCACTGCATGACGTGGCCGAAGTATATCCATTAACATTGTGAATCTTTGGTGGCGGATCGGGTCGCTCGCTAACGGAGCTCTGCCATAGGATCCGACCATCTGGCACCGTCATCTTTGAAACCGGTTGTCCCCGCCATCACTCTCGACACACAGACTAGCCCCACGGTCATCATCATTCCTGTACGCAACATCATCTGTTCTCCTGTTTCGGGAAATACTATGGGCGCTCGAGGACGCATGACAAGCGTTTCCTTGATCGCCTTTTCGAGCGCGTTGTGCAATCAAGTATGTTCGACAAAGGAAATTCTATGTGTTCTCGATATTTCATCATCGCTATTGCAGTGCTAACCGCGACATCCTAGCTGGAAGGTACGGACATTATAGATCCCATTGATATCGTCACTGGCAACGAAATGCCGTCTGATAAAATGTGTAAACTTTGGTCTGAATGAGAGAAAAAAATAATGAAATACAAGTCTGATTGGACCGAGGCACAGCGGCGATTGACCGCACTCTGGCATGGCGAACGACTGGATCGTCCCTGTATTTCGGTGCTTGCGCCGCAAGCTGTGGTTGATCCAACGTCGGTACCGGAACCTGCCAGTGAAGAAGCTCGCTGGCTGGATCCAACATACCGGGTTGCGCTGGCCCTGAGGCAATTGGAATCAACTTGGTGGGGTGGGGAGGCAGTTCCGTCATGTTTGCAACTGGCCGGGTGGGTAAACTGCCTGGGGGGCACCCCTCTCTTCGCTCCGGAAACAATCTGGTTTGATAAGCAGGAGGTTGATTTTGGCCAGCCTTCGCCGTTCCGACGTGACCCGAACGGCATATGGACGGAAAAATACCGTGATTTGATACTGGCGGTATGCGCTGCCGCTGGACGAGGTGACTTTCTGGTTGGCAGTCCCGTAGTGCTGCCGGCCAATGACCTGATTTCGATGCACATGGGCGTGCAGGAGTTCCTTTTTGCGCTTTTGGATCAGCCCGAGTGGATTACCGAGGCGATAATAAACGGGGCGCAGGATCAGATTCAGGTCAAGCGTGCAATGCAGGCGCTTATCCGTGAACGGCACGACTATTGGTATGGCAACTCCGGATGGATGCCTTTCTGGACTCCGGAGCCGTTTAACTCCACCCAGTCGGATGTTTCTTGCATGCTTTCTCCGGAGATGTTCGATCGTTTCATTGTTCCGGAACTGGATCTCTATGGTCAGGAATTTGGGGCGCTCTGGTACCATCTTGATGGAGGGGATGCCAAACAGCATCTGCCGAGACTGCTCTCGCTGCCTTACTTGCGTGTTGTTCAGTATGTTCCGGCGCCCTGCGAACCGCCCAACGGGCCGGGGCATCTTGAAATGTACAGGCAAATCCAGGCTACCGGCCGTATTGTGCACATCCAGGTGTCAATGCAGAATGTAGAGCCACTGGTGCGGGAACTTGATCCGGCTTTGCTGATGCTGGATACATCCTGTCCCACCCGCAGTGACGGCGAAAAGCTTCTGGAACAGAGCATCATATGGGCACGCGATGCTAAGTCAGCCGGAGAAAGATAAATCTGCCATGATTGATTCTGATGACAGCGCCTGGCGGGTGGCACTGTGACGCCGGTTGAAAATCCAACAGTATTGTTGAATTCAGAGGAAGATATCTGTACACTGATGGCGAGAGTTCTGGTGGTGTTGTCTTGACGGTGGATGGACAGTAAGTAGGTCTAAAGCAAAAAAGAGTCCGGAAGATGAACTGTCTTGATTAGTCAAGAGGGGGCAATCATGAAAATGTACCGAAGGGGTGAATAGAATATTGTAAAGCTCGCCAGATCGACGCCCTTTCCCTCTGTGTTATGCCGACAGGATGCGGAGGCGATCCCGACAAAAAACGAGGCATCTCCATGTTTCCCGACTGGATTGGAAATATGCCGAAAAAACAGGTTCTTCACGGAAGTGTGTAGTTGAGACCTTATTTCGGTGCTCAGAGAGACCGATTAAGCAGGTCGGTTAAGCGAGTAAAGGTGGCGTTTAAGTGCTTGCATCTGCTGTCGGGCATCACCGATAGGTTTCGCTACCAGCAACGCCGCACCTCCGCTGCCACAGATTCGAACAGCACGCATGCTCAGAAAAAGATACGAATACCCTCGCGACTCAGTTTGAAAAAAGTGGGTCAAAAGGGACAGGAGAACTTTTGTCTAAAATTAAATCAGAATTTACCGTTGACTCTTTCTTGATACTCTGACCCCGAGCTCCAGACCCCGAGCTCCCACTGGGGCTACAACGGGGGAAGGCCAGACGCAGTCTGAGGCTACAACTCCGAAGTGTGCCGCCTTGTCGAGAATTAAACATTTGAGGATGTTCTCTTAGGAGAAGGGGGATGCGGCCTGTGCCACTTCGTGGGTGATTCTTGCTTCATCCCAGCCAAGTTCTGCTGCCATTGTGTTTGCGCAATCCATTAGCGTTGCTTCAGAGGGAATGCCCGTGGCGCCGATGCCGCTGCGGCGATAGATCACGTCGGAGAGCGTTTGGGCCATTTCGTTCTTGATTGCGTATGGAATATCGCGGTTCCCTTTGGGTAAAGGCGTTGTTGCAGATGTGGAGCTGCGCACGGGTTGATTCAATTTACGTGCAGCCAGTGTGATCGTGCGCTCAGCAACATCGCGTGCGGTGGTATATTTGATGCCTAGAGCGGTGATGAGTCCCTCGATGTTGTCCCGCTTTGCATGATCTATCAGCATGTAGTGGCGCAGGAGTTTTGGGTCGCTATCGGCAGGACGGCTGGGTTTACATGGCAATAGTCCTGCGTGGATTCGGGCGACGTGATCGGGGGTGAGCTGTGCCGAGGGTAGGGCGGAATTGAGTTGTGAAAGCAAGTGCTCAGTGTCGGCTTCTGTTGGCTGCATGGCGTCGACATCGTCATTATGGTGGCGATAGAAGGTGCCGCCCATGGTGGTGCCGCGCCATGGCACGATGAACATGAGCCGCCCTTTATCGGGGCCGGGCTCCTGGCAATCCAGACCTGCGGCATAAGTGGGAATTAGCTCCTGTTTCAGGACCGCATTCATACCGAGTGCCAACGCGTAGGGAAGGGGTGCGGCATTGCCCCCGAGTTTTTCCAGAACACGATTGCTCCATGGGCCTGCTGCATTGATCACGAGTTTGGCTTGAATATCGAATTCGGTATCACCAAGCAAGTCGTGAACCCGGATTCCTGTGATGGCTCCCATTTTTGTGAATGCCGCTTTTAGGGAAACATAGTTTGCCACACAGGCACCCGCTTCGCTTGCTGCCTGTACCATACCGACGACGATGCGTTCTGTGTCGTCGGCCACGGCGTCGTTCCATAGCGCAGCACCGGTTCCGGGGCCCTGATAGCCGGGCAGGAGTGACTCTAATCGGGTGCGGGAGACAATGCGTCCGCAAGGAATTTTTCGGTCATGGGTGATACCTAAATTGCGATCGGCGCTGAGAATTTCATTGGCCAGGGTGCCGGCAAGCATGACGGGTTTGCTTTTTAGAATGCCAGCGGTTGGCATGAGGCAGGGGAGAGGGCGGATAAGATGGGGTGCCATTCGCAGCATGGCGCGTCGCTCCCGCGCTGATTCCCGGACGCGGATTAGATCGGCCTGCTGCAAGTAGCGTAGGCCGCCATGGATGATTTTCAGGCTGTTGGCGGAGGTGGCACCGCAAAAATCCCCTTTGTCGATCAGGGCGCAAGAGAGACCTCGGGTAGCGGCCTCGCGTGCAATGGCGGCGCCGTAGATGCCGCCACCGACAATGACGATATCAAAGGGTGTATTGGAAAGTTGTTTGAGATGCCGTTGCATGGGCAGAAGGGTATCAGGGTGGGGTGCTATGGCTCAAGCCTGTTTCTGTGGTATCGTCGTTCATTTGCGTTCATTCGCGGTTCAAAAGACGGGTAACTGAGTCGTTGCCGTTGTTCATGTTCATCACATAACGATACCGTTTTCGGGTAGGTTTGGCTTGCTTTTTGTTGGGCAATATGGCGAAATTCTACGCTCATTTACCCGCAGGGGTGGGAGCATTAACCGATAGCAGGAATAGCACGTGGATTTCACGATCAAACAGGGTTTTGATATAGCATTAGCGGGCAAGCCGTCGACAGATATCGTCGATATTGCGCCTTCTGCGACGGTTACTACCTTTCCGCTTGAGTTTGAGGGTATGAAGCAGCGCCTAAAGGTTCGCGAAGGAGATGTTGTCCAACGGGGTTCTGAGCTCATGGAGGATAAGGCGGATCCGGCGTATAAGCTACGGGCTCCCGCAGGCGGCACGGTTATTGAAATTGTCCGTGGGGCTCGACGGTTTGTGGAGCGGATTGTTGTTGCGGTTGACGCGGCGCCTGAACCGGAGCGCTTTCAAGCATTTGGTGCTGACGCGATGGCATCGTTGGATCGCAACGTTATTCTCGACCAGCTTTGCACCACGGGTTTTCTTTCCTTCATTCGTCAGCGCCCCTTTTCCCATATGGCAGATCGTACCCTGTCCCCTAATGCGATTTTTGTAAATGCGATGAACACGGGGCCTTTTCGGGCGGATGCGGAAACCGTGGTAGCCGATGATCCTATTGCGTTTCAGGCGGGACTTGATCTTTTGACATGCCTCACGGATGGGGCCGTGCATTTGTGTATGGGTGAAAATGCCGGGACTGTGCTCAAGGCGGCAGCGCGTGTTACGCTGCATAAATTCTCGGGGCCGCACCCTGCTGGCAATACGAGTGTCCACATCTCCCGTGTGGATCCCATGTCGCCACCCGATATTGTTTGGACGGTCAAAGCCGTGGACTTGGTCCTTGTTGGTCGCCTGTTTTTAGATGGGGTTTTACCCGAGAGCCGCATTGTTTCGTTTGGGGGGGCTGATGTGAAACCGGAAGCGCAGCATCACGTGCGGTTGTGGATGGGTGGGGAGCTTTCCCCCCTTTTGGCAGAAGCGCTGTGTGAAGGTGAGCATCGTGTTATTGCCGGTGATGTTTTGTCAGGGGATGTTATCGCGGAGGATTCGCATCTTCGGTTTCATCAATCGGCTATCACGGTAATTCCTGCCGATAAAGAACGCTATTTTATGGGGTGGACGATGCCGGGATTCAGGCAGATGAGTTTCTCGCGTCTTTTTGCATCGACTTGGTTGCCGGGCAAGCGTGACTGGAAGCTTGGAACGAATATGCATGGTGAGGAGCGCGCCTTAGTGTTGACGGGCCACTATGACAAGGTCATGCCGCTTAATATTATGGTGGATTTCCTGATTCGCGCGGTGATGGCAGGCGATACGGATGAAGCCATTGCGCATGGTATTCTGGAAACGGATCCCGAAGATTTCGCTTTATGCGATGTGATCTGTCCTAGCAAGGTTGAGGTTCAGGCCATTATCCGTGATGGTTTACGACAAATTGAAAAAGAGGGGATCTAAGAGAAAAGCTGAAATCTGGAAAGCTGAAAGCTGAAATGGGGATTAAGAAGGGCTGAGGGATGAAAGCTGAAATGCTCGTTGTCTGCTGGGAAAGCTGGCGGGTGAAAATTGGGAATTGGAAGTGGGACTGGGTAGAGTTCTGATTGGTGTATGAAGTTCATATTAAATTTTCATGATAAGATTCGCCACCTTTTCGAAAAGGGTGGGAAGCTTGAGGGCGTTGGCCCGATTTTTGATGCGGCGGATGCGTTTATGTTTACGCCATCCGAACAGGCGTATCAGGGGGCTCACGTTCGCGATGCGATTGACATCAAGCGCGTGATGGTGACGGTGATTTATGCCCTCTTGCCGTGTTTCTTCTTTGGCGTTTGGAATGCGGGGCATCAGTACAATCTGGCTCACGCGATTGCCAACGCCGACTTTATCCAGGATGTGATTCGCGGGGTCATCATTGTGATGCCCCTGATCGGAATTTCGTATGTGGTCGGGGGGTTCTGGGAGGTGCTGTTCGCGTGTGTCCGCAAGCATCCCATCAATGAGGGGTTGCTGGTTAGCGGGTTCTTGTTTCCCTTGATTTTGCCTCCGACGATTCCGCTATGGCAGGCTGCAGTGGGCATCAGCTTCGGGATCGTCATCGGCAAAGAGATCTTTGGGGGTACGGGCATGAATGTTGTCAATCCCGCGTTGCTCTCTCGGGCCTTTATCTTCTTTGCTTACGCGAAATCTATGACGGGCAATGTGTGGATTGCTTCAGCAGGCGACCAGATTGTGGATGCCACGACTGGCGCAACGCCGCTGGGTGTGCTTTCTGCTCTGCCTGAGGGCGTGAGCGTTTCTGATATCATCGCCAATGGACAGGTCGATTTTATGCAGATGTTTGTCGGTAATCTTCCGGGGAGCATTGGCGAAACCAGTACGATTGCCTGTTTGTTGGGAGCTGTTGTGCTTCTGGCTACGGGTGTGGCGTCATGGCGCATCATGGTCGCATGTGTGGTGGGGCTGCTGTCGACGGCTGCGTTTGCTAAAGCCTTTGGGACTTCCCCTATGTCCCAAATTCCCATTTATTATCATTTGGTTGCTGGCGGGTTCGCTTTCGGGGCGGTCTTTATGGCAACGGATCCGGTTTCCGCTGCGGCGACGAAGGCGGGCAAGTGGATCTATGGGTTCCTGATTGGCATGTTGGTGATCATCGTACGCGTTCTCAACCCTGGCTTTCCCGAGGGCGTTATGCTTTCGATTCTCTTTATGAATCTGATGGCGCCGTTGATCGACAGTTTTGTGGTGGATCACCACCTTCGGAGGAGACGTCGCCGTGCGTGAACAGCTCAAAATTGTGGGGTTTGCTGCAGTGGTTTGTCTGGTTTGCAGCATTCTGCTGGCGCTGGTATCCAGTGCTCTCGCACCCCGCCAGGCTCGCAATAAAGCCAACGACGTGAAGACGAAGGTGTTGCAGGTGTTTGGGGCCGAGGTGACGGATGCGAAGGGGAAGCTCTGTATATCACAGGATGCATTAGATGCCTTGTTTGCTGAGCGTATCACGGGGCTCGTGCTCAATGCTGACGGGCAGATTATTGCTGATTGTGCGGTGGATACACTGACGCCTCAGCAGATTAGCGATCGCGATAAGGTCACGGGGATGAAAGCGTTCTATCCTGTTTATATCTATAAAGATCCCGAGACCTCCTGCAAACAGTATGCCATTCATGTCAGCGGCAAGGGGTTATGGTCGACGATTAAGGGCTTCATGGCATTGAAAGCGGATCTTTCCACGATTACCGGCGTTGTGTTCTATGAGCATCAGGAGACGCCGGGGCTCGGTGGCGAGGTGGAGAAACCTGATTTTCAGGACGGGTTTAAGGGCAAGCAGTTGCTAGAGAATGGCAAGCTGTGTGAATTTCGTATTACGAAGCCGGGAGCTGAACTGAATACGCACAGCGTAGACGGTATCACAGCTGCGACGATGACGTGTCGGGGTGTGGAGTCTTTTCTGAATGAGGACTTCAAGGTTTATAACACCTATTTTGAAACCCTGAGGGCGGGGCAGTAATGGCGAAGATCCGCAAAATTGTGACCGATCCCCTGGTGAACAACAATCCCGTCACGTGGCAGGTGCTGGGCGTCTGTTCGGCTTTGGCTGTGACGACGAAGGTTTCCACTGCTGTGGTTATGAGTCTGGCGCTGACGATTGTGCTCTGTTGCTCGAATGTTGTGATTTCAATGCTGCGTAACATGATTCCCAATAAGATTCGGATGATTGTGGAGCTTTGCGTCATTGCGACACTGGTCATTTTGGCGGATATGCTTTTGCGGGCTTTTGTTTATGACATTAGCAAGCAACTCAGCGTGTTTGTGGGACTGATTATTACCAACTGTATTGTGATGGGACGTGCTGAGGCTTATGCCTTGCAGAACCCCCCGTTCAAGTCGTTGCTGGATGCGCTGGGAAATGGTTTGGGGTACAGTATTGTCCTGATCTTGGTTGCATCGTTACGTGAGATTTTGGGCAGTGGCACTTGGTACGGCATGACGGTGTTGAGTGAGAACTGGTACACGGGTAATACGCTGATGCTCTTGCCGCCGGGTGCGTTTGTGATTATCGGACTCCTTATCTGGTTCCAGCGTACGTTTATTTCCAAATCGCTTAGAGAAGAGGAATAGTCCATGAATCTGATCAATTTGGCGATTGAATCCATCTTCATTCAAAACATTCTCCTCGCCCTGTTTCTGGGGATGTGTTCCTACTTGGCCCAGTCAAAGAAAATGGAATCCGCCAAGGGGCTTGGGCTGGCTGTCATCATGGTGCTCACCATTGCCACCCCGCTGAATTGGCTAATCCGCCACTTTCTTTTGGAAGCGGGTGCATTGCGGTGGACAGGCATTGAGGCCTTGGCTGATCTGGATCTCTCATTTCTGACCTTTATTTGCTTCATTGCCGTGATTGCATCGTTGGTTCAGATTGTGGAGATGGTGCTCGATCGCTTCTTTCCGGTGCTCTACAACAGCCTCGGTATTTTCCTTCCCCTTATTACGGTCAACTGCGCGATTCTGGGGGTATCCCTCTTTATGGTTGAGCGTCAGTACTCAATGACCGAGTCGCTTGTGTATGGATCGTCATCCGGGGTTGGCTGGGCCTTGGCGATCATGTCGCTTGCCGCAATTCGAAAGAAGATTCGTTACTCCAATGTGCCTGAGGGACTACGGGGGCTCGGTATTGCATTCATCATCACCGGCTTGCTGGCTATTGGATTTCTCTGTTTTTCTGGAATTCGTTTAGGGACTTAGGTCATGCTGATTTTTGTCATAACGAGTGCAACGGTCTTTACCGGCGTTATCGTGTCGCTGGTGATTTTGTTGTCGGTGATCTCGACACGACTCTCGCCGGGCGGCGAGGTTATAATTAATGTTAACGATGGCAAGCGGGTGGTGGTGACAGAACCTGGGCAATCGTTGCTTTCTGCGTTGGTGGGGGCGAACGTGTTTGTGCCGTCTGCGTGTGGAGGAGCAGGAACCTGTGGCCTGTGTCGGTGCAAAGTCATCAAGGGTGGTGGGGATATTCTGGCCACTGAACTAGGGCTCATCAAGAAGCCTGAACGCCGTGAGGGAATACGCTTAGCCTGCCAAGTGAAGGTTCGCGAGGATATGGATATCGAGGTTCCAGAGGAGGTCTTTGACGTCAAGAAGTGGGAATGCACGGTCCGATCGAACGACAACGTGGCCTCCTTCATCAAGGAGTTTGTGGTCGACCTCCCGCTGGGCGAGAATTTGGATTTCCAGGCCGGCGGATACATCCAGATTGACATTCCTCAATACAAGTTGGGCTTCAACGAATTCAGTATTGAAGAGCAGTACCGGGGGGATTGGGATCACTTTAAGATGTTCGACCTGAAGTCCGAGAACGATGAGGAATACTTCCGCGCTTACTCTATGGCCAATCATCCGGCAGAGGGCAACTGTTTGATGCTTAATGTTCGTATTGAGACGGCTCCCCGTGGGATGGACGTGCCTCCGGGCATAGCCTCTTCATACATCTTCAACTTGAAGCAGGGCGACACGGTGATGATCAGTGGTCCTTACGGTGATTTCTTCATGAAGGATACCGATCGGGAAATTGTGTTTGTGGGTGGCGGTGCGGGGATGGCTCCCATGCGCAGTCACATCTTTGATCTTTTCCATACAAAAAAGACCAAGCGCAAAGTCAGTTTCTGGTACGGAGCTCGGTCGAAGCGAGAGATCTTTTACGAGGAAGATTTTCGGGCGATTGAACGCGAGTTTGAAAACTTCAGTTTCAATATTGCGCTCAGCGAGCCAGAGCCCAAAGATAACTGGACGGGCTATGTTGGATTCATTCATCAAGTGCTACTAGACAACGCCCTCGATCGGCATGCCGATCCGAGTGAGATTGAATATTATCTTTGTGGCCCCCCCATGATGTTGAGTGCCGTCAATCGAATGCTGTATGACCTTGGTGTTGAAGAAGAGATGATTGCCTTCGACGCGTTTTAGGCTAGTGGGGCCCCCGGCGTCGTGCATCGGCCGGATTATATATGGAGGAAACTTGCACGCTTGGGAATGAACGTCGAACATCGAACACCTTGCTTCGTCCCGACAGTCCCTCATCGGGATTCCCAATTCGATGTTGGGTGTTGAGTGTTCGATGTTAGACGTTCAAATTGAACGAGTGTAACGAGGGACGTTTCAGGCTAGGATTTTTTGTTGAAGCGTCCCATGGTGGCAGCGAATGAGGGGCCCGCAAGATTGGCAGCGTCTTTCTCGTTGCACAGGTTAAGCTTCTTTTTGGAGCATGCGCCGCAGCCTATTGCGGGGGTGCTGGGGGCGTGGGAACTGCTGCATCCGCCGCGCATTATTTTGCCGCGCAAGAGGAGGCCGACCGCCATGGCGAGTACAGCTAACGAGAATAGAATGGCAGCAGCAGTAGCCGTCAGCAGAATATTGTGCATGATGTCACCATGTAATAAGGCGTATTAAGGAGCCGAGTCATGAAAGTAGCAGAGGACTTGATCAAAGACAAGAATCGCACACTAGTGACTATAGATTATGACTTGGAGCGAGTTCGGCGTGTCATCACAGATGTCTTAAAGCAGACATCTCTCAAGGATGAAATTGACCGATTTGGGCCCTCTGTTGTGGGCGGCAAGATGTTGCGGGCTCGATTGGTTTTAGAGCTTGGTGATGCTGTGGGGCTTTCGTCGTTGATTGGCATCCGATTGGGGGCGGCCATTGAACTTCTGCATGCGGCCAGCCTGTTGCACGACGATATTATTGATGGCGGAATCGAACGACGGCATGCCGATGCGCTATGGGTCTCAGAGGGTACCAAAGCGGCTGTGCTTATTGGCGACCTTCTGCTCAGTATCGCGTTGGGTTTGATTCTGGATGCGGGGGCACCTCGTCTTCCGCTTCTGATCAGAATGCTTCGAGACATGTGTGAGGCCGAGGCTGAGCAGGAGTTTTCGAGCGTCCAGGTGCATGATTCCTGGGATGACTGTCTTTGCATTGCACGCCGTAAGACAGGCTCGCTTTTTGGGTTGGCGGCTGCTTGTGCAGCGGGAGAAGATATTGCACTGGCCGATGCGCTTGAACGTGCCGGACAGGATTTGGGAACTGCCTATCAGCTTGCAGACGATCTTCTTGATGCTTGTCCAGATCCGTCGGCAACAGGCAAGAGTCTTGGGACGGATGCCGCGACGGGAAAATTGACCGCAGCGACGCTCCCTGGGGTTACGCACCCTGAAGCTGTTGGTGCAATTGAGGATTTGCTCTTGTCGGCAGAGCGTGAGTTGGCGGAGTGGCCAGGTGTGCAGCAGCGCTGGAAGCTATATGTGGAATATGTGATTGTGCCTTTGGTGGCCCGGTTTGCAGATCTCTCCCCCATGCGTATGGTTTCTTAGTTTATGGCAACATTTACAATCAAATCCAAAGGGTTGCATGTTAATCCAAGTGTCGGTAGAATACCCTGAATGGTTTGAAGTCGAGAGTGAAAGGAATTTGGTATGAAGCGTGTGTATCTGGTGGATGACGATTTGGATCAGGTAGAGAACATGACGATGATCCTGGAAGCCAAGGGCTATGCGGTAGGGTCTCAGTTCAACGACGAGAATCTGGTTGCGAACATTACGGAGTTTAATGCGGATGTGATCATTCTCGACGTCATGTTTCCTGGTGATAATTCTGCTGGATTCCGGATGGCTCGCCTTTTGCGTCAAGAGGAACGGTTCAAAACAAAGCCGATTATCATGCTGAGTGCTGTCAACCAAGAGGGGAGCTTCCCCGGCAAGTTCAGCAACAAAGACATCGACGATGCGTTTTTGCCAGTAACCTTTTTCCTTGATAAGCCTGCTGACCCCATCGTGTTGATTGCAAAGATCGAAGAGCTGACGTAAGGAAGGTAGCCCCCGCGGGGCGCATAGGTGTTAAGCTAAGCAAGGTCTTGAGACTCAATATCCAATATTCAACAAGGAATATCCAACCGAACAATTATGTGCCGCCTTTGGCGGCCAATTGCGTTGAAAATTGGATATTCCTTGATGGTTGTTGGCTGTTGGACATTCAGATCACACCATGCGTAACCGACTAGGGGTGGCGACTAAGAACTGCGACTAAGAGTTCCTTCTTCACGATCTAACTGCTCTTCCCCGGTTCGATCCCGTTAACTGAAAGAGAAACCGTGCCCTTTCTCTTGTCTTCAGTGCAAGGACAGCGGGACATACTGTGCGATCAGCCTGAAGTGCTTGTCTCGTGTATACAATTCAAGGTGGTTCTGAATGGCGTGTTGCGCAATCATCAGGTCAGGGATTCCCACCTTGTTGATCCCATGTCTGAGGCACGCGATCTGCATCTGGATCAGATCATCCCAATCTAGGTTCAGTGGCGGGCAAGCGATCTCGCGCATGAGGCTGATCAGTTTGCGTTGCCGTCGCAAATGCAAGGCGGGAACCAGCTCAGCAAGAATAAGATCATTGATGACTACAAGGTTTTCTTCAATCAGGAAATCGAGTCTCGCGGCGTTCTCCGATCCACGGAAGTACTCGATCCAGACGGAGCAGTCGACAAGAACGCTCATCAGCGTTTCCGTAGAGAGTTGAGGGCTATATCCAGATCAACCTTCCCCCTGAACTTTTGTAGTCCATGGATACGGCTTTTGCGCACGAGGTCCTCGAGTGCGGTCACGATGACAGCCGTCTTTGTGCGTTGGTGTGATGCCTTCATTGCTTCAGCAATGAGCGGTGCCGGGAGATCAAGCGTTGTTCTCATATATTCCTTCATGCATAAGAATGCCAATACTCATGCATACATAGTATGCGGAATATGGCGTCTGTGTCTAGATCTTTTCTGGAGTAATACCAATCTGTTAGAAGGTCAATACGACGATCGCTGTTTTGAGCCTGTTTTATGCTCTTGGAACACGGTTTCGCCTAAGGCAATGAATCGAAAATAGGGGCGGAATAGGGACACCCCAGTATCATTTTCCCAGAACAGACCATCTTGGGATAATGGAGGTGGTGTTCCACCATGCGTATTCTAGTTGCGTTTAAAGTGTCTTCTCGTGAGAAGCGCTTGCGGTGATTGGTGGTAAGGTGTAGGTTTTCCGCTCGTGGTTTTGGGACTGGAGGGGTGTGACCCCAGATGGAAAGTGAGTGAGACGTGGCTGGTGATACACTGACACCGATGATGCGCCAGTATCGGCGGATTAAGAGCGAGATGCCGGAGGATGTGATTCTTTTTTTTCGGCTGGGTGACTTCTATGAAATGTTCTTCGACGATGCGAAGGCCGCCGCCCCGGTTCTCGATATTGCGTTGACAAAACGCCACAATATGCCGATGTGTGGCATTCCGTTTCATGCTCTGGATGGCTATCTTGCCAAGATGATGCGGGCGGGGTTAAAGGTTGCGATATGTGATCAGGTGGAGGATCCGGCGGCAAGCAAAGGGATCGTGCGCCGGGAAGTTACACGGGTCGTCACCCCTGGCACCATTACCGAAGACAGTGTCCTTGATGCTGCTCAGCACAACTTTCTTGCGGGTGTATGTCGGTCGGGGAGTGCATTTGGTGTTTCCATGATTGACCTTTCAACGGGGTTGTTCTGGGGCGAGACGCTGGTGTCCCTTGATGGCGTGCGGGATGAACTTCAACGCTTTAATCCAAATGAGTGCATTGTTCCTGAGGAGCAGGCTGATGATCCCGGTCTGCGATGCATGCTGAATGAGTTGGTGGGGCTGCATGTTACGAAATGCGAAGAGTGGACGTTTGGCTATGATGCAGCATATGACTATTTGACACGGCATTTTTCGGTACATTCCCTGGAGGGATTTGGCTGTGAGGATGACAAGTCGGTGGTCTGTGCTGCCGGAGGGGTGCTGCACTACGTCAAGGCCGACTTACGTCGCCAGGTGGGGCATGTGCGATCTTTTCAGACGCGGACCCCTTCTGAGTTTTTGATTCTCGACGAAGCCACCTGTACGAATTTGGATCTTATTCCGATGCGGGGTCGTACGGGCGGCACGACGCTGCTCAATGTACTTGATGCAACCAAGACTCCGATGGGGGCGCGTAAACTGCGGGATTGGATATTGCGTCCCTTGGCCGATTTGGATGGGATTACGGCGCGGCATGATGCGGTGGAGGGATTGGTTCGCGATCGTGCTTTGCTTCATAATGTACGCGGTGCTTTTGCCGGAGTGCGGGATCTTGCTCGTCTTATTGCACGTATTGGCGGAGGGAGTGGCAATGCGAGGGATTTGGTGGCGGTGGGGCATTCTCTGCAGGCTCTGCCTGAGGTGCGCTTGCTTGTCAGTGCGCACCCCTCGCCACTGCTATCGGGTTTGGCAGAGGCTATGCCGCCGATGCCGGATCTGGTTGCCTTGATTTTTGATGCTCTGAATGATGAGCCTCCTGTTGCAACCAAAGACGGCGGCATGATTCGTGATGGTTACCGTGAAGATTTGGATAAACTTCGTGCGGCGGCAACGCAGGGGCGGAAGTGGTTGGCTGAGTACCAGGGGCGCGAGCAGGAGCGGACTGGAATTAAGAACCTGAAAGTGCGGCACAACAAAGTGTTTGGTTACTACCTTGAAGTGTCAAACGCGCAGCTTGCCAATGTTCCTGAGGATTATGTCCGCAAGCAGACGCTTGTAAATGCGGAGCGGTTTATCACGCCTGAGCTTAAGGAGTATGAGAGCACCATTATGGGGGCGCATGACAAAGCAATCGCGCTGGAGTATGAGCTGTTTTGCGAGGTGCGCGAGGCTGTGGTTTGTGAGACTGACCGCATACAGAGAGCGTCCGATGCGTTGGCTGAACTGGATGTGCTTGCGTCGCTGGCGGAGCGTGCGCTGGCATTGCGTTATGTGCGCCCGAACATGAATAAGAGCAATCGGCTTGTGATTGAGGACGGCCGACATCCGATTGTCGAGCAGATGCCCGATGCAGAACGCTTTGTTCCCAACAGCACGCTGTTGGATTGCACCACTAATCAACTCCATATTATTACGGGTCCCAACATGGCTGGAAAGTCTACCTATATCCGACAGGTGGCGATGGTGGCAATTATGGCGCAAATGGGATCATTTGTGCCTGCAACGTCGGCCGAGATTGGTGTGGTTGATCGCGTCTTTACACGTGTGGGGGCCAGCGACGACCTTTCGCGCGGACGCAGTACGTTTATGGTAGAGATGCAGGAGACTGCGAACATCCTGAACAATGCCACCGCCCGAAGTTTGATTGTGCTGGATGAGATTGGTCGTGGCACGAGCACGTTTGATGGTATCAGCATCGCCTGGGCTGTGGCAGAGCATTTGCACAATACAGAAAGCATCAAAGCCAAGACGCTTTTTGCAACGCACTATCATGAATTGACCGACCTCACATTGACCATGGATGGTATAAAGAATTACAACATTCTGGTTCGGGAGCGTGATGACAAGATTGCGTTCCTGAGAAAGATTGTTCCCGGTGGTGCAGACAAGAGCTATGGCATTCAGGTTGCCCGTTTGGCGGGAATGCCGCAGGGCGTTGTTTTGCGTGCCAAGGAGATCCTCTCAAACCTGGAAGAGGGCGAATTTGGTGATACAGGGCAGCCGAAAATTGCCAAGACCCGCCGGGCGAAATCGGGGGATAGCAAAGCTCAGTTAGACCTGTTCTCGTAATAAATTCGAAATTTAGAAATCAGAAATCTGAAACGTTTTCTGAGAGTACTCCTTGAGAAACCCACTGTGGCCTCTCGCACCTTATGTCATATCGTATTGAGAGGATGAGAAAACGGGTGATCAAAAAGTGCCATTGTCATTCCGAGCTTGTCGAGGAATCTCATGTATTACTGTGGGGCTGAGATCCCTCGGCAAGCTCGGGATGACATGATTCTACATTCGGCAGTTCAACTGCTCTTTTTAGGATGATAAGTTCATCCCCCAGATCGTGTGCGAGGGCAACGCTAAGCGAATCCCCGTTTGCCTTGCAATTCTCCTAATTTCGAATTTCGAATTTCTCATTTCCCCATTTACTTCATATCCCCATTTATTCAGTAAAGAACAGTCGAACTGTTGTGCCATTTTCCGGCTCGCTTTGCACTTGTATGGCGACATCGAATGAGTGAACTAAACCGACAACTGGGATCAGCCCCAAGCCTTGTTTTCGAAGATATGTGGAGAAAAAGGGATCTTCGGCCAGCAAAATCCGAACCCGCTCCACTTCTGCGGATCCTATCGACCGGCCTTGAATAATGGTGGCGGCATTCATTAAGACCAAGGATAGACAATCGGCGTGATCGAGTCCCGCACAAAATGAACGAAATGCAACTTTTTTTTCAGAGGCCGAATTCGGCCAACAGCAGCCACTCACCAGAATTCAGGATCGCGTACGGAAAATAAAGCTTGCGCCACTACGCCATTTCTGAGCAGCTACCCGCCGTGAACGGTTACTTATATTGTTTAGGTCTTGTAAAAGAGTATCACTTGAAATACATATAGAAGAACATGCTGTGAAACATAGCAGCGGTTCCAAATAGGCGGCAATGCCGGGGGTCTGATCCTGTCGCGAGGAAACGCTCGGAGGATTTGGACAGCAAGAGGAGTCCGGTGCGTATGCATCGGTTGGCGGAACTGGGGTTGTCAATG
>Ga0307929_1001285_pt1 | contig 19802 bp, 18 predicted proteins | sample AceLakmetage1330_FD_203160 | JGI IMG/M metagenome (GOLD analysis project Ga0307929, IMG submission 203160) | Saline water microbial communities from Ace Lake, Antarctica - #1330 | ecosystem: Environmental > Aquatic > Non-marine Saline and Alkaline > Saline | place: Antarctica: Ace Lake...
GAGGCCAGCCATCTCTTTGGTGATTTCAACATTAAAGAAATTGTACATGGACTTGATCACGGTGCAGGTACAACCCACAGGCCAGATCCAGCATTCCAGGGGCTGACCCGTTGTCACATCACCCAGTTTGTGATGATCCACAATACCCAAAATATTGGCATCTTTCAGGTCGTCAGGGCTCTGGGCCAGATCAGAGTGATCCACCAGATAAACATCTTTCCCTGCATATGAGGTAACCACTTCAGGGGCTGCAACGCCAAATTTTTCAAGTACAAATTTGCTTTCAGGGGTTAGCTGACCCTGCATGGCAGGTGTTGTATCTTCACCCAATGCTTTTTTAAGATTTGCCAGTGTAATTGCTGCACACACAGAGTCTGTATCGGGGTTTTTGTGACCAAAGACAAGCGTTGACATAAATCCTCCTCATTTAAATTGTAGATATATATTAATTTATGGTGCTACTCGATGATTAATTGATCCATTAACCATCCATAATGAATTCGCGTGTTTGTTCAATCTTCAGCCTTTTGGGCATGGCTTTAATGGTGGCACTTTTTTTGGGCGTAATAAAACGGATAACCCGATATCCATAAAAGTGCATGGTTTCTTATAAGGCGAATTGAGAAGATACACAAGGAAAAATTTTTGAAAATTTAACCTGTGGGCTCAGGACTACAGGTTTTTGATAAGGGCCAGCATATCCCGTACAGCGGTTTCCATTCCCGTGAGGGTGGCCCGGGCCACAATGCTGTGGCCAATGCTGAATTCATCTATGATATCAAACCCTTTAAACGCCTTGATGGTTTTGTAGCACAATCCGTGACCGGCATTGACCTCCAGCTTTAATTTATGGCCCATGGAAGCGGCATCCACAATCCTTGAGAATTCAGATGTTCTTTCCTGATCTGTTTTGGCATCACAAAAGGCACCGGTGTGTATCTCTATCATGTCGGCATCAATTTTGTGGGCCATCTTGATCTGTTCAAGATCTGAATCAATGAAAATACACACGGCCATTCCGGCATTCTTCAAGGTGGAGATACTTTGCTCAATGGCGCTGTGGTGGGTGAGAAGATCCAACCCCCCCTCGGTGGTCAGTTCTTCTCTTTTCTCCGGCACCAGGGTAACGGTGTCGGGTTTGATCTCCAGGGCAAGTCCTAACATCTCCGTGGTGGCAGCCATTTCCAGGATCAATTTGCTCTGGACGACCTGCCTTAATATTCTTACATCCCGTTCCTGGATGTGCCGTCTATCCTCACGCAGATGGACAACAATGCCATCGGCTCCGGCTGTTTCTGCAGCAAGGGCTGCGGCCACCGGTTCCGGGTAGTTGATTCCTCTTGCCTGTCGCAGGGTGGCAATGTGGTCCACATTTACAGCAAGTTTTGCCATGTTTCCTCCTGGTTAAAATATTTCGTGTCTGTTCATCAGCGCCCATCTTCACCTATTCAGGCCTCCTCGATTAGCAATCGTATGCTTCGAAGTCCTGACTGGGCGAATATGAGGCACTGATAGACAGATACTGAGCAGTGGTTTTCTCAGTTCTGGGGTGTTCTCTGAATAGTTAAAATATTTCAAGATTTGGGTTGGGTTCAATCAACCGAATCAGTTCAAGACTTTTTCTTTCCATCTGCTGGGCCTCGTCTTCCCCTTGTTCATGGTCGTAGCCCACCAAATGCAGTATGCCGTGTATCATGAGCTGGCTGGTTCGTTCATCCAGGGTAATCGATGCACTTTTTGCCTCTTGGGCGGCTGTTTCCATGGAGATGACAATGTCTCCCAGAAGTGGGGGGGGATTTTCGGCATTATTTTTGGGGCGGTAAACGGCCCCATCATTTGTTTCCCCCGGATCCAGCATGGGAAAGGCCAGAACATTGGTGGGACGGTCAATGTTCCGGTAGGTTCGGTTCATCTCCTTTATGCCTTCATTGTCAGTGATCACAATGGAGAGTTCATGATCCTCATATGCCAAGGCGTTTAAGATTTTGCTGGCTTTTTGGCTTATGCTGTCCTTTGATATCTTTGTCTGATTTGCCTGAATCAGAATCTGTATGTTCTTTTTTTCCATGGGTCTCTTTTTTTGTTTCCTGGGGTTTGTCGGTGTACTCAATGCGGTGGTGGTACAGCCCGGTGAGAATTTTGTTGAAACTACCGGCAATCTGATGAAGATCCTTCAGAGTCAATTCGCACTCTTCCATTTGACCGTCGGCAAAGATGGCGTTGATCAGATCCTGGACCCTGCCCTGGATACGTGCTGAAGTGGGGCGTTCAAGGGTTCTTAAGGCTGCTTCCACCACGTCGGCCAGCATGACAATGCCTGCTTCCCGGGTCTGGGGTTTAGGTCCAGGGTATCTGAAGTCACTGGTTTTGACGGCATCTTCGCCGTGGAGTTTAACGCTTTTGTTGTAAAAATAACGGATGAGGCTGGTGCCGTGGTGCTGGCGTATGGTGTCCACAATGTCGCTGCCAAGTTTGTGTTCCTTGGCAAAGGCCACCCCTTTTTTTACGTGTTGGATGAGTACCAGGGCAGACATGGACGGAGACAGCTTGTCATGTCGATTCTTTCCATCGGTCTGGTTTTCAATGAAATAAAGGGGTTTGTCCAGTTTACCGATGTCGTGGTAGTAAGCACATATTTTGGCCTTTAAAATGCTGGCACCAATGGCTGCGGCTGCGGCTTCGGCCAGACTGGATACGATGATACTGTGGTTGTAAGTTCCCGGGGCTTCCATCATGAGACGTCTCATGAGGGGTTGATCCAGGTTGGACAGTTCCAGCATTTTAATCTCTGTGGTAAACCCGAAGAGCATTTCCATGACCGGCGTTAATCCCGCAGTGATGACCCCTGCAATGAAGCCACCGCATGCCGCCAGGAGGACATCTTTTAAGATGGGGGTAATCTGGGGGGTGGTGGCGGCGTATAAGTACAGGAAAAAAGCCAGCACCCCATTGAAAAGGGCCAGTTTAAAGCCTGCGGAAATAAAGGTCTTCCGTTCCCTGCATTCCTTGACCCAGAAGGCCCCGGTCATGCTGCTTAAAAAGAAAAAAAGAAAGACATCCATGCGGCTTGAAATGATAATGGATACCAGAAGAGAAAGCAGCAGGGAAAAGTACAGGGCCACATGGAACCCCAGAAACATGCACACCGTCATGGCACCGGCCCCCAGGGGCAGGAGCATGAAAATAGATGCCCCTTCCATGGTCACGGGCAGGGCCAGGGCCAGATCCATTTTACCCGCCATGGGTACCCCAAGCTTGGCAATGACCATAAAAATGAGCAGTAAAGCGGTTATGAAAATCATGTTCCGGTTGTGGTGTTTCTGGAGGTTCTCATGGTCCCTGAGTGAGGTAATGTATATGGTGAGGATGGACAGAAAGATCAAAAGTCCAGACCCGATGCGGGCAGTGACGATATTTTTCCCATGGGTCTGTTGCTCCAGTGCCTTGAGTTTTATCATTTTCAACTCATCCACCCGTTCTCCCTCTCGGAGGATCATCTCTCCTTTTTTAATCTGGTAAAGGACGGGTTTGACGTTGGCTTCTGCCTCTTTGATGCGCTGTTCCGTTTCGTTTCGGTTCATGGTGATATTGGGCAGCATCAGCCGCTGGCACATATCCACAATGAGATTACTCATACCGTAACTGATCCCCTTGAGGAGGGGATCCCCAAGAATTCTTACCATGGCTTTGGCCTGGTCTGGGCCATAAAATGTTTTGAGGGTTGTTACCAGGCGTTCCTGGGAGGAGTCAATGGTTTTTAAGAGAATTCCCTTGTCTTCTTCTTTGAGAAGAAGTTCCTTGTTGGCCACCACCCCATTGTCCAGAATTTGTTTGAGAATGGTTTGGATGAGCTGGGGAATGTCCTGGGAGAATTCATTCTTATGAAGAATGGTATAAGCTCCTTTGCTCATGGGAATGCCAAGCGTTTCTTCAAATTTTTCCCTGCTGGCCATGACCATGGCAAGACTTGGGGGGGCTTCCTGGCCTTCCTGATTGAACAATTCCCGGGGAATGGCAAAGGACTGATCAATGCGTTGGGCAATGCGCTGGAACAAGCCTGGATCATAGTCATAGACAAAGGGGATGGTTCGCACGGTGGCCAGCTGGTTCTGGAGGGTGGCCTCCCGGTCTTCAATGAAAAAATCTCTGGGGGCTTTGATGTCCCGTTCTGCCACATCTCCCTGGTGATAGGTGGCGGTGACATCGTTCTTATAAGGGCTGAGAACCAGGGTGGAAATCAGGGTCAGACCGATCAACAATACCCAGAGGATGCTGGGGCTGGTACCAATAAAAACCGATATGGCGCGGAATTTGCTGTCAGACTTCATGGAATACCTTATTGTTTTTCATAGGCGTCTATTATTCTGGACACCAATTGGTGTCGAACCACATCCGCTTTGGTGAAAAAAATGAACTCCAGCCCTTCTATCTGGTGGAGCAACGCCTTTGCCTCCACAAGTCCGGAGGGTTTCCCCGTTGGAAGGTCAATCTGGGTGATATCACCGGTGATGACGGCCTGGGAGCTGAATCCCATGCGGGTTAAAAACATTTTCATCTGCTGGGAGGTGGTGTTCTGTGCTTCGTCCAGGATAATAAACGCATTGTTAAGGGTTCTGCCACGCATGAAGGCCAGGGGGGCAATTTCAATGGTGCCTTGGTCAATCATCTCCCTTGCCCGTTCAAAGGAGAGCATGTCATATAGGGCATCATAAAGGGGCCGCAGATAGGGATTGATCTTTTCGGCAAGATCACCTGGAAGGAACCCCAGGGCTTCGCCGGCCTCCACTGCGGGTCTGGCCAGGATGATTCGGTTGACCTCTCCCCGGGACAGGGCTGCCACGGCCATGGCAACGGCAAGGTAGGTTTTGCCTGTGCCGGCAGGGCCGATGGCAAAGACGATATCATTGTGCCTCACGGCCTTATAATATTGCTGCTGGTTCTGATTTCTGGGGGTGATGGGCTTTCTTTTCACGGTGGTGAAAATGGTATCAAGGAACATCTCTTTGATCCGGCACGAGGGATCCTGGGTGATGGCTTTGATGCCGGCCTCAATGTCTGCCGGTTGCAGGGAAAATTTTTTTTGAAGTAACTCATAGAGTTGGTTCAATATGGTTTCCGCCACAGCAATACGCAAGGGGTCTCCCCGGAGGGTCAGGGTATTGCCCCTGGCATCAATTTTAACCCCTGCACCATCAGCCACCCGGGCCAGATTGTCGTTGTGCTGGCCAAACAGTTCCTGGGCCAAGGATATATTGTCGAATGTAAGCTGTTTCATGGCCCATAGAGTGCACTCTCTTGGATAAAAGGTCAATAAAAAATCTTGACCTTGCAGAGTCTCTCCTGCTAATTAAGTTGGTAAATATTCGGCCAGCACCCCATCTCCACCTATTTGGGCCTGCTCACATAGCATTAGTATGCTACGCAGTCCCAAATAGGCGAATATGGGGCACTGGCCAAACATTTACATTACCAACTCAAATATTTACTTAAGTTACAATGAAAAATAAAGAGATCTCTAAATCTAACGGCCGGTTTTTCGTTTTTTTACGCTGCAAAATGTGAAACAAATGAAGGCTGCCCAAATAAAATGGTGAACACATGAATTCCTTTGATATTATTGTGATGGTCATTGTTGTTCTCTGCCTTGTGCGTGGGGCTTTTCGTGGATTTGTCAAAGAGATTGCCTCCATTGTCGGTGTGGTGGCTGGATTCTATGGCGCCTCTGTTTATTATACCATGGCAGGAGACTTGTTAGCCCCTTGGATTGACGTGGCAACCTATCGTGAACTTCTGGGCTTTTTTATCACGTTCATGCTGATTGTGGTGGGGGTGGGTCTTGTGGCCAACTTGTTGCGTTATGTTCTGAAGATTGCATTGCTGGGATGGGTGGATCGGTTTTTTGGCATGATCTTTGGCTCCGCAAAGGGGCTCTTGGTGTGCATGGTTATTTTCATCATTGCCACCACTTTTATGCCCGGCCAAGGGAAGTGGAACGACACCTCCCGCCTTGCGCCATATTTAAGTGAAATTTCCCAGTGGGCCTCTGTTTTTGTGGACAATGATATTAAAATTCAATTTCAGAAAAAAATAAAAAGGATAAAAGCGCTTTGGGAAAAACAGAAGATGGATGCCACCATAAAGGCATAGATGAGCTGACACAGATTATAAGGACCCTGCGCGGGAAAAACGGCTGTCCTTGGGACCAGAAACAGACGTCGGAAAGCATGTGGAAATGCCTCATTGAAGAGGTGTATGAGCTTTTGGAGGCCATTGAAGAAGGCGATGATGCCGGTGTGTGTGAAGAGACCGGTGATGTGTTGTTTCAACTGCTTTTTATTGCTGAGCTCTATCACGAAAAAGGGAGCTTTGACATATCTGAGAGTATGGCGGCCATTGCGGCCAAGATGATTCGTCGTCACCCCCATGTATATGCCAAGGCCACCCTTGAAAACGAAGCCCAGTTGTGGGAGCGCTGGGACCAGATCAAAGGGGAAGAAAAAAAGAACGCCGGTAAGGCGGTGGCACCCTCTGTTCTGGATGCCATCCCTTCGGGGATGCCGCCACTGCTCCGGGCCTCCAAGGTGTCTGAAAAGGCGGTGCGGGCGGGGTTTGACTGGTCTGGTATGGATGAGGTGCTGGAAAAAGTCCAGGAAGAATTGGCAGAATTTCAAGAGGCCCTGGCCATGGGGAACACGGATGACATTGCCACGGAATTTGGCGATGTGATGTTCACCCTGACCAATGTGGCAAGGCTGGCAAAAATTCATCCAGAAACGGCCCTGGCCCGGTCCACGGATAAATTTGAGAAACGATATCGGAAGATGGAAAATGAACTTGCCTGCCGGGGACTTGGTCTTAAAGATATCCCCCGTCAGGAACTTGAACTTTTATGGGATAAGGCGAAAAATAGCATATGATTGCAATCGTGGATTATGGTGCAGGAAATTTAACAAGTGTTGCCCGGGCCGTATCATTTTTGTCGTATGACTGTGTCATCACCGATGACCCGGCACAGATCATTGGGGCAGACCGGGTGATTTTCCCGGGGGTGGGTGCTGCGGGCTCCGCCATGGAAACCATGCGGGAACGAGGGCTTGATGATGCCCTGAAAGAGGTGTTCTCCGCTGGAACCCCCATGTTGGGTATCTGCGTGGGCTGTCAGATCATCATGGACAGCAGTCAAGAAAATGATGCCACCTGTCTTGGCCTGATTCCGGGCAGTGCAAAGGCCTTTTCTGATACCATGGCAACGGAACAGGGAGATGGCTATCTCAAGGTGCCTCACATGGGTTGGAACGGGCTTGATGTGGTCCAGGATCATCCCCTTTTTGCCGGGGTGGGAAAAGCGGATGAATTCTATTTCGTTCATTCCTATTACCCCGTGCCCCAAAGCCATGATGACGTGTTTGGAACCACGGAGTACGGTATCAACTTTGCCTCTGCCGTGGGAAAACACAACTTGTTTGCCACCCAGTTTCATCTGGAAAAAAGTGGTAAACCCGGACTTTTAATTTTAAATAATTTTTGCAGGTGGGCCCCATGTTAAGCAAACGAATTATTCCCTGCCTGGATGTGCGGGAGGGTAAAACAACCAAGGGCATTAAATTTAAGAACAATGTGGAAATCGGTGATCCGGTGGAGATGGCTCGATTTTATTACGAAGCCGGTGCCGATGAATTGGTGTTCTATGACATCACCGCATCCCATGAAAAAAGAGATATCATGATTGATGTGGTGAAAAAGGTGGCCCAGACCATCTTTATCCCTTTTTCCGTGGGGGGCGGTATCAGGACCCTGGAGGATATGCGGGCCGTGCTCCTGGCCGGGGCAGAAAAAGTTAGCGTCAATTCAGCTGCAGTGAAAAATCCTGATATCATCTCCCAGGGGGCCCGGGCCTTTGGGAACCAGTGTGTGGTCCTTGGCATGGATGTAAAACATGTGGGGGAAAAAGCCGGAATTCCATCGGGGTATGAGATCGTCATCAATGGCGGGCGCACCTTCATGGGGTTGGATGCCCTGGCATGGGCCCAGCGGGGACAGGCCCTGGGGGCCGGGGAGATCTGTCTTAACTCCATTGATGCCGATGGCACCAAGGATGGGTATGAAATGCAGTTGACCCGAATGATTTCAGAGAATGTCAACATTCCTGTTATTGCTTCTGGAGGGGCAGGAACCCCTGAACACCTTGCCGATGTCCTCACCCAGGGCCGGGCAGATGCAGCCCTGATTGCCTCTATGGTTCATTTTGGTACCTATACCATTGAAGAGATTAAATCCTTTTTGTTCCAGAAGGGCATCAAGGTTAGAAAAAATTGAAAAACTGGGCATCCCTTATAATATCTCCAAACGTACCTTAGAACCACAATCCATCATCGTTTCCCAGGGAGATGGTTTTTTTGAGACGGACATTGCCTTTTTCCAGGGTAATGAATGAAAAGGGGTGCCTTTTCCGGGGGGACACCTTCCGTAAGGGGGGCACCACGGGCGCTTTGGGCTGGGCATGCAATTCCATATACTGACGGGGTCCCATGATGGTGATTTTGGCAACAATACTTTCTTTCACCTTATTGATTACCGTCTCTTTTTTATTTTTGGCAATGACATTGATTTGCAGCGGTAGTGGGGTGTTCTGGTTTTGGGCCTTGTGCCAGGACTGTTCAAGCTTTCGGCAATAAAGGGTTAAAATGTTTTGTATTTGATATGCAGGCACCGTCATGACAAAATCTCCCTATGTCTGAACACGCCTCTTTGCTGATTTGTCTGGCCAGATCTTGATTCTGTATGCAGGTTGGTCGAAGCGTCCATACTTCAGATGAGTTCAGGGCTGGCCAGTTTCCAATCAATTTTGAATTCAGCAAAGATCGTGTGAATTAAGCGGGGTTGCTTTTAATGTGGCCCCCGCAGCATTTCCCAAAGGGCCACACGGAAAAGTTAGTCGTCAAAATCGCCTTCGGGCCCTTTATCAGATTCTATTAGGGCGGCTTTTTCCAGGATTTTTTCCCGGGTCCACTGGGCGGGGTCCTCAATGCGTTGTCCCTGGGGGCCTGGATTGAAAGACGCTGTTTGGATGATATCCTCAAAAACAAGTTCCGCCGTATCCCCGGCATTAAACACAGTGGTCAGCAGGTTGTAAACAAAGTCTTCCACCCCTTGCGCCATGCGTTCCCGGACGTCCCGGGATTGGGCCATGAATTTATTTTCAAAGGGGAGATTAAGTTTTTTAAAATTTCCCCCTGTCAGTTTGCTTTTTTCAGCAAAGGCGAGCATCTCTTCCCATACCTTCTGGGACATCCCCTGTCCCCTTTTTTTGATGAATTGATTGTCATCGTCCAGGATGGCATTGCCGTAATCATTGACTTCCACCCCCCAGGAGATCATCTGCAGGGCTGTTGCCACATTGGCTTTGGTGGTTCGGGTGTCTGTGGCAATGGCTTTGAGTTTTTCAGAGCTGTTACCCGATGTGCCGTGCTGGGCACCGGAAACATTGTACTTCAGGAGCGCCCCATGGATTTCTTTGGTTAAGGGTACGTCAATGCCGGAACCACTGGCTTCAATGCCGTGGGTGGTGCCGTTATTTAAGGCAATCCAGTTGGGAAAGATATCGTGGGCATTGAGTCCCTGGATGAGAAACAGGGCCTCCTGGGCCGTGGAAAGCCCCAGTTTTCCCTTTATTTCACCCACTTCGGTTTCAAGACCCGCCCAATCGGGGATAAAAGGGGCCAGGGCCAGATTGGCCAGAAGGTTTTGGGCATCGGGCATGTGGGAGGCATCAATGGCAATGGAGGTGATGCCTGCATCAAAAAGGCTGGGGATTTCAATCTTAGCCTGGTCCACATCGGACATGGCCTTAATACCAAAATGGTCTGCATGGATGGTCACAGGAATGGAAATGCCTTTCTGGTTGCAGATGGCATCCACCTGGCGGGCAATGTTCCAGAGGTTGACGGCACAATAGGCCCCGGTGCCCCCCTCGGATCTGGCAATTTCAATGATAATGGCCGCATTGGCTTTCTGGGCAGCCATGAGGGCCCCCTGGAGGACAAAAAAGTTTCTGCCATTGGCTGCAATGGTCATGGCCTGGCCTTTGGTGGTCATGGCCCGGTCAATGTATTTTCCACTGACAATCAATGCCTGGGAATGGGGAAAGAGCATTTTTATGGTGGGGGGTCTGCCCAGATCCAGGGCTGTTTTAAAGTGGGGAGACGGGTGGGTAAGAGTGGGCATATAACCTCCTTATCTAATTTGATTGTTTTCTGTCTGTTTTGTTTCATGAAATGGGGAAAAAATCAAGTACTTCCCAGCAAATGCAGCGATCCTAATTTACAGGAGAACTCATTAATACCGGCTTGACTCCCATGGACCATGGGCACCTATAATCGCCGAAATTGAAATAAAGAATACAAATAAGCCAGTTCAGATGTCTGTATTTGGTTTTTACATATCAGATAGTATTTAAGGTGGATTTGACTATAAGTATTTGAAATTATTATATAAAATAATAATTGTTTAGTGTCCAATTTTTCTATTGTGCTATCAATTTTTTTTTATAAGAAAGTTACACCAACCTGCTGGAATTAAAGGACTTTCATTTTTCGTTGTGGCGGGTCTTACAGCCATGTATGTTTATATTCAAACATTTAGCAAAAAAAAATTGGATAAAGTCACGATGTCTACAGTTGATTAGGTCGACAGGCTGTTACGGAACTAAAAATATTTTCGCATAATCACTATATGCTGTGTTTTTCTTCGTGAGATCATACATTCCGTAATAGTCTGTCGAGATTTTTCATATTTCAGGCATCACTCCTGTCTATGTGATGTATGCTAACTCAGTTTATTACTATATCTTATGATAATAAAATCGAGCCAGACTGAAATCGCTTTTAAATTAACAGACTCATAAATGAATATTTGCTCAGTTCTTTATTTTTTCTTTCATGAGGTGTATGTTTTGGCTTAAAAACATTATTTGTGTGAATTATCAATTAAAAACAGTGTATTTGGTGGGGTCGAAAAATGATTATTCCCTTGACAACGGGAAAAGTTATTTGATAATGGTTATGAATGTACATTCATTTATTGCGTACCCTGAAAAAGGACGAGTCTATTTTGCCAAAAGAAAAATCTGAAAAATACTCAAGCATACTCCAAGGGGCCGGGGCTGTCTTTGCCCGCCTCGGGTTCTACAAGGCAACCATCTCCCAGATTGCCCAGGAGGCAGGGGTTGCCGATGGAACCATCTATCTTTATTTTAAGAACAAGGATGATATCCTCTATCAGTATATTCAGTTTAAAACCACTGCCTTTTTTGAAAAGATGCGCAGTGCTGTGGATGGTGCTGAGGGGGCTGAACAAAAACTCAGAAATTTAATCCGATGCCACCTGGAAGAGTTTCAAAATGACAGAAATATGGCGGTTATTTTTCAGTCCGAGGTGAGATATCTTCGGAACAATTCCCTCCAGGTGAAAGATATTTCAAAATTGTATCTTGATTTTTTAACGGAGATCATTGAATTGGGGCAAATGGAGGGCCACCTGCGCCAGGATCTTTTCATCGGCCTTGTGAAGCGCTTTGTCCTTGGGGCGGTGGAAGGGATTATTACCACTTGGGTGGCAGCGGAAAGAAAGTACGATCTTGTGTCCATGGCCGATCCCCTGGTGGATCTTTATCTTGGTGGCATCCAGAAAAGATAAATAGGATATATGACATAAATGGTATTTTTTAGATAAATACCTTTTTTTCTTGATTTTTTTACCCTTCTTGATTAGAAATATGGTGCTGTATTCCAAGGGTTGATAAGGGAACCGCTAACTGTTAATATTTTATAATGGAGTTTAAAACATGTCACCACTGATTGGACCAGCCAGTTTTAAGTTTTTCGGGTTTTTCCCGGCTGCTGTTTTTTCCTTTGTGATACCTGTTGTGGGTGTTGCACTGTTTGCCTATATTATGGCCCGGCGACTGGCGCCCTTGGTAAAGGCGGCACCGGACAATAGATTCAATGATATTCCCCACCGAATTAAAAATTTGGCAGTACTTTGGCTGGCCCAGTACCGGCAGCCACGCTATCGGGTGGCGGGTATTTGTCACATCGTTATTTTTGCAGGCTTTTTAATCTTATCCATTCGATCCACGTCCCTTGTGGTCATTGGTCTTTCCGATGGATTTGTGCTGCCGGGCTTTGATGGGGTTCTGGGTAGTATTTACAATTTTCTTAAAGACTATGCCGCCACTGCCGTGCTCATCGCTTGCGTGGTGGCCGCCTACCGTCGTCTTGTGGTGAAACCCAGTCGCTATTCCGTACCCGAAAAGTACGGAAAAGATCACACCGCCGAAGCGGTGTTTGTGCTTGGCATTATCTCCACCCTGATGATTTCTGAAAGTCTTTTTGAGGCCACCCAGGTGGCTGCCGAAGAAGCCGCTGCCGGTCATGGGATCTTTCTGGCCCCCCTTTCTTTGGTGTGGATATTTAAAAAAATGGTTTCTGGCATGTCCCAGGGGACATTGCAAGCCATTCATCTTCTCATGTATTATATCCATGACCTTACCTTTTTCTTCTTTTTATGCTTTCTGCCCATGGGCAAACATTTCCATGTGATTACCTCCATTTTCAATGTTTTTTTCATGCGGGTGAAAAAGGGTAATATCAAGCCGGTGAAACATGGTATCTCCGAAGAGGAACTGGACGATCTGGAATCCTTTGGGGTGAAATATCTGGAAGATTTTACCTGGAAACACATGCTGGATTTTTATTCGTGTGCCGACTGTGGCAGGTGCTCTGATCAGTGTCCGGCCAATGCCGTGGGACGTCCCCTTTCTCCCCGATTCATCTCCATCAAGGCAAGGGATCTGATATTTAAAAATTATCCCATGTCCGGTGAGATTTATAAAAGTAAGTTACTGGTAGAGGATATTTTCACCGAGGATGAAATTTGGTCCTGTACCACCTGTGGGGCCTGTGAAGAAGAGTGCCCATTGGGAATTGAGTACATTGATAAAATAGTGGATCTCCGTCGGGGCATGGTGGATGAAGGCATGGTTCCCCAGTCGTTGCAAAAGCCCCTTAAGGCCCTGGAAAAAAGAGGAAATCCCTATGGTATGATGGAGAAAAAGCGGGCGGATTGGACCAAAGAAAAAGAGTTCGCCGCTCAATGCGACGTAAAAATTCTGGAAAAGGGTGCCACGGCGGATACCCTGTACTTTGTGGATAGCATCTCCTCCTATGATGATAATATCCAGGAAATTGCCCGGCGTACTGCCAGAATCCTGGACCGGGCTGGTGTTGATTTTGGTATCCTTGGCAAGGCAGAAAAGGACAGTGCCAACGAGGTCATTCGATTTGGCGAGGAGATGCTTTTTCAGGATCTCAAAACGCAGAACACCGAAGCCATACTGGAATCGGGCGTTAAAAATATTGTCACCGCTGACCCCCACGCTTACAACGCCTTAAAAAATGATTACCAGGGACTGCCCCCGGTGAAACACATCAGTCAATTGATTGCGGAAAAAATTAAATCAGGTTCCCTCACCCTGAAGCATGCCCTCCATCCGGAAAAGGTATATGTTTACCATGATCCCTGCTACCTGGGACGTCATAACGGTGTATATGAGGCTCCCCGGGAAGCCATGGATGCCATTGAAGGGCTTAACCGGGTAGAGCTTGAAAAAAGCCGGGATCGCTCTTTTTGTTGCGGCGGTGGCGGACTTATGCTGTTTTACGAACCGGAAGAGGAAGTTCGCATGGGTGTGCTGAGAGTGAATATGGCAGCTGAGGCAGGTGCCACTGTTATTGTTACGGCATGCCCTTTCTGTCTTGTTAATATCCAGGATGGTATCAAGGTGGCAGGTAAGGAAGGTCAAATTGAGGCAATGGATCTCACCCTTCTTATTGAACAACACCTGGCCTGAAAATAACGCAGGATTTGATTTCGTCCATTTCCATCGATGAAGGAGGCCCGGGGGCAAGCTTGCAATATTGTTTTTACACAATCATGCAAGTCTGGCCCGAGCCCGACTGGACAAAGTCCGAATCCAGGCTTTGAAAACAATGTAGGTAAATTTGCATGTGTTCCTAACTCTTTGCTGTTTTTTCCTTTTTGATAGATAATGCCATTTTGAAAAAAACAAAAAAGATACAAATTGTGTTTTAATTGAGTGGGGGATGGGCATGCACGGACATTTAATTTTATTTGGAGGTTGCAATGGAGATTTTGGTATGTGTCAAGCGAGTGCCCGATACTGCTGAGAATGAGTTTGAGCTCAACAGTGCCGGTAATGATCTTGATCGTGACGATCTGGTTTATTCCGTGAATGAATGGGATAATTATGCCGTTGAAGAAGCCATTCAAATTGTGGACAATGTGGGCGGCAATGTTACTGTTATAACTATTGGCGATGATGAGTCAGAAGAGGTCCTCCGTCGGGAGATGGCCATGGGTGCCAACAATGGTATTCTGCTCAGTGACGACGCATTTGAAGGCTCTGATGGAAAGGGCATTGCAACCATCCTTAAAGCTGAGGTGGAAAAGGGCAATTATGACCTGATCCTCACCGGTGCCCAAGCCGATGAAGGGGCCGGTCAGGTGGGCGGAATGCTGGCTGCCATGCTGGATTACCCCTATGCATCTCTGGTGAATAAAGTGGTAGTGGACGGCGATGCCGTTGTAAAAGTGGGCCGGGAGATCGAAGGCGGAAACCAGGAAATGAACGAAATGGATTTACCCTGTGTGCTTTCCATTCAGACGGGTATCAATGAACCCAGATATGTGGGTATCCGAGGTATCCGCAAGGTGGCCAAACTGGAAATTCCGGTGAAGGGCGCCGCTGACCTGGGTCTGGATGCATCTGCCGTGGGAGATGCCGGTGCCAAGGTTAAACGGGTTGATTATTTTGTGCCGGATATGGGTGATGGCGCAGAGATGCTGGACGGCTCCACCGATGAGATTATTGCCCAGCTCATTGAAAGAATTAAAAGCAAGGGAGGGCTCGCATAATGGCTGAAATATTTGCATACATACCCCACAGTGCAGGCGTTGCCGAAGACATTGCCATGGAATTTCCTGATGCCGCAAAAAAAATGGATGCCAACGCCGCTGTCACAGCCGTTGTCACGGGTTCCGGTGCGGATCTGGATAAGGTGGTGGAGGCCATGACGGCCGTGTATTCATCGGTGATCAAGATTGACAATGAAGCTTTGGCCTATCCCAATGCCGAGGTGGTTAGAAAGGCCCTGGTGAATGTGTTGCCAACCGATGCCATTGTCCTTGTTCCCAATAACACCTTTGGCATGGATCTGGCTCCGGGGCTTTCCATTAAAATGGATGCCGCCTTTGTGGCCGATGTTGTGGACATTGACGGATGCGATGGAAATACACTCAAGCTGGTGCGCCAGGAACTGGGCGGTGCTGTGAGCACCCATGTTACCTGTGATGCTGCTGCCGGTGCGGTGATCACCGTGCGGGGGGGCTCCTTTGCTCCCATGGAAGATGCTGCTGTGGGCGGTGCTGTGGTGGATAAATCTGCTGATGCCGGGGATCTGACCTGCAAACGTCGTTTTCTTGAAGTGGTGGCCGCAGAAGTTGGAGATGTGGATATCACCAAATCCGATGTATTGGTTTCCGTTGGCAGGGGAATCGAAGAAGAAGATAACATTGAAGTGGCCCAGGAACTGGCCGAAGCCATGGGGGCTGTGGTCTCCTGCTCCAGACCCATTGTGGATGCCAAGTGGTTGGAAAAATCCCGTCAGGTGGGAACTTCAGGCCAGACGGTGAAACCTAAGGTTTATATGGCCATGGGTATCAGTGGATCATTCCAGCACATGGGTGGGGTAAAGGGAAATCCCTATATTATTGCCATTAACAAAAACCCCAAGGCCCCTATTTTCCAGGTGGCAGATGTGGGCGTTGTGGCCGATATTCTGGAGTTTATGCCGGCACTTACCGAAGCCATTTCAGGATAAAAAAACCGTCCCCGAATTTGGGATAAAAATACGTTGGAAGGACTCGCTGCGCTCGCCTTCCAACCAAAAGTTGCAACAGACACGCTCCGCATGCTGATGAACTTTTGGTTGTAACACTGAATGATGCGGTGTTTTGAAACACCGCATCTTCCGGTTTCGGTGATGGAAAGGGGCGTTTAAACGACGACACTAAAAATTACCGTATATTTATGGTCATGGTCTCCCCATTGGGGGATTATGGCTTTTTTTATTCCTGGGGAAGGATGAACTCTTCCATTTTTTCCATTAATGTTTCCGGCCATTCCTCGGCATGCAAAAATAACTCAACTTCCTCTGGCGTCATATGGTCCCGAAGGTGGGGGGGCAGGCTTTCCAATGCCATGCGGCGTTGGGGATCCACCTTTTTTTTGTCTTTATTTCCCTTTTGTTTTTGATGTTTATTTTCGATTTTCATGGGGGTCTCCATTTGAATTTATGGTTAAAAAGGGCTCTTGTGTCGAACTGATCGCCTATTTGAAATTTTCAGAATAGGTGATATCCTGTTTGGTTGCAAGGCCAAAATCAGGATGATTGGCGGAGGTTGACACTCAAAGGCGCATGTAGTACATCCACACATTAACGCCCAATGACAGATCTATCTGCCAAATCAGGTAAATATTCGGCCCGCATACCGTCTTTGGCTGTTCGGGCCTGTTTCATAGAATTAATATGCTACCCAGTCCCAAATAGGCGAAGACGGGGCACCGGCCAAACATTTACATCATCAATCCGAATATTTACCAAATCAGAAATCAAAACCTCATGATTACGAATGGTTCTTCAGGTTTTGAAAAAAATATTTAGGAGTCATGCAGTGAAAATCATTATTGTCGGAGCAGGGGAGGTGGGCTACCACATTGCCAGTCGCCTTGCCTTTGAAAACAAGGATGTGGTGGTTATTGATAAATCAATGGAGGCCATTCGAAGGATCACTGAAAATCTGGATGTACAGGGGATTATCGCATCGGGCAGTTCTCCTGAGATTCTGGAAAAAGCCGGTATCTGCCAGGCTGAAATTCTTCTTGCCGTGACAGACAGTGATGAGGCCAATCTGGTGGCCTGTCTCATGGCGGACATGTTGTCCCCTGCCACCCGTACCCTTGCCCGTATTCGTAATGCCCATTACGATACGTATCACGATGCATTTAAAAAGGCTCCTCCTCACATTAACACGGTGATCAACCCTGAGATTGAAGTGGTAAAAACCATTTACCGTTTAATGAAGATTCCAGCGGCCGTGGATATGGGAGAGCTGGTGGAAGGCCGGGTGAAATTTGTGGGGTTACGATTGGATAAAAATTCTCCCATGGCCGGTGTCCGGTTAAAGGATTTTGCCTCCATGTTCGGTCAGACACGCCCTCTGATTGCGGCGGTAGTCAGACGTCAGGAACTCATTATCCCCCGGGGGGAACATCGACTGGAAGTGGGAGATCTGGTCTATTTTATCTGTGAAAATAATCGTCTGAAAGAAACTGTAGCCTTGTTTGACACCACCTCCATCCCCCTGCGGCGGGTCATGATTGTAGGGGGAGGACGCATTGGGGAACGCTTGGCCAGCCTTCTGGAAAAAGAGTGCATTCATACCAAAATTATTGAGTCCAATCTGGATCGATGTCATGTGCTGTCCGAAGAGATGTCAAAGGCGGTGGTGCTCCATGGGGATGGATCTGACCAAAATCTTCTTTTGGAAGAAAATGTGGGGGACACGGATGTGGTGGTGGCGCTGACCAATGATGAGGAGACCAATATCCTGGTGTCTTTGCTGGCCAAGAATCTGGGGGCCAAGAGTACCATTACCAAGGTGAGTAAATTCAGCTATATCCCCCTTATGTCCACCATTGGGCTGCAAAAGGTGGTCAGCCCCCGATTATCAGCCATCAGTTCCATTCTCCATGATGTAAGAAAGGGCAAGGTGCTTTCCGCCATATCCGTATTGGGGGAAGAGGCGGAGATGATTGAGGCCATAGCCCTGGAAACGTCTGCCATCACCGGTCGTCCCCTGAAAAAAATATCCTTTCCCAAGGGGGCCATCCTGGTGTCCATTATCCGGGAGGATGCCATCATGATTCCATCGGGTGAAAGTGTGGTGGAGCCCGGAGACCGGATTATTATTTTTGCAAGACGTCAGGTGGTGCATAAGCTTGAAAAAATGTTGACAGTTAAACTGGAGTTTTTCTGATGCGGTGGCAATATATTGGGGATATCATCGGTATTTTGTTGATTTTCCTGGGCGTGGTCATGGTGTTTCCGCTGGGATGCAGCTTTATCTATCATGATGGCAGTCTCATGGCCATTTTAGTATCCATGGCAGCTACACTTTGCACAGGAACCCTTCTTTTCTTTGCCTCCCGGAGACCCGACATTGAATATATCAATCCCCGGGAGGGTATTGCCATTGTGGCTCTTGGCTGGGCGGCCATTGGGGTGTTTGGGGCATTGCCCTTTTATTTCGGAGATGCCGTTCCCAGTTTTACAGATGCGGTGTTTGAATCGGTGTCTGGGTTTACCACCACCGGTTCCTCGGTGTTCACCAACATAGAGGGAGTTTCCAAAAGTCTTCTGTTTTGGCGAAGTTTTATTCAATGGTTGGGGGGCATGGGGATTATTGTGCTTTCCCTGGCTATTTTACCCTTTCTCGGGGTGGGAGGGATGCAGCTGTTTAAGGCTGAGGTGCCAAGCCCTGTGCCGGACAAACTCACCCCCCGGTTGAGTGAGTCTGCCAAAATTTTGTGGTATGTTTATGCCGTGATATCCCTGGTGGAAGTTTTGTTTTTGATGGGGGGCGGCATGGGGTTTTATGATGCCTTATGCCATGCCTTCACCACCATGCCCACCGGGGGATTTTCCACTAAAAATACTTCTGTGGCCCATTTTGACAGTGCTTATTTTGATTTTGTGTTTGTGCTGTTCATGGTGCTGGCAGGAATTAATTTTTCTTTGCACTATCAGCTATTAAGGGGGCGAACCCTTATTTTCTGGCGGGATTCTGAATGTCGTTTTTTCCTTTTGATGTGCCTTACACTGACCCTGGTGGTCACCCTTGACCTTTACGGTAGCGTCTATGACAGCATGACCACGGCCTTTCGGTATGCCTCTTTTCAGATTGTGTCCATTGTCACCACAACCGGGTATGCCACAGCAGATTATGAGCTATGGCCGGGGTTAAGCCAGTCGATTATTTTTATCTGCATGTTTATTGGGGCTTCGGCGGGTTCCACCGGGGGCGGGATGAAATGTGCGCGGCTCATGGTGTGCATGAAATACTGTTACCGGGAGCTGTTCACCCTCATCCATCCCCGCAGTGTGGCCCAGGTGAAGATCAATGATGCCGTGGTGCCGGATCATGTTCTTAAAAGTATCATGGGATTTCTGGGGATTTATCTATTTTTGTTTGTGCTGTGTACGGTGTTGCTGGCCTCCATGGGGGTTGATATGCTCACCTCCCTTGGGGCCGTGGCCTCCTGTATTGGCAACATCGGTCCGGGCTTTGGCACGGTGGGACCGGTGGATAATTTTGCCCATATTCCCATGGCAGGCAAATGGCTTTTGTCATGGTGTATGTTATTGGGAAGACTGGAAATTTACACCGTAATCATTCTGCTGGTTCCTGAATTTTGGAAAAAATAATGGGGGGCTTGCAATAATTTTAAAAAAAAAGAGTTGACAAGCCCGGCTGAAAAGTATAGTTTCGCCTTGTTTTTGGGGGCCGTTAACTCAGTCGGTAGAGTATCTGCCTTTTAAGCAGAGAGTCACTGGTTCGAGCCCAGTACGGCCCACCACCCAAAAATGATGTTGCGTCCCCAT